>ERZ1026876.72-NODE-72-length-61747-cov-6.479511_pt1 | contig 61747 bp, 96 predicted proteins | sample MGYA00380168_ERZ1026876 | MGnify/ENA primary metagenome ERZ1026876 (study PRJEB33269, sample SAMEA4719804) | human gut metagenome | biome: human-associated habitat; feature: organic feature; material: feces | place: Cameroon | collected 2013-10 ... | reverse complement strand
CCTCCCTACATCGCGGCCCTCCTTGATATTTCTCCGGGGGAAGGATTTGGGAAAACAGCTTTAAACCGGCTTGTGGACCCTTTTATATTTCCTCCGGCTTTTTGTAGTGGTATGTAGGTTTCCATGACTGTCTGAGAGTCAAAACCTCCTTTTTTCTCCTTTCTGGGGTTATCTACACCCCTACATACCACTACAAAAAGCCGGAGAATCTGACAAGAAAGGAGTCGGAAACAGTTGAAAAGAGCAAAGACAACGAATGGTTCTGGCTCGAAAAGGACGATTAGACCGGCTCTGACGCCGGAAGCACGGGAAAACCAGCTGATTGAGCTGGCGATGGACCTGGTAGAGAAGCGAATCCTTGAGGGAACTGCTTCCAGCCAGGAGACTACCCACTTTCTGAAACTTGGCTCCCAGAAAGCAAGGCTCGAAAAGGAAGCACTTGAGAAGCAGATCGAGTTGATGGAAGCCAAGAAGAATAATCTTGCTGCTGCAGCCCAAATGGGTGAGATGTACGAGGAAGCTATCAAGGCTATGAGACGGTATAGCGGCCAGGGAGAAGAAGATGCTTAGGACATACACAGAGCTATGCGGATATTCTACCTTTGAGGCACGCTATGAGTACCTTAGGCTTGATGGCGAAGTCGGAGCTGACACATTTGGGTTCGACCGTTACCTGAACCAGATATTTTACCAGAGTGATGAGTGGAAACAGCTGCGGGACCGTGTGATTGTACGGGACGGAGGATGTGACCTTGGAATGGAAGGGCATGAGATCAACGGTTTTTGGAAGAATGGCAAATACGTTCGTCCTAAGATCCTGATTCACCATATGAACCCGATTTCCAAAGAGGACATCCTGAAGCGCAGTGATCTGCTTTTGAACCCGGAGTATCTGATTACTACGATTACACGGACACACAACGCTATACATTATGGGGACGCGGATCTTTTACCGAGAGGCCCCGTTACAAGGGCACCGAATGATACCTGCCCCTGGAAACGAGGTTAAGTATGGAAAGTATCCTTAACTCCATCAAGAAGATGCTGGGCATTGCTGAGGATTACGATGTGTTTGATACCGATATTATCATCGACATCAATTCCGTTCTCTCGATTCTGACCCAGTTGGGGGTGGGGCCGAAGACTGGATTTTCAATCAGTGATGCTTCGGAGACCTGGGATATGTTTATCCCGGAGGACCCGAGGCTGAACGATGTGAAGACCTACATGTACATGAAAGTACGGTTACTCTTTGACCCGCCCACCAGCAGTGCAGCTATTGCCTCGATGGAAAAGCTGATCTCCGAGTTTGAGTGGCGGTTGAATGTGGCAGCAGAGACATGTGATTGCGAATAAAGAAAACACCATAGACCTGCAGTTCGGTCTATGGTGTTTATAATTTCGGTTAATCGGAATTTTCCTCTTCTTCGTCTTCGGAATTATCAGAAGGTAATCTCAATTGTGAGACCGCGCCAAGTATGGACGCTGTCCCGGCGATACCAATCGCAAAATAAGGAGCAATTTCCTTAAAAATAGAAAGCCAATGCTGCTTGTTCTCCGTATCTTTATTATACATTTGCATTCGGATGTCAACGAGTCGTTCTTCGAGTTTAGCGCGTTCTTCTTTTGTTATCGAGTCGGAGTTCAGTCGGCTATAGCAATAATCAAGTTCGATGAAATTTGGGAACTCAGACAATGCTTTAAGTGCCACTTCGCGGTCTATATAAGGCAAATTGTTTGCAAATGTAAGAACTTTATCGACGCTCATATAGTTAAAATTTGGAATATCCATTTTCTTTAGCATTTGTTTTCTGGTTATACGTCTGGGCATGGGGTGCATCGCCTCCTTTACCGAAATTATAGCATTTTTCGCAAAAACTGCAAGAGCATTTACGAGGTGATAACTAAATGTGGAACTATGAATGTGTAAACTCCGGCGAAGACTATTTAGCCCACCATGGCATTCTTGGAATGAAATGGGGAGTGCGAAGATACCAGAACAGTGATGGCACTTTGACTGCTGCTGGGCGAAAGAGATATAAGAATTCTTGGGGGTCATCCGCAGCGATTGAGTACCCAAAAAAGAAAACTCGTAAAGTTTCAGAGATGACCGATGATGAACTTCTCCAGGATAATAAGCGGCATGCTCTTGAATCTCAGTACAAGAAGAATCACCCTCAGCCAAAGAGTAAACTCCAGAAGGAGAAAGAGGCGGTTGATTCTGCTCAAAAAGCAACACAGCAGATGCGAGATCTTAACAGGTCCATCCGAAACAGCCGAAAACAGAATGGAAAAGATTTGTCCAAAATGTCCGATGATGATTTGCGAAAGGTTATCAATCGGAAAAATCTTGAACGGCAGTATCGTGATCTTGTATATGAACCTGATAAGATTGATAGAGGTCAGGCCAAGCTCGATGAGATTCTTAGCTATGGCGGCGCTGCCCTTGGGGTTGCCTCTTCTGCTCTCTCTATCGCGCTGGCTATTCGTGAGCTTAAGAAAGGTTAATCAAGGTCACCGTAACCGAAGACTTTAATTGCTTTGTTAGCGATAACTCTTGTCCCTGCAAAATCAAAAGCGCCACCGACTACTCCGCCGACAAGAGGAACTAGTTTGGTAATATTGATGATTCCAGTCGTACCAGCTTTTGTTATAAAACGGAATCCTACTTTTTGGTTAATTTTTGTGAGTAAGGAACCAGGTATTTTTTTAATAAAGCTCAGCGTTAATTTGTTGCCAAATTGTACTCCGGCATCTCGACATATTTTTGACATAGATGTTCCGGTGAGGCAAAGATAAACTAGGGTTTTGACACTATCGTCTAGCGGATCAAAACCATACATTACTGCGATGGTTCCGATCATTCGGATTTGCATATACCATACACTTACGAGGTTTGCAGGAAGTGCCACCGGAAGGGTTATTAACCCACCAATACTTGTTAGAAACCCAGATGTTGTGCACATGGCAATCTGGTTGTTCACCATCGTTTTTACTGCGATTTCTGTGCTTGGATACTTGTTGAGATATTCTGTAGCAAGATCGACACAGTTTTTGCTTTTAGCAAGTCCGTTTACAGCCTCATTATAACATTTATCCAGGATTTCCATAACCTGATCTTGAGTAAGTTCTGGCATTTTCATGGCGGCACCTCCATTCACCTTAATTATACCAGAACTCGACAAAAATACAACTATTATGGGTAAAAGACATGTGGAATTACGAATGTGTAAACTCTGGTGAAGACTACTTAGCTCACCATGGCATTCTTGGAATGAAATGGGGTGTCCGTAGATACCAGAATTCTGATGGCACTTTGACTTCTGCTGGTAAGAAGAGATATGGCGACACTGAAAAAGAGGTGTCTAATTATCTTAATGCTAAAGAAAATTATAAAAAGGCCGTAACTAAATACGGGTCACCTTCAAATAATATAAGCACTAAGATCCGGGCATACTATAAATTAAAATCCGCTTCTAAACAGCTTTCATATGCAAAAACCGATTTAAAGGATGCAGAATATCGGAAGAAACTTTCAGAGCAAAAGAATAAGAGCAAACGTCAAATTTCTCTTGAATCCGAATATATGAAAAACGGATTTACAAAAGAAGAAGCGGAACTTGCCGCTTACAAGAGAGTTCGAACCGAAAGAGCAATCGCAATCGCAGGCGGTTTAACGATTGCGGCAGTTGGAGCTTATGTTGCCTACAAGCACTATGATAAGGTTGCCGATAGAATTATTAAAGGGGATACATTACTACAAAATATCTCTACCAATTCTGATAAAGGCGTTTCTGATGCTTTTTATGCATCTTTTGGAAAGCATGATAATAATCGCTATTTAGGCGTTTATGGGAAAACCCTACAGGATAGAGTTAATTTTGGATTTGGCGACGGCGTTTACAAAACCAATATTAAAATCGATGATCCTGGATTGAGAGTTGCCTCGCCAAAGAGCGCTTCCAAAATTTTGGAAAATACTATGGCCAAAGATCCTTCCTTTAGCAAAAATGTTGAGAAAATGCTTTCTGAATGGGAAAATCAGCCACTTGGTAATGCACAGAAGAGGGTCTTTGAAAAAGCAAAATCCAGTTTGAATAAGGGAAAGGTCAACGATAAAGTTTACGAAGCTGTTAATATCGCTCTTGTTGACCATGGAAAAAACGGCCAAGAACTGTCTTCTAAATTTTATCAGGCACTTAAATCCGCTGGATATGATGCTATCAGGGACGTTAATGATTATAAATATTCAGGCTATGGTGCCAGAAACCCATTGATTATTTTTAATGGCGCGGCAAAGAGTTCGGTTTCGAGTGTTACCAAACTTGATTCTCAAAAAATCGGATCACAATTTATAAAAGAATACAAGAAAATGGTTGCGGAGCAGGTCGTCAAAGCTTATGCGCCATACGGCGCTGTTGAGGTTGGTGCTCTTTTGGGAGGTACGGTTGCTAGCAATGCGGTCAAGGAAAAGCGCGATATGCAATATGTAAGAGAATATAGAAAAGAGCATCCAAACTCTAAGCTGACCAACAAAGAAATCATTAGAAATCGATAAAGGAGACATTATGGCACTCTCTAATACTGCCGTACCGAGATACTACGGCCAGTTCAGAGAGGCCGTGATCCGGGGCGAAATGCCCATCAGCCGGGAAGTGGAACTGGAGATGCATCGGATCGATGATCTGATCGCAAATCCGGGTATCTACTACGATGATGAAAAAGTTGAAGGCTGGATCTCTTTTTGCGAGAATGAGTTAGTCTTGACTGACGGCTCTGACCTGCATCTGCTGGACACCTTTAAGCTATGGGGCGAGCAGGTGTTCGGCTGGTACTACTTTATTGAGCGAAGTGTGTACGAGCCGAATGAGGACGGCCATGGCGGCCACTTTGTAAACAAGAGAATCAAGAAGCGACTGATTACTAAGCAGTACCTTATCGTTGGACGAGGTGCTGCTAAATCTTTGTATGCCTCTTGTATGCAGGCTTACTTCCTGACTGTGGACACTGCCACTACCTTACAGATTGCTACAGCACCGACCATGCGCCAGGCGGATGAGACACTTTCGCCAATCAGGACCGCTATTACCAGATCCAGAGGTCCTTTGTTCAAGTTTTTGACAGAAGGCTCTTTGCAGAATACTACCGGTTCACGAATGAACCGAGTGAAGCTGACCCCGACCAAGAAGGGGATTGAGGATTTCCTGACTGGGTCCCTTTTGGAGATCCGGCCCATGGTGATCGACAAACTCCAGGGCTTGCGTGTGAAGTGTGCCACAGTGGATGAATGGCTTTCCGGCGATATCCGGGAAGATCCCATCGGTGCTATTGAGCAGTCGGCCAGTAAGGAGCAGGGTGGAGCCTATAACAACGACTATCTTATCATTGCTACGAGCTCTGAGGGTACTGTACGAAACGGCAGCGGCGATACAATCAAAATGGAGCTTATGAAGATCCTGAAAGGCGATTATGTCAACCCGCATGTTTCGATTTGGTGGTACAAACTGGACTCGGTAGATGAGGTAGGAGACCCTAACACCTGGCTGAAAGCAAACCCGAACCTTGGCAAGACCGTTACCTACGAGACCTATCAGCTGGAAGTAGAACGTGCCGAACAGAACCCGGCGGTTCGCAATGATACGTTGGCAAAGAGATTCGGTTTACCCATGGAGGGCTATACCTACTACTTTACTTACGAGGAAACGCTGCCGCATCGGCACAGAGAATACTGGAAGATGCCGTGTGCTTTGGGCGCGGACCTTAGCCAGGGCGACGACTTCTGCGCGTTTACATTCCTGTTTCCGCTTTCCAACGGATGCTTTGGTGTTAAGACGAGGAACTACATAACCTCGTTGACATTGATGAAGCTCCCGGCGGCTATGCGGCAGCTGTATGACCGATTTATGGCCGAGGGCAGCCTTGTGGTTATGGACGGCACCGTTTTGGATATGATGCAGGTCTATGACGATCTGGATGCACACATTTCTCAGTACGAGTACGATGTCCGGGCTTTCGGCTTCGACCCGTATAATGCCAAAGAGTTTGTTGCCCGATGGGAAAACGAGAACGGGCCTTTTGGCATCGAGAAAGTCATCCAAGGTGCTAAGACGGAATCTGTACCCTTGGGCGAACTGAAGAAGCTGGCAGGGGAGAGGATGCTGTTGTTTGATGAGGAGCTTATGACTTTTGCCATGGGCAACTGCATTACCTTGGAAGATACCAACGGCAACCGAAAACTATTTAAGAAACGCTATGAGGAAAAGATCGATGCTGTGGCAGCCATGATGGATGCCTATGTTGCATACAAGATCAACCGTGAGGCGTTTGATTGAGGTTAAACAATGGAAGAAAATTATTCTTTTGGGTCCCGGCTTAAACACGCCTGGAACGCTTTCTTGATTCGAGATCCCCCGGTTTATCGCGGCGGTGAGGTTAGTTATGGCTACCGACCTGACCATGTACGGTTTACGAGAGGTAATGAGCGAACGATCGTGACCTCAGTTATAAACCGCATCGGCATTGACTGCGCTGCAATCAAAATGGTTCATGCCCGGATGGATGAGGATGACCGTTTCCTGAAAGAAATCGACAGCGGATTAAACAACTGCCTGAATGTGGAAGCGAACATCGACCAGACCGGGCGAGCTTTTATCCAGGATATGGTGATGAGCCTGATGGACGAGGGTTGCATCGCGATTGTGCCGGTGGATACTACCTCCAGCCCGCTTATGACCAATGGCTATGACATCCAGAGCCTGCGGGTTGGTAAGGTGATTGAGTGGTATCCCGATCGGGTACGGATTCGGCTTTACAACGACCAGACCGGGCGGCAGGAAGAGGTTACTCTGCCTAAAAGCATGGTTGGTATTGTTGAGAACCCGCTGTTTGCGGTGATGAACGAACCGAACTCAACCATGCAGCGCCTGATCCGTAAGCTGGCCCTTTTGGATGTTGTGGACGAGCAGACCAGCTCCGGTAAGCTTGACCTGATTATTCAGCTGCCCTATGTCATCAAGACTGAGGCCCGGCGGAAACAGGCTGAAGAACGGAGAAAGCTTGTGGAGGATCAGTTGGCAGGGTCCAAATACGGCATTGCCTATACTGATGGCACCGAGCGCATTACCCAGCTGAACCGCAGCCTTGACAACAACCTGATGAAGCAGATCGAGTATTTGCAGAATTTGCTATGGAGCCAGTTGGGTATTACCCAGGCGGTTATGGATGGAACAGCTGACGATAAGACGATGCTGAACTATTATAACCGGACGATTGAGCCGATCGTATCCGCTATCGTGTTGGAGATGCGGCGAAAGTTCCTGACTAAGACCGCCAGGAGCCAGCACCAGTCGATCGTGTTCTTTAACGACCCGTTTAAGCTGGTGCCGGTTGCACAGTTGGCGGATGTGGCTGATAAGTTCCGCCGTAATGAGATTCTGAGCTCCAACGAACTGCGGCAGATCGTTGGTTATCGCCCGAATGAGGATCCGGAATCGGATAAACTGACGAATCCGAACATCAGTCAGAGCAAGGAACAGCTTGCCGATAATAAACCGATCGTTCCCAAGGAGGAGAATCAAAATGGCAAAGCGTAATTACGATTGCCGTGGCTGGGCCACTAAATTTGGTGTGCTTTGCGGTGACGGCAGAACGATTATGCCAGGTGCATTCCGAGAGCAGGACGGCCAGGAAGTGCCGCTTGTGTGGAACCACCAGCATAACGATGCCAAGAATGTTTTGGGCCATGCCCTTTTGAAGGCTGAACCCGAAGGCATGAGAGCATATGTAACTTTTAACGATACTGACCAGGGACGCAATGCGAAGGCTCTTGTGAAGAACCGCGACATTACGTCCTTTTCTATTTGGGCGAATGGGCTGCAGTATGCTGGCGATAAGAGCCGTGGCAATGTGGCCCATGGCATTATTCGTGAATTGAGCCTTGTTTTGGCAGGTGCTAACCCCGAAGCTCATATCGATGAAGTGCTTGCCCATGGTGAGGCCAGTGTTGATGAAGGTGTTATCTATAACAATGCCGGTGATATGGAATACGACTCCGGTGAGTTTGACGATACACTTGAACATTCCAACGAAAAGAAGGAGGAGCCTGAGATGGCCGAAGAAACGAAGAACCCTGAATCTGAGCAGAAAGGTAAGACCGTTCAGGAGGTAATTGACAGCATGACTGAGGAGCAGAGGAAGGTTCTGTATGCTATGGTCGGTCTGGCTGCTGATAAGGAATCCGGCAATGGTGCCGAAGAAGAACCCACTAATGAGGAGGATAAAACCATGAAGCATAACGTTTTTGACAAAGATACCGAGCGTACCGAGGATGTTCTGTCCCACGACGCTATGACCACAATCATCAATGACGCCAAGAAGGGCCGCCTGACTCTGAAAGAGGCTACTGAGGATTATCTGGAGCATTCCGAGAGCGATTACGGCATCAAGCAGATCGACCAGCTGTTCCCGAACTACAAGGAGCTGAATACTCCCCCGAAGTTCATCGACCGTGATCAGAGCTGGGTCAGTGTTGTGATGAACGGCGTCAAGCATGTTCCTTTCAGCCGCATTAAGACCAGCTTTGCTGACATCACCGCTGACGAGGCCCGTGCACGAGGCTACACCAAGGGCAAGAAGAAGATCGAAGAGGTCTTTACCTTGCTGAAGCGTACCACTGACCCCCAGACCGTTTACAAGAAGCAGAAGTTCGACCGCGATGATGTGATCGATATTACTGATTTCGATGTTGTCGCCTGGGTCAAGGGTGAGATGCGCGGTAAGCTGAATGAGGAACTGGCTCGTGCCTTCCTGATCGGCGACGGTCGTCAGTCTGATTCTGATGACAAGATCCAGGAAAGCCATATTCGCCCGATCTGGACTGACGATGCAATGTACAGTGTGAAGCGTGAGATTACCAAGGGTGCTACTGACGGTGAAACTGCCAGCAACCTGATCGACGATACCATCCGCGCCCGCAAGGAGTACAAGGGCTCCGGCAACCCGACCCTGTTCACCAGTGAGGATGTTCTGGCTGAGATGCTGCTGCTGAAGGACAAGAACGGTATCCGCATTTACAAGAGTGTGGATGAGCTGGCCACTGCTATGCGCGTTTCCAAGATCGTTACTGTTCCCCAGTTTGACGGCAATCTGACCCGTGAGAACACCGCCAGCAACAAGAAGGACACCTTTACCCTGAAGGCCATCATGGTCAACCTGGTCGACTATACTGTCGGCGCTGACAAGGGCGGTGCAGTGTCTATGTTCGATGACTTTGACATCGACTACAACCAGATGAAGTATCTGATCGAGACCCGCTGCTCCGGCGCACTGACTGTGCCGAAGTCTGCTATCGTCTTTGAGACCAAGGAGACCACCACGATTGGCGGCTGATCATAGGTTAGACATTACTAACCTAAAAGGAGATTCTCATGGCTAAGTTTTACGGAAACATCGGATACTGCACGCTGACTGAGACCGCGCCTGGTGTACATACCGAGGAGATTACAGTTCGGCCTTATTACGGCGATTTTATCCGGAATACACGGAGACTCCAGGGGACGGAACACCTGAACGACGATCTCATCATCAGCAGTCAGTTGAGCATTGTATCCGACCCGTATGCCCGTGAGAATTACTTTGCGATGCGTTATGCCGAATTTAACGGGGCAAAGTGGAAGATCAACGAGGTCGAGGTACAGTATCCACGACTGATCTTGACATTAGGAGGTCTTTACAATGGGGACGAGACTTGAGCTCCACCATGATTTGTGTGAGGTTTTGGGCTGTCCGGAGACCGGAAAGGATTGCAGAGTGTATTTTCAGCCTACGGTGAATACCCAGCTGAAGTACCCCTGTATCCTTTACGAGTGGAGTACAGCCGATACCAATTTTGCGGACAATGCCCCGTACCGATGGACAAAACGCTATCAGGTCACTGTGATCGATAAGAACCCGGATACGAAAATTCCGGAACTTATCGCACAGTGGCCGCTTTGTTTGTTTGACCGTTTTTACACGGCCGACAACTTAAACCACTATGTATTAAACCTTTATTACTAAAGGAGGACAATCAAAATGGCAGCTATTACCTGGGATGATACCGGCAAGCGCTTTTACGAAACTGGCGTTGACCATGGTGTCCTGTATCTGTATAACACTACCTCTGGCAAATACACCCCCGGCGTGGCCTGGAATGGCCTGACCTCTGTCTCTGAAAGCCCCTCCGGCGCTGATGAGACTGCCCTGTACGCCGATAACATCAAGTATGGTTCCATGCGTGCCGCTGAGGATCATGGCGGTACGATCGAGGCTTACACCTATCCCGATGAGTGGAATGAGTGTGATGGCCGTGTGCAGATCGCCAAGGGCGCTTATGCCAGCCAGCAGAGCCGCAAGATGTTTGGCCTGTCTTACCGCACCAAGATCGGCAACGATGTCAGTGACGAAGCCGGCTATAAGCTGCATCTGGTATATGGTGCCACGGCTTCCCCTGCAGAGATGAGCCATGAGACTATCAATGACAGCCCTGACGCTGCGACTATGAGCTGGGATTACACCACCAACCCGGTTGCTGTTGCCGGCCATAAGCCGACTGCACACATCGTGATCGACAGCCGCACCGCAGAAAAGAGCAAACTGGCTCAGTTGGAGGCCAAGCTGTACGGCGGCGACTCTGACCCGGCTGAACTGCCGCTGCCTGCCGAGGTTCTGACCCTGCTGGGCGAAGTCGGCGCATAACTACGATCTTTGAAAGGAGAAAATGACCATGCTTAAGAAAACCATTACCTATACCGATTACGACGGCCTGGAGCGTACCGAGGAGTTCCGCTTTAATCTGACAAAGGCTGAACTTCTCGATATGGAACTTACGACCGCTGGTACCTTCAGCGAGACGATGAAACGTATTATCGCAGGAAAGGACATTATTCGTATTGCTAAGCTGTTCAAAGAGCTGCTCCTGAAGAGCTATGGTGTGAAGAGTGATGATGGCAAGCGTTTTGTCAAGAGCCAGGAACTGAGTGAGGCTTTTAGCCAGACTGAAGCCTACAGCGATCTTTACATTGAACTTTTGAGTAACCCCGAAGAGGCCGCCAAGTTCTTTGCGGAGGTTGCGCCGAAGATGGATGAAGTTAGTGCAGTTCCGGCGGCAAATGTAACGGTTTTGCCTAAAGCATAAGGCGTGAGGAGAGATAAGGAATGCTTGAGATTACGGTAGCCCCGAGAGAGTATTACGACGAGGCGAATAACCAGTTTATTACGGTACCGGAGCAGAAACTTGTGCTTGAGCATTCCCTTATCTCCCTTTCTAAGTGGGAATCAAAATGGCACAAAGTTTTTTTGAGTAACGAGGCTCATACCAGAGAGCAGCAGATCGACTACATCCGCTGCATGACGGTGAATAAGGCTGTAAATCCAATGGCCTATTACGGGATTACCAATAAGCAGTTGGCAGAGATCGAGGCTTATATCGAGGACCCAATGACTGCCACCTGGTTTGCGGATGAGAAGCGACCTGGGAAGAAAAAGGTTATCACCAATGAGGTGATCTATTCCTGGATGGTGGATTTGGGCATTCCGGTCGAGTTTGAGCGCTGGCATTTGAACCGGCTGATTACTTTGGTACGGGTTTTAAATAACAGCCATGAACCAAAGAAAAAGATGAGCAAAAAAGCCACCTTTGACCGATATGCAGAACTAAATGCCAAACGCCGGTCTAAGACCGGCACCAAAGGATGATTCCCTTTTAGAAGGAGAGATAAGAATGAGGCTTGCAGGCGGTATTACCAACGGGCGAGTGCGGGTCCGTTACAACTACGCAAGATATGGTTATACCCGTGGCGGCGGAAAGACCTGGCACGGCGGTATTGACTTGGAACTTTTGGATGATAAAGAATATTTTGCCCCCTATTACAAGGATGGTACGAAAGTACGATTTAAGGTTACCAGAGCCAGAATTGTTACGAACAAATCCAACAAGACCTGGGAGTGGGGATATTACATCTGCCTGGAGGTTCAGAACCCGCCGGCGGGCAGCCGGACCCGGTATATCTATTTGGCCCACAATGCAAAGCTGCTGGTTGAGGCCGGTACAATTGTTGAATCTGGTGATGCGATTGCTGTTATGGGCAATAGCGGTAATGCTGCTGAGGCGGACCCGCCCTATGAGCATGTGCACTTTGAGTGCCGCGAGACTGCTTTGGGTGTTGGTATTGATCCGACAGAATATTGTGGATGCCCGAATGAGGTTGGCACCTATGGGGAGGAGAGCAAAACCACCCCCTCGGAGCCTGCCAAACCTGCCACTGGCAAGATGCAGAAGATTACGATTGGCCCTGTGAGCAACGGCGATGCCATGAAATTTTACAATCTTGCAAAAGAGCTGAAGCTGACAGACATGGGGCTGTACAAGGCAGAGTACGTGTAAGGAGAATCAAAATGGCCATTGTTTTTAAGCATAAGGGTGACCTTAAAAAGACAAAGCGATTTTTAAAGCGGATGTCTGAAGAGGAATACCTGAAATGCCTGGATAAGTATGGCCGGAAAGGGGTAGAGGCATTGGCCCTGGCTACCCCGAGAGACAGCGGCAAGACCGCCGAGAGTTGGGACTACCGGATCAACCGGGATAAAGACGGTGTAAAGATCACCTGGACCAACAGCAATGTGAATAAAGGCGTGAATATTGCAATTATCCTGCAATATGGTCACGGAACAAGGAATGGCGGATATGTCGTGGGCAGAGATTACATCAACCCGGCTATCCGCCCTATTTTTGACCAACTGGCGGCCGAGGTTTGGGGAGAGGTGACAAAGGAATGAGTTCGTCTATTGACCAGCGCATTGTTGAGATGCAGTTTGACAATGCACAGTTTGAGAAAGGCATCTCTACAAGCCTTAAAAGTATCGACAATTTGGAAAAGGGTCTTAAACTGGATGGTGCCAGTAAAGGCCTTGAAAGTGTATCCAAAGCTGCTAATTCAATGGATTTCAGCGGGCTTCAGGGCGGTATTTACGCTGTGCAGCAGAAGTTCAGTGCCCTGGAAGTGATCGGCATTACTGCTTTGCAGCGAATTACCAATGCTGCGATTTCTACTGGCGAATCCCTTATAAAGTCACTTTCCATTGATCAGATTTCTGCAGGTTTTGCTAAATTCGGCAGCAAGACATCCTCGGTTGCGACTCTAGTCGCACAAGGTAATGCTCTTGACCTTGTGAATGAGCAGCTCGATCGCCTTAACTGGTTCACGGATGAAACCTCGTACAACTTTACCGACATGGTGTCGAACATTGCAAAATTTACGGCATCCGGTAAAGGCCTGGAAGAATCTGTGACAGCTATGGAAGGTATTGCCAACTGGGCTGCTCTTTCTGGTCAGAATGCAGTTACTGCCAGCCGTGCAATGTACCAGCTTTCTCAGGCCATGGGCGCTGGCATCATGCGAAAAGAGGACTACAAGTCAATTCAAAATGCCAGTATGGATACCGACGAGTTCCGACAGAAATGCTTGGATGCTGGCGTTGCACTCGGAAAGTTAAAGAAAAACGCTGATGATACCTATACCTCTCTTGTAAACAACAAAGGATCGTTTACAAAATCTCAGTTCGCTGAGCATTTGACAGAAGATGCATGGTTTACTTCGGACGTTATGATGTCTGTTTTCCAGACCTATTCGAGTGCCGTTGACCAAATTTACGATTATGCTGACGAGAAAGGCATTACTGCATCTCAGGCAATTTCTGAACTTGGCGATACAGTTGATTCCTTTGGCCTGAAAGCATTTAAAGCAGCTCAGGAAGCACGAACCTGGGGGGATGCAGTTGACTCTGTAAAAGATGCTGTATCCACCGGTTGGATGAACACCTTTGAGTTGATCTTTGGTAATCAGGAAGAGGCTACTCAGCTTTGGACCGATTTGGCAAACGCTATGTACGACGTATTTGCCGGCGGAGCTGAAGCTCGAAATGAGATGCTTAAAGAGTGGAAAGAGTCTGGTGGCCGAGATGATCTCATTCAGTCCTTTTGGAATATTTGGGATGCGGTAGCCAAAGTAACAGGCTCCATAAAAGAGGCTTTTGGCGAAATTTTTGCACCTCTTACCTCTGGTAAGCTGCTATCCATGACCGAAAGTCTTAAGAACTTTACTGCCTCTTTGATCGTGAGTGATGAAACCGCCAACAAATTGAAGCGGACGTTTAAAGGTGTATTTGCGGTTTTCGATATTTTTAAAAAAGTTCTTGGAACTGTTGGAGATGCAATTGCTAAACTTTTAGGTTCTGACGGACTTAGAGATCTTGGAAATACACTCTTGGATTCTGCTGCTTCTTTCGGTGATTTTCTCGTTTCTTTGAACGAGAGCTTTTCGACCGATGGAATTACTGGCATGTTCGATAAAATCGTTACCGGAATTTCCGATCTGTTCTCTGGCGTACTTAATAGTGCCGGAGGGTTCGGTACGATTGGCTCGAGTATTTCTTCGGTTCTGGGCTTTATTTGGAACTCCTTTAAGACTGTATTCTCGTGGTTGAAAGAAAATATTTCGCTAAAGGGCATTCTTGGAACAGTTGCAGCGGCATTTAGTGCTCTGACAGGCAAGAAACTCTTTGATGCAGCCAGCGGAATCTCGGATTTCATTGAAAAACTGACCGGAGCAGGTAAAAATTCCAGCTCTCTGAAAGCTAAAATTTCTGAGCTCTTTGAGAGTTTGCACGACAGTTTACAGGCGCTTACAACGAGCATTAAAGTGACATCTCTTGTCGGCATTGCCGGTGCAATTGGTGTTTTGACAGCTTCTTTGAACACACTATCGCAGATCGATGCTGGGTCAGCACTTAAGGGAATTAGTGCCATGGCTGCCATGTTCAAAATGCTGACTAAGAGCCTTGATAGCATCACGAAGACACTCTCTAAAAATGGTTCTAAAGGCTTGATGAAGGCTTCTTTCAGCTTGATTCTGATTAGTCAATCGATGAAGGTTCTGGCCGATGCTATGGCTAAATTCGGTGGGCTGTCTCTTAAAGAAATTGCCAAAGGTCTTATCGGTGTTGGCGGTGGTCTGACAATTTTCTGTGCTGGACTCAAAGCACTTAACGGAGTGAAAATTCCGCTTACCACGAGTATAAGTCTTTTGGCAATCGCCGAGAGCTGCAAAATCCTAGGGGATGCTATGAGTAAATTCTCTGGATTCTCCTGGGAGGAAATCGGTCGTTCTCTTGTTGCTATGGGCGGCGCCCTTGGCGAATTGGTTGTTGTGCTTGGGGTTCTTAATAAGGTGAGCGGCCTTGGTTCTTTGGCTGGCAGTGTATCGACACTAATTATCGTTCAGTCTTTGTCCGGGCTTGCTGACGGTTTGAGCAAATTTGGTGGCCTTAGCTGGGATGAAATCGGACATGGTCTTGCCGGAATGGGTGGGGCTTTAGCTGAAGTCTCTACTGCTTTGGTGGCCGTTTCTAAATTGGCAGGATTCAGTTCGTTGTTTGCTGCCGGATCGATCGCTATTGTGATTGACGGCCTTAGCGAATTGGCAGACTCGCTTACTAAATTCGGATTTATGTCTTGGGACGCTATTGCTCATGGCCTTATGGCTATGGGAGGTGCGCTTGCCGAAGTCGCTGGATTTACAGGCGCTCTTGGCAAGATTGCTGGATTCTCTGGGCTTCTTGGCGCTGGCTCTATTAGGCTTACGATTACCGGACTTAGTGATTTGGGAGATGCGCTTGAACAAATCGGAGGTCTTAGCTGGGATGAAATTAAGCGAGGCCTCGCTGGGATGGGTGGTGCACTTACAGAAGTAGCCGCCATTACCGGTATTCATGGCTTGGTTTCTGGTTTGACTGGATTTTTAGGAGGAGGTTCCTTACTTTTAGCAATTCAGGGGCTTGGCGATTTGGCAGATGCTCTTAAAGAATTTGGTTCAATGTCTGTCGAGGAAATCAGTAATGGTCTTACCGCAATGCTTGGGGCACTTAGTTCTATTGCCGCTGGAGGATTTCTCAATACATTTTCTGGTTTTGGAGCTGGAGCTATAAAATCGATTGCTTCTTCTCTTGTTCCATTGGCAGAAGGGGCTAAGGCTTGGACCGATGTACATATTCCGACTAACCTCGGAACCCAAATGGGCTCTTTGGCAAATGGCGTGAATGCTTTTATGTTCGCCGGTTGGGGTGCAGATGCTCTTTCCGTTTTTGCTTCGTCTTTTGGCGTGCTGGCTGAGTCTGTCAAGAAATGGACAGATGTCGAGATTCCTAAGAACATTAGCTCGCAAATGGGCTCTTTGGCTAGTGCCATTAACGGCTTTATGTTCGCCGGTTGGGGTGCCGACAACGTTTCTAAGGCTGCCACGGGTCTTGGTGATTTGGCCGACGCAATGGTCAAATGGGGAAATGTTGAGATCCCTGAAAAATTAGCATCTACTTTATCACCTTTAGCAACGGCCGTAAACGGATTTATGTTTACTGGATGGGGCGGAGACAACATAGGGATCATTGCTCCGGCATTGGGCGAGTTGGCCGACGCAATGGTCAAATGGAAAAATGTCGAGATTCCTGAAAACTTGGGAACGTCATTAGGATCTTTGGCAAGCGGCGTCAATTGTTTTATGTTTGCGGGATGGTCCGGGGACAATATCGGAATTGTTGCCCCTGCACTTGGTAATCTTGCAGATAGCATTGTCAAATGGGATGGTGTTGAAATTCCTGCTAATCTCGGTCCTTCTTTGACGTCTTTGTCGAACGGTGTGAATGCGTTTATCCTTGCAGGTTGGGGTGCAGATGCAATTTCGGCACTGGTTCCTGGATTAGGAGAACTCGCTGATTCTGTTTCAAAATGGAAAGACGTTACTGTTCCCGAGGGAATGTATTCGCAGCTTGTCTCGCTGGCAAACGGCGTTGGTAATTTTATGTTTGCTGGTTGGGGCGCAGATGCAGTTAATACTGTTTCCTCTGGGCTTGGAACTCTTGCTGATTCGGTTAGAAATTGGAAAGATGTAGAAGTTCCCGAAGGACTTTCTGATCAGCTTAGCGCACTTTCCAGCGGAATTAGTTCCTTTATGTTTGCGGGGTCAGCTTCGGATGCTATTTCTACTGTCGCAACGGGACTTGGCGATTTAGCCGATTCGGTGCGCAAGTGGTCTGGCGTAGAAGTTCCAGAAACGCTTGGCACATCTTTAACCTCTCTTGCAACAGGGGTTAATGCATTCACTTTATCCTCTTTGGCTGGCGATGCACTTACTAAGGTTGTTACACCTATCGGCGATTTGGCCGGTGCAATTAAAAAGTGGAATAGCGTTGAAATCCCTGACGATATTCAGACAAAGATGACGGCCCTTGCTAGTGGCGTTGAGTCTTTCAGCTTTGCTTTTGTTGCAGGATGGTCTATTGGCACGATCATTGAGCCGTTGACTTCTTTGGCCGAGGCCGTTAAAACTTGGAATGGCGTGAAAATTCCGGAGTCAATCGAAACAGGATTATCAGCTCTTTCAAGTGGCCTTATGAGTTTTAGTAATGTTGGTAACATATCGTTGGCCGTTAGTTCTATCGGAACAATTGCAGATTCTGCAAGTAAATTGTCTGGGGTTGACTATACAAGTGCCGCCGCTGGAATCGTTTCTTTGGCAGATGCTTTATCCAAACTGTCGGGAATTGACGTTTCAGGGAGTGCTAATATTTCGGCTATTTCTACGGCCGTATCGAATATGGTTACTGGGCTGAGCACTGCTATTACTAATAAGTCTGCAGAAGTAAGCACTGCAATTGGCAATATGCTATCTTCCGCATTGAACAATTCAGCGCCGTATAAGAGTACCTTTTACACTTACGGTAAATCTCTTGGCTCGAAAATTTCTGATGCACTGAATGATTCCGGAAGCAATGTCAATAACGCCGTTACCAATGTGCTTACAAGTGCTGCTTCTGAAATTTATAGCCAGTACAACAACTGGTATACGGCAGGGGCTTATTTGTCTATCGGTATTGCAGAAGGTATTCGCTCTGGTGAGTCTGAGGCTATTACCGCTGCAACAGACTTGGCAACCAAAGCACTGAAAGCGGCGCAGGACAAGCTGAAGATCGCATCGCCATCCAAGGTGATGTATGGGTTTGGCCGGTACTTTGATATGGGCTTTGCAAACGGTATCCTCGACTATGCCGATACTGTTGCCAAAGCCAGTGAGAACATTGCAACGCAAGCAATTTCTACTGCTCAGATCATTGCAGAAAACATTGCTGCTACGATGGACGAGGACTTTGAGTATCAGCCTACCATCCGGCCGGTTTTGGATATGGATGAAGTAGACAGCGGGCTCAATAGCTTCGACCGTAATTTTGCAAACCGCAGCATGAACCTTGCAGACAGCATTAACCGAGTGCAAAAGGCTGCACCGGCTGATAAGTATGCGGAATCTGTGAACCCGAGCCAGAATCAAAATGGCGGGTCCAATACCTACAACTTCAACCAGTACAATTATAGCCCGAAGGCATTGAGCCGGATTGATCTGTACCGCCAGACGAACAACCAGTTTGCCATGATGAAGGAAAGAGGAAAAGCATGATCAAATCCGTGAAAGTCACGAACTACATGGGCGAATCACTGACCATTCCTCTTATCTGGAATGGCGGGCCTTTTGAGATCGAGAAAATCGAAGGGCTCGGTCCGCCCAAGGCCAACATCAACACGACCGAGATCGCCACGAATGATGGCTCGAAGTTTAACTCTGCCCGATCGACCGAACGAAATGTGGTTTTGTATCTTATCTTGCATGGCGCACCTACGATTGAAGATGCCCGGCATTTAAGCTACAAGTATTTCCCTGTTAAGAAATACCTACAGCTTGAGATCGAGACCGATAACCGGCGCTGCATTGTGGAGGGCTACCCGGAATCCAATGAACCGAACATCTTTAGCGATAGTGAAGACGTTCAGGTCAGTATCGTTTGCCCGAATCCTTACTGGAAGTCGGCAGGCGATGATGGAGTTCGTGAGGTAGTCTTTCATGGTGTAGCGCCTAATTTCGAGTTTCCATTCTCGAATGAATCGCTTACGCAGGATAAGATCGAGTTTGGTATTATCGAGCGGCGCAAGGAGAATGTGGTTTACTACGACGGTGACGCTGAGCAGGGCATCACGATTACCATCGAGGCCATCGGAACGGTGAAGAACCTTACGATCTATAACGTAAGGACCAGAGAGAAAATGGCCATCAGCGATGAGGAGCTTAAGAGTTTTACAGGCTCCGGCATTGTGAATGGTGACACCATTACTATTTCGACTGTGAAGGGCCATAAATCCATCGAGCTTTTGCGGGATGGTGTTACAACTAACATCCTGAACTGCATTGGCAAGGACGATGACTGGTTCATGCTGTCGAAGGGCGACAACATCTTCGGCTATACTGCTGACGAAGGCAGTGACTACCTGGATTTCAAAATAAACTATTCTTCTTTGTATGAGGGTATTTAAATGGAAGCACTGATCATGGACAGGGACTTTAAGTCGGTAGCTGTGGTGGACGACTATGAGTCTTTTATCTGGACTGACCGTTATACCGGCTATGGAGACTTTGAGCTTTATGCCCCTGTCAGTGCAGCATTTTTCAACTTTACCAAAGATGGGTACTATATTTGGAATGCCGAATCCGAGCACCTTATGATCATCGAGAAAAACGATATTGAGAGTGATGCGGAGGATGGCAGCCACGTTACTGTGACCGGAAGAAGCCTGGAATCTATTTTAGACCGGCGGATCATCTGGACACAGACGACCCTGAGCGGCAGTTTGCAGGACGGGATCAAGAAGCTTCTGAATGAAAACATCATCCAGCCGAGTGACGAGAAGCGGAAGATCCCGAATTTTGTTTTTAAGGAAAGCACCGACGAAGCAATCACAAAGCTGACAGTGGATGCCCAGTATACGGGCGATAACCTCTACGATGCCATCAAATCCCTTTGTGAAACCAATGAACTCGGATTTAAGATCGTTTTAAACAGCGAGCTTAAGTTCGAGTTTTCTTTGTATTTTGGGACAGACCGTTCCTATAACCAAAAGAAACTGCCGTATGTGATTTTTAGCCCGAACTTTGAAAACCTGGTCAACTCGAACTACTACGAGAGTTCTGCGGAGCTTAAGAATGTAGCGTTGGTCGGCGGGGAAGGGGAAGGCTCGGACCGGAAGTTTAAGAGTGTGTATGGCAACGGCGTTGAGGAGTTCCCGAGCGGGATGGATAGGCGAGAACTGTTTGTGGATGCCCGAGACTTGAGCACGAAAACCAGTGACAAGACCCTATCTACAACCGAATACAATTCTCAGCTTGAACAGCGCGGGTACGATAAGCTTGGAGAGAACACCTCAGCTACTGGATTCGAAGGCGATATTGAGAACACAGATCTGTTCAGCTATGGGAAGGATTTCTTTGTCGGAGATATTGTACAGATTCAAAATGAGTACAAAATCAAGGCTACTACAAGAGTGGTTGAGGTCGTTATCTCGGATAGTTCCACTGGCACTACGATCGTGCCCACATTCTCGACCCCGACACTGACGAAAACTTAAAGGAGGCTGTACAATATGGCTTTTAGCTATGGCTTTTACAATAGCCTGAATGGAGATCGAAAGTACGACTCCGAAGATTTGAGCCGGATGTTTGATGGCATTATCTATGATGGTGTCATTGGTGCTGTCGGCAATACATTTGCGGTGAAAGCAGGAAGCGGAAATACCGTAAACGTATCGAGCGGTCGAGCCTGGTTTAATCATACCTGGACTTACAACGATGCCCCTATGCCGATTGCCTGCGGGTCTTCGGCTGTGCTGCTGGACCGTTATGACGCCATTGTGCTGGAAGTGAATGCTGCTTCCGATGTACGCAAAAACAGCATCAAGGTTATTACTGGTACAGAAGCATCGACCCCGGTGAAACCTACGATGGAGAGCACAGAGTTTGTGCATCAGTATCCGCTGGCTTATATTTTGCGCAAAGCAGGTTCTAGCAGTATTTTGCAGTCCCAGATCGAGAATGCTGTCGGTACCTCTGAGTGTCCGTTGGCATCCGGTGTTATGGCCTCTATGAGCTTTGATCAAATTATGGCACAGTGGAAGGCTAACTATACCGAATGGATGGCTCAGCAGCAGGAGGAGCAGGAAGAGTACATTGCAAACCGCGATTCCGAGTTTAATGCCTGGTTCGGTGATTTGCAGGATACCCTTGACTCTAACACTGCGGCCAACCTTAACAACAAGATCAACAAACTGAGCACTATCAGTATCAGCCTGAAAGCCGCGAACTGGACAGGGTCCGGGCCTTACCGGCAGAGAGTCTCGATCTCTACGATGACTTCTGACCGGAACTTTGGGCCTATGTATGTAGCCCCGACTGGAAACCAGGAGACCGATGCCGCGAACCAGGAAGCGCTTGAGTGTTTGAGCCGCGGCGTTACTGGGGCTGGTTATGTTGATATTTACTGCTATGAGCAGAAGCCGGAAATCGATTTTACGGTTCTGGCAGACGGGAGGATTTAAGTTATGGGTGTTATTTCTGGAGGCTCCGGCGGCGGGGGTGGCGGTGCTGTCATCCTGCGCGTCAATGGCCTGAGCGGAACAAGCATCAGCGCGACCCTTGGCTCGAAGACTGTGAGCGGTACGATCCCTACGGCCGGTGTGCTGGAACTGAGTCTTGGCAAGGTGGGCCAGTGGGCGGTCACAGCATCGAAAAGCGGTTATAGCTTTACCCAGCAAGTGAAGGCGTTTACCTACGGCATCACGGAGATCTGGGCGCTGGCCAAGAAAGCTTTTTACGATTGCACGACGACTGAGATCCAGGCGATTGCAAAGAGTGGTATGTATAAGCAGTATTGGGCGATTGGTGATTATCATAAAATTACCCTTACTACTGGAGAAGAAATCAATGTCGAGATTGCAGACTTTGACCACGACGAAACCCCCGGAGGCACGAAGATTCCTTTGACCCTCATCATGAAGTATTGCTTCGCTAATACTTATTCCATGGGCGGAATTGGTTGGAACAATGCTACTCTACGAACTTCCGATACATTAAAAAGTTTATTCCCGTCAGATTGGTTGTCAATCATGACTACCGCAAAGAAACTTACTGCGGAAAGCGCAAGCAACTTGTATGAGACATCCGATCTCATTTGGGTTCCATCTATGAGTGAGCTTTTCAGTTCAATGTCCGATGTATTTCGCAAAGACGAGGGATACCTATATCCGATTTTTACAAATAATGCCTCCCGCATAAGATGCCCATCAAGCTATGGATATTTTACACGGAGTATCTATTTCCCCAATGAAAACTACTACCTTAACGTAACAGATTCTGGCACTCAGTATGGCGCACGTGACACTGCTAACTCTTCTGACAAATTGGTTGTCGGTTTCTGCGTTGGCTAAAGGAGGTTCAAAATCAATGTACAAAGTCTTTAAAAACGATACTCTTGTTGCCGTCGTAGACAAAGTGATGCGGTGCAAGATCCAGGAGAACGGTGTGGTGATTGTTGCACAGGATGGGCCTGGTATTATCTGGGACGGCATGATCCATAATCTGCCTGGCTATGAGTATGATATGCGGCTGGAAGAGATTGCCGACCTGCGGGATGTTATCGATACCCAGGCGGCTACGACTGTAAGCCCTGTCGAGGCCCAGGCAACCTACACGGCCATGATGACCGACACCCTGATGACGGAGGAATAAGTTATGCTGGACATGAAAAAGCTGAAACTTTGGTATCCGAAACTATGGAACAAGAAAATGATGGCCAATGCCGTGAAGAAAGGCGCTATCACCGCAGAACAGTACAAAGAGATCACCGGTGAAGAATATCCCGGTTGACCTTTTGCTTTGAAGGGAGAAAACTATGGCTACAAACATGATGCCGGGGACTATGCCCCAAGGAAGTCAAAATAGTTTTCTGCAACCGCAGCCTGCGATTTACCCGACTGCTTATCCGGCAGCACCGAATGTTGGTGCTGTACAGGCAAGACCTCGGACTATCCCAGGCAGGATGATTTATTCACTTGATGAGATCATGCCGCAGGAAGTGCCGATGGATGGCAGCGTGAGTTTATTCCCGATGCACGACTGGAGTTGTGTGTATGGGAAGTGGTGGACTTCGAACGGGCAGATCCAGACGGTGAAGTTCGTTTTAGAGCAGCCGAAGAAACAAATTGACGAATCTGCTGTGAGTCTATCGGATATTTCGGAGAGACTGAATAAAGTAGAGCGGTACCTTTTTAAGAATAAGCACAAGAATAACCGTCCAGCTGCACAGAATCAAAATGCGGTGGCGGAAGTTCCACATCCGGAATAAACAGGAGCGACTGAAATGGCAAATACAATCGTTCTGAACGAATATACTGCTGCCATTAAGGACAGCCCGAAAAAGTATCTCGAATTTGGCACATACGACAGCTATGGCCGAGAGCATATAACCGTCATACCTGAATCCGGTTGGGAGGACCTGAGTGTATATGCCACTTTTATTTCTCCCAAAAAAGTAAAGCGAACAGTATTGCTTACCGATCCTGTTATTCCTGTGCCAAAAGATGCTACTGCAGGTTGTTGCGGATTTGGGGCGATTGTGTTTGCCGGTTATAAAGATGGTGAATGCATTATCACCTGTGATGTTCCATATCATCTTGGGCATCACAGCAACATTGAGCCAGATGAGTATGATGAAGAAGATGTCAAATTACTTGAGCAAATAATGTCCATTGCTGAATTTCTGCGAAATTTAGCGCGGGGTGGCAAAAAAGGACAGGTCTTCACGAAGCTTAGCGACAAAGATCTGGATATCGGATGGGAAACACCAAAAGAGTCCAGCGGAACTGTAATTGATTTTAAAATAGGCAATGGATTGCTCTATGATGAAGAAACCAAGGTTCTCTCAGTCGATGTCGCGAACGACGCAGAGAAAGATAATACCCGTCCAATTTCGAGTGCAGCCGTTGATACAATTGTCGGGAATATTGACGTCCTTTTGAGTGGCATTTGAAGGAGTGAAGAAATATGAGCATTGCGACTGAAATTACAAGAATTCAATCTGATCGTGACCTCTTAAGAACCAAGGCTATCGAGCTGAAGTTATCTACCAAAGCCGATGTCGATACCGTTTCTAAGGCAATTACTACTACCTCTAACCTTGATGACCTCGCTTCGGCATTCGATTCGATTGCGAATCAGGGAAGTGTATCAACCAGTGTTAAAGAGGGCGAAACTTACACCATTCCGAAGGGCTACCATGATGGCACTGGTACAGTAAGCGGCGTAGCAGGCGGCGGTAACTACAGCCTGCAGAGTAAGACTGTAACTCCGACCAAGGCAAACCAGCAGATTACTGCCGATGAGGGCTATTACGGCCTTAGTGATGTTACGGTCAATGCCATTCCCGATTCTTATCAAAATGTTACGAGTGTTACTGCTGCAGCAGGAGATGTGCTTACCGGAAAAGTTATTGTCGACAAGGCCGGCAAGCAGATCGCAGGTACCATGCCTAATAATGGTGCCGTAGAGAAGACCCTTGATGTAACTACGCCTTCCTATACGGTTCCTGCCGGTTATCACAATGGCAAAGGTGTTGTGAAAATTGTAACGGAGCAGAAGAATGCCACGCCGACAAAAGCTGAGCAGAATATCACTCCCACTGCGGGAAGTGTTCTGAGCAAAGTTATCGTGGCGGCTATCCCCGCTAAATACCAAGACGTGAGCAGTGTTACTGCTGCGGCTGGTGATATTCTGGCAGGGAAGAAGATTGTTTCGTCTACTGGCGCTGTTGTTGAAGGCACTATGGCCAACAATGGAGCTATTGCCAAGACCATTGATGGCCTGACTACTACGAGCGTTACAATTGCCGCCGGCTATACTTCTGGTGGTACAGTAAGCCTTACCAACGACATTGAAAAAGCTTTGGCTGCTATCTGATCGGAGGTGCCGGCGTGAGCATTCAAAATGAGATCAGCCGGCTTGAACAGGCCAAGGCTGATATTGCCGAAGCCATCAGAAAGCGCGGAGTAGAAGTGCCTAAAAATTTATCCATTGATGGGTATGCGGCAAAAGTCGAGGAAATTGCGGTCGCTGATGTATTTGCAGGCGCTACATCCTCTACTGATGGTAAAGCAGGTCTTGTGCCCGGTCCTAAAGCGGGGGACGAGAAGAAGTTCTTGCAAGGCGATGGGACTTGGGGCATCCCCGCTGCACAGACTACCATAAAAATTTGTAGGTGGTGATACAATGCCTATTTACTTTGGAACCGAAAAGGTAAGTATTTTTGCCGGTGCTGGCGCCACGAAGATGCAAGAAAAGGCAGTTACTCCGAGTGAAAGTCAGCAGGTAATCACACCTGATGAGACCTATGATGGGCTGAGTAAGGTCACGGTCGGTGCAATTTCTAAAACTTATGTTGGTAGTGGTGTAACAAAAAAATCTGCTGCTACTTATACGCCTGGCACGAGCAACCAGACGATTGGAGCAAATCAGTACCTGAGCGGTGCTCAGACGATCAAGGGAGATAGCAACCTGGTCGCTGGGAACATCCGCTCAGGTGTTTCTATTTTTGGGGTAACCGGCACGGTGGTGGCGGCATCCTCGCCAAACCTGCAGGCTAAGACTGTTACGCCAGGGACTTCAAGCCAGACCGTAAGACCTGACAGCGGCTACGACGGCCTGAGCCAAGTGGTTGTGAGCGGCGATTATGATCTGGTGAGTGGGAACATTATCAGCGGCAAGACCATTTTCGGTGTGCCTGGTTCTGTGGTGATCCAGAGGTATTACACCGGCAGCTCTGCACCCAGTTCTTCGATCGGCAGCAATGGTGATTTGTATTTGCAGATTGGGGGCTAATGTATGGTGAGTGTAACATTGGTTCCTACAGGATATGATGGTCAACGCTCATCGTATATTTCGGTAGATGCGTCTTATCCGCTTTCAAATGGCCTTACCAGTTCAAGCAGTAACACCTTTACGGTGGTAAACCTGAACAAAGGTAGTGGTGCGGTTTCTAAGCTGGCAGTCAAATTCGATATGTCAAAGATTCCGACCGACGCCAAGATCAATTCTATCTCTTGTAAGATAAAGGCCAGAATCTCGAATGGGTCATCGTATATTTTGAGAGGTGTTGCGCAGTTGTATTGCGGCACGGCCGGGTTGAGCAGTGAAATTGATTTGGGGACATCCGAAGTGGCTCAGACCTTTAACGATACAGGCTGGTGGGATCGTGAGAGCCTGGACGACCTTATCCTGCTGATTACCTGCACACGCGGTTATCTATCCGTAAACAACAGCCAGAATTTGCGTTTTTACGGCGCTGATCTGACTGTAGACTACACTGGCGGCGGATCTTCTGGCCCTGTACTGAGCACTAAGGTAAATGGCAGCTGGGTGAACGTATCCAAGGTCTACAAAAAAGTAAGCGGTATTTGGGTAGAGCAGAGTGACATTGCAAACTTGTTTAGCACTGATACCAATTACGTAAAGGGGTGAGATTTTGGCAAAGACTACAGAAACGATTGGCGAATTCACAATGAACATTCTTACCGCGGAGCAGTATGCAGATGCGAAAAAGAATAACCAAATCGACCCCAATCAATTATATTTTACCCCTGAAAAAAAGTTGGTTGTTGCGGTATCTCAGGATAAGTACGAGTCAATGAAAGAGGCCGGTACGCTGGATGAGGATGTACTTTACGTTACACCCGCTAGTGAGTCCGTTACGATTCCCGAGGCTACGGAAACGACCGCGGGCCTGATGCCGCCCAACGCTGTGACAAAGCTGAAAGGCATCGATGAGGGCGCGAACAAGTACACTCACCCCGCGCATACCGCCCGGGCCAGCGGCCTGTACAAAATCACCGTGGACAGCCTGGGGCACGTCATCGCTGTTTCTGCTGTGCAGAAAATAGACATCACCAGCCTCGGCATTCCGGATTCCGACACAACCTACGATCTGGCCTCGGATCACAGCAACGGTCTGATGAGCGTCGATCAATATACGAAACTAAAAGGTATTGCTTCCGGAGCTAATAAAACCACGGTTGACACCGCACTGTCCAGCAGCAGCGTCAACCCGGTGCAGAACAAAATCGTGTATGCAGCATTGCCATGGGAATACAGCGCTACATTTTATGTAGACAGCTGGAGTACGGCGACTTCTGATGAGCAAGCGCAAGGATTTGCATATCGACAGGTTGTCACTCCAGTAAAGAAAATTTCGGTTGCTCCAACGATCACTGCAAATTCAATGTTTCTTGGATTTGGAAGCCCTAGCGATAGCTCGGTTCTTGCTACTAAAGTGGCACTTACTGAAGCTGCAAACGTGATCAACGGTGGCCTTGTGTACACCGGAAGCAACTCTATAACCGTACTTGTTGAAGAAAAGCCGACTTCCGATGTTACGATGACTTGGTGGCTCAGAACTTAATCGCTATTTACATGAAAGAGAGGTATTTATTATGTTCGACCCTGCCAAATTTGCTATGCAGATGATCCAGAATAATCCCCAGGTAATGAATAACCCTATGGCTAAGCAGTATCTGGAGATCATTCAAAATGGGGACAGTGCAAAAGGGCAGGAAGTTGCAAATAATATTCTGAAGACCTATGGAATGACAAAAGACCAGGCGATGAGCCAGGCCTTTAAGTTCTTTGGCATCAGAAAGTAAGGACGTTGAAAATTAAGAGAAGTACAAATTCTAAGGATGTCTGAACGCAAAAGGAATCCATTCATTTGGTTATAGGTCTTTGAGAAAGGCCTATCAATGCGCGCAGATAGGTTGAGTAAGAAAGACTTATGATAGTCCGTTTCTTTCACTCTACATTCCTTATGAAGGAGGAAAATCTTATGTTTAACGCGAATATGCCCTCTCTTTCCGATATTGCTGCTGTGACTGGTAACGACCGTGATGGCGGTTGGGGCGGTAACGGCTGGTGGATCATCATTATCCTGCTTGCCATGTGGGGCGGCTTCGGCGGCTATGGCTGGGGCGCTAATGGTGGTTACGGCAACGGTGGTGGCTATGTTGCTACGGCTGCTACCCAGGCTGACATCCAGCGCGGTTTTGATACCCAGAACATCATCTCGAAGCTCGATGGCATCAATTACGGCATGTGCGATGGTTTCTATGCTGTGAACAACGGTATGCAGACCGGCTTCAACAGTGTGAATACTGCGATGCTCCAGGGCAACTTTGGGCTCCAGCAGGCCATCAATGCCAACAACGTTGCAGCCATGCAGAACACCAACGCTCTCCAGACCCAACTGTCTGATTGCTGCTGCCAGAACAAACAGGGTCAGGCCCAGATTCAGTACGATATGGCGACCAACACCTGCGCTATCACAAACGCAATCGCTCAGCAGACCCAGGCCATCATGCAGAATGATAATGCGAACTACCGCCAGCTGCATGATGAGATCGTTGCAAACCAGATTGCTTCTAAGGACGACACGATTGCTCAGCTCCGTTCTCGTCTGGCAGCGGCTGATCTGGCGGCTTCCCAGCAGGCTCAGAACACCTATCTCGTCAACCAGCTTCGCCCGCCCGTAAACCCGGCCTATGTTGTGACTAACCCGTATGCCGGTACCGGGACCCTTCCGTGCCAGACTGCAGGCTGCTGCGGTGTGAGTGCGTAAATTCAAAATGATACGAGGGAGGCTCACTTCGGTGGGTCTCTCTTCATATTTTTGATAGGAGGGTAGCTTGATGATTAAGTTGACGAATACCACTGAGCAGACTGTTGCCACTGGAGCAGCACTTACTTTTAACTCGGTGCTTGCGAACACCAATTGTTCTACGTGCCATCGGAAAGGCACAGGAAGTGTAAAACTGAATCGCAGCGGCGCCTATATGGTCTCGTTCCATGCGAATGTGACCGGGGCTACTGCAGCAACACCTGTACAGCTCGCTTTGGCTCTGGGCGGGGATGTCATGCCGGAAACGACTATGATATTTACCCCTGAGACGGCGAATACTGTAGGGCAGGTGTCCATCTGTCTGCCGGTCTTTAACTCGTGCTGCGACTACGACCGCGTGACCGTTGTGAACACTGGGACTACGGACATCGTTATCTCTGCGAACCCGATGCTTGCTATCAGCAAGATGTGCGGTTGAGGAGGTGTGTAACGATGGCTGAGAACGAGAAGAATATGGATCTATGCGAGCTGAAATGCACACTGATCGATGCACTCAAGACCCAGATGTCCGGCGGTGTCGGCAATGTCGATGCAGAAGAAGCCGGTGAGGTTGTCGATATGATCAAAGACTTTGCCCAGACTGATTATTACGAGGCGAAAGCCCACTATTATCGGACTGTGGAGAAGGCGATGGAAGAAGGTAAGTCCCGTGGCCGCTATGGCTATGTTCGCGGACTGGACCGTTATATGGACGACCGTGACGGTATGGAGATGCCCGAGTGGTGGGAGATGGATCACATGGCCGATACTGACCAGTTTGATCCTCGCCGCTACCGCATGGGGTACACGCCTAACCGTAAAATGACGGATGATAAAAATGAGAAGTTCGGAACCGCCTACCGTGAGTGGGATGTTTCGAGACGGCATTACCATGATTCCAACAAGAGCGAGGATAAAGAGGAAATGAATCGACATGCGAGGGAGCACATTGCGAATACGCTGGAATCGATTCGGACTATCTGGTCGTCCTCTGACCCTGAGCTGAAGAAGCGCATGAAAGCTGACTTGACAGCCCTTGTTGGAGAGTTGACGGTCTAAAGGTCATTAAAGATTTACGGTTATGAAGAGCTTTGTCATGAATGGATATTTGTGGCATATAGCTTTCGTAAACCCAAGCAGCGCCAAGCTCGTGGATAGGACCGGAGCCAGCACACTTGCCACTACGGACCCTACCGTAATGAGGATTTATATTTCCGACCATTTGAGTGGGCAAGAACTGGAGACGGTGCTGATTCATGAGCTTGGTCATGCTGCTTTGTTTTCTTACGGGCTTTTGCCTGATATTCACAAAGCTGTTAAACGACAGTATTGGATGGAAGCTGAAGAATGGGTGTGCAATTTTATAGCCGATTATGGGATGCGGATATTTAGCATTGCGTATGAGGTTATGGGAGAGGATGCCTGGATGTTTATACCTTACGAGCTGGATCGTTTAATCGCGTAAGGGAGGTGTTTAAGATGGACGAGTGGGTTAAAATGCTCATCACCGTCGTGTGCAGTGTCGTGGCCTCCGGCGGGTTCTGGAGTTATCTCCAAGCTCGACGTGAAAAGAAAGATGCCAAGACGAAGCTGCTCTTGGGCCTGGCACATGATAGGATTGTGTTTCTGGCTGATCAGTATTCATCCCGTGGGTATATCACAAGAGATGAGTATGAGAATCTACACGATTATTTGTATTTGCCGTATCATGCCTGCCACGGTAACGGGACAGGGGACAAGGCTATGGCACAGGTGGAGCGGCTGCCAATGCACGAACACCCATTGCATAAAGAGGAGGTTTGATGTAAAATGAGTAACAAGACTTATGATATTTGCAAGTGGATTGCACAGTATCTGCTACCCGCTCTGGCAACGCTGTACTTTGCGGTGGCCCAGATCTGGGGCCTGCCGTATGGTGAGCAGATTGTGGGTACGATTACCGCGATTGACACCTTCCTGGGTGTGCTGCTGGGGATCAGTACCGCCAATTATAACAAGCAGAACGGGGCAGAAGAAGGCGAGTAAATGTAGGTGGTTTGTACTTTAATCCTACATTTAGCCAAGAAAAGGACGTAGTTATGTCAGATGAAGTTTTTCACCTAATCACATTATCCAATGTGATTCGTTGCAATTAAGCGTCCTTACGATAGAATGTTAGTAGTGCATTGCGAGAAAAGGCAGTGGATAGTAGGTTATTCATACGCTATTCCTACACTGCCAATTCTTAATTACAACCAAGCACAACTAACATTCTATTTTATTTTTATCCTATTTTTGAAATTTCTTCTTTTAGCCAATCTATATTTCGTTTTGTGTAAATTTCCTCTGTAATGTCATCGATTTTGTGACCTATAATTCTCTTGATAGCATAGTCGTCAACCTTATATTTCTTCGCCATCGTAGCAAATTGAACTCGACCGTCATGGGGTTTGTGTTCCGGGTTAAGATCGAGTTGCTCTATGAATTGATGAAAGAGTTCGGCGTACCTTCTATACGTTAGCTTTGTCGTGCTCTTTCTATGATTTGGCGATTCTGGCAGATAGTTAAACAGGTATTCGCTATTCTTGGCTAAAGCATCACGATAATAGTATTGTACAAATTCCAGAATTTTGGAGTGGATCGGAATTACACGCATTTTACCAGCTTTTGTTTTCATTCCCCCAATGAAATACCCGTCATCCAAATTAGTATTTTCTAAAAGGATGTTACCGATTTCTTGTGGGCGCATACCGGTGTAGCATTGAATAAGAAGAAATTCAATATTGGGAATTTTACCAACTGCACACCAAATAGTATTCATCTCGTCTTCGGTAAAGTCAATGTGATGATTCTCGGTTTCAAGGACTTCATCAAATTTGAAATTTCGTGCGCAGTTCTTGTCGACTATCTCCTGCTCCACAGCATAATCGAGCATCAAAGAGAACAGGCTTTTTATATAGCTTTTAGTATTGTCGCTTGCGGTATGGGTGCCAGCCCGATTTGTTACTGTTCCCTCGTACATGCAGCCTTTTATATGCCGAATTTTAAGTTCTCTCACTGGAAGATCATAAACTTTCGTACAGTATTTCCATGCACCAATATAGGTCCTAGGGGAAGCAATCTTTTCATAGTAAATTGCCGACCATCTCTCATACAGCTCTTTTACACTTATGTCATTCGACAAATCAAACGGATTTTTGTTGTATTCAAGCAGCGCAGCATACGCATCGTTATAGGTTTCAAAATAGGCTTGTGGTTTGAGCAGTTTGCAGATCGGTCTGCCTTCTGGAGTTTTGCCGACTGTGACCATAGCCCGGAATGGTTTTCTAAGCGCCCGTCCTTTGAGTTCGGTTATCTGGCCGAATCCATTGGGCAGGCGCTTTCTTTTGTTTTGACGAGGCTTTCTGGGTTTCAAGGCTTCAGGTTTTAGTGGGTATCCACAGTGAGGGCATGATAACGCTTTATCACTCACTTGCAGTTCGCATTCAGGACATTTTATAAGCATCATATCACCTCCGTGCGTTATATTTTACTCTATATGTAGGAATAAATCAATACTACATCTTGTGTTTGCAGAATGTTCAGGACTGGGGTTACAAGTTTCTATGCTAACTTACTAACTGCGAAAGCGTAGTACGACAGAATACCTCGTACTTGCTAAGCTAAAATAGCAGTTGGAAGGAGCTGGAAAATTATGGAATTTGGCATTGGCTCGGTGCCCGTTGTAAAGGTTGCCGAAATTTACGGAAAAGATGCCAACTGGGTGCGGGCAGGAATCATTGAAGGATGGCTGCCTATCGGAACCGCTACGAGAAACGGAAAAGAGGTTACATCGATCAAGGACATGGACTCTAAGTACGGACGTATAAACTATTATATTTCTCCGAAGAAACTTTATGAGGAGACTGGCTACGTCTGGAAAGGAGCAAAGCATGGCAACTAAGATACGGTCAAAGCTATCAAAGAAGAATCGTTACTGGATACCGCCAGAACGTTACTACGAACTCAAGCACTTCTGTCTGCAATATCCTGACTGGAAGCGTGAGTATTTAGCAGTTGACCCGATGGCCCGTGAATTTGAGCAGAGTGAGAAATTATCTGCTACGAATCAGGTAGAGGACAGAACAGCCCTTTGCGCTGAGCGAAAAATCGAGTGCTCGCAGAACATGGTTTTAGTTGAGGAGTGCTGCGAGAAGGCAGACCCAGACCTTGCCCGTTATATTTTCAAAGCAGTGACTTCTAATCTAGGTTACACTTATCTCAAATCTAGGTTAGACATGCCATGCTCTAAGGATACCTACTATGATCGTTACCATAAATTCTTCTGGCATTTAAGCCACGCGCGAAAATGACATGGGGTATTATGGAGGTGAATCAAATGTATACTGATATTTTTAAGTACGTCCAAGGAAATGAATTTGAAGTTCAAAAAATCGAAGCGCGTGAAGACTTTATGTGTTTGCACAGAAAAACTGCTAAAAGCAGAGAAGAAGGCGACACAAAAGAGTATCGTCGCTTGAGAAGACTTGAACACAACACATTTCTTGCTTCGGTCGATATGAAAGAAAGATACCATCGTACATATCGAGAGAAACCTGTTAAGTCAGTGTTGAGCTGACAGATTGAGACCTTATGGCAACATAGGGTCTTATTTTTCCACGCAGAATTTGCATACTCTTATATGGAGAAATCCAACATATTTAAGGAGGAACTATATATGTTTATGGAAATTAGAAATTTAGTATGTTTTCCCATTTTCTGTATTGGGGCCAATTTGGTTGCTTGGTATTTAATAAAGGGAGGACTTATGGAAAGATTGGAAGAAATTTATATGGATCTATGAATATGTAACAGAGAAAGCCTGAGGGTTGAAACATACCCTCTTTCTTTTTGCTTCCGCGAAAATCTCAAGTCCTTATATGAAAAGAGTACAAAATGCTCTGATATTTTTAAGGAGGAACCATTTATGAAAATGACACCTGTTAAGGAAGTACCTGGAAAGGCTGGTCACTATGGTGATTTGCAGGGGATGCTCAAGGAGTTTATGGCTATGGACGCTAAGGTCGTGAGACTGGACGTCGATGGGTATAAATCTTCTACTGTGGCAGCATCCTGTATCGGCGTAGCTATCAGAAAATCCGGATACCCGATCAAGTCGTTTAAAAGAGGTGAATTTGTGTATCTGAGTAAAGTATCTTGAAAGGAGTAGGCTCCGTGGAAACACGGGGTCTTTTCTTTTATATTTTCCAGGACTCAGGTTACAGAAAGGAGTGGTATTTTCATATCGTAAAATTCCCCGGGATGAAAATTTGAGAAAACAGTTTAAAGGAGAATTTACATGGATTGGGTTTACATCCTTATTGGGCTGATTATTTACAGCATTGGATTTATTCTTGGCGGGCTATATTCAAAAGATAAGCTCCTGCATGACAAAACAATCGGCATTTTGCGAGTGGATCGTTCGGATGAGGACGGTCCTTTAGTTTTTATGGAAGTCGATCCTGGGTTTCGGGATTTCGCGGAAATGGACGTCGTAATTTTAAAAGTAAAGCACGAGGATTTTATTCCGCGAAAATAACTGGGGCTATTATGGAACCATTTATTACTTTGAAAGGAGATTATTAAAATGGCAGATCAAAACAGCGAAATGTTGAACAAACGTATCGAGGAAACCCTCGGAAATTTGGAGACGCTGAAAGGAGAGGAACGTGCTCAGGCGGTGAAGGAGCTGGACACGCTGTACAAACTCAGGATCGATGAAACGAAAAATGAGGTTGAAGCCCGCCAAAAGACATCTGAACATCAGGATCAGGTGTTCCAGGCACAGGCCGATCTTCACGAAAAGAGAATCGCTCTTATTGTGAATACAGCGGTGGATGTGGCAAAATTCGTAGGCCAGGTTGGCATGTACGGCATTCTTATCGTAGGCGGGCTCAAGTTCGAGGAAACCGGTACGATCGGCTCACAGTTCGTTAAGGACACGATCCGCAGTTGTACGAAATTCTTGAAGAAATGAGGTTCAAAAGAGCTTATGGAAACATAGGCTCTTTATTTTTATCGGTGGATGTGGTAATATTTTCTAAAATAATTATATTTAAGGAGGCAAATCTTATGAATAAGCTAGTTAATACTGTTGTCGGAATTTTAGGCGCTATTTGCGGAGTGAAAATTTACAAAGATGCAAAAAAGAATGTCGATTCAGTAATTGAGCAAGACAAGAAGTGGCATCGAGTCGGTGAAAGCGATCATAAGGACCTGCCGTGAGGGGTGGGTCCTTATTTTTATGTGGATATGAGATATTTTATTGAAAAGCCGAGTATTATAACCTCGATGTTTGGAGAAGTTTATATTTGCAATCACCCAATGTATGATAGATGTACCTTATACAAAATAGGCACTAAAGGGCTTGCCGTTGTCCAACAGCGATTTGACGCCGATAGCAAATCAACATACTGGACTGAAATCGATAGCTGGCTTAATGATATTCTGTATCTTCGCCCTGGATTCAGAGACTTTTTCAATAAATATGCGGAGGATCCAAAAGAAGGGCTATACCCAACAGTTACTGTGCGTCAGATTATGTGGAAGCTTCGACTAAAACCACTCAAAAGAGAACGCTGGGAAACAGTAATTGATAGAAAACTTCTTTGACACGCGAAAATTTCACAAGAAGTGAAGGAAACGGTTCAGTGGCAACACTGGGCCTTTCTTTTTATCTACGCGAATTTTACAGGCCCTTATATGGAAATAGATAGCTTATTGGTAAAGCGCCCGGCATTTCGGGAGACCAAGTTCAATTCTTGGACTATTTCTTTTTTTTTGTTTTTATATTTTGAAAGGAGACAAAATTTATGAATCTGAAACTCAACCGAAAAATTGTGAAGGAGATGGCAAGGAATGGACTTAAGTTTGTGGAAGATTGTTCACCTACTATTCTTACGGGACTGGTTGCAGCAGGCGTCGTCACAAGCGTTGGAATGGCTGTACGAGCTACCACCAAGGCGCTGCCACTCATCGAAGAAGAAAAAGTACGTCGTTGTAAAGAGGGGCTGGATGATCATCTGAAACCGGCAGAGGTCGTAAAGGTCTGTTGGAAGTGCTATGTGCCGACCGTAAGCATGGCCGCCTTGACCGTGGCCTGCGCGATTGAGGCCAACAAAATCAATCTGCAGCGTAATGCGGCGCTTTCCTCTTTATATTCTGTTAGCTCTACGGCGCTTAAGGAATACGAGCAGAAAGTCATTGATGAGGTTGGCCCTGAGAAAAACGATGAAATCAAAAATGCTGTGGCAAAAGATCGAGTGGAGAAGATCCAGATGGATGAGTCTGCAGCACTTGGTGATGGCAATGTCTGGGTCTATGACACATTCAGCGGACGCAAATGGCCGTGCAATATTGGCAAGATCAAGCAAATTGCCGGGGATTTAAACTGCGATATGGCCGTAAGCGGCGATTGGAAGAGCCTGAATGAGTTTTACATGGAAATCGGCCTGGATGAGATCAAGCCTGGCGATTCGTTAGGATTTGATGCTTCTAATATGATCGATCTGTGGTTCTCGGCCCAGCTGGACGATAACGGCCGACCCTTGGTGGTTATGGATTACAAAGTTATGCCAAAAATAAAATACAAGGAGATGTTTTAAGTGTGCCCATGTGCCATGAGAGTTACTTATGCCTGGATGTTTGAAGGCAAAACCATGTACCGCGAAGGGTATGAGTGCGTGAAGTACCGCAAGGAATGCAAAGATACAAGAGTTTGCAAGTACAACTTCGCGGAAATTTCACCGGCTACTATGGAAAGGAGGGAAGACAAATGATGCCTAAAATTACTATGACTAAGATCGTTAGTGTTCTTTCGATTGCACTGGTTGCTATCGGCTCGGGTATCGGGCAGTGGGCAACCATGAAGGAATGGAAAGAAGAGACTGATGAAAAGTCTAAGAAAGAGGACTAAGGTCTTCATCTAATCGAGAAACGGCTCCGTGGAAACACGGGGTCTTTTCTTTTATACGCTAAAATTACACATCCTTATATGGAGGTGTATAAAAATGTTTGCTTTATTAGACAGATTCGACGAGTACATTAAATCGAAAGGAAAAGTAGCCCAATGGATTTGGGACATTGCTTTAGCTACGATATTCTGGCTCGTTATGGATTACTTTGTATTTAGCGCATTTTACGGAATCTTAACCACGGGGGTGTAAAAGCCCCTTTTGGTTTTTGTTTTTTTTGTGAAAGGAGAAGTAAGATGCCGAGGACTCAGGATTTTGAGGTCTTGGACAAATTTGAAAACGAACATTACTTCCTGCCGAGCAAGGATTGGCCGGAATACGAGTTTCAGTACCAGAGTACATGCCGCTGGGCACTGAACCAAATCCGAGAGTATATGGCACAGAAGGCCAATGAGCACAAATCCATGACTGATATTTTGGAGGAACTTTACTGGATCTTCGATACCGGAATAGCAGAGTGCTGTGAGATGTACGATGAGAAAAACGAAATCAAAGCATGGCAATACCCGCCGCCGGATTTAGTATTCAGCGTGGGCAGGGCCTTGGTTGAGGAAGTTGCAGGTTTATATTTATGAAAGGGGATTTCCTATGAAAATCAAGTATCCGAGAATCAATGTAAAGCCGTTTGTGAAGGCCTGTAAGGTGGGGCTTACCAAGAATGCACCGACGATTCTGACCATGACCGGCATTACGGCGATGGCAAGCTCGACCTATTGGGCAGTCAAGGCTACCCCGAAGGCGCTGGCTTTGAAAGAAAAGGCCGAGGTCGAGAAAAATAAGAAGGCCGGGACGTTTAAAAATCAAAAATTGCATTATTACGATGAAAAGGAGGGTGCCTTTGTCGATGGATTCCAAAACTGGGTGCCGCTGACCAAACTCGAAATTGTACAGACCTGCTGGCGCTGCTATGCTCCGGCGTTTATTACCGGTGTGTTGGGTGCAGCCTGCCTGATCGGGGCCAACTCGATGAATCTGCGGAAGAATGCAGCACTGGCAGCGGCCTATGCACTTTCTGAGACCAATTTCAAGGAGTATCGAGAGAAAACGCTCGAGGAAGTTGGTGAGAAGAAGGAAGAAAAGATCCGCAATGCTGTGGCCGAGGAGAAAATCACAAAGAATCCTGTAAATACTTCGACTGTGCTCGAGACCGGCAATGGTGATACATTGTGCTACGATGCGATCTGCGGCAGATATTTCAAATCAAGTATTGAAAAGCTCAAGAGCGCTCTGAATGAACTCAATATGGAGCTGGTGCAGGACGGGTACGTTTCACTCAATCAATATTATGATCTGATCGGTCTGCCTGATGGGATGCTTGGAGATGATCTCGGCTGGAGTATCAATGATCATCATGCCACCGTGCAGCTTGATTTGAGTGCCCAGCTGACCAAAGATGAGGCCCAGACCCCTTGCATGGTGGTGAGTTTTAAGTACGGGCCCATCTACAATTACGATGCGTTCTAATACCGCGCGAAATTTGCAAGTCCTTATATGGAACAAGATTCCAAAAATTATATTTTACTAAAGGAGACTTTATCATGGAAAACGAAGAAATTATGATGAACGAGACTACTGAGGCTATGACCGATGTGGAGGAACCCATCACTGAAACCGAAACCAATGAGGAAGAGTCGAGCAGCTTTATGCCTGCAGCGTTGTTGATCGCTGGCGGCGTGGCAGCTATTTACGGAGGTGTTACCTTCGCAAAGAAGCATGTCATCCCGCACGTGGTCAATGGCGTGGCAGGACTGAAGGCTAAGTTCGGCAAATCTAAGGGCGAGGCAGTGGAGGCCGAGGCAGAGGAAGTCGATGAGGACACATCTGAAGAGTAATCTGTGAAAGACCTTAAGAAATTTAAGGAATTGTTCGAGTTAAGACCCTGTGGAAACACAGGGTCTTAACTTTTTTGTTTTTGCTTTGAAAGGAGAAAAAGCAATGACTGTACAAGAGTATCTTAAGAAAACTCGAAAATTTATGCAGTTTCGCACACGACCTTATATTCATTGCGCCGACGGATTTGAAATTTCTGTTCAGGCATCAGCCATCCATTACTGCATTCCTCGAAAGGACAATGCGAAATTTTACGAAAAAGTTGAGCTAGGGTTCCCGAATCATAAGGACGATTTAATTATCGATTATGCGGAGACTCCAGATAAGCCGACCGAAACGGTTTACAGCTTTGTTCCTATTGAACTTGTCGAGGAACTGATTCAAAAACACGGCGGCATCGTTGACACACTGAATCTTGGAATTATGGAGGACTGAATTATGAGTTTCGGTAAGAATTTGTTCGTATTCGTTTCTGGTGCAGTTGTTGGCGCCGGTGCTTTGGCTGGGTTTGCTGGCTGGCAGATGTATAAGGCACTTAAAAAGAATGATATTTTGTACACGGCTGTCCGCAGTTCCGTGGATGCCGGGGTAAAAGCCGCTTCGAGTGAGTTCAGTGAGCATGGGGCTAAGGCTATTATCAATAAATTCTTCGGATGGTCGGAGCCGTCTCATCCGAAGTTTGAACTAAAAAATGTCTATTTTGATAGTAGGAACAAGGCTGCGGCTGCCCTTGCAACATTGGAGGATTTTATTGACCAATTTTCGTATGCAACTGTTGGAGATTTATATGGCACTGCTGGGCTTCCAATGAACGACTATAAGGCTAGGCATTACGGATGGAAAGACCTTGGCGACGCCTATGTGTTCCAGGTAAGAGAAGATCATTTGATTGAATGGTCTATTTCTCTGCCTGAGCCGATCAAACTGGAGTGATTTATGTGATGCGTTATATTTTCAAAGGTCATGTCGTGGACCAGTTTGGGACTATGCTTGACCGGAACTGGAAAGGGGAGACCTTTGCGCCGAGTATGGCAAAGGCGAAGTCGAACCTGAATTACCAGTGGAAGAAGCAGAACAACTACCCTCGGGAAACGAAAGTGATTCTCGAGGGTCATTTTATGTCTGAAATGGATTTCTTGAAAGGAGTAAGCTGATGGCAGAATATGACATGCCCAACAACAGCCATGCATTTAAAAACGGACAGGTGAAAGAGAAACCTAAAACCCAGAAGGTGATTGAGGGCACGGCCAAGACCAAGAAAAAGACGGGGGCTAGGAAGCTGGCTGATATTTTCCTGCCCGAAGATGTTACCAGTGTCAAGGAGTATATCTTCTGGGAGCGCATTGTGCCGGCCATCAAGGATATTATTCATGATACGGTAGATACGTTCCTGTATGGTGAATCGCGTAGACCTAACTATTCAAGTTATTCGAGCGGCTCCAGGATCTCTTACTCCGGATATTCTTCTAGCAATACCCGTTCTGATCCTAGAAAAGATATGAACCGGCCCAGGAATGCCTTCGATTACGACGACATCATCTTCGACAGCCGTATCCAGGGCGAGCAGGTGCTGGACAACCTGATTGATATTTTAGACCAGTACAATATCGTGACGGTTGGCGATCTTTACGATTCGGCAGGCATCACCACCACGAATTACATGGTCAACCGCTATGGCTGGGACAATCTGGCAGATTCGAGTGTTGTCCGAGTACGAGAGGGCTATACCCTGAAGCTGCCCAAAGCGAAACCTATTTGAAAGGAATGATATTTTTGGAAACTGATCAATGTTATCGAACCCAGCTTGAAGAAGCGATTAGAGAAAATGCGAGGAAAGCATCACTGTTTGATCACAACAGCCCTCAATTTACAGATGACGAACTTCGGTTTAGGAATATTACTGAAAAAATGAGGGCAACTTTTCTGAAGAAAAATCATGATTACGGAAATAGTTTTCATGAAACTTGGGAGGAGTTTGGCGACAAGGGTATCATTACCGCTCTTACGCAAATCTCTCACAAGTATCATCGGCTTATGAATATTGGCCTCGGCACTAAGCCCTTGGTCGATGAATCCATCGATGATACGCTACTCGATATGGCAAATTACTGCATTCTTACAATTATGGAGCTGGAAAAAGCTCGTAATAACAAAAAGGAGAACTAATTATGAAACTTTCTAACATTATGTCCGCTGCTGGCCGTAGTATCTCTGTTGCCAAGCTGAAAATCGTTAAGCGCAGCCCCGAACTGCTGCTGATCGCGGGTATCGCTGGCGGTGTCATGAGCGCAGTCATGGCCTGCAAAGCTACTACCAAAGTCTCTGAGATCCTCGACAGCACTTCGGAAGCAGTAAACACGATCCATCAGGTGGAGGAGAATCCGCCGATGGGTTCTGACTATACCCACGAGGATGCACAGAAGGACCTCTTTATCACTTACGTTCAGACCGGTGCAAAGCTTGCTAAGCTGTATGGCCCGAGCCTGGTCGTAGGTGGTCTTTCTGTTGCTGCGATCCTGGCATCCAACAACATCCTGCGTAAGCGTAACGTGGCTCTGGCTGCAGCATTCAGCACTGTCTCGAAGAGCTTTGAAGAGTATCGCGGCCGTGTCATCGAGAAATATGGCAAGGAAGCCGACAATCAGCTGCGCATGGGCGTGCATGAGGAAGTCGTCCAGGAGACCGTGACCGATGATATGGGCAACGAGAAGCAGGTTTCTAAGACTATCAAGGTTGCGAACCCCCTTGGAAGTCCGTATGCAAAACTGTTTGATGAATGCAACCCCAACTGGGAGCGCAATCCCGATTACGGCATGATGTTCCTGAAGTCCCGTCAGCAGTTCGCCAACGATAAGCTGCGCAGCCAGGGGTATCTGTTCCTGAATGATGTTCTGGATTCTCTGGGCATCCCTCGCTGCAAGGAAGGTCAGATCGTTGGCTGGGTCTCCAAGGGCGACGATGGCGACAACTATGTTGACTTTGGCCTGAATGAAGAAAACGAGTGGGTCCAGGACTTCATGAACGGCGACGAGCCCAGTGTTTGGCTGGATTTCAATGTGCAGGGCAACATTCTGGACCTGATCTAACATGATATTTTGAGGAGGAATCAGTATGCGTGACATTCTTGGTTATGCTTTTGCTACAATCGCCGGTGTTTGCTTTGCCGGAGGTATTGCGGTCCTTTCCGGCGGAAAGGGGAAGTAAATGGAGTATCTCGACAATCTGCTGACCACCCTCGATTATATTCTCAACTCAAAACGTAAGCGCCATATTGTTGGCGGAATCCTTATCAGTATGTCGACCCTGTTTGCTGGGTTGGCTGCGACTGTAATGAGCATCAAGGAGGACGATGATGAATAAGGTTTTATATTTTGGCATTATGGCCGGTGCCGCAGCCATCGCCGCTGTGGCTACCTGGGTCTATGCCAAGGATAAGTTTGCTAAGCAGGCCTCGGATGATATTTCCGAGATGAAAGCCTATTACAAAGAAAAGTACGAGTCTCAGCCGAAGGAAGAAGCTGCCGAGCCTGCCAAGAAGGAACAGCCCAAGACTGAGGCCCGGAAGAAATCCGAAGATCTTAAAACTTATCGCCAGATGGCACGGGATAAGTACAAGGCAAATCACGAAGAGGAGGAAGGCAATCCCCACGTGATTGCGCCGGAGCAATTTGGCGAGAATAACCACTACGACCGGATCACTCTGACCTATTACGCCGACCATGTGCTGGCAGACGAAAACGATGAGATCATTCAGGATGTTGAGGAGACGATCGGGTTCGGGAGTCTTAACCACTTTGGGGAGTACGAGGCAGACATCGTATATGTCCAGAATGATATTCTCAAGTGCTACTATGAGATTACTCGTGATCTGCGCAAGTATGAGGATGTTGCCGGGGAACTGCCTTACCGGCCGGAGGTAAACTGAATTTATGACGAAAAACGAGACTGACGCCGCCTATTTCGACTGGATGTGCGGTCTTGTAGCGAAAGATTTCAAAGACGGCGGGCGTCGGTATCGTAATTTACTGGAAACGCTTAACCGAATTGATTTCCGCTACTCGATCCCGCTGGATTCCAACCGGGAAGCAGATGGCATTGACCTGCGATACCGTTTCGGCTATGAGAAACATGTCAGAGACTATGTTATCGCAAGATATTTGGACGATCATCCCTGCAGTGTGCTTGAGATGATGATTGCACTGGCCCAGCGATGTGAAGAAAGCATCATGGACGACCCGGAGGCTGGTAATCGTACTGGCGTTTGGTTCTGGGCTATGATCAGTAATCTCGGCCTTGAGTGCATGAGTGATGACGATTTTGATGAGCTCTATGTTGAGGAGCACATCCAGCATTTTTTGGACCGCCAGTATTCCTATCAGGGAGATGGCGGTCTTTTCTTTGTCCGAAAGCCGCCCATGGACATGCGCCGGGTGGAGATCTGGACGCAGCTGAACTGGTATCTCAATGAGAACGATTGATATTTGAAAGGAGAAACTCGAAATGAAAATGTTTACTATTAGAGAGCATGTGGTTAACAACATTGATGACCTACTGCCTATCTTCAATGCAAATGCCAATGTGACCGCGACTACTCTCGATATGCTTTGTAAGAGTGTTCATAAGCTTAACCGTAAAATGAAAATGAACAACCTCACTGGCCTTGCTCTTTGGCTCGGTCTGTTTGGAGTAATTTCGGTGACTGGCGGAATGCTCAAGCAGATGGACATTCAACGCCAGCGGATTGATATTCTTGAGGGACTTGTCAAAGATACCCAGAACGTCGTCTACAACACTGTAATCAATACTAAGGATAAGGACGAAGAAATGTAATGGTTGACTTTCTCGAAATCGGCCGAGTGAGCAAAAAGGGGTATACCGAGGTACGCCCCCGATTTGTTCTCAAGCGCCGTTCTGAAGATTTGATGATTCGGGGCGGAGACTTTTACGCGATTTGGCTCGAAGATCGAGGGCTGTGGAGTACGGATGAGATGGACCTAACGTACCTTGTGGATCAGGAACTAAGCAGGGTGAGTCAGGAAATTCGGGATAAAGGAAATGTCGTAAAAACGCTGTACATGTGGGATGCAGAATCCGGCATGATCGACCAATGGCACAAATTCTGCCAGCGGCAATGCCGAGACAACTTCCATATGCTGGACGAAAAATTGATATTTTCCAATCAGGAACTGAAAAAGACGGATTATGCCTCAAAGCGCCTGAACTATCCGCTGGAAGAAGGGAATACGCCTGGGTGGGATAAGCTCATGAGTGTATTATATTCTCCGGCGGAGCGGCACAAGATCGAGTGGGCCATCGGATCGATCATCACCGGCGATTCGAAGGATCTGCAGAAGTTTATGGTTCTGTATGGTCCACCGGGCAGCGGTAAATCGACTGTACTCAATATTATCCAGCAGCTTTTTGATGGATATTACTCGGTCTTTGATGCCAAGGCGCTGGGTAATCCGTCCAACTCGTTTGCTCTGGAGTCCTTTAAGACGAATCCCCTGGTTGCCATTCAGCACGATGGCGATTTGTCTCGGATCGAGGATAATACGAGACTCAACAGCCTTGTCTCCCACGAGCTGATGACCGTCAATGAAAAGTTCCGCTCTGCCTATGCCAATCGGTTTAAAGCATTCCTCTTTATGGGTACGAATAAGCCGGTAAAGATCTCGGATGCAAGGTCCGGTATCCTGCGCCGACTCATTGATGTAGAGCCGACAGGGGATAAGCTTTCCGGTAAAGAATACCGCCATGCCATGAAGCAGATCCCCTTTGAGCTTGGAGGGATTGCCTGGCACTGCAAGGAAGTGTACGAGGAGGACCCTGATTATTACGACGACTATGTGCCGACGAACATGATGGGGGCTTCCAACGACTTCTATAACTTTGTATCGGACTCGTACCTGATATTCTCGAAGGAAAACTCCACAACCCTGAAAATTGCCTATGAGATGTACAAAAATTACTGCGACGATGCTAAAGTGACCTACCCCTACAACAAGCGCCTCTTTAAAGAGGAACTGAAGGCCTACTTTACTGTGTTCGAGGAAAAGCATGTGGACCCCGATGGCAATACGATTCGTGGATGGTATGAAGGATTTGACCTCAATAAATTTGATGGCAGCGGCGAGAAAAAGCCGGTGGAAGAAACCAAAGAGGAACCGCCTCCTGCCATTGAGTTTAAAGAGCAGCACTCTGTCTTTGATGATATTTGTGCCGAGTGTCCTGCCCAGTACGCCAAAGAGGATGAGACCCCAAAGTGGAAATGGGAAGGGGTCAAAACAAAGCTCAAGGACCTTGATACCCGAAAAATTCACTATGTCAAGGTGCCGGAGAACCATATCGTAATCGATTTTGATTTGAAAGGAGGAGACGGATTTAAGTCGTTTGAGCGCAATCTGGAGGCTGCTGCAAAGTGGCCCAAGACTTACGCAGAGCTTTCCAAGTCCGGGAAAGGCATTCACCTACATTATTTATATAGTGGCGATGTTACAAAACTCATGCGAATTTATGAAGAAGACATCGAAGTGAAAGTCTTTACCGGCAAAAGCAGCCTGAGAAGAAAATTGACCCTTTGCAATGATCTCCCGATTGCGACGATCAGCTCGGGACTACCTTTGAAAGGAGAAAACAAAGTGGTTAATTTTGAAGCTGTGAAAAATGAGAAAGCCATTCGAACGATCATTCGTAGGAATTTAAATAAAGAGTATCACGACAACACAAGATGCTCGATGGATTTCATCAAGAAAACGCTGGACGATGCCTACAATGCAGGCGTTAAGTATGATGTGCGGGACATGTACACTGATATTTTGGTGTTTGCCATGAACTCGACGCACCAATCGGAATACTGCATGAACCTGGTGCCCAAACTGCACTTCTGCAGCGATGAGGCTTCTGCTCCGGTCGTCAACGATGAGGTGCCTATCGCATTTTACGACTGCGAAGTGTTCCCGAATCTGTTCCTTGTCAACTGGAAGGTGGCAGGCGAGGGAAAGACCGTTGGCCGCATGGTGAATCCTACCGCGCAGGACATGGAAAATTTGATGAAGTATCGTCTGATTGGCTTTAACTGCCGCAAGTACGATAACCATATGGTCTATGCCCGGATGCTTGGATATTCTAACGAGCAGCTGTACGATCTCTCGCAGCGCATCATCGCCGGTGATAAGAATGCCTTCTTTGGGGAGGCGTACAATATCTCCTACACGGATATTTACGACTTCTCGAACAAAAAGCAGAGTCTCAAAAAATTTGAGATCGAGCTGGGCATCCATCACCAGGAATTGGGCCTGCCTTGGGACAAGCCGGTACCGGAAGAGCTTTGGTGCAAGGTGGCTGAGTATTGTGACAACGATGTTATTGCAACGGAGGCTGTCTTTAATGCCCGTAAGGCGGACTGGGTGGCACGGCAGATCCTGGCGAGTTTGTCGGGCCTGACAGTCAATGACACGACCAACCAGCACACTACCAGAATTATATTTGGTGGGGAAAAGAATCCGCAGTGGCAGTTCAATTACCGCGAACTATGGAAACCTGTGCCTTACACCAAATACGAAGAGCTGCGTGAGAAACTGGGTGCTGACTATGATTTCCGTGTCTGGAACGAAAAAGGCGAGCCGCAGTACCGCGGTTATGTTCCAGGCGAGGAATTGCCGGTTGGTTGGAGCATCATGCCGTTCTTCCCGAATTATGTCTGGACCGGGGCGAAATCCTACTGGTGCACTGATATTTTGGATGCTGACCGTTGCCGAACGAATCCGGAGTATCTGTATGAGCTTTTGGACCGGCAGAAAGAAATCGACAAACATATAGTGAGCAATCCGTCGAATCGAATCGTCTTGATTGAAGAAGTCGGTGAGGGCGGTTATGTCTACTCGGAGCCCAGCATGTATGGGCATGTTGGGCTGGATGATATTGCTTCGATGCACCCGTCCAGCCTCATTGCAGAGCGGCATTTCGGGCCTTATACGAAGAATTTCGCTGACCTTAAGACTGCTCGTGTAGACATCAAACATCACGATGTAGAGGCTCTGAGGGGCATTCTGGATGGTAAACTGGTACCGTTTGCTGAAGCAATCGCTGCTGGCAAGGCTGAGTATGATTGGGATGATCTGGCGTTTGCGCTGAAAATTGCAATCAACTCGGTATATGGTCTGACATCGGCTAAATTCTCGAACGCCTTTAGAGATCCACGTAATAACGACAATATTGTTGCCAAGCGTGGGGCTTTGTTCATGGAGACACTCAAGCGAGAGGTCCAGAAGAAAGGCTTTATCGTGGCTCATATCAAGACGGATTCCATCAAAGTGCCTGATGTCACGGATGATATTCTCGACTTCATCGATAAGTATGGCCGGGAATATGGGTATGTCTTTGAGCATGAGGCGACTTACGACCGCATTTGTCTCGTGAATGATGCTGTGTATATTGCCAAATACAATGAGCAGGGCATCATCAACAAGGGTGGAAAACATGCCAACGAGTGGACGGCCACGGGCACACAGTTCCAGATCCCTTATGTGTTCAAGAGCTTGTTCAGCAAGGAGCCTATCAAGTTTGAGGACATGTGTGAGACCAAGCAGGTGACTTCGGCTTTATATTTGGATATGAACGAAGGACTGCCGGAGGATCAGCATGACTACAAATTCGTTGGTAAGGTTGGCTTGTTCTGCCCTGTAAAACCTGGCTGCGGTGGCGGTATTCTGGTACGCGAGTCCGACGATAAGAAGACCGGCGGTAAGAAATACTCAGCTGCTACGGGCTCCAAAGGTTACCGCTGGATGGAATCGGAGATGGTCAAGGCTCTTAGCAAAGAGGATTGCATCGACAAATCGTACTACGAAAAGATGTGTGATGAAGCCCGGACTGATATTTCCAAGTTTGGTGATTTCGAGTGGTTCGTCTCGGATGATCCGTATATTTTGCCAAGTTATGATGAGCATGGAGCGCCTATTTATGACGATGTTCCGTTCTGACGCGAATTTTACAGACCCTCATATGGAGAAAATCCAATAATTTAACTGGAGGTTTGCAAAATGAAAACACTTGGAAAAGCAATTCTGATTGGTGAAACTATGCTGGTTGTTGGCTTTTTATCGTATGTGGCTGGGGCTACTGATATCGTTTGGGCATTGCACGATTCAACGATGGCAGGCTTTAATGCTACCAAATACGATATCGAGCGAAATTATACTGGCGGTTTTAAGCAGATGGTTCGCTTAGGTGCATTCCGAGCAGCTGATGATTGAGGATTAACTCAAAGGCTACGGCCCTGTGGAAACATGGGGTCTTAGCCTTTTACTTTTGAATGGAGTGATATTTTGACTAAAGAAAAAGCAGAAAATCTTTTCAATTATTGGCTCCGTATTCTTGGGATTGAAAATTGGAATATTGTTTTTGATTGGGCGGTACGGAAATCCAACATGGTACTCGAAGATACTTATGGGACATGTACCTATAATCGTGAAATTCAATCGGCCATGATACAAATTATGGATGAGCTGGATATTGGAGCCACGGATACACTTGCACCTTTTGACTATGAAGTAGTGTTGGTTCATGAGCTTCTTCACATTAAATTTGCATGGGCGGATAATCCGGCTAATGACCTTGAAAAAGCACTTACGCATTCTTTGATCCAAGAGCTTGCAAAGAGCTTTGTTCAAACCAGGCGGACGCCTAACTAAAGGAGTGATATTTTCTGAAAGCAAAAGACTATTTTAAGAAGTACCTCGACACTTACAAGCACCGAGAGTATTACGGCTTTACGGACAGGGAAGTTGGGGCGCTGATTCGTAAGGAGTTTGTCAAGGAGACGAACGAGCTGATCGACCTGAGAAAAATCAAGTCGAACTGGCAGCTTGTGACGATCCTTGGCGAGCAAAACGACAAATGGAATGCCTTGGCGAAGATCTTTAAAAACAACCTGGGTTCAAGCCCTATCAACAAAAACGAATTCCGCCGCAGAATCGTACCGGAGGAATGGCCCTCGGTAAAAGAGCCTGCCGGTGACTGTGACAATGATATTTAAAAAGGAGAAAACTGTAATGGCTGAACGTATGAACAAACTGGTGATCGACAATGCACGTCTGATCTTCAAGAATTTCTCTGGCAAGGGTGACAACTACAATCGCGAGGGTGACCGCAACTTTGCCGTTATTATCGACGATCCCAATGCCGCTGAAGATCTGGCTGATGCTGGCTGGAATGTGCGTCCGCTGGTGTCCAAGGACCCGGATGAAGAGCCTACGCATTATATTAAGGTAAAGGTCAGCTTCAAGGTTCGTGCTCCGAAGGTTCGCCTGCTCTCTAATCACAAGCAGGTCTTCCTCAACGAGAACACGATCTCCAGCCTGGATTTTGCTAAGATCGAAGAGTGTGGTGTTGTCATCAGCCCGTATATGTGGGAGGTCAATGGCAAGAGAGGTATCTCGGCTTACCTTGACTCGATGTATGCAAAGATCGAGGACGATCCGTTTGCCGATAAGTATGCTGACTATGCAGATGCGCCGGATGACGGTTCCAACGACTGCCCGTTCTGATTGATATTTTGGGGTGCCAGATGAAAGATGGTCAAACGGCGTATTACGGTACGGCCCCGATGAAAGGAGAAAATGATGGCTGCATTTATGAAAGGTGACCGGGTTGCAATTATAGATCCTATCTCTCCGTTTCGTATGAGACCTGGGAGGATCTCTGATATTCAGTTTACCAGCAATAACGATCTTTTCTATAAAGTTGACATTACCCATACCGACAATTCTGTTTGGGTCGATGAACACAACATTCTTCGGCTGATGGAACCTGAGCAGGAACTTTGGAAATTCTTTATTTACCAAGATCGTCCAATTGTTGCATACACTGTGGCTGAAGAATTTGAAGGTGAAGAGTGGGCCACAGTGCTTAGCATTGCCAATGATAAGGGTATCCCTATCACTGATATTTCTATTCGACTTGGCACTATGAACGAAATCACTTGGGAGAAAGGAGACTCAAATGAGAAAGTTTGAACCTGGCGGCGTTTATTCTACTCCTGGTGTGAATGAGAAACTTAAGGACGAAGGGTTTGCACAGTTTATGATTGTCTCTTTGAACCGGCATATCAACGGTGACTGGGGCAATATGTGCGAGGAAGATAAGGCCACTAACGAAGAAGCACTTGTGGATGGGCTGCGGCTGATGAGTGTCTATAAGCGCAAGGACCATCCGGAGGATACGATCTGGATCATTACGGAGGCGGATCGGAGTGCTACTACGATTTTGCTGCCGGATGAGTATTGATATTTTGGAGGAGTTAATTATGGCGGTTTTGTTTTTGATCGGACTTATGGCATTGATCGGGGCGGGGCTTATGATCATCTCCGGTGTCCAGGCAATCATCAGCTTAGGCATTGCCCTGATTATCAAGATGGTTTTGGGTCTTGCCGGAATCGTTTGTGGGATTTTGTTGCTGATGTTTGTGATGGCTATTGTGGAGGATTTGATGAGCAAATGACGTTTTTACAGATTTTGGGATTGATCTTGATACTTCTGCCGATTGTTGTACTCTTGACTTTTGAGTTTATCGCGGACTGGAAAGCAACCCTTTTTGCCCTGGTTTGTACTCTGGTTATGATGGGGATGATCCTTCTCGGGGCATTCTTAGTAAGAGGGTAAATTATGAATTTACGAGATTATCTGTACCTTCTGGGCATTATGGTACTTATATTTGCAGCAGGGGTTACTGGGCATTGGGAACAATTCGGTTATATGGTTATGGGTGCTTGCATGATGCTTTTATTTTTAAAAGGAGGTTCATCGTGATAAAACTATTGGAACTTATGTTATTTATGACACCTATAATATTTGTCCTCTCCCTTATATTTGAAGACTGTGACGTCTGGGATGCCATAAAATTGACTTTGGCCGTTGATTTAGGCATAGCGTGTGTTGGTGTCGGCACCCTTGTTATGGTCGATGGAGGACTTCTCTAATTATGATGAAACTCTATGACTTCCAGCTTGAAGCAATTAAAAAGATGAAGCGGGGCTGCATTCTTTGCGGAGATGTTGGAAGTGGGAAGTCAATTACTTCTCTTGGATATTACTATTTGCGAAACGGAGGCGATATTGAAAGCTTAAAAGGCGGGGACTATATGCCTATGGATGACCCGCCGAAGGATCTTTATATTATCACTACGGCCCGAAAGCGCGATACTCTCGAATGGGAGAAAGAGCTCGGGCCGTTTCTTATGTCTACGCATAAGGATTGTGATATTTACAGACACAACGTTGTGGTGGACTCGTGGAACAACATCAAAAAGTATGTTGGAGTGTACGGTGCGTTCTTTATATTTGATGAGCAGCGTGTGGTAGGGTCCGGCAGCTGGGTGAAGGCGTTTTACAAAATTACTCGTAAGAACGACTGGATTTTGCTGTCGGCTACACCTGGAGACACCTGGAGCGATTATATCCCAGTCTTTATAGCAAACGGCTTTTACAAGAATAAGACGGAATTTCTACGTAGGCACGCCGTTTATTCACGGTATTGCAAGTCGTTTCCAAAAATCGAACGGTTCGTGGATACGGGGCATCTGTGCAAACTGCGCAATGATATTTTGGTACCAATGGATTTTAAGCGAGATACCGTGCAACATCACGAGTATCTGGTGGCGGAGTTTGATCGAGAAGGGACGAAGCAGCTTTTCAGAACCCGTTGGAACCCGTGGAAGAACGAGCCGATTGAGAACGCTTCAGAGCTTTATTACTGTGCCCGAAAGATCGCGAACTCTGATATTTCCAGGCAAGCGCTAGTTTTGGAAGTGTTTGAGGACCATCCGAGACTAATCATCTTCTATAATTTCGACTATGAACTTGATATTTTGAAAGGGATGAATTTTGGTGAAGGTGTTTCCGTTGCAGAGTGGAATGGGCATAGGCATGAACCTGTACCACAAACTGATTCCTGGGTGTACCTTGTACAGTACACTGCGGGGGCGGAAGGATGGAACTGCATTACTACTGACACGATTCTGTTTTACTCACGCAATTACTCCTACAAGGTCTCTAAACAGTCAGAAGGACGCATTGACCGACTGAACACACCGTTTAGAGACCTTTACTATTACCATCTCACTTCTAAATCGTTCATTGACCTGCGGATCGCCAAGGCCTACGAGGAGAAGCGGGATTTTAATGCAAATCGAGATTTCAAACGTCACTATGGTGATTTCTGAAAGGAGAAATTCAGATGAAATTCTTAATCAATCGAGCTTCGGCTTTGGGCGCGGATGTTGAACCGTGTAATGGAGCCATCAAACTTGACGGCGGTGGCTATGGGATCAAGTTAAAGAGCCTTGAGGACCTAATGGAAGTCATCGAGAAAACATCTTGTCCGATTATTGTTTATCCTGGAAAAGGCGGGCTACCTTTGCTTCAGATCTACGATGACTATATCGAGTGAGGCTGCGTGATGGGATACAAGGCTCATGATCATCAGGAAAGACGGTGTATGGATTGCCTGTTTCTAAAAAGGCGCAGAGTTTGGAACAATTCTAAACGATACTACGAATACGGATGGTTCTGCACTTGCACAGATCAGGAGATCCACAAAATTAAAAATGAAGATTGCTGGGTACTTAGTGATGCGTACCCATACGGAAAATTGGAGGTTAAGTAAAATGGGTGTTTTTGCATTTGTTGGTGGTATTATTCTCGGGACTATTTTTAGCGCTACTGCGTTATATTTTACCGCTATGAAAGATGATGAGAAAGAGATCGAGGAAGCTCGTCGTGAGGCAGCCACCTGGGAAGGCCAGGCACAGCACTGGGAGGCAGAGGCAATTCGTGCAAAAGACAATGAGCGAATGGCCCGAAAGATGCAGCAGTATTGGCGTGCACGGTGCATGAATGAGCATTTCGGGTTTAATGCTGCCTGTGATGGCGATGGAGTCCGGCCGGTGGTTATTTACCGAGATGAGAACAATGATATTTGCGATGGGCTGCTTTTGGCGGCAGTAAAGGAGGAAAATGCAGTATGAGTGAGAAAAATGTGCTGATTTTGCAGAGCAATGTGGTGCTCAAGAACTATGAAATGAATGAACTCTACGATACAATCCTCGCGCAAAAGGAGCGTGGAGTGATTTTGCTTCCATCTTATGTCAAAGTTGTGAGCGTTCCAGAGGAAGTGATCAATGGAGAACTTGTTATTATGAACTCTGGAGCGCCTGAGCCGAAGAGATATGTACTTAAATGGAAACGGGACGGATGGAAGTACGTGCTGAATATTAGACCGTCGGATGGAAGTGCCCTACTCGTTGATCACACGGTTTATAAAATGATAGCCATGCGACTAAGTAAAACCGAGGCAGAAAAATTACTGAAAAGGCTCGGAAATGACTATAAAATGGAGGAAATCTAATATGGAAACTCGTACTAAGGAAGTCTTTTATGATATTTACTGCAAACAGTGCAAGTATTACAACCTCGAGCCGTACAAAAACCCGTGCAATGAGTGCCTGGCGGAACCACATAACATGGACAGCCATAAGCCTGTGAACTTTAAGGAGGATAAGTGATGGAGTTTGGTAATGTGTACGAAGTGTTTCAGATTGGAGACATTGTAAAAGTCAAAGATATTGCATCGATTTATTGCGGAGAAATTGGGGTAATCGTCCGAATTGAAGAAACCGGATGTTACACTGAACCCATTTATATTATTAGACTGGACCGCGCCGATTTACAGGCCTTCGATAATCCAAATAAACGTCTGGAAATCAGAATCAATGCAAAATCCCTTGTAAAGACTGGCCATATTGACAGTGATGAAGAAACAATCACCATGGGGCTCCGAAGCGGTAAAACCTATTTAACGCAAATCGGAAGCTTTAAAAACAAAGATAACGGTTTTGACAGCATTATTTATGACCTGAAGAAAAAGAGAAAATTTGCTGAAGGAGGCAATACTATGAAAAAACTCGATGTTAAGAAGATTATCTTTAGTGGCCCTAAAACGATTGTGCTGTGGAGTGATGGGACAAAAACCATCGTATCTATGAGCAAAGATGAAGCAAAGTTCGATCCGGAGGCTGCATTCTGCGCCGCTTACACGAAGAAGATGTTTGGCTCCAACAGCAAAATTAAACGTGTTATCAAAGAAAAATCCAACATTAAAAAGTGGAAAGAATTAAACGAAGTGCCGGAGGATCAATTGTACAAACTCGGGCTAAAGGCTCTTGCTGAATGTGAAGATATTGACATGGAAGCAATTGAGCGTGCATCCAAGGAAGCAGAAAAACTTACTCCGGAAATACTCAAAAACATGTATGAGACTCTTACCGGACATCCCTACGAAAGAGAGAAAGACAATGGCGAAAACTGATTTCACTATGAAGCCTGAGAGACGGCTGTGCACGGTAAATGGGGAGTATGGATATTTCCATTGCTGGGAACATTATATGGAACCTTTGCCTCCTGCGATGACTATGGGCGGGCATAAAGGCGGACAGCTCTCTTATGTTCGCGGCGTTGTGGAGACAGAAAGCGGAGTGAGACTTGTGCATCCTGGGGCAATTAAATTCGTTGATGAGGAAAACCAGATGCTGCACTGGATGAACGAGCATGAGAAAAAAGAGAAAGGAGAAAAGTGAATGAGCAGTATTGCCGCAATTTTAGTATTTATCCTTTGTATATTCTGTATCGTTGTAATTGATCTGCTGATTTGGATGTTTAGTGAAGTATCTCAGCACGAATTAGTCTGGAAGTTAGGAAGTCTTGTAGTATCAGGTATAGTTATTATAGGCCTTGTCCTATTTATGCTCCTTCCAAGCTCAAATAGCAGTAATCAAACGGTTGTTTATATTCTGAATGCAGATGGTGAAATTGTAGAAACTTATGAAGGAGTGTCAAAAATCACGTCCACTCATACGAGCATTTCGTTTGAGCTGGATGGGAAGGAATACTATTTTAAAAATGTGCCTGTAAAAGTAATTCAATGATTGATATTCTCAAAGAATTGAAAGGAGAAAAGCGAATGCTAAGTTTTCAAGGGCGAGAAATTAACGGTACGCTCCGATGCCGGACGTTTGATGATTTGGCACGGCCATGTGGTTATTTTGTTAATGAGTGGATAAGATCGAGAGCCTCCAAAATTGATATTCTGTCGATTTCCACCTCTTGGGATGGGAATAACAGATATATCACAACGGTTTGGTATGTCGAGGAAAAATAACTGATGCTTTGAAAGGAGAACAATCATGCTGAAGATTGAAAAGACTGATATTCATGGCTGGGAGGCGGCCATTCGTGGGGCTCGGAACTCGTTTAACAGCTGGGATAAGAGCGATAGTTATTTTGGCCTGATGTGCGACGGTGACCGCACGGAAGACTTTATTGGGCTCAGCGATATTGCACTCATGAAGAAACTCGCTAAGGCTGGGCCGAGTCATGCGAAGTATCGGCGGTTTATTACGGTGACGATGGATGTTACTGGGCCTTTGTACTGGTGGAAGGAGATGGATACCTACAAGGTTGGCACTGTAGGGAATAGCTGCTCCACCATGCACAAGATTGCAGATAAAGAGTTTGAGCTGGAGGATTTCAGTCATGAACATTTGATGGGGTTTAATTATGCGTTGGACGAGGAGCGCATGAATGATATTTACCCAATAGTTACAGAAACTGGGGGAGAAGAAATCAATTGGAGCCCAATGTCTTACCTTGATGAACTTATAAAGGCTCTCAATTTTTATCGTAATCGTTTCAACATAACCAAAGCAAAAAATGATTGGTGGCAGATGATCCAGCTGTTGCCGTCTTCTTACAACCAGAAGCGGACGTTGCTTGTGAATTATGAGGTCCTGGCGAATATTTACCAGCAGCGCAAGGGGCATAAGCTAGATGAGTGGCGGACGTTCTGCAAGTGGATTGAAGGGTTGCCGATGAGTGAGATTATTACGGGAATCAGATATGAACCAGATAGCAACACAATCGAAAAATTGGTGGATTGCGGAAACGTCTATCCTATTTCACCTGAAGAATGTCGTGATCTTATGAAGGAGGAGAAATAATGCTTGCTGTTGCGTTTGCGATTCTGTATGCGGCACATGCGCCTGTAATTATGTACCTTATTGTTGTGATTGTGTATTTCATTACGATTTGAAATGAAAGGAGCTACTCATGCATATCATCAATCCTTGGGTGTTTTACTTGGCTGATATTTGTGATAGTGCGGCCCTGGCAGTAGCAGTTAGCGGAGGAATACTGACCATGGTTGGATTGTGCCTATTGGCTGTCGGAATTTACTCAATACATGACGGGACAGAATTTAATAATGAAAATGAAGTAAAAACTGGCAAACAGACACTCAAATATATGAAAACCGCACTCATTGTGGCTGGTATTATGATCGGCGCTGCGATTCTTATTCCTTCTAAGGAGACTATTTACAAAATGATGCTGGCAGATGTTGCTACTTACGAGAATGTGGATCTGACGGCGGAATCTATCGAAGAGGCTTTTGATCATATTATCGATAAACTTGGCGAGCTGAAAGGAAGCTCAAATGATTAAAATCGGAAAGCTTTATATTTGCGATCGATGCGAACAGACCGGATTTGCTGAGTATGATGGTCCTATGCAGCGTAACGGTTTAATCGACCCGCTCTGCAGCTATTACAAAAAACTCGAAGGCTGGGAGATCTGGGAAGGGAAGAACCTGTGCCCGGATTGTGCCAAAGAGTACCATCATAGGCTCGAAGGTTTTTGGAAGGAGAATAATCAATAGCCGTACGTGAATTTATGGAGATGTGTGCACCCGATGTTCTTATTATAATTAGGCATCCAATATATGATGAAGATGGAAATTTCATGGAGTATTATGCAGAGCCAGATACTTGCTACAACGATGCAATAGGACTAAAAATTCCGGGTAAAGATCTCGATAGAAGAATTGTAGGTATCGGACTGGAAGCTGTGCCTGGATGTAACACTGGAATTGTCCTGGACACTGTGAAAGGAGACTGATATTTATGCCTTTGGACGAGGAAGTTAAGAAGATTGTCGATGAGGCGGACGGTAGATGTCCTGTATGTGGACAGAAAGTCGTAGCTGAAATCAAAGGAGATCCGAAACACGGATGGTATTTGTGCCGTAAATGTGTGTTTTGCGGTTGGGTAAACGACGGAGAAAAGTACGCCTAAGGAGGGCTAGTTATGAGTGAGTTGGAGTTTGATAAGAGAGATCTTGATATGGTTCTCGATTGCCTTGACACTCTTAAATATGAGGACTGTAGGAGAGCGGTAAGTGATCCATATTGGGAAGGACCAAAAGGAACCGTGGAAAGTGTTCATGAACTGATTTCGGGTTACAGCCGAAAAAAAGAACATTATATTGAGCTGTATATGGCAACAAATCCTAATCAAAAGGATTACTTCCTGTGCCCGAAATGTAAGAGGATTCTTAATGCTCATACGGATTGGAGACTCAAGGATGAACATATCATGGGTATTCCAATGTTTGATTCCCAAAATAAAGCAACCGAATTTTACTGTGAAAACTGTGGCTGGACCGGGGAAAAAGCGCCGTTTGAGGAGGTGAAAGAAGGTGGAAATCAGGCAGAATAAGGACGTTCGCATCTCTGTCAGAGTGGCTCCTGAGGACCGAGGGAAGCTCGCAATGGTGAGTTTGCGGACCGGAAAATCGAAGTCTGAGGTCATTCGAGAGGCACTGGAACTGTATTGTAAAGCCAAAATGCCAAGCTCAAATGACCGATTTGACTACTAAATTTGTCGGACAAAAGTGGCAAAATGTCGGACATTTGTCGGACAAAAATACGAGTGTCGGACACAATTTTTGAATGTCGGACAAAAAATGGGCAAAATGTCGGACATTGATATTTGTCGGACATTTTAAGGGTCGTGTCCGACATTGTCCGACAAAATCACTAAAAACAGGCAAAAAAGGGCCGAAAATGGGCAAAATGTCGGACAAAGTGGGCAGTGTCGGACAAAAAATTGAAAAAATTTCCCTATTTTATTTATATATACGGATTTATGCTAAATATGTAATAAATAGTAATATATAATTAAAAATCCAAATTTTTTTCAAAAAAATGTCCGACATTGATTTTTGTCCGACAAATGAAAGGAGATAGACCAATGAGCCGTGGACCCACGATGCTTGATCGAGATTTGCATCAGGTGTTTTTATATTTTCCTGATTTGCAGAAAGAAGTTATCAGAGCCAGAGAGTATGTTCAGCTTATGCTTTTGCTTGAAACGAACTCCAAGTATGATTATTTCTATAACCTTACAAATAACGTTCTGATTCCGATTCCGAAGAGTGATCAGGATTTGGACAAGGAAAGTTTCGCACGGATATTTGGAGTGCTGCTTCGTAGAGCATTAGAGCATAGTGGTCTTACGCAAGAGGAGCTGAGCAAGAAGACCGGCATTCCTCAGGCCCGTATCTCGGAATATCTTTACGGCAAGCATTTTCCGAGTTTTTACCAGATCGATAAAATGGCAAAGGCTATGAACTGCAGTGTGGAGGATTTGCGTTATGTGAAGTAAAAAGTTTACAATTTCCTTGTTGCGGTGGACTGATATTTTGACTATACTGAAAATGTCCGAGGAAACTACACAAGGAGGTTAAGCAATGGGATTGTTCAATAAGAAACGGAAATCAGAAGTTACGGAAGTAGATGTCTACACGGAACATGGCAATGAGGTTCATGTCTTTGACGGGCCGGATGGCAAAGTGGAAGTGAGCAAAGTCAACATGGCTAACTTCCTGCCCACCGGCGAACAGTGGTGCCCGCATTGTCATGTGCAGTGCGAGAAGCGCGATGACGGAAAATGGTTTGAGTGCCCGGAGTGCGGCTACAGCATTACTGCCGAGGATGCCGAACTGTTTGGCAGCTACCCGACTGAGGCATCCACTTACGATTGATGATTGCCGCTGAATATTGATATTCTCCCTTATGGCCTGTGCTAAAGTGCATGGGCCTTTTATTTTGCCCTGATTTCGGCCTGGGGGTTCGCGAAAAAAACATGGTGTATTATGAGAGAGATAATATGTCCCGTTTTTAACTGTTTTTGGCAGTTTTCAAGGCATATTGTCTTTTGTTTTGCAAAGGAGAAGGCCTTATGGCAAAAGAAAGCAAATTTCAGAAGGGTCTCATTGATGATCTGAAAAAACGCTTCCCTGGCTGTATGGTGCTGAAAAATGATGCCAATTATATTCAGGGCATCCCGGATTTGATGGTTTTGTACAAAGACCACTGGGCTGCCCTTGAATGCAAGAAGGCGGAAAATGCGAACCACCAGCCAAATCAGGATTACTACGTTGAGCGAATGGCAGAGATGTCGTTCGCTCGTTTTGTTTATCCTGAGAACAAGGAGGATGTTCTGAATGAACTTCAACGATCATTCGAAACTTAGAGGGCAACATGCCTTTCTGGGTGCCAGCAAATACCACTGGCTGAACTATGACCCCAACAAGATTGCGGAAGCCTACCGCAACTTTCTGGCCGTGGCGATGGGAACCAGACTACACGAGTATGCAGCGGAATCCATCGATCTCGGTCAGCGGCTTCCGAAGTCTCACAAAACGTTGAACATGTATGTCAATGATGCGATCGGTTTTAAGCTTAGACCTGAGCAGGTTTTATATTACTCTCCGAACTGCTTTGGCACAGCGGACGCCATTGACCTGCGTGGTGATCTGCTGCGCATCCATGATCTGAAGACTGGCAAGGTTCCGGCCCATATTGAACAGCTGATGATCTATGCAGCACTGTTCTGTCTTGAGTACGGTATCAAGCCGTCTGATATTGATACGGAGCTTCGCATCTATCAGAGCGATGATATTCTCGTGGAGAAGCCCGACCCCAATGATATTCTGGCAATTACCAAGAAGATCGTCGAGGCCGATAAAGTCATTGAACAAGTCAAAGAAATGGAGAGTTGAGCTATGTACCAGGATAAACCGCCGATCGAAGATGTAATGATCCACTACGGTGTCAGTGTCATGGATGGCGCTCCTGGCCGTGGCTCTGGTCGATACCCCTGGGGATCCGGCGATAACCCGAAGCAGCGCACCGATACGTTTTTGAGCCGGTATCGTGAATATGAGGGCAAAGGCTTGAGCGAGAAAGAGATTGCGGAGAAGATGGGCACTACGACCACCAAGCTCCGTGTGCAGCTCTCTTATGCCAAAAGCCAGAAGCGAATGCAGATGGTGGACCAGGCAAAATCCTTGCGAAAAGAAGGGAAGAGTCTGAATGAAATTGCTGAAATTATGGGTTTTGATAATGATTCTTCGGTACGTTCTTTGCTGAATGAGAATGCGGAGACCCGTATGCGGCAGAGTACGGCTACGGCTGATAAGCTGCGCGAACTTGTGAATGAGAAGGGTTTCCTGGATGTTGGGCCTGGTGCAGAACGTGAGCTCGGGGTGTCCCGGACTAAGTTCGACCAGGCTCTTTATATTTTGGAGATGGAAGGTTATGACACCTTTAACCGCCGTATTCCGCAGGCAACCAATCCTGCACAGAAGACGACTTTGAAGGTTCTTACCCCTCCGGGCACCCAGTACAGCGAGATCTATGATGCTTCTAAGATCCATTCCGTCGGCGATTATGCGATCTCCTACGATGATGGCGAGACGTTTCATAAGCCGTTTGAGTTTCCGTCCAGTCTTGATTCTAAGCGTTTGATGATCAACTATGCCGAAGACGGCGGTATCCAGAAAGACGGTGTCATCGAGATTCGGCGTGGTGTGAAGGATCTGGACTTGGGGGATTCTCATTACGCTCAGGTCCGAATCCTTGTCGATGGAGATCATTATCTGAAGGGTATGGCTGTCTATGCCGACGATTTGCCCGATGGTGTGGATGTTCGATTCAACACGAACAAGACCAAGGACATCCCAATGATGGACGTTTTGAAGAAGGTCAAACGCGATCGAGATGGCAACATCGACCAGGATAATCCGTTCGGTTCTCTCATCAAGGAAAAGGGCGGTCAGAGCTTCTATGATGACCCCAACGGCAAATACACTGGGGCCGACGGCCAGAAGCAGTCTTTGTCACTTATCAACAAGCGAGCCGACGAAGGCGATTGGGGAAGTTGGGGCGATACGTCGCCTTCTCAGTTTTTGGCAAAGCAGCCTATCGCTTTGATCAATCGCCAGCTTGGTATTTCGATTGAAGACAAGCAGGCCGAATTTGATGAGATTAAATCTTTGACAAATCCTACGGTCAAGCGCAAGCTCCTTGCCGACTTTGCAGACGGATGCGATAAAAACGCTGTCACTCTGCAGGCGGCGGCTTTGCCTCGTCAGAAGTATCAGGTTATTTTACCGCTTAAATCTGTGAGCGAGAATGAGATCTATGCTCCGAACTACAACGATGGTGAAACCGTAGCACTGATTCGTTACCCTCATGGTGGTCTGTTTGAGATTCCTGTGCTTAAGGTCAATAACAAGAATGCCGAGGGCAAACGTGTCATTGGCACGAATCCGAAAGATGCTGTTGGCATCAATTCCAAGGTTGCTGAGCGTTTGTCCGGCGCTGACTTTGATGGTGATACTGTCATGGTCATCCCGTTTGGTAAGAACTACAAGATTGCTTCTCAGCCTGCACTGGAAGGTCTTAAAGGATTTGACCCGAAGCTGGAATACAAGATTCCAGAAGGCGACACCAAAACCAAGCGCATGACGGATGCCAATACCCAGAAACAGATGGGCGTTGTGTCTAATCTGATTATGGACATGACTTTGGCAGGTGCAACCACGGAGGAATTGGCGAGAGCAGTTCGGCATTCGATGGTCGTTATTGATGCCAAAAAGCATGATCTTGACTATAAGCGCAGTGAATCCGACAACGGCATTGCCGAGCTGAAACGCAAGTATCAGGGTCAGTATGATGAGAATGGTCAGTACCATGAAGGCAGTGCAACCCTGATTACCAAGGCCAAGAGCGAGGTTTCTGTGCCTAAGCGCCAGGGCAGTGGTTACATCAATGTACCCGGTGTCAAAGTTCTTGTTGTGGAGAATGGCAAGAAGAAGTCTGTTGATGGCTACGACCCAACGAAACCTCTTGGAGCCAAGCTGTATAAGACTGCAGATGATCTCTACTATGAGACCAGCCGTGTGGATAAGAAGACCGGTGAGGTCATCGCCAAGCAGAAGATGCGCACGCAGCAGTCTACCAAAATGGCTGAGACCGACGACGCCTATACCCTGGTATCCTACCGCCGTACCAAGGCCGAGCTTGCCTAT
>ERZ1026876.70-NODE-70-length-62332-cov-7.948761_pt1 | contig 62332 bp, 49 predicted proteins | sample MGYA00380168_ERZ1026876 | MGnify/ENA primary metagenome ERZ1026876 (study PRJEB33269, sample SAMEA4719804) | human gut metagenome | biome: human-associated habitat; feature: organic feature; material: feces | place: Cameroon | collected 2013-10 ... | reverse complement strand
GTGATACTGATCGGGGACTACACCTACCGGCAGTTCAGCATCGACAAATGGCACAGGAACCATGAGAGAATCTACGTGCTGGGCACAGAGAACAGGAACTCACTCATGTCATGGCCGGATTGCGCCCATTCACTCAAGGACAGGTACCCGGAGGTGGAGGATGTGTGCTGCGTCTATATGCACAACGGAAAGATAAAGCACGAGGACAGAGTCTATGAGGAAGCACAAGGGGACAACGCCGGCAACATAATGCTCGCGGACTCCAATTTCTTCAGATTCTTTGATTTCAAGATGATTGACGGAGACCGTGAGACCGCCTTGGACAGCCCTGAGAAATGCGTTGTCACAGAGTCTCTTGCCAAAGCCTTGTTCCCTGACGGCAACGCTCTCGGTCAGCCGCTTCAAATCGAAGGGACACGTTATGTCTTCGTGAGTGACGACAACGGCGACCCATACGACAGCTCGCTTGTTTACACTGTCTCAGGGGTCATCAAGGATTTGGACAAGACAGTGTTCCTGAACGAGACAGCGGTCATCGCCAATTTCGAACGCGCGCCGCAGGTTCTCGGCTACAGACTCCGCAACGACCTGATGGTCAGCGGGCCGTTGGGTTCGACATTGTCCTTCCTGATGATGAGGCCGGGAGCCAACCTCGACGACAAGATCGATGACCTGACCGACTACTGTGCCGAGAGTATTCCTATGTTCAACTTCTACGGCAAGACCAACGCCGCCCTCATTCCGCTCGACGGCCTGATGTTCGCGCCGCAGAACAACGGAGCGGGTCTTCAGACCGGCGACAAGAGTCTTTTAGGAATATTACTGGCCGTCGTGCTGGCCATCCTCCTGTTCGCCGTCACCAACTACATCAACCTGACCGTCGCCAACACCGGCTTCCGGGCAAAGGAAATGGCCACCAGAAGGCTTCTCGGAAGCAATGGCTTAGGAATATCCTTGGAGCTGATCGGGGAATCCACCTTGATGGTATTCATCTCGTTCATCATCGGAGGGGCGTTGGCTCTGCTGCTCGAGGACAAGATGGCCGTTCTTTTCAAAGGAAAGATTGACATCCTCAAGGACATCAACCTCGCCACAGTCTCGGTCAGCCTCGTCTTCATCATCCTGACAGGAGTGATCTCGGGAATAATGCCTACCGTCTCGCTCTCCAGGTACAAGCCGATAGATGTCGTGAAAGGATCGTTCCGCTACCATTCTAAGATGGTGCTCAGCAGGATATTCATAATCCTTCAGAACGTCATCACGATGACGATGATGGCCGCGACGCTCACCATCCTGCTCCAGATGAGCCATCTGGTAAAGGCTCCGCTGGGCTACAACACGGAAAACATCTTCCGCGTCAGTTCCGACAACCCCGAGGTTATGCGGAACGCCTTGAAAAGTCAGCCTTTCGTCCAGGAAATAGGCTCATTCTCAGGCACATCCCTGGATGGGAACTACCGTTCAATGAGACCTCGCAAGGACAGGGACAACAATAACATCTTAACCTACCTGTCTACCTGGGACCGAAGCTTCATCGACATTATGGGTATCAAGCTTCTGAAGGACAACCACCTCTCCGGAGATGTGGAATACATCAACGAGGAGCTCGCGGGGAAAATGGCCCTCAAGGACGGGGATTCCGAAGTGCGATGGGGCGACGGAAGCGTGACGCAGGTCGCCGGCGTGTTCTCCAACTTTCACATGACAAACATCCTTGACCCTTATCAGCCGTTCATGATCACGGTCAAGGACACGGATGAGATCGAGGATCCTAACTTCATGGTCAAGACAAACGGTGATCCGCTGGCGTGGAAGAAACTGTGCGACCTGGTCAAAGAGGTTGACGGTTCTACCGAAGACATTGACTGGAAAGTGCAGAGCATCGAGAGCTCCGTCAAGGCCTCGCTCACGGAGGAATAGAACACGATGAGGGTCGTAGGCATATTCACTGGCGTGGCCGTCCTCATCTCCATTCTCGGCTTCATCGGGATGTCGCTGTTCTTCATCAGGCAGCGGAAAAAGGAGATCGGAGTGCGCCGCATTATGGGCAGCACCACGAACGAGGTCCTGTCCCTGCTCCTGACGAAGTTCTGCGCCCCGCTTCTGGTGTCGTTCATATTCGCCGTGCCGCTCTCCTGGTTCATTATGAACAAGTGGCTGGAAGGCTTCTCGTACCGCATCGGCCTGAGCCCGTGGATATTCATCGCCTCCGGAGCCGTGTCGCTCCTCATCGCCGTCGTCTCGATCTTCTTCCAGACCCTCCACGCCGCCCACTCCAACCCCGCCGACGCCATCCGCGCGGAGTGACGTCCTTAGGTTCATCTTACCGGCAACCTGCACCATAGCAAAAACAGGATTGGGGCACATAAAAGGTGTCAGTCAACCACTTGATTTTTGCAATACTATTATTATATTCGCAACATAGTTGCGGTTATTATTAAAAAATCCGCAACCCTACAGAACGAAAACAATTAATGCTATGTATAATAGAATATTTGATATAGATAGCCGTCTTGATGAAGGAATGTTCCTTTTCGGCGCTCGTCAGGTAGGGAAATCCACGCTTCTCAAAGAGAAGTTTAAGGATGCGGTGTATTTTGATTTGCTTGATTCGGATCTGCGAAAGCGCCTTCAACGCAAACCGGAACTATTCAAAGAGGCCCTTGACAAATACCCCGAAAAGACACTTGTGATAGTTGATGAGATTCAAAAAGTGCCGGATCTTTTGGACACGGTTCATAGTTTGATGGTCGAGAAAGGCCTCTATTTCATTCTGAGCGGTTCAAGTGCCAGAAAACTGAAAAAGAGAGGAGCGAACACACTTGGTGGACGCGCCATCCCAGAAACCTTGTTTCCTCTTGTAAGTGCCGAAATTCCGGATTATGACCTTTCCCGAGCCATACAAAACGGAATGATTCCAAGGCATTATATGGTAAACAATGCAGAAAGGCGATTGAAAGGATATGTCGAAGTGTACCTCAAAGAAGAGATTCTTGAGGAGGCAGCCGTCAAAGACATCGGTATATTCGAAAGATTTATGGAGGTGGCGGCGATAAGCGACGGCGAGATCATCAACTATGAAAACATCGCGTCAGATTGTGGCGTGGCCGCGAACACCGTCAAGGCATACTTCCAAATCCTCTATGACACGCTCATAGGCTATGAGATTCCTGCCTACCGGAACGTGATCAAAAGAAAGTTGACGCAAGCCCCGAAGTTTTACTATTTCGATGTAGGAATAGTCAATTATCTGATGGGAAGGAATAATCTGAGAGCAGGCACTCCTGAATATGGCCACGCATTTGAACATCTTGTGATGCAGGAACTTATCGCATACTTGGGTTACAACGACAAGAAAAAGGATCTTTCATATTGGCACACATATTCAGACATTGAGGTAGATGCCATCCTCGGTGACGCCAAAGTGGCGATTGAGGTAAAATCCACCGATGATGTTCAAACCAAGCACAAGACCGGACTCAACCGCTTTTCCGAAGAACATCCGGAAGCAAGGCTGATTCTGGTGTCCACCGACCGGCTCACACGACAATCCGGGAATATCGAACTCATCTACGTGTGTGACTTCTTTAAGATGCTTTGGGCCGGTGAGATCTATTAGATCGCAAAACCTTGACAGAAGCAAATACAAGGACTATTGCTCCTGTCAAGGTTAAATTACTCTACGAAGGAAGCATTTTATGGAGAATATGCTCCCGTTGAATTTCGGTGTCCGGACTAAAGGAAGAACCAAAGCAAATACTTTGCTGAATCCCGCTTTTCGGGAGACTTTTAGCGTAAAATATTCTCTACGCAAAGAGATCGTCCATCACCACATGGGACTGCACTGCATCGGAGTACATATTCTCCTTCACGCCGTAGGAGGTGACCATTGTTATGAGAATGGACTTTCTGGTTCCGGTCACACCCGATGGATTGTCACAAAAACACATGATGAAATGTCACAAAAACTACAAATGAAATACATCAAAAATTACAAATGGATTACAACAAATACTTAAAATACGTGAATCATTCCTAATTGTGTGTAGAAAGATCTATTGATCCTCGGCCAGAATGTAACTGGTATTCTTGCTACCTTCCTCTCCTTTCACCAAGATTCCCTTCTCAATCAAATCATTGATGTCACGAAGGGCGGTGGCTTGCGAGGTCTTGCAGATTTTTGCCCATTTCACGGTTGTGAGTTTGCCGTCGAATCCATCCCATAAGCGGTTCACGACCTTAACTTGGCGCTCATTCATTGCCACGTCACGATGCTCCTGCCAGAACATGGACTTCTTCACTACGCGACTGACGATGTCTACGCTGAGTTCCATTGCATCCTTAAGTGTCTGAAGGAACCACTCGAGCCACAGGGTAATATCAACGTCTCCTATCGTGGTGCTTTCCAGTGCATCGTAGTAGCCGTTCTTATTCCTAAGAATTTCAGCTGACATACTATAGTAGCGATGAGGCATCCCGTCAGCCCTGGCCAGCAGCATATCGGTGATGGTCCTTGTCAGACGGCCATTTCCGTCATCAAACGGATGGATGGCAACGAACCACAGGTGAGCGATGGCTGCTTTCAGGACAGGATCGGTATTGTTCTCATTATTGACCCAATCCAAGTACAGGGCCATTTCCTTGGGAACATCCGCCGAAGCCGGGGCTTCGTAGTGAACCTTTTCCTTTCCAGATGCCCCGGAGACAACTTGCATGGGTTCTTCTCCAACCCTCCAACCTGCCACCGTTATCGGATGAATACCGCTACGCCCCGTGGGGAACAAAGCGGCATGCCAATTGAACAGACGCTGTTCGGTCAGCTCCTCGGAGTAATTGCGGACGGCGTCAATCATTACCTGAACTACACCTTCGGTATAGTGATCCGGCTCCGGGAGACCTTCCGTGGGAATACCGAGATGCCTCGCTACTGATGAACGCACCCTGTCTGCATTCAACAGAATTCCTTCTATCTCATTGGATCTGATAACGTCTTCAGTCATTACGTCCAGAGACGTCTTGGATTGAATATCAAACCCCAGGCCGCCCATCATACCGGCGATTCGACCTTCCAAAAGACGCACTTCGGAAAGCAGGTTCAGTATTTTGTCGGACTCCCAACGGAATCTGGGCCAACCGGGGTATTGCCATATGTAGTACGGTCTCATATCTCGCTCATTTTTCTGCAAAAATAAGCAAATGAAGCGAATCTTACGACTATTCTCTTCAAATTTTGATTAGAATGTGGGTGTGATTCACTTCGTCTACCATAACAAATAGGGCAGTTACCTGCATAAAAAAACCTCTGTAATCAAATGACTGCAGAGGGTTCGGATTAGGGTAAGCAAGGCTTCTGCCCTGCTCTTTGGCTACTCACCCGCGGTTCAGATGACGGAAGCCAGCATGATGCCGGACTTCTCGCTGGTGGCGCTGTTCACGAAGTAGTAATGGAAGAACACCTTGGGAGCGCCGGCACCCAGTGCTCGAAGATGCCGCAGTGCGCGCTGCAGTCGTATACTCTCTTTTCAGCTCGCGCAAGGCCTTGGGCCTCGACGAAAGAGCCAGGCTTGAAGACGTCCTTGTCCGCGTGAGGAAGGGCAAAGACGGGAAGGTCTCCAATACTCCGGTGCACTGTCTTGTCGTGTGCCTTAAATCAGAGCCTATGGAGGCACTTATGCAAAGGCGGACGATCAGACCGCGACAGGGGCCTTGATGGCCGGCCAGGGGTCGTAGCCTTCGAGGGTGAAGTCTTCGTACTTGAAATCGAAGATGGACTTTACATCTGGGTTGATGCGCATTGTCGGGAGCGGGCGGGGCTCACGGGAGAGCTGCTCGCGGACCTGATCGAAATGGTTCAGGTAGATGTGGGTGTCGCCGGTGGTGTGGATGAAGTCGCCGGGCTTCAGGCCGCAGACCTGGGCTATCATCATCGTGAGCAATGCGTAGGAGGCGATGTTGAACGGAACACCGAGGAAGGTGTCGGCGCTGCGTTGATAGAGCTGGCAGGAGAGCTTTCCTTCGGTCACATAGAACTGGAACAGGCAATGGCAAGGCGGAAGGGCCATCTTGTCCACCTCTCCGGGATTCCAGGCGGTGACGAGCATTCGCCTTGAATCAGGATTGTTCTTGATCATATTCACGACTTGGCTCAGCTGGTCGATCGTGCGGCCGTCTGGTGCCGGCCAGGAGCGCCATTGGTGGCCATAGACAGGGCCAAGGTCACCGTTCTCGTCGGCCCATTCGTCCCAGATGGAGACCCCGTGATCCTTGAGGTACTTGATGTTGGTGTCGCCGGCGATGAACCACAGAAGTTCATAAATGATAGATTTCAAGTGAACTTTCTTGGTGGTCAGAAGCGGGAATCCTTCGGAGAGGTCGAAGCGCATCTGGTAGCCGAAGACGCTTTTGGTGCCTACGCCGGTGCGGTCATGCTTGACCACACCGTCGGTCATTATGTGACGCAGAAGATCCTGATACTGTTTCATTTGTGAATATTCTAAATTGCAATAGTCATTTCGGTCACTTTGGCAGGCTCGGTGACCGAAGCGTGTATGGCTCAGTGACCGGCCTCCTACTTCCTGACTGAGAACGCCCAGATGATGGCCTCGCTGAAGGTCTCGCCCGGACGAAGCACGGTCGTAGGGAACTCAGGCTTGTTCGGCGAATCAGGGCAGTGCTGACACTCGATGGCCACACCCTCATAGTCGTGGTAGCCACGTCCGCACTTTCCGGCAGGACAGCCCTCAAGCCAGTTGCCCGTGTAGATCTGCACGGCCGGCTGGGTGGTCAGCACCTCAAGCTGACGACCGCTCTCAGGAGAGTACAGCTGAGCCGCCGTCTGAAGCTGACCAGCCTCATAGTCGTTGATCATGAAGCAGTTGTCATACCCCTTACCATAGTTGAGAGCCGGGAAGTCAGCCTTGATCTCCTCACCGATTTTCTTGAACTCCCTGAAATCCATAGGTGTACCTGCAACCGGGTCTGGCTCTCCTACAGGAATCAAGGTCTCGTCAGTCGGCAGATAGACCTCGGCGTTGAGTTTCAACTCGTGATCAAGAATATTCCCGTTCCCCTCGCCATTCAAATTGAAATAGGCATGGTTGGTAAGGTTCAGCACAGTCGCCTTGTCGGTCTGCGCCGTGAATGTCAACTTCAACGCGTTGTCCTCGCTCCACTCGTAGTGGGCGACAACCTTCAGATTGCCGGGATAACCTGCCTCTCCGTCCTGTGAAAAGTACTGGAACTCAACGGCTTTCCCCTCGGCGCGGCTTTCCCAGACCTGATTCTGGAATCCTTCAGGGCCGCCGTGCAGATGGTTCGGACCGTTGTTGATCGGCAATGAATATTCCACCCCGTCGAGCGTGAACTTTCCGAGGGCTATGCGGTTGGCGTAGCGTCCAGGGCACTTTCCGGCGCAAGGGCCGTCGGCGAAATAATCCTCAGGCTTGGTATAGCCCAAAACAACATCGGCGATCTTTCCATCCTTGTCCGGAACAGCGATCGAAACGATTCCGGCGCCTATGCTTGAGAGGCGCACGAACGCGCCGCTTTCATTCTCAAGAGTATAAAGGAATATTTCCTTTCCGTCAGGGGACGTGCCCCAAAGTTCCTTGGTGATTTTCATGTCAGTGTTATTTTAAGTTGTCAAGATACGGAAGAACCACCTCCGCCGGTGCGTCCTTCATGACCACTCTCTTCTCTGAATCAAGTACATACAGCGAAGGGATGGCGCGGACGTTATAGGTGATGTCGGAGCGGATCAGGTAGCTCTGGTCATAGCCGTTGTACCAGTCCTTGGGGTAGACGGAAGCATATTCACGCCATTTGTCCAACTCGTCGTCAATGTAGATGTTGACGACCGCGAGCCTGCCGGAGGCAACCAGCGACGCGATCCTCTCATCGGCGACCAGATGCTCCATGATGTCCTTGCAGGCCGGACAGCCGGGATTTGTGAAAAACAGCAGTGTCGTCTCCGCCTTCACACCATGCAGTGTGTGTCTTTTTCCACTCAGATCGGTGAATGTGAAATCAGCCGCCGGCGTTCCTGCCATATTCAAGGAACACATATTGGTCTCGAACGAGTAGGAAGGTCTCATGTCGGGATCGGAATAGTCTGAAGATGCGAGTCTTGAGACGTACGGGAGGTAGAGATCCTCGTTCCGGACAGGTGAATTGGGGTCGTAGAGATACTTCGGGATCATCCGCTCGAAAAACTCGAAGACATTGGAGGAGGTATCGGCGGCCTCGAACTGTTCAACCTTGTCGAAGAAAGCGGCCATCGCCTTCCTTCCGAAGTCTATTGGGCAAGCCTTCTCCAGAAGTGTCACATAAGTGCCCAACGCTTTTTCCACCTCGTCAGCCGTGACTCCGTTAACTATGTTGGAATCACAAGGATAGATCTTCTCCAAAAACTCGTTCCAATAGTTCGAGACGACATATTCCGTCTTCTCCTGGGGGTCCGAAATCACTGACGGAGGTTCAGGAAGCGCCGGAAACGCGCGAGGCGTGAAAGCGGTCGCCTTGCCGGAACCGCCACCCTTGCAGCCCACCAGAAAGATGGCGCAAATCACGATCAATGAATATCTTAACGCACGTCTCATGTTTTAGTCGTTCTTTTCCAGAAGGCTTTGGGAGATGTTGATGATGAAGTCGCCCATCTTCTCGAGTTCCTGGACAATGTCTATGTAGAACACGCCTGTCTGGTAGTTGTAGTCATCCTTCTCGATGTTGACGATGTGCTCCTCACGCAGGCGGTTGCGGTACTCGTTGATGTTGTACTCGGCATCCTCGGCGTTGGTGATGTCCTTGAGGAACAGAGCCGGAGAGCTAAGGTTCTCCGTCATGGCTCCGAACGCCACATCAAGCAGGTCGAGCATCCTGTCAAGCCTCTTTATCATCTCCTCATCGAACGTCTTGCCGTGGTCGAGGGCGCGTTTCATCATCCTGCCTATCGCCTCGCCGGAGTCGCCGATGCTCTCCAATTCGCCGATCACCCTGTACATTGACTTGATCCTCAATGCGGAGAACGCACTGATGTCGCCTTTGGTGACCTCGTTCAGGTAGGAAGCGATCTCATATTCAATCTTGTCCGTAATGTTCTCGTACTTGACAAGCTTCTCATTGGCGGATTCCCATTCGGCCTTGGTCTTGGCGCTGACCGCGCTACGGATGAATCCAACCTCGCGACGGCATATTTCCGCGAAATGAATGATCTCCTGCTTCGCCTCGTCGAGGGAAAGTTCCGCCGTGGAGAGAGGTCCGCCCTGGATGAACTTGAGGCGATAGACCTCTTCCTCGCCCTTAGGGGTCGGGATGATCCTGTTGACGGCCTTGACAAGCTGAGGGATGAACCAGACGAGTATCAGGGTGGTGGAGAGGTTGAAGACGGTGTGCAGAATGCAAATTCCGTAAAGCATCGAGTTCTGCTGCTCCGGAGAGAAACCGTCCGCGGCCACGGTGCCGTTGAACAGTGAGACAGGATCCTCGAAACCTATCGCCGTCGTCATCGAGCCGATTATCCTCATCAACGGATTGAAGAACACCAGGGCCAGCACAACGCCAAGCACGTTGAAAAGGGTGTTGGCCATCGCCGTGCGCTTGGCGGAATAGTTCGCCACGGATGCGGCGATGTTGGCGGTGATCGTGGTTCCGATGTTGGCTCCCAAGACCATCGCGGCGGCCATCTCGAAATTGATCCAGCCGTTCGCCACAAAAACCATCGTCAGAGCAAGTGAGGCACTGGAGGCCTGCACTATCACGGTTATCAGGGCACCCACGAGGGTGAATATGATCACGGAGAAGAAGCCGTAGCTGGTCAGGTTCTTCACAAGCGCCAGAACCTCAGGGTACTGGTTAAGGTCAGGCACAGAGTTCTTCATCGTGGCGAGACCGATGAGCAGGAACGCGAATCCGATGATGAACTCTCCGATGTTGCGGTTCCTGTTGCTCTTCAGGGTCATCATGAAGAATCCCAAGGCGATGAACGGGACGGCGAACGCTCCGATGTCGTAGCTGAATCCGAACAGGGAGATCATCCACGCCGTGAGCGTCGTTCCGATGTTCGCTCCCATGATCACCCCTATGGCGTTGCCAAGGGCGAGCAGACCGGCGTTGACCATGCTGACGACCATCACGGTCGTTCCGCTTGATGACTGGATGAGGGCAGTGATGACAATACCCGTGATGATACCTTTGAAGGTCGTTGACGTCATCGACGCCAGAAACGATCGCAGCTTGTCACCCGCCGCCTTCTGAAGACCCTCGCTCATCATGGTCATTCCATACAGGAACATGGCCATCGCGCCGAGCAGGGTAAGAATCTGTAGAAAAACCTGCATCTATCTTCTTAAGAATATTCCTACAAATTTACTGAAAATTCTTTATGGTTAGGTAATCCTTAAAAAATAACTTGGTAATCTTTGATTGTCTTTCCGGTAACGGCGGTCTACAGCCCGAGTTCGTCCTTCATGGAGCGGAGAAGGTCGAAGGCTTGGAGGGGGGTGATGTTGTTGAGATCCACCCCGGAGAGCTTGTCGCGAAGGGATTCGAGAGTGGGGTCGTCCAGCTGGAAGAAGGAGAGCTGGAGGCTGCCGTCGCTCTCAAGAGTGCCGGCCTTGGTCTGGACAGGCTTCTTGATCTGACCTGTTCTTGCGCTTACTATGTGCTGGGAATCATTCATCTCCAGAGCCTTGAGGGTGTTCTCGGCACTCTGGATCACCTCTTTTGGCATACCGGCCATCCTTGCCACATGAATGCCGAAGCTGTGTGCGGTTCCACCCTCCTTGAGCTTGCGCAGGAAGATCACCTGCGACCCCACCTCCTTCACGGCGATGTGGAAGTTGCGGACTCTTGAATAGGTCTCCTCAAGATCGTTGAGCTCGTGATAATGAGTGGCGAAAAGCGTCTTGGCCCCGTGGCCGTACTCGTGGATGTACTCGACGATCGCACGCGCGATCGACATTCCGTCGTAGGTGGAGGTGCCTCGTCCGATCTCGTCCAGAAGCACCAGGGAACGCTCTGAAAGGTTGTGCAGGATCATCGAGGTCTCCAGCATCTCGACCATGAAGGTTGACTCTCCACGGGAAATGTTGTCCGTAGCCCCGACCCTTGTGAAGATCTTGTCAAAGTACCCGATCCGGGCGCTTTCGGCAGGCACGAACGAGCCGATCTGGGCCAGCAGCACGATGAGGGCTGTCTGGCGGAGCAAGGCCGACTTACCGGCCATGTTAGGACCGGTCAGGATGATGATCTGCTGTTTCTTGTTGTCAAGGAATATGTCGTTGGGAACATATTCCTCGCCCGCCGGCATAAGAGTCTCTATGACAGGGTGTCGGCCCGCCTTGATCTCAAGTGTCAGATCCTTGGTCATTTCAGGGCGGCTGTAGCGGTTGTCATTGGCCAGTTGGGCGAATCCCGTCAGCACGTCCAGACGGGCGATGATCCGGCAGTTCGCCTGGATCAAAGGGATGCTCCTCTGGATCTCGGCCACAAGATCGCCGTAAATCCTGGTCTCAATGGCATAGATGCGATCCTCGGCGCTCAGGATCTTTTCTTCATATTCCTTGAGCTCCTTGGTGATGTAACGCTCGGCGTTGACAAGTGTCTGCTTGCGGATCCACTCCGGAGGAACGAGGTCTTTGAAAGCGTTGCGGACCTCGATGTAGTAGCCGAAGACATTGTTGTAACTGATTTTGAGCGAGGATATTCCTGTTCTTTCGGCCTCGGATTGCTGAAGCTTCAGGAGGTAGTCCTTGCCGCCGGAGGAGATGCCTCTCAACTCGTCCAGCTCGGCGTCCACTCCCGAGGCGATGACCTCGCCCTTCCCCACGGCTGCCGCCGGCTCGGCTGTCATCGTCCCGCTGATTCGCTCCAGAAGCTCCGAGCAGTTCTTCATGCCGCCCATCAGTGCGTCCAAAGCCTTGACACCGCGGCCTTTGCATAGCTTCGCTATCGGTTCCATCCGGGAGAGTCCCCTGCCGAGCTGCATCACCTCGCGGGGAGCGATCCTACCTGTCGCGGCACGGGAGATGATCCTCTCCAGGTCGCCGATCTCGCCGACATATTCCTGAACCTTGTCAAGGTCGTCCCTTGTCTGAAGGAAGTGCTGCACAACGTCGTAGCGGCTGTTCAGCTCCTTGATGTCCATAATCGGCATCGCGAGCCAGCTCCTTAGAAGCCTCGCGCCCATCGGAGAGGTGCATTTGTCGATGACGCTAACAAGCGACACGCCCTCGCCGCCGGCTGCGGAATTGAATATCTCAAGGTTCCTCATTGTGAACTTGTCCATCCACACGAACCTGTCCTCATCGATGCGGGAAATTGAGCAGATGTTCTTAAGCCCCGTGTGCTGGGTCTGCTCCAGGTAGACCATCAGCGCTCCGGCCGAGCATATTCCCAAAGGAAAGCCTTCAACCGCGAATCCCTTGAGGGACTCCACGCCGAACTGCTTCCTGAGCCTTTCGACGGCGGCATCGTAGACGAAAGCCCACTCCTCGATTGTGGAGATGAAGAGTCCATCCCCGTACCTTTCCTTGACCCCTTTCTCGAAACCCCTCTGAACCACAATCTCTTTCGGGTTCAGGGAGGCGATAAGCGTGCCTATGTAGTCCAAAGATCCCTGAGCCACCTGGAACGAGCCTGTGGAGACATCCAGGAAAGCCGCTCCGCACCGGTCCCTGTCGAATGTGAGGCCGGCCAGGAAATTATTCTCCTTCTGGTCCAGAAGCTGGTCATTGAAGGCTACTCCTGGCGTGACAAGCTCGGTGACACCTCGTTTGACAAGTTTCTTGGCGAATTTCGGGTCTTCCAACTGATCGCAGACGGCCACCTTGTAGCCGGCGCGGACAAGTTTCGGGAGGTAGGCATCAATGGCGTGGTGAGGGAATCCGGCCATCTCGATGTAGCCCTTGTCCCCGTTGGATTTCTTGGTCTGGACGATGCCCAGAACCTTGCTGATCAGCACCGCGTCATCGGAATAAGACTCGTAGAAGTCTCCGACCCTGTAAAGCAGCACCGCCTCAGGATGCTGAGCCTTCACAGAGAAAAACTGTTTGATGAGCGGAGTGTCCTCCAGCACCTTTCCTTTTGCCATGTCAATGTATGTCCTAAATGAACCCTATCCGTATTATACGGATCCCTCTTCCGCAACCCGCGATTCTACAAATTTACAAAAAATCAGGAATATTCCGGAATCCGTTTTCGCCCTTTTTACAGAAAGCTGTTTTGATTTGATTGTCTGAGAATACCGCCAAATCTTTACCAACTTATTTCTTTACGCTTACTTAGTAACCTTCAAATAATAACCTGCATCATCTTAAGGAATCTTTTCGGTCTAGATCTCTTTTCTCATCAGTCATGTGCCACCGGCACACTCCTTCTTCGAAAATAGATCTATCCTCGAAAATCTTCTCTTAATCTGAGGCAACTTATTTTTTTCATGTTACTTAAACAAATTAAGACAATTTATCTGGATCAGATGATTGGATTATCCAAAACTATTTCTAACTTTCGGCAACGAATTTAACAAAACAAAGACATGAAAAGTAATCTGTTTGTTCAGGCCGCCATCGCGGCCTCTGTGCTCGTTGTTGCGGGATGCGACAAGGATGCCGAGAAAATTCAACTTCAAACCCCTGAGCCTAAAGCGGTTGTGGAGTCTACGACCGTTGAGTGCGCGGTCACATGGAAGGCTGTAGAGAATGCTGCCGGCTATTCATGGACTCTGTGTGAGGCCGCGTATCCTGCGACGGTGGTCTCCGAGGAGACTATCTTCACTGACGTGGCCAAGACTTTCTCTAATCTCAAAGAGGACACTGAATATGTCTTCACGGTCTCTGCCGTAGCCGCCCCTGAGACAAATTACCTGAATTCTGAAGAAGGCAAAGTCACCTTTAAGACCGGCATTCTACCTCGCGCCGAGGCTCCCGAGTTCAGGGCAAGTGCCATTACAGATGTCGGCGTGAGCGTTACTTGGAATGTTGTGGAAGGAGCCACCTACAAGTACAGGATTGTGGCGAAGGACGATCCATCCAAGACATTGAACGGCGATGCCGACAAGGCATTCGGGGATCCGTTCGTGACACTTGCCGGATTGACAGCCTCTACAGCCTACATTATTTATGTACAGACAGTTCCGTCAGCAGAGTCCGGTCTTGTGGCATCCAACGAGGCTGCGTTTGAGTTCACGACCGAAGCTGCCGCGACAACACCTTGGGTAGCGGTTGCCTTTGAATACAGGGTCTTCGCGGAGAAGAACACTCTGATAATCCATAATGTGCCTAACAGCCTTGCCGCCAATTATTACACGACGACGGAAAACGTCAATGTGATCGGAGGCGGTTACGACACCGAATCAGCATTCAGCGAGTATGTGATCGAATGCTATGATACTCATCAGGCCGGAACCTACGCCAACACGTCCATCCACAAGTTCAGCAATTTGGGTCAGGGATGGAAAGCCGGGGAAAAACTTTTCTATGGAGCGGTGGCCGAAGACAAGAAAGGCAACACCAAACTCAATTGGTTCTGGCTTGAGATGCCTGGGAACCCTGGGGATGATGTGACGATTCTTGACTCTCCAAAGAAGTAGTCTTTGTTCTTAGGACTACCTGTCTTTAATCTTTTCCTCCGTCTTGGCCTGGAATTTGGCCACGTCTATCACAAAGCGCTCATGGGTACCCTCACCTATGAGCCCTTTTTCGTCATAGGCGGCGACCTTGAAGACGATCCTTCTTCGGTCAATATCCACGACCTCGCTTTCGCACCAGACCTTCAGTCCGACCGGTGTTGAGGAAACGTGTGTCACGTCCACTTTAGTCCCGACCGTTTCCTGCCCATCCTCCAGATAAGGCTTGACACTCATGCGGCTGGTTCGTTCCATAAGCGCGATCATCATAGGTGTCGCGAACACCCTGACACTTCCGCTCCCGATGTGGCTCGCGGTCAAATCCTCCGTCACGATTTCCTCCTGACGGCCTTTTATTCCAATCTCTACCATAGTTATCGAATATTTCTACCGGCAAATTTACGAATAGTCCGGCGGTTGGGCAAGTGTGGCGGCAAGCCCAAGGCACTGTCCCCTTGGCGAAGCCCCAGTTTGTCCACCAAAACTGCCTTTCCCGTGGATGGCTGTCCGGTCTTGCCCGGTTTGTCCACCGGAACTGCTTTTCCGTGGATGGCCGTCCGGTCTTGCCCAGTTTGTCCACCGGCACTGCTTTCCCGTGGATGAGGGTAGGGGAGAATACAAAAAAAATGAGCGTCGACGCATCCCGCGTGGACTCTCACTCTAACCACATAATTAATAACACTAAAACTAATAACCAATAGGTTGATCGGGGAGAGAACCTCCTTGCTCAACCCGAATACAAAGGTACAGCTTTTTTTTATACATGCAAATATTTTTTAATATTTTTTTGCATTTTTCGCCGATTATTCTACTTAACCGTTTTATTTCCAGTTCTATAAACAATAAGGGAAATTTTAGTTGGTTTTAATAAGCCAGCGGCTCACGGCTTCCAAAGCACGTTAATTAGGTAAATCACATATTTAAAACGTTTCTCCTTATGATTCGTAAGCAGGAAGTAAGGTTCCTGTCATATTCCCACACAGGCGAGTGTGGCGACACTTATGCGGACGTGCGGCGGGAAAACGGCTCTCAACGCCCTGTGACATGCATGAAGCGTCGCCCCCGTCGTGAAAACATCATCCACCAGCAGGATGTGCGAATATTCAGTGACATTCTTCAGCCGGTTTACCTGAAAGGCGCCTGCGACATTGCGAGTCTTGTCTTTGACCGAGAGTTTGGTTTGGGTGCGGGTACGATGCGGACGACTAAGGATGTCTGAGCGAAGTTCCGCCTTGAGCGAGCGCGCCAGGATATCGGCTATGATCTCGGCCTGATTATGCCCTCTTGACCACCGCCGCGTCCAATGCAAAGGAACGGGAATCACGGCATCAACATCACTGTAAAGCGAAGACGCAGACATGTCCCGGCCAAGCATCGATGCGAAATAACGTCCTGCCTGGTAGTCGTGGTGGTACTTTAACCTTTGGGTGATCAGCCTGTAGCCGGTCTGGGAACGGTAAAAGAACAGAGAAGTGGCCCGGGAATATTCCTCAAAACCTCCGGTTGCATCCAAATCCCGCTGGATCAGTGAGTTGAATCTGTCTGCCATTTGGTTGTGCGGCATATTCGAGAAAAACGTTCTGGGCAGGTCGGCAAGACAGTCAATACAGATGTGACTCTCGCGAAGGGTGAGAATCCGCCCGCAGACAATGCACTCCCGCGGCATCAAAAGGTCGCCGAGCGCGGTAAAGATTTCCGTAAAAGTAAAGTTCCCCGTCATAGTCCAGTTTCCCTTTCCACGACCATTGTCTCGGCGTGGCACTTATCATATAAGTTAGCGAATCAAGCAAGCACGTGGTATGAATTTTCAGACCACAAACGTGCTTTACTTACTACCAATCGGTTATATGTTACGAAATTATTACTTCAGAGTTTCAACCTGCTCAGTGGTCATGTCTGTGGCCGCCGTGATCTGATCTACAGGGACACCCAAAGACAGCAACGACTTGGCAACCTTCTCTAATCCCTTTCTCTATCCCCTTGGCCTGCCGCGCTCAGAGCCCTCCCCATCAGCTTCCGGCAGTGCCGGTACCGCTTCCGGTACTGATCCCCGGCGGACATCGTCCCCTGATCCGGAGCCTCCTTTTCGAAGGCACCATGTCTAATGGTCTCTTGGTTAATGGTTGTCCGGCCACCGGCTCCCGCCTTACGGCCTCTTTGTTCTTTGAAGTCTCCATCGTTGATGCGTAGTCTGGTCATTGTTGTCGCATTCGTCCCGGAACCCCTTCCGGAACCTGCCCGCAAGTTAGCAATTTCAAATCCGCAAAACGAAAAGAAACACATGCGATTTATAAAAAACAGAAATTGTTTCGATGATACCCCCTAAGAAACCACTTTTCCAGGAGCCGATCGTCTTCTGTTGTCAGCAATCGAGCGCGTGACGACACCCCGAGTCACCGTTGTTCCGACAGACACAGCAACAGGAACGGTGATATTTAATAATAGAGAGAGTCACTGTCCAGACAATCATCCTGTCAACCGATGCTCATTTGCTCCGTTGTGATTTGCTTTCAGAATTTTTAACTTTACGGTTGGGATAACAACTCCTCGTCGGTAATAGGGTTCTTGTGCTTGGCGGCGGGATCACCGTCACTCTTCACAGGAACGGAAAGGTGATTGATTCCAACAACGGAGTCGGAGGAGACGGGCCGTTCACCCCGGAGAGAGTCGGCTCTTGTCCTGGTTTCCAATTGGTTGACCTTTGCTACAGCGGTGAATATTCCAAAGCGGAGATAAAGAAGAAGCTGATGGGCAAGGGCGGAGCCGTGGCGTTCTTCGGGACGAATGACCTCAAGGAGATTGTCCGCAGGGGAGAGGATGGTGATGTCCGGGCAAAGGTCTGGATGGAGGCCTTTGTTCTCAACATCGCCAAGTATATCGCTTCGGAGGCCGCTGATGTCTGTGGGACAGTGGATGTAATCCTGCTGACCGGAGGGGGAGCCTATGGGCGGGACATCGTGAGCGGAATCCGCAAGAGGGTGGAGTTCATCGCCCCCGTTGAGGTCTATCCCGGAGAGTTCGAGCTGCAAAGCCTTGCCGAACACGGGTACGACATTCTTTCCGGCAACGCCACCATCCTTTCCTACGACAAGAACGCTCCGGAACCGGATCCGTTTGTTTGAAAGTCTTTGTGCGCATAACCTTGCCGCTCACGCACCGGCCCTGTCTAAAGAACCTTCTGTGCGTGAAAGAATCAGCCTTACGCACAGAAGGTGGTTTACGGATAAGTGGTGCGTGGATAAATCTGATTTACGCACGAGTGCCGGGTATGTTCAAGTCCAGTGCGCAGATGAGCATGATTTACGCACGAAAGCTTAAAAAATCAGTTTCTGTCCCCTGTAGAAGTCCAGCAACTTGGCCGAGAACAGGAACTCGTAGCGGGCGCGGGCCAGATTGGATTCTGATTCCAGAAAACTGTCCCGAGCCTCGTTGAACTCAGTGATGTTGGCCTTGCCGTTCTCGTATTTCGCAAGCACAAGCTCGTACGACTCCTTCGCGCTGGCGTCAGCGTCCAGACTTGACCGGAATTTCTCCTGAGCCGCCACAGCGTTGTAATACGCCTGCTGGATCTCCTTGTAGAGGCTTTTCTTGCTGTTTTCCAACTGCAACATCTGGTTCGTCCTCGAAAGCTCGGCGGAGCGGATCTGGTTCCTGGTCTGGAATCCGGAGAAAATCGGAATGCTCAGGCTAAGACCAAGATATTGGCTGAAATTGTTCTTGATCTGGTCTGCGAACGGATCGCTGGAATGACTGCTCATCGTGTAGTAATTGGTTCCCAGACCACCGCTGGCCATAAGAGATGGCAGACGGGCCCCCTTTGCGTTCCTGATGGAATATTCTGTGGCATCCAGCCTGAACTGCTCCGCCTGGATTGACGGCTTGCAGGCCACTGCCTGCGCATAGATGTCCTCCGGATTGCTCAGAAGCAGCCCGTCAACCGAAACAGAAGGGCGGACGATAGAGAATCCTTCAGGATTCGGTAACTCCAACAACTGGCTCAGATCCAACAGCGACAATCGTAAACTGTTGGCAGCCTGAGTCTCGGACAGACGGCTCTGCCCCAGCGCCGCCTTCTGCTGAGCCACCTGAACCTTGCTGGCCTTGCCGCTCAGCTCCATCGCCGAGAGTCTCTCGACCTGAAGCGAATCGATGCTGACCTGATTTCTGGCCACATCCAGAAGCTCCATATTGTAGAGAATCTGCACATAAGCCTGCGCCACGGCGACACTGACATCTTCGCGAGCCTTCTGAAAATCAGCCGTCACGGCCTTGAGGTTCAGTTCGTCATGTTTAATCGAGTTGTTGATCCTGAGTCCTTGGAACACTGGCACTGAAGCTCCGAGGCTGACTCCCGTACTGGTAGTGTTGGTGTTTGAATAGGTGTTGTCAGCAGTCAATCCTCGTCCGAACGAGAAGTTCTCGCTTGCGCTTGCGCTCACACCCGGCAACCTGCTGTTCCTGGATGTGTTCAATTGAATTTCCTGCTGCTTGACCTGAATCTCCTGCTGCTTGAGGGAAATGTTGTTCTCAAGAGCGTGCGCGATGCAGTCCTGAAGCGTCCACAGCCTGCCATCCTGCGCGGAAAGCCCCACCGTCAGCAGACCAAAAATAATCAATGAATATATTCTTTTCATAGCGCTATTTCTTGTCTGTGAATATCTGATTACCACGGACTTTCTGATCCTTGCCCAGTCCGCTCTTCACCTCTATCTTGACCCCGTCGCTCAGCCCTGTGGTGACAGGCTGGCGTTTATACTGTCCGTCACCCTCGGCAAGATAGACGAACGTGGAATCCTTCTCAAATGAGATTGCCGCCTCAGGCACTGCCAAAACTGAGTCGGCGTGCTCCAAAGTGATCTCGGCGTTCGCGCTGTAGCCTGAACGGATCTTCACGCTGTCCAACTGGCTTACCCTGGCCTTGATCTCGAACTGGTTAGCACCGTTGTTCTGCACGGCCTTCGGGGAAATATATTCAAGGACAGCGTCCATTTCCACGCCCTGCACCGCTCCGATGGTGATTCTCATCCTCGTGCCTTCATCAACCTTGCCGACCTCTGTCTCATCCAGATTGCCCTTGAATATGAGGTCGTTCATATCGGCCACCGTGGCTATGGTTGTTCCGTCGTTGAATGTGTTGCTCTGGATCACCGAGTTACCGACTTTGACCGGCACATCAAGGATCAACCCCGTGATGGTCGAGCGGATCAGCGTCGAGCTGGCCGTGGCGTTGCGCTTTGACACTCCGTCCCTGACAACCTCCAGAGCCTCCTCAGCTGCTTCTTTTTCCTCCTTTGCCTGATCCAGGGCCTGACGCACTTGGTCATATTCCTCAGCACTCACCAACTGCTTGTCGTAGAGAGCCTTTTCACGTCCGAAGTTGGTCTGTGCCTGCTCAAGGTTCAATTCGGCGATGCGCAAACGGCTCTGCGCCGAACTCAGCGAACCCATCTCAGGAATGACCTTGACCTTGGCGATCACCTCGCCTTCCTTCACCTGGTCACCAGCCTCCTTGTAGATCTCGGATATGATGCCGCTGATCTGCGGCTTGATGTTCACCTCGTCACGCGGCTCAATGGTGCCGGTGATGAGGGTGGTCTTCTTGATGTCGGCGATCTCGGCGGAAAGCTCCTCGTAGCGGATCTCCTGCGGACGTGACTTTTTCCAAAGGAAGTAGAATGTGCCAGCGAACACCACGATGATGGCGGCGAACAGAATGTACTTGAAATACTTTTTCATATTGCTTGACTTTTTATTTCCGAATAATGATTCTTGACTATCTATCTTTGAATATGTTTGCTCATCCTTAATATGTCTTGTTCCCGAAGCGGCTTATTCATCCCTCATAGCGTCCACCGGTTTGATGCTCATAGCCCTGGCCGCCGGGGCGAGTCCGGCCACGACTCCGAGAACAGTCAACCCGAGAAGAGTTCCGACAGCTGTCCAGAAACTGATCTGGAACGGAGCCTGAAGGATGCCGTCTGTCGTGAAGGCCAGCTCCAACCCTTGCAGGATCAGCACCGAGAACAGCAGGCCCAACATTCCGGCCACGGCTGTCAGCAGGATGCTTTCCCAGATGATCTGCGATAGAATCATCTTCGGAGTCGCTCCTATGGCTCGGCGGATTCCGATTTCCGTGGTACGTTCCCGGACCGTCACCATCATAATGTTCGAGATGCCGATCACACCGGCCAGCAACGTCCCGATTCCAATTAGCCAGATCAGGAAGTTCACACCTTTGAACAGGCTGTCGATCATCATAAAGAACATCTCGGTGTTGAGGACGGTGACTGCCTGTTCGTCAGTAGGATCAATGTAGTGGTTGCTTGCGACCGCCCTTCTGATTTTCGGGATAATGTCACTCATCACCACGCCCTTCTTTGCGGTGACCGCCATAATCTGCACCTTGTCTCCCATATTATAGACAGCCTGCACAACAGAGATCGGAATCACGATCGCCTCGGTCTGCCTGCCTCCGAAGCTGATGACACTGTGTTCGTTGTAGTCAACTCCGATGACCTGGTAATATGCCGGGCCGATCTTGATTCTGGTTCCGCACGGGTCCACCCCCTTGGGATAGAGGTTTTCGTAAACCTGCTTTCCTATCACGCAGACCTTGCGTTTCTGCGCCACGTCCATCTCGTTGATGTAGCGTCCGTAAACTATCGTCGGTGTCTCTATTTTAGCGAAGTCGGCCTTCAACCCCTTGACGTTGCACCTTGATGACTTGTCCTCGTAGGTTGCCTCGCCTCTGGACCAACTGAAGCATTGAGGCGACACGATGTCCACTTCAGGAACCTTTTCCTTGAGAATCTCCACGTCCTTGATGTTCATCTCCCAGTAACGTCCCTTGTTGAAGCCTTTGTATGGCTTGGACGTGTTCTGGGACCAGATCATCGCCGAGTTGGACGCAAACCCTCCCATCTGCTGGTTCAGCATCACCTTGAACCCGTCGCCGCCGCCCAGCAGGAACAGCAGCATGAATATTCCCCAGAACACCCCGAACCCGGTCAGCAGGCTCCGTCCCTTGTTGCGGGTCAGCGTGTCAAGGATTTCCTTGAATCGGTCTATATCGAAAAATTTCATTCTATGAAATTTAATAATTTCCTTACAATTATTTATGAATATATTCAATTGGTTTTCAGTTGTCTCCTTATTTTATCATTCGCTGCGGAGGGCTTCGATCGGGCGGACCTTTGCGGCTTTTCGGGCGGGGGCGAGGCCGGCGATGGTGCCGGCGATGACCAGCAGGATTGTGGCTCCGAAGCAGACGTTCAGGCCGACCGTAGGATCTTTAAAGACCGTCTGCTGGAAAAGCCCGAAGTCCATCACCATATTTCCGGAAATATGATCGAGCCACTCGTTGGCCAGAACTCCGAGCACCATTCCGACGTAGCCGAAGAACGCGGTGATGATGATACTTTCGGAAATGATCAGTTTCAGTATGGCCCACGGGCTCGCGCCGATCGCCTTGCGGATCCCGAACTCGTGCGTGCGCTCCTTGACAGAAATCAGCATGATGTTCGAGACACCCACGATCCCGCTCAGGAGGGTGAGGATTCCGATGATCCAGAGCGCTGTCCTGATCATTGACATTCCTTTGTTCATCTCCATGCTCATTGTCAGGAGATTCCATATTCCCACAGCCCTCTTGTCGTCCGGGGCGGCGTTGTGGTTGTTGTTCAGCGATGCGCGCAGCCGATCCTCGAACGCCCTGTTCTCCTCCTCGGAGTCCAGCCCGTGGAACGAGAAAGTATATTCATCAATCTCCTTGCCTCTGTTGTAGATTGTCCGGATGGTGGTGATCGGAGCGTAGAGGCTGGACCAACCGTTCTCGTTCGGCCTGAGGATGCCGATGACCTGAAACATCGAAGAGTTGATCTTGACATATTTCCCAACCAACGCTTCCGCCGCTGCCGCTTTCTGGAGAGCCGTAAGACCTTCCTCCTTTTCTCCCGTCACACCCAGAAGTTCCCTTGCGTCGTTGCTGTCCATCACGATGACTCTTCTCCTCTCCTTGATGTCTATCTCGTTGATGAACCTGCCGTAGAGGAGGCTGAGCTTGTTCATTTCTGAATATTCAGGGCTGACTCCGCTGACCTGCTTGACGATGTATTCCTTGCCGTAGCTTGTGGTGAGGCTCGCTTGTGTGAGTATTGTTCCGGCCTTTTCCACATTATCAGCGAAGTCCGGACCGAGGGTGATGTCTATGTCTTTGTCGTTCAAGTCGATCCTTCGGCCTTCCCGCATTCCGTTGTACGGCTTGGAAGTGTAGCCTCCCCAGACGTTCATCGTGTTGGTCATGTAGTCGCTGTTGTTGCTCTCAAGGGCGTGGATCAGGCCGTTGCCGGCGCCAAGCAGGAAGATGAGCATGAATATTCCCCAGGCCACAGCGAAGCCGGTGAGGGCGGTGCGGAGCTTGTTCCTCCGGATGTTGCTCCAGATTTCTTCAAACAGGTCTCTCATCGCTTACTTCATTATAGTGCCCTCGCCGAACGGAGAGGCGTCGTGTCTGATGTTCTGCTCGATTTTGCCGATGACTCCGTCCTTGATGTGGATGATGCGGTTGGTGAAGTTGGCTACTCCGCTCTCGTGGGTCACGACGATGATGGTCATGTTCTCCTTCTCGTTGAGTTCCCGCAGCTGGTTCATGATCTCCACGGAAGTCTTTGAGTCCAAGGCTCCTGTAGGCTCGTCTGCAAGGATGATCTCTGGCTTTGTGATCAGCGCGCGGGCGATCGCTACCCTCTGCTTCTGGCCTCCGGACATCTCGTTAGGATAGTGGTCAGCCCACTCTTTCAGCCCAAGTCTTTCCAGAAATTCCATCGCCATCCTGTGCCGCTTCTGCCTGCCGACGCCTTGATAGAAGAGCGGCAGCTCAACGTTCTCAGCCGCCGTCTTGAACCCTATCAGATTGTAGGACTGGAATATGAATCCGATCATCTTGTTCCTGTACTCGGCGGCTTTTGTTTCGGAGAGATTCCAGATCAGGTTGCCATTTATGCGATATTCACCAGAATCGTAGTTGTCCAATATTCCAAGAATATTCAGAAGCGTGGATTTGCCTGATCCCGAAGCTCCCATGATGGAGACAAACTCTCCCTTTCCTATGGTAAGGTCAATGCCCTTCAGCACGTGCAGAGGCTGCGCGCCCTGGTAGGTCTTGTTGACGTCTTTTAATTCAATCAGCATTTGGTTGTTATCTTTTTTGCCCTATGGGCTGTTGTTTCTTTTTCATATACTTCTTGAAGATCGTCTTGTCTTCTTTACTGGTCTTCCGTCACTTCGACAAACTCTGTGACCGGATATTTCTCACCTGCTTTGTGTATTAGTTTATTAATACACTGCAAAGATAGGTATGTTTTTCTATAAAGCAATAGTTTTTTGAAGGAAATTCACAAACGCTTAAATATAACGTTTTAGCGCCTGATTTATAACAAAATACACGCCAATTAATAGAAAATGTTTATCTTGTGGTTTGGATTTGCAAGCCCAAGACTGAGATAAACTTTTTTAGCACAATAATGAATATGAAAGGATTAGCGTTTAAGAGTGTGATGATGGCGACACTGCTGTCGCTGCCGATGATGTTATGTGGATGCAACGGGAACAACAAGGGTAAGCAGGAAACCCCGGTCGTGTATTTTACGAAGGACATCTCTCCAGAGGCTCTTGTGAAACTGTACGAGGCGTTGGGTGTTGAGGCGCAGGGGAAAGTCGCCGTAAAGATCTCCACAGGAGAGTCCGCGAAGTCCAATCATCTGAGGCCAGAGTTTATCGCACCGCTCGTGCATAAAGTCAACGGAACCATAGTTGAGTGCAACACGGCCTATGGCGGAAACCGCTGCAACACAGAGGATCACCTCAAGGCGATCGCTGAAAGAGGCTATGACAAGATCGCTCCGGTGGACATTATGGATTCGGAAGGCGAGATTAAGATTCCTGTGAAGGATGACAAATGGATCAAGTACGACATAGTCGGCTCTCACATCGCCAATTACGATTTTATGATTGACTTGTCGCACTTCAAAGGACACGCGATGGGTGGATTCGGTGGAGCCTTGAAGAACGCTTCCATCGGTGTGGCTTCCCGAAACGGCAAGGCGTACATCCACACGGCTGGCAAGGCTGAGGACTATCAGCTTCTGTGGCAGAACCTTCCTGAGAAGTGGGACGAAAGCCCGGAGGGCAACACTCCGTTCATCGAGTCGATGGCCGCCGCCGCCCAGGCCGTCAATGATTATTTCGCCGCCAAGAAAGGAATTGTGTACATCAATGTCCTTAATAATCTCTCAATTGACTGTGACTGCGACGGTGATCCTCACAAGCCGACAATAAAGGACATCGGAATGGCAGCTTCCCTCGATCCGGTCGCCCTTGACAAGTTCTGCCTCGATCAGGTGTTCAACCTTCCGAAAGACAAGGACAACGACACACAGGCCCTCCTCGACAGGATCAGCCAGCGTCATGGCACCCGCATCGTGTACCGTGCTGAGGAAATGGGTCTCGGCTCCACTGAATATGTCGTCAAGGACATTGACTGATTTCAACGCATCACCTTGCCGAGACGATGTAGAAGCAGGAGGTGGAGAGGTAGTTGCGGAGGTATGGGATGTGGTCGAGGCCCATACGAAGGCGGGTGGGGCGGAGATGGAACTTGGCCTTGTAGTGGGGGCTGATCAACCACAACTTGCGTTCAACAATTTGAAAGCCAGTCTCTTTGCAGAGGCGCTCGAACTTTTCGGGGGTCATTTTGGAGCGCTTGATGCTCAGCAGTTCAGCGATCCTGGAGGGATCTTCCTTGAATATTCTTAAGTAACCTTGGTAAAGGGGGGCCGGGAGGAGGTGGGCGAAAGGAACTTTCGAGCAGAATCCGCTACGGCAGATCTGCTGATGGCCGCCGAACGGCATCTGCCAGGCCGGGAAGCCGAAGAACACGATTCCGTCGGGCTTCAGGAATTTTTTCAGACCAAGGAAAAAGGCAGGCTTGTCCTCCGGCTCGATGTGCTCTATGACATCGTGGATCAACACGATGTCGAAGCGGTCTTCCCGAGGAGGCATATTCAGAAAATTCCCGCTGATGAACTCTCCCGACATATTCATTTTGCCGAAATATTCCTTGGCATGCTCTATCTTGTTGGTGGCCAGGTCAATGCCCGTGACGGAGCATCCCGCTTCGGCTAACGGCAGGAGGTTTCCGCCCTCGCCGCAGCCGATCTCCAGAACGCGCGTTCCGGCTCCGACGCTCTTGAAATTCTGAAGGTAGTCGATGTAGAATTCCTTGGAAGTCTGCGCCAACTCCTTGAAATACCGTTCCCTGTCAGTGTGCCTCTCCTGCATTGATTTTTGAATATGTGGTTAAATAATCGTTAAAAAACTTTGCCAAATCTGCGGCAACTTATTATTAACTGTTGTAAAAGTACATTAAAAATGCGAGTTTTTTGTACTTTTGAAAGACAAAATCACATAACATGAAACGATTCTCGACAATCATTCTATTGTTGGTCATGATCTGTGCCAATGCTCAGGAAAACATCCATTACCAGTGGATGGACTTCTATGGAAAGAATCTTGGTACTGACAGAAAGGCTTTCAACCCGCGCAAGATCGACCTTCCGTCCGTTGACGGCTTCAATGCCTACACGGCTGACCTGCACATGCACACAATCTATTCAGATGCGCAAGTGACACCTGAGATGAGGGTGTATGAGGCTTACCTTGAAGGGCTTGACATTCTGGCCATCACGGATCATCATTCGCATCCGAGGGTTTATAGGGGATCTGATGACATGAATGTGGCGGTGGACTGCGCTGTCGAGGCGGCGAAGGATTTCGACCTCAAGATAGTGCGAGGGTTCGAGATAACAGGCAGCGAGCCGGTTGGACACATCAATGTGCTTTTTACGGGCGACCTCAACAAGTACAGGCTCAGCCAGGGTTTTGACACCAAGGAATGCGACAAGGTGTTGGAGATAGCGCGCGGCGAGGACGCTTTCATTACGACAAACCATCCGGGCTGGCCGGATCAGAACAGCGATCTGTCGGACTACATTGCCGGCCACATCAAGGACGGAACCATCCAGGGCATCGAGGTGTTCAACCACAAGGAGTTCTATCCGCTTGCCATTGACCATGCGCTCAACTACAATCTTGCGATGCTTGGCTGCACAGACAGCCACTATCCGACCTACATGCTGTATGACCAGAAGGATAATCATCGTGATCTTACGATAATATTCGCGAAAGACAAGAGTGACGAGGCGATCAAGGAGGCGTTGCGCGCGCGGAGAACCATTGCCTGGGCGAACAACATGCTTTGCGGCGAAGAGAGTCTGCTGCTCTCCTTCATCAAGGCGGCTGTCAAGGTCGAGCGTTTCCGTACGCTGGAAAGCGGCGAGGTTCTCTTCCGTTTGTACAACAGTTGTTCGGTTCCGTTTTACCTCAGCGCCGAGAACAGCAATGAGAACATCTACCTGCCTGCCGGAGGCTATGCTGAGTCGAAGCGCAGGAAAGAGGACTTGAAACATATTTTCAAGGTGGACAATGTGTACTGTGGCTCGACAAGCCACCCTTCATTCCCTCTGTCATTCCTGCTGGAGGCGGGGAAAATAGCTGCTCCGTACCTTAAGGAGGAGAGTCTGGCCATCGATGATGACGGCATCAGTTTCCGTTTTGCCCCGAGCATGGGGACGATTTACTACACCTTGGACGGAAGCGAGCCGACCGAACAATCGACCTGCTATGACGGCAACCCGGTGGTGCTGGCAGGAGGAGGCCGCGTCAAGGCGATCTGCAAGAGAGGCGGCAGCGTCAGCGGAGTCTATGAAAGGAATATTCCTTATGCCGCTGCCGTAAAGGCCAAGGCGCGTAGGCAAGGTGTCAATTTCAAGTACTTCGAGGGAGCCGACATGTCGTCAACCGAGGAGATCGACAAGTTGGAAAAGGTCACGCTTAGCGGACGGAAGAGGGATTTGAATATTTCCGAGGGCGAAGGAAAAGACTATTTCGGCTATGTGTTCGAAGGTGTTATGAAGATTGAGCAAAGTGGCTTGTACACGTTCACTCTGCTGACAAACGACGGTTCGGATCTCTACATCGACGGAGTCCTGGCTTGTGACAACAATGTCCGTACAGGTTACACCGTGGCCTCCGGCAGCATATTCCTTCAGAAAGGCTTTCACAAGTACCGCATCCGTTACTTCGAAGGCTACGGTGGCGAGAGTTTCGCCCTCAAGTGGCAGGCTCCCGGCGATCTCAACGCCAAGGACTTCCCCGCGGCTCTCCTCTTTGTTGAATAGCAACGTGTTTGCCTGACTTCTTCGGAAGATGCCTATTCTTGATTACCGCAAGCTTTGAGTGTGCGGCAAGCCATCTTCGGCGACGGTTTCGGCTCGGAACGTCGCCCAATAGTGCCGCGGAACACTCTCGGGCTACGAAACGGCCTTAGAATGTCGCCTAACGGTGCTGCGGGGATTGTTCGGGAATTATCGAATGCAATAATGTAGCCCACTGGCTGCGGGATTGGACACAAAACGGTAAGCCGCTAACTGCTGGGATTGTTCATGGCCGTTCGGATGATCTCCAGGATTTCTTCGCCGTATTTTTCGCACTTGGACTTGCCGAAGCCTTTTACGCTGAGGAGTTCCTCTTTGGTTGTGGGGGCGAGGTCGGCTATGGCCAGAAGGGTTTTCTGGTGGAGGATCATGAAGGCGGGGACGTTGTCTTTCTGGTATTTTTCACGCCGCCAGTCCACAAGGGCCTGGGCCAGTTCAGGATGGATGCTGCCGGTGTAGGTGGCCGATTCTCCATCCGGTTCCCGAACCTGTCGAAGGGCCGACGGTTCGACAGGCTCACCAACCGCGTCTGGGCGTTGAGCTTGCTGAATCGACTCCTTGGATGCCGAAGCCTTTTCAGGTGTGGAAATCAGCGACCTGACCAATGCCTTTAACGATCTGGCATCCGATAACTCGTTGTCCGTCTTTAACTTATGGTATGCTTTCGTGCTGAAGCCTTCCGACAGGATAGTCTCGTAGAGGGTCATCCGGAATCTAAGCTCTGCCAGAAATTCCTCGGAGGCGGCCTTGAAGGCTTTCCTGACCTCTTTGTCGTCAATCTCTACAAGAGTCAGCGGAGCGGCGAACGAGGCCAAAGGACGGAATTGTGTGGTGAAATATTCGCAGGCCTTGGTGACGCGCTCCCGCAGGAGAGGGAAGTCGTCCGGCGCGCCGCTGTGGATGGACGCGGCGATGTAGCGGATCTGCTTCTGGAACTTCTGGGCCGTGTCGCTGAGGGATCGTATTCCCTCGAAGGGCTGCGGGGCGCTTTTGCCGGAGCCATCGGAGCTGTCGAACATTCCGCCTACTTGGGCGGCATTGCCCGCACCTACTGTGTTGAACCTGCCAGCCTGGTCGGGGTAAAGGTTCGAAAGGTTGACCTGGTATATTCGGTTAACCCTGTTGTAGAGATAGCGAAGGCGTTGAAGATCAAAGGCTTCGCACAAGGTTGAGGTGAAATATTCATTGGCCATGGCGGGGAGTTTGAGCCGCGCCTCTTCCGCCGGCTCGCGGCTGCTTTCGAACGTCGAGACCTCATCGCTGGTGAAGGTGCAGCGCCGTGTGATCGGGGTGGTCAGGATGATGCCTTCGAGGGTGCGGCAGCGGGAGAGGGCGACGTAGACCTGGCCGAACGAGAATGCCGCGCCCGCGTCGATGATGACTTGGTCGAAGGTCAGTCCCTGACTCTTGTGGATCGTCACCGCCCACGCCGGACGCAAAGGAACCTGCTCGAAAGTGCCTTCCACAATTCCCTCTATCTCACCGCTTTCCTCGTTGAGGCCGTAGCGGATGTTCTCCCATCTTTCCGTGTTGACCTCGATGCTTTCGCCGCTTTCGTCCTCCACGATCAGCGCCGGCTTGACTTTCTTCACTGTAGCGATCTTTCCGTTGTAGTAGCGTCCTTCTCCCGAAGTGTCGTTGCGCACGAACATCACCTGCGCGCCTTCCCGTAGACGCAGCCTGGTTTCGGCGGGGTAGGCATTTTCCGGGAATATTCCCTCGATCTGTGCCTCGAATGTCGCCTCCTCGGTCTCCAGCGCATTCATCTTCGCCTCATTCACGGAGTCCGCCTGGGCGTTGTGGGTGGTGAGGCGGATCCAGCGCTCGCCCTCCGGTGGCACGAAGCCGGGGAAGAGCCTCTTGTTCAATTCGTTCAAGGCCGCGTCGCCCGGCATTCCGGAGCGAACCTCATTCAGTATGTCAAGAAACAGCCTGTCACTCTGCCGGTGAACTTTCTCAAGCTCGACCGTCACGAACGGCAACCTTTGCAACACCTTGGAATTGAAGAAGAAAGGTGATGAATATACTTGCTCCATGTACGGTCTTTCCGATTCTTTGACCACCGGCGGAAGCTGCTGGATGTCCCCGATCATCAGGAGTTGCACCCCTCCGAACGGACGGTCGTTGCGCCGGTAACGCTTGAGCGTGTCATCGATCGCGTCCAGAATGTCGGCCCTCACCATCGAGATTTCATCGATGATCAGCAGGTCGAGAGTCCGCAGGATCCTCACCCTTTCCTTCCGCAGGGAGCGCATCCGCTCCGGCATCTGATACTCTGTGACAAGCTCTTTGACATCAGGGAGATACGGGCAAAGGGGCAATTGGAAGAATGAATGGATTGTCACTCCGCCGGCGTTGATGGCCGCAACTCCTGTGGGAGCCACGACAGCGAACCGTTTGGAGGTCTGCCGCACAATCTCTTTAAGGAACGTTGTCTTTCCCGTCCCCGCCTTGCCTGTCAGGAACACGGAGACCCCCGTCTCTTCCACATATCTCTCCGCCAATGTGAATCTCTCGTCCTTTTCGATCATAGCTCTTTTAGCCTTTCTGTTTTGTCAATGGTTTTCCAATCAACTTTCTGATTGTCGGTGGCAATCCGGTACATAAAGTCCGGTTCTGTCTGGAGGCCGGCCGATAACCGGTCTGTCTCTCTTTCCGTTAAAGTTAGCATTAAAAGTTCTTACGACAAAATCGGATTTTGGTTGCGAATTTGTGAACCGGGAAAATCTTGTGGCAGGTAATTCGTTGGTTAGCAACGTCTTGATGTAGTGCTTTCCCCTTGTTTTCAGTAGAGGATGCTTTGGTCAATCTTTTGATTAACAGTTTTTTAACAGCCTCGTCCGAAACTTCTGTTTCTCAAGAAAAATCGTTATGTTTGTTACAGAAATGCCGAACGGGAATATTCATAAAAGGGGATTTGTTCCGGATCTGCCGGGAGGGTGCGACCTTTCGGGGGAGCGCATCCTGCTGCATTGCTGCTGCGCGCCTTGCTCGACCGCCATCATCGAGTGGATGGTCGGCGAAGGGCTGCGTCCGGGAATATTCTTCAGCAACTCCAACATAGTTCCTTTCCGTGAATATGAGATCCGCCGCGACGAGTTGCGCCGCTATGCCGCCGCCCACGGTCTGGAAACCATTGATGATGAATATGATCACGCGGCCTGGCTGGCCTTTGTCCGCCGGTTGGAGACGGGTGTGGCCGCTGATGATTGTCCGGTCGCCCGAATCGCCGACATGCCGGAGCGCGGTCCCCGTTGCCTTGAGTGTTTCAAGTTCCGTCTCCTCCGTGCCGCGCGCTATGCCTCTTCCAACGGCTATCGTATGCTGACAACCACCCTGGCCTCGTCCCGGTGGAAGGATCTCGCCCAGGTTGACGCCGCCGGTCGCTGGGCCTGCGATCGGGTGAACGGTACTAGTGGTGATGGATGCGCCATTGGTCATGGGGCGGAGACAAACGCAGAAACCCATCCTTCCGTCCGCCATGAGGTCTTGTGGTGGAACCAGAACTGGCGCCGCGGCGGTCTTCAGGAACGGCGCTGCGCCCTGATCAAGGAATGGGAAATGTACAACCAGACCTTCTGTGGCTGCGAATTCTCGGAACGGCACTGAGCCAAGAGACTCTTTTGATTTTGTTTGTGGTTTTTCTCCACGAAGAGTATTTCAAACACCCAAAATCAGCGTCTCTGGTGCGCAGGAGCGGCGCTTTTGCTCACGAGGCTGGTTGTGGACTGTCTTTGGTGCGCGGGAGCGGTGCTTTTGCTCACGAGGCTGGTCGTGAACTGTCTCTGGTGCGCGAGAGCGGTGCTTTTGCTCACGAGGCTGGTCGTGGGCTGTCTCTGGTGCGCGGGAGCGGCGCTTTTGCTCACGAGGCTGGTCGTGGACTGGCTTTGGTGCGCGAGAGCGGTGCTTTTGCTCACGGTTATTTCTTGTAGAGGGCGAAGAGGGCGGAGCCGGAGCCGGACATGGAGGCGTAGGTGGCGCCGGAGTCGTAGAGGGACTGCTTGATGGCGGCCAACTCAGGGTGTGCTTTGAAGACTGTGGCCTCGAAGTCGTTGACCAGCAGGTCTTTCCATTCGGAGACTGGTTTTGCCAGCACAGATTTCAGGCCTGTTGTCTCAGCCGGCTTGCCAAGTCCGGTTGGTGAGTGATGACTAACCACTGGATTGCCAGGCTGCTCGCTGAACCTGTCGCAGCGCTCTGGTGATCCAGTTGAGGCCTGCTCGCCGGATCCGTCGCGGCCCGTTTCCCGAGGAATGATCCCTTTGTAGGCCTCTGCGGTGGAGACCGAAACACCTTCCGGAATCAACACCTTTATCTCGTACTCTGAGAGATCAATGTCGTAAGGCTCAAGCACTTCTCCTCTTCCTGAGCCGATCATCGGACGGTTGAAAATGAAGAAGGCACAGTCGCTGCCAAGTCTGGAGGCATATTCAGAAAGCCTTTGCCCGGAAAGCCCGAGTCCGCAAAGTTCGTTCAGAGCCTTGAGGGTGAATGCCGCGTCCGCCGATCCGCCGCCGAGGCCGGCCCCGACAGGAGCGTTCTTTTCAAGGAATATCTTGACAGGCGGCAGGTCAAAATCCTGAGCAAGAACATTGTACGCCTTGGCGCACAAATCTTTCATCGGATTCCAGTCCACACCCTCCTTGCGGGCGATCGTGATCATCAACTTTCCGTCCTCGGATATTCCCTGTGCCAGATCTACTTCGTTCTCCTTCTGGTCGCAGAACTTGCCTACGCACCCGTCCTGACCTCCATATTCAGCGAAAAGCGCCGCCGAGGTGCGGCTGTAGTCGTCTCCGGCGATGATCTCAAGCGTGTCCCCGAAATCAAAGCACGGCACGAACAGCGTCTCGATGTCGTGGAACCCATCGGCACGCTTCCGCAGGACACTCAGCCCCAGATTCAGCTTGACATTCGTCTTGACAATCATGGCCTTTAAGTAAGCGTTAAAAAATAAGTTCAAGTTGTTTTTTAATGATTACTAAGCGAAGCTGCGGATGGCGTTCTCGACCTGGCCGGCAACGGCTGACCGGCACGGACTTCCGTCACTGGACTCTTCCGGGACGGCTTCCAGGACAGGAGCCACGAAGGAGATCATCTGAAGCACCTTGGCCTCATCCTCGGGGATGCCTCTGGAGCGCATATAGAACTGCTCGTCCTCGTTCAGTTTGCCGACCGTGGCTCCGTGCGAGCACTTCACATCGTCGGCGTAGATCTCCAGCCGGGGCTTGGTGTTGACTCTTGCCGAATCCGAAAGCAGTATGTTGTGGTTCTCCTGGAACGCCTCGGTTCTCTGGGCGTCCGGCGCGATGACGATCTTGCCGAAGAATCCGCATTTGGCTTCACCGGCAGCCAATCCGTTGAAAATCTGTCGGGAACAGCAATCGCCAGTGCGGTGATGCATCGTGATGTCGAACGTCACATCGTCGTGGCCGGAGCAAAGGTATATTCCAGAAAGCCTGACTTCGGAATGCGCTCCGGTCAGGTCAATCGTCAGCGGAATCCTTGCCGAGACTCCCGGCAGCACTACCACCGTAAGATCCAGCGCCGCATTCGCCCCCACCTCGATGTTGGACGGAATCTCGGTCACTTTGGTGGTTGGTGACCCCGTCGAACCAACCGGAGTTTCGGCAGATGCCCCATGCTCAGTGACAATGTTATTAGAATCAGCCGTTGGAGCCGAGGTCGCAGAATCTATGGCCGCCCGTGGCCATATGAACGGGTGGCATCCGCTCTGCGGATGACGGGACGGAGCGCGAAGCGCGGAGGATTCGGCGACCTCAGCTCCTGCGGCGACATCATCGGCGGAAAGCACAAAGACTTTGCGAATATGCTCACCGTCAGCGACCTTCATTCCCGGCACGATGGGCGAAGGAATATAATTGCCGTGGTCTATGTTTTTAGAACTGTTCAAAGCCATTTTTCTCTATCTTGTCAATCAGTTCGTAACCGCCGCTGGCCACGATGCGGCCATCCTTCAGGACATGCACGACATCCGGCCTGACATATTCAAGAAGCTTCTGATAGTGGGTGATGACGATCGCCGACTTTTCCGGGGTGTGCAGGGCGTTCACTCCGTCGGCCACGATCTTGAGCGCGTCCACGTCCAGTCCGCTGTCCGTCTCGTCGAGGATCGCGAGGGTCGGATCGAGCATCGCCATCTGGAAGATCTCGTTCCTCTTTTTCTCTCCGCCGGAGAAACCGACGTTGACCTCGCGCTTGGCGAACTCCGGCTTCATCTGGACGAAGGCCATCTTCTGCTTCATAAGTTTCAGAAAATCACCGGCTTTCATCGGCTCCTTGCCTTGGGCCTTGAGCTTGGAGTTGATCGCGGTCTTCATGAAGTTCGTGATGGAGACTCCGGGGATCTCGATAGGGTACTGGAAGGACATGAACAGTCCGGCCCAGGCTCTTTCCTCCGGCTTCATCGTCAGCAGATCCTTGCCGTCGAACTCTATCGTGCCGGAAGTGACCTCGTAGTTAGGCTTTCCGGTCAGGACAGAGGACAGGGTGCTTTTGCCGGCTCCGTTCGGACCCATCACGGCGTGGATCTCGCCGCGGCGGATCTCAAGGTTGATGCCCTTGAGGATCTCCTTGTCTGCGACACTGGCGTGCAGATCGGTTATTTTCAGTAATATGTCTGTCATGGTCATTAATATTTTGCGTGGAGGCCAAGCTCCTCGTTGTCAATTATTTCTCTTCTCTGTACAGTCGGTACCAAGTCCAGAGGGACCAGATGCCGTTTATGAGGTACAGGGCGCTGACGATCGGCATGAACACGAGTCCGGCGCTGATGTAGAGGGTGATGTTGGTGACGTTCACCACAAGCCACACGATCCAGCAGTCCCACTTCTTCTGGGCGGAAAGGAACTGCGCCAGAAGCGTCAGCATCAGCCCGAACGAATCCAGCCACGGATTCGGATCAGGTGTGAATATGTCCGTGAACCACGATGTCCCCAATTTGTGGAGGACGAATCCCCAGATCGCACCGGCAATCACCACGACGGTGAGCGCCGCACACCAGTCCCGCATCGATAGCCGTGTCACTTTCAGGGCGGAAGCGTCTTTCGAACTCTGCTCGGAAGGTCTCGGATGAGTCCACCTCCAGTGTCCGAAGGCGTTGATGCCGAAGGCTATCGGCTGGAGAAGCATGGCCGAGTACAGATGCCTCTGCCAGAACAGCGTGAACAACAGGATGTTGTACAGGTAGCCGACCCAGAAGTTGTACTTGTTGTTGCGCCCGGCCATCACCACGCAGGTAAGTCCCGCGATGACACCGAGCAGCTCCAGGAAGCTCACTCCCGTTCCGCCTAACGTGAACGCAATGTTTTCTATGTCAAAGAATCCCATAATTCATTCGTGAATATATTCATTAACCTACCGATCCTTCGAGGGAGACCTGAAGCAGTTTGGTGGCCTCGACGGCGAACTCCATCGGGAGGCGGGAAAGCACCTCGTGGGCGTAGCCGTTGACAATCAGACCGACAGCGTCCTCCGGGCCGAGTCCCCTCTGGTTGCAGTAGAAGAGCTGCTCGTCGCTGATCTTCGAGGTCGTGGCCTCATGCTCCACGATCGCCGTGGGATTCTCGCTCTGGATGTCCGGGAACGTGTGCGCCCCGCACTGCGAGCCGATCAGAAGGCTGTCGCACTGCGAGAAGTTCCGCGCCCCGGTCGCCCCGGCGTTCATCCGGACGAGACCGCGGTAGCTGTTCTGACTGTGACCCGCTGATATTCCCTTACTTACGATCCGGCTTCTGGTGCCGCGTCCGAGATGGATCATCTTCGTGCCGGTGTCCGCCTGCTGGTAGTTGTTCGTCACGGCCACGGAGTAGAACTCCGACGAGGAGTAGTCGCCCTTCAGGATCGTCGAAGGGTACTTCCAAGTGATCGCCGAGCCGGTCTCGACCTGTGTCCAGCTCAGGTGCGAACCGCTGCCCTTGCATATTCCTCTCTTAGTCACGAGGTTAAGGATGCCGCCGCGTCCTTGGGCATCGCCGGGGTACCAGTTCTGCACCGTTGAGTATTTCACATCGGCGTCCTTCTCGACCACGATCTCAACCACAGCGGCGTGCAGCTGGTTCTCGTCGCGCATTGGAGCCGTGCAGCCCTCCATGTAGCTCAGCTGCGAACCCTCGTCCGCCACGATGAGCGTCCTTTCGAACTGTCCCGTGCCGGCGGCGTTGATCCTGAAATAGCTGGAAAGCTCCATCGGGCACTTGACCCCTTTGGGAATATAGCAGAAACTACCGTCGCTGAAGACCGCCGAGTTGAGTGCCGCGAAGAAATTGTCTCCGACCGGAACGACGGAGGCGAGGTACTTCCTCACCAGATCCGGATGCTCCTTGACAGCCTCCGAGAAACTACAGAATATGATTCCTTTCTCCGCCAGCGAGGCTCTGAAGGTCGTGGCCACGGAGACCGAGTCGAAGACAGCATCCACGGCCACCACTCCGGCCAGAGCCTCGCGCTCACGCACCGGAATGCCCAGCTTCTCGAATGTCTCCTCCAGTTTCGGGTCTATCTCTTTCGGCCTGTCCACGTTCTTCTTCGGAGCGGCATAGTAGATAATGTCTTGAAAATCGATCTCCGGCATGTCCAGATGTCCCCACTGCGGCATCTCCATGCTCTGCCATTTGCGGAAAGCCTTCAGACGGAACTCCAGCATCCATTCCGGCTCTTCCTTAAGCCGTGAGATCGTGCGGATGATGTCCTCGTTCAGTCCCTTTGGGATGAAGTCCTGTCCGACCTCGGTGACGAAGCCCTCCTTGTACTCCTGTCTGGTGACCTCCTGTATGATCTTATCTTCTTCCTTGATGTCCATATAGTTCTTGTTTCTCCCTCACCGTCTCTTGACGCAAAAGCGAAGAGAGAGGATTGAATACTACAAAGATAGCGAAAGCACCTTTCAGTTGGAAATTTTACGCATTGTTTTTCAGGACTAGAAAAGAATAAAGTCCAGGAGCCGCAAAAGTCCGAAGAGCCTCTAACCTGAATTTCTTACGAGCAAAATCCGGGTTAGAGGCCCTCTGGGCTTTATCTTTGGACTGTGTGATTACTTGTTCAGCGCGTCGGCGGATTTGATGTACTTGGAGAGTTCGGCGTCGGAGACGTGGAAGTTCTGCATCTCGCCGGAGAGGTACTGGTCGTAGGAGCTCATGTCCACGAAACCGTGTCCGGACAGGTTGAAGAGGATGGTCTTCTTCTCGCCGGTTTCCTTGCACTTGAGGGCTTCGTTCACTGTGGCGGCGATGGCGTGGCAAGATTCCGGTGCAGGGATTATGCCCTCGGTCTGGGCGAAGAGGATTCCGGCCTTGAAGGCATCAAGCTGCTCGATGTCAACAGCTTCCATGTAGCCGTCCTTCATCAGCTGGGACAGGATCACACCCGCTCCGTGGTAGCGAAGGCCGCCGGCATGGATGGTTGCCGGCTTGAAATCGTGGCCGAGGGTGTACATCGGAAGCAGCGGAGTCATGCCGGCCTCGTCGCCGAAGTCATATTCAAACTTGCCTCTTGTGAGTTTCGGGCAGGAATATGGTTCTGCGGCGATGAAGCGGGTCTTCTTCCCTTCCTGAATATTATGCCTCATGAAAGGGTAGGCGATGCCGCTGAAGTTGGAGCCGCCGCCGAAGCAGGCCACCACGATGTCAGGATATTCCCCGGTCATCTCCATCTGCTTCTCCGCCTCCAGGCCGATGACGGTCTGATGCAGGCAGACATGGTTGAGGACGGAGCCGAGGGCATACTTGCAGTTCGGGGTGCTTACGGCAAGCTCGATGGCCTCGGAGATTGCGCATCCAAGTGATCCCTGATCGTTGGGATTGGCGGTGATGATGTCTTTGCCCGCTCTGGTGGACATTGACGGTGAAGGAGTTATGGCTGCTCCGAAAGTCTGCATGATCGACCTTCTGTAAGGCTTCTGCTGGTAGCTGACCTTGACCATGTAGACGGCGCATTCGATGCCGAACTTCTTGGTGGCATAGGAGAGCGCGCCGCCCCACTGGCCGGCACCGGTCTCGGTGGTGATGTTGGTGATGCCCTGCTCCTTGGCGTAGTAGGCCTGGGCCAAGGCGGAGTTCAGTTTGTGGGAGCCGGCAGGGGAGACACTCTCATTCTTGAAATAGATGTGGGCAGGAGTGCCGAGGGCGGCCTCAAGATCGTAGGCTCTCACAAGCGGAGTGCATCTGTAGCCGGCGTACTGCTCGCGTACCGGCTCGGGGATCGGGATCCACTCGTCAGTTGTGTTGAGTTCCTGGTCGGCGCAGGCCTTGCAGAAGATCGGGTAGAGATCCTCGGGCTTCAAGGCCTCGTGTGTGGCCGGATTGAGGATTGGCATAGGCTTGTTAGGCATGACTGCCTGCATGTTGAACCATGCTGTCGGGATTTCGCTCTCAGGGAGCAAGAATTTTTTCTGTCTCATTGTTGTTCGTTTTTGAATGATACTATTATTTGTAAATCAAGTTGTCTTTTTATATGGTCTCTTAGACAGGCTTGGCGGCCTGTGGAAGTAACACAAAAAAAGGGCGACCATCATCCGGTCGCCCTTGAAATTTCATTATGTCCTTGACTAGATCAAAGCGTTTGCCTGAAGGAATGCGTTGATACCAACAGCCGCAAAGCCAAGGAAGATCAGCGTGGCGACCACGATGCCGATCACTTTCAGTCTCTTGAACCAGATCTGGTTGTTCCAGCCAACTGTCTGGAACATGCTCCAGAAGCCGTGGCAAAGGTGGAACCATACAGCCACGAACCAGGCGAGGTACAATGCCAGCACCCACCATCGTCCGAAAGTGAGGTTGAGAAGTTCGTAAGGGTTGCCCTCCTCGGCGCCGGTGAACATGGCGAGCTGCATCTTAGCCCAGAAGTGGGTAAGATGGAAAGCAAGGATGCCGAGAATGATGATACCGAGTACGAACATGTTCTTTGCTGACCAGGAGTCGGCAGCGGCTACGCTTGAAGCCTCGTAGCGCTTGTAGCCGCCGCGGGCCTTTACGTTCTGCCATGTGAGCCAGCATCCGTAGATGATGTGGATGATGAAACCGGCGGCAAGAACAGGAACCATGATGGTGACAATCGGGAGCGCCATAAAGTCGCAGCCTTTCTGGAAAAGACCGTCAAGCCCGTTGTAATTGCCTGTGAAAGAGTCAATGACGGAGAACAGGTTGATAGTCACATGAAGCAGCAGGAAGATTATGAGAAATGCTCCGCTGACAGCCTGGATGAACTTCCTTCCGATGGAATAGTGAAATGCGTTCGCCATTATCGTCTTAATTAGTTTCTTAATGTTGCGTAGCGGGAGTGGGGCATGATCCCACGACCTCCGGATTATGAATCCGACGCTCTAACCAGCTGAGCTACCCCGCCATTCCTGGCAAAAGCCATAAAAAAACGGCCGAGGCCGGATTTTTAGTTGAGATAGAAGGATTCGAACCCTCACTGACAGAGCCAGAATCTGTAGTGCTACCATTACACCATATCTCAATGATGTGTTGCGCCTGTCTTCGCAACTGGACTGCAAAAATAGAGATTAATCCTGAATTGGCAAAATTTTTTCGGCTTTTTCTCTTTTTTCGGGGATAATTAGAAGTTGTTTTGATTTATCTGAAGATTAATAAGTAGTTTTTGCAAAAAAACAATAAGTTTCCCTATGGGTTTAATTTATTTATAATCAATGAGTTACCCCCCCCTACCAAAACAACACACAATAATCGTAAAAATAACAGAAAAAGCTTTGCATATATGGAAAATGTTGCATAACTTAGCAACCAGATTGATGAGCAATCAGGCAAGAAATCGGCAGTTCTTGTAAAGACTAAAAATCAAGTGTTCCTCAATGTTAGGAACAATTATAAATTTTTGATGCTTTCGTCTCCCGTCCGGAATTAGTCGCTCCGTTCGAAAAATGAAGACGAGGAACCTTAAAACCGCGGACTTTAACCCAACCCGCTTTAGTATTTTTCCCTTTTTTGTTGCCCTAGGACAACGGATTCCTTTCAACTATACAGGAAACCAAGGCAAATGACCTTCCTTTCTTGCATGGATTAATTGTGTGAACTTATGTCAAGACAACTAACCCTGACAGCCTTTATTCTGGCTCTGCTTGCCGGTGTGACACCTGCGTCCGGACAGGACTTCGCGGTGAAGACGAATCTGTTGTACGATGCCTCGGCGACAGTCAACGCCGGAATTGAATTTCCTTTCGCCCGAAGGTGGACGCTCGACGTTTCCGGTAACTACAACGCTTGGTCATCCCCAAACTCCCTGAAAAGGTGGAAGCACTGGATGGTGCAGCCTGAAGCTCGGTGGTGGTTCTGCAACCGCTTTGCCGGGCATTTTATCGGTATCAACGCGATGGGGATGGAGTACAACTTGGGAGGCCTTGACCTCGGCTCATTCCGGCTTCCGGGAACTGATTTCCGAAAGCTCACGGACTTCCGCTACGAAGGCTATGCCGTCGGAGCTGGACTGGCCTACGGCTACGCGTTTGCTCTAGGTACCCACTGGAACCTTGAACTGGAGGTAGGAGCAGGCTATGTCTACACCTGGTTCGACAGGTTTCCTTGCAAGGAATGCGGGCGCAAGATAGATGACGGCTCCCATCACTATTTCGGCCCCACAAAGGCCGCGGTCAACATTGTATACCTGTTTTAATGAAGGAGGAACGGCTTTATGAACATTCAAATCGCTAAACAAATTTTGGTTGGAGCCATTCCTCTGGCTTTTGCTCTCGGAGCGAATGCCCAGGAACGACACATTCTTGCGTGTGGGGTCGGCGTGGAGAACATATCCGTCGAGCGTACTGCCAAGGACAGGATGGATATAACCCTTGATCTTGACCTGTCAAGACTCTATCTGAAGAGCGACAAGGCTTGCCTTTTGACACCAGTGCTGACCCATGGCGACAAGTCGCTTGACCTTCCGGCTGTCGGACTGTACAGCAGGGGAAGCTTCATCCAATACCTCCGGGGCGGGCGCCGCACACTCTCTGGCAACGAGAAGATGACATATTCAGTGAAAAAAGCACCTCGTCTGGTCAACTACTCCACCCGGGTTCCGTGGGAAGATTGGATGGACGGAGCAGAGCTTCAGATCCGCTCCGACCGGTTCGGATGCAGAAATTGTGACGAGGGGAGCAGCCTTACCGAAGGATTGGCAGGCTATACGATGCCGACCTTTACCTTCGAGCCTGAATTCGTCTATGCCCGCCCGAAGGCGGAAGTCAGGAAGTCCCGCTCAATCTCGGGGGAGGCTTTCATCGACTTCGTCCAAGGGAAGACAGCTGTCGTGGAAACTTACCACTCCAACGCCGCAGAACTGGCGAAAATCCGTGCCGGAGTGGATTCTGTCCGCATCGACCCAGACATCACCCTCAACGGCATCACCCTCAAGGGGTTCGCTTCCCCTGAAGGTCCGTACGCCCTGAACGAGAGATTGGCGAAAGGCAGGACCGAGGCCATCCGGAACTACGTCCGCGACATCTACAGGCTTGACAACAAACTCTTCACTACCATCTCTGTTCCGGAAAACTGGGTGGGGTTAAGGGAATACGTCGCCGCTTCAGACCTGCCTCATAAGGCGGAAATCCTGGCCATCATCGATGATGACACCACTTTCAAGAATCTTGACACCAAGGAATGGAGAATAAAGAGTGTCTACAAGGATGAATATGCCGTCCTGCTTCAGGACTGCTACCCATACCTGCGCCGCACCGACTACCGGATCGACTACACAATCCGCTCCTACGTCACCGCAGAAGAGCTGGAGGAAATCTTCGCCACCCGCCCTCGGAACCTCAGTCTGGAGGAGTTCTACCTGCTCGCCTCGAAGTACAGGCCGGGAGAGGATAAATTCAACGCCATCTTTCTGGAGGCCGTGAAGACCTACCCTGACGACCCTGTCGCCAACCTGAACGCGGCGATGGCCAAGATGCAGGAAGGGGATCATGACAATGCCCTGGACTACCTCGGCAAGACCGGCGACGACGGTGCCGCCCTCTACGCACAAGGCCTCTTCCTGGCCCTTGTCGAGGACTACACCGGTGCGGAGGACTACTTCACCAAGGCTCGGGACGCGGGAGTACCGCAGGCCGCGGCCGCACTCGACCAGCTCCGGAAGAGAAAGGAGATCCTCTTCCTTTGGTGAATATGCGGGAGCGATGAACCAGCGAGTGAATTACGAATATGCGTATGAATAGGAACATACGAATGAACGCCCACAATGAACATGTTATTGACGACATTATAAATCAACTATCTAATTTTTGCCTTATGAAACACGTAAGATTATTATTCTGCGCTGCGTTAGCTGCCATGACTCTGAGCGCCTGCGACAAGGAAGAAACCAAAGTGGCCGAAGGACCAACCAAGTCGGTCGAGATCAACATCGCCAACATCCTGACCCGTTCGACGGGTACAGCCATCGCTGACGGGACGAGAGTGACTCTCAATGACTGCCAGATCTTCTTCACCGACGGAACCGCCCTTTACAAGGGAAAGAACGGTGACGGAACAGATGCCGTCCACTTCTTCTCTGGCAACGATATACCTACAACCGCAGTAAGGTACCACTTCCTTCCTGCCGCTGTCAACAAGGTTATTGTGATCGGAAACCTTGATGAAGAGAAGGCTCCAGCAAATCTTGCCGCCATTGAGATGGAGCATTTGATTGCGGATGAGCAGAAGGCTGAAGATCTCTGTCTTTATGGTGATAGCCCCCTGACCCTTGCGACCACCTCTCCTGACGAGCATGCTCCTCTCTACACAGCTACCGTGAATCTCAGGCCGCGCGTGGCGCGCCTTGAGGTCAGCGGATTCGAGCGCATTCCGGACGAAAGTGCTGACATTCAATATATGTACGACAAGATCGTTCTTAACAAGATTGCCCTCAATAACTGGTACAACAAGGCCATGTTTGTGTCGGAAACAGCAAGCGATCTGATGAACGAGACCATAGAATCAGGAACTGTGTTCGGCTGGATCAATTCTCTGACAAATGTATGGTATGCCGACGAGGTCGGTCTGACACTGACCGTACCGAACGGGGCGGACAACTCCAAGACCTTTGTCTATCACACCTTCCCGGCAATGGTTCCGCAGATTGTGATCACCTGCATGAATGACGATGTCCCGGCCTATCTTGCGACAAGGAAGCTGACCAAGCCGGATGGCACGGAGATCACCGCTTTCGAACCCGGCAAGATCTACAAGCTTGCGTTCAAGTTCAAGGACTCTGATTTCAACCTGCCTGACAAGTGCATCGACGTGACAGTCACCGTGGCGAGCTGGGTGGTTGTCCCTGTGGTGCCTGTTTTCTAGCTCTGACAACCAGAAGAACCCGGAGGCCGGACGGGTTTGTAATCCCGGTCATAGTTATCAGTAAGACAAAACAATTGAAGACACGGATATGAAACCACTACACTTTCTGTTCGTCACAGCATCCGTCTTTCTCGCAGCAGTGTCCGGCAGCTGCATCAAGGAGGACTTGAGTGCATGTCGTTCCACGAATGAGTTGACACTCAGCTATAAGGGAGACGGCGAGACGGAAATATTCAAGGACAAGGTCCGCAGGGTTGAGGTCTTTGTCTTCGATTCCAAAGGAATCCTTGTGCACTCGGGTGTCCTGCCGCAAAGCGATGTTGACAGGGCAAAGACAGTCCTGCCGACGCTTGACCCTGGCGACTACACCATCGTCTGTGTTGGGAACACCCATTCCACAAGGATTGACAAGGTGGTTGTGGGGGATTTCACCAAGACCCTCTTTGGCCCGGAAGCCCAGTTCGGCTCCGGGACAGTGACGGGAGCGGACTCCCTCTACTTCGCCTCCAAGAGGTTCACGGTCACTGACTACGATGCCGCCGACGTGATTCCGTTCAAGAGCGCCCACTACAAGGTTGTGGTGGAGGTACTCGCAGACGGTGTGATTCTCGACGCGCTGACCACGCTGACCGTCACAGGCCTTTCCCCTTACACAAACTTCGCGGGCGATGTCCATGGAGATCTCGTCCACTATCATCCGGCCATGAACCGTTCCTCCTCGATGATGGTCTCAAGGTTCAACATCAAGAGGAACAAGGACTTCGGCAACACCGAGGTTGTGCTCATGACCTCGGCGGGGGTCGAAGTGGCCAGAATCAACGTCGGTGAGTTCCTCCGAGACCATCCCGAGATTGATGTCTCCAAACACGAGTGCCTGATCCCGATCAGGATTGTCTTCACTTCCGCGGGAATCGAGATCAAGGTTCCTGAATGGTACGCCCAGCACGTCAACCCTGAATTTTAGCTTAGTTATGAAGACCAACGTAAGAATATTCATTGCCACATTGGCTGCCGGAGCCATCCTTTGCCTCTCTCAAGGGTGCATCAAGGATCACTTCCCACAGATGGAGTCCGGTGGTGGTTCCGTCCCTGTGCTTATGAGCGTCGGTACGAGGGCTGACATACAGGACGAGGAGGTTGTGTCGCTGAGGGTCTATGCCTTCTCTGGCGGTGCGCTCGTGGGAGAGTACCACACGGACAGTCCGAACTTTGTCGCTGGCAAGGCCACTCTCATTATGGACCTCCGTCAGGTGGCCGCCTCGCCGCAGCGCACCACGTTCTATGTCATCGCCAATGAGGCATCAGCGGCAGGACTGTCAGATGCCTCCGGGCTTTCTGCCTCATTTGCGTCCGCGCCTTCCGAGGACTATCTCAAAGGCTTGAGGTTCACTGGGATAACTGGCCGCGTCCCGATGTCCGGGATGCAGACGATCGACATTGATCTGAACACCATGACCCCGAACGGCGCAGCCGGCCACGAAGGCCACCAGATGGCGACCCAGAAAATCGACCTGACCCTTGCGAGGACTGTCGGCAAAGTGGAGTTTCTCTTCTCCCGAAGCCCGGGCAACGACCGTCAGATTGCTGTCACCAGCATTGAATATGCCGCCGGATCCAAGGCCGTCCTCGGCTGGCTTTTCCCGAAGACCTCCGAAGAATTGAAGGCTTCTTTGGCCTCCGCCGGCTTCTGGGGCACTACTGCGGGCGTGTTCTTTGCCGGAAATCTGAAAATCGAAAAGAACACCACTGTCCCCGGCAGCCAGAATGTCGATGAATATGTTTCCGCAGGTTCCGGTGACTATCCTGTCGAGAATCCTTATGGATCGGCCTCTCCGGATGAGGCGGGAGCAGGTGTGAATGACGCGGCGGGGGCAGTCCGAGGCACCAACTTCAAAGTCACCTACGTGATTGACGGCGAGTCCGTCGAGAAGACTGTCTGGCTTCCGGCTCTGGAGCGGAACAAGGTCTACAGAGTATTCTGCGAGGTGGACCGTCTGACGCTGACCGGCTCATACACGGTTGAGGACTGGGATGATGTCGGAGTCTCCATCTCTGCTCCTGAGGTGAAGTTCCTTCAGGTCAGCAAGGAGAATGTGGAGATGCGCAACGTCTCCACTGACAATTCGGTTGTCTTCAACTCCTCGTCCGATGTGACAGTGACCGTGAAGAAAGCTTGGTACATCAACAAGTTCGGTCTGGAAAAGCCGGTCTCCGGACAGGTGACAGTCTCGGCGTCAGGATCTTCCGGCTGGATTACCATCAACAGTCCTGTCCCGGCCAACAACCTCGTCCGTTACATCACCCTTGAGGTCAGGAACGCCGACGGCATGACCCGTACCGTCAATGTCATCCAGTACCCTCTCGATTGGATCACCTTCGAGGTCGGCCGGTACTCGTACAGGAAGGATTTCGTCTCCGGATCCGGCTATGGCGTGATTACTTGGGATAATCCGGGAGATGCGACCATAAGCAGCGGTCCAGACTTAAGTTTCCCGACAACTGTAAACCGCAGTGGAGATAGCTGGACTCCGGCTAATGGAACAGGAGGTCTGTTCACATCCCGTGTTTGTCTTAACCGGGATCCTGTCGATGCTGCAGGAAACTACAATCTGACGAACTATTATTATCAGCGGAGAGATTGGAATCCTGGAGGATTCTTCACTCCTGGCTATTGGTCTGGGCCATACGTTCGTAAAACCGGCAGTCCAGATTCTGAGAATAGGAATCCTCGATTGTATCACATCAAGATAACCTCGACTTCGGGTACATACACACTAGGTATTCCTGGTAAGGATGCCAGTGGAAACACATTGGCTGATGAGTACACCAAAAAGATGGTCTCACCTTCATTTATGCTGGCCTCCCAACTTGGGGTTGTTACCAACAGCATTGCGACAACCGTGTCACATGCCGCTTATCATTGCTCAAAATATGTGGAGAAGACATGGGATGGCGTGGTCTATGATGACTGGCGACTTCCGACCGAGGCGGAGCTACTGATTATCAAGAAGTATCAGAATGCGGCTCCGCAGGAGGCGATGAGTGAGGTTCTTGGAGGGGCTTACTATTGGTCGGCTAGCGGAGCGGTGCAGATCAATTCGGGTATGAATACATTCCTTCGTTGCATCCGTGACGCCTATTGAAACCTACTTCCTGTCACAGCGCTTCGGCATATTCAGCGGCCGTCGAGGTACCGGCGGAACTCAAGCTCCGCTCGCTGGGTTTGTCAAGGTGCCGGCGGGACGAAGCAAAGCTATACAGTAGAAAAGGACAAACGCAAACAAAAGAACAGCAAAGTCTATGAACAACATGATATTCAGAAACATCCAAACGATCCTGGCACTCGGCCTCACCCTGGCCTCCTGCCATGTCAGGGATCTTGTCCAGGATCCGCTTCCGGAAAAGGACGGCATTGTCTTAGACTTTTCAGTCATAACCCCGGACATGCAGACGGCTCCCACAAAGGCGGTCGCTGACAAAGGTGTCGAATCGCTCGTCCTGTTCTGCTTCGGCCCAGACGGCAGGTTCCTTGATGTAGTGGCTGCATCGGAACACAATCCTGACATGGCCGCTCCGACGGAATCAGCTCCGAATCTGGCCGGATCATTCTCCGCCGTAGTCCGCGGCGCCACAAAGATTGTCCATCTGCTTGGCAATCAGGACATCGCCTCGTTCGACAAGACCGGAGCGGCCGGCAAGACAGAAGCGGAGTTGATGGCCACTCTTCCCGGCACGGCCGGCAGGATGGTCTATTGGGGCAGAGTGGCGGCCACCGGCACACAGAGCATAGCCGACGCGTTCACCGCCACCGGGCCTGTAAGGCTCGTCCGGAACATGGCCAAGATTGTGGTGAACAGTTCTGTCCCGGGATTCTCCATCGAGGGAATAGCCCTTTTCTCTGTAAGCGGCACTGGCACGGTAGCACCGTACAATCAGACCGCCGGCCTGTTCGACTGGCTCTCGTCCGCAAGAGACTACCTGACCCTGCCGCCGGCCGTGGCTCTGACCGACCAGTCTGTCTCTGACCTAGCCTCGGTACAGTATGCCTACGAGACATCAGTCAACCTCGCCACACCGGCGGGTGTCATTGTCAAAGCCTCCGGCAGATTCTACAAGCTTCTTATCCAGGATTCGGCTGGTCAGGATCTTCCGCTGCTGAGAAACCATCGCTACACATTCACTCTCGGCTCAAGGCTTAACTATCCTTATGCCTCTTTTGATGAGGCCAAGGCCGGGGTGGCGTCAAACAACGTCTGGGCTACCGTATCCGACGAGGTTACCTACATCGAGAGCGGAGCCGAGATACTTTCCGTGGACAAGGCCTACATATTCATAAAAGGAACTGATGCCGCACAGAGTGCCAATGTTGGATATTTCTACACCGTCGGCGGTGCGGCGGGTACAAATCCTTCCGTCCTTTGGGCCGAAGGTAACAATGTGGCCGAAGAGGCCTTCACGCACGTCTACGCTGCCGATGGCAGAGGCATCATCACGCTGACTGTCAATCCTATGGGTTCGGAGAACATCCGTCAGGGTACTCTCGTGCTGAGGACGGCGACCGGTCTCCAGCGCAGAGTCAAGATCTATTCGATTCGTGAGGCCGAATTCACACCGGCTTCAGCAACCGCGGTCGGCTCGCCGACAGGCTCTCCGAGCCGCCAGACCGTGAGACTGAAATTCACCATCCCGTCCACTATTCCTGCGGAGTACTGCCCGTTCAAGGTTCTTATCACCGCCAAGGGTATGGACGCCGCGCCGGTGAACCGTCTTGATGTCATCACCAAGGAAATCTCCCCTGCCGACTACGGAACCGATCAGATTATAGGACAGAGCTTCAAGTACGTCTACACCGTGGAGGCCTCCAGTGTCGGGAATGAAATCTCATTGGATTTCCTCACCACCACCGCTTCCTCCTACAGTCCGGCGGCCAACCCGTTCATTCTTGAGTCCCATCCGATATTCAACACCTGCCGCATTCCATGACGCGCAAGTCGTTAATTCCATAATCCGCTCTCCCTCCGTTCAGCGAGTCTGCAGAAATGAGTTTGTCGAAGTGGGTATGCATTCCATCGCACGGCAGAATCGTCAGCGTTTCTTCCGGCTGATGATCAGCAGCCCGAGGAAGGCGAAGAGTGCGTTGAAAAGAAGCAACTCATAGCTGAATTTGTAGCCTCCGAACCAGCGCTCGGAATTGCTCTGGAGGATGAGGCAGAGAACCGGCGCGATGACCGCTACCAGCGGCACCCATCTGTCGCGCACCTTTCTTTTCGTGAATATTCCGAAAGCGAACATTCCCAGGATCGGCCCGTAGGTGTAGCTCGCCAGCTTGTAGACCGCGTCAATGGCCGATTTCGTGTTCAGAAGATAGAAGACGAAAATCACGGTTCCCATCAGCAGGGCCATCAGCAGATGCACTTTCTGCCTTGTGGCCTTCACCTGCTCCTCGCTCTTGCCCTTGGTGCCGATTATGTCAACGGTGAACGAGGTTGTCAGCGCCGTCAGCGCGGAACCGCCGGCGGCGAAGGCGCAGGACACAAGTCCGATGATGAACAGAACACCTACGATGGCGGGCAGATAGCCCCCCGTGGCCACGGCAGGGAACAGTGTGTCACCGACTTCCTGGATGCCCTTCTGCCCGGCGAACACGTACAGCAGCACACCGAGACAAAGGAACAGGAATATTACCGGAACCTGAAGCAAGCCACTGGTAATGAGGTTCTTCTGTGAATCTTTGGCGTTGCGGCTGCTCAGCGTCCGCTGCATCATGTCCTGGTCCAGACCGGTCATCGCTATCACGGTGAACACGCCTGCCAGGAACTGTTTCCAGAAATATTCAGGATGGTTCACGTCGTCGAAGAAGAACATCTTTGAACAGTCACTTTCACGCACCGTCTGCACCACGCCGGAGAAGCTCAGCCCCAGATCCTTGGCGATGAACACGATAGCCAGCACGATGGACACGATCATGCACACGGTCTTCAGCGTGTCCGTCCAGATCACGGACTTCACCCCTCCCCTGAACGTGTAGACCAGCACGATCCCCACGGAGACGATCACGTTCAGCACGAACGGCAGCCCCAGCGGTTCGAAGATCATCAGTTGGAGCGTCACACAGACGAGGAACAGTCTCACGGCGGCTCCCAGAATCTTGGAGATGAAGAAGAACCACGCTCCGGTCTTGTGCGAGGACACTCCGAACCGGTCGTCAAGGTACTGGTAGATCGACACCATGTTCATCTTGAAGAATATGGGCGTGAGGACAAACGCTATGATGATGTAGCCCACGAAGAAGCCCAGAACCATCTGCATGTAGCCCATTGCCGTGCCTCCCACGCCGACCATTCCCGGCACGGAGACGTAGGTCACCCCCGACATCGGCGCTCCGATCATCGCGATCGCCACGATCCACCAAGGCGCCTTGCGCCCTCCGTTGAAGAACCCGGCGTTGTCAGCGTTGCGAGAGGAGATCCAAGACACCGTGAACATCACGGCAAAGTACGCCAGAACTGTGATTATGACTGATAAAGGACTCATATTCAGAAAATTATTTTGACAACATCGTCGGTTTTGGTGCGGTCCGCTGAAGAAAGGTTGAAGATGACGGCTCCGCAGGCATATTCATAAAGGATTGGTTCGCCGGTTCTCAGGAGGGTGACGGACTTGGGCTTTTTGTTGGTGAGGACGCTGACCTGGCCTTTGAATGACGGCAGGAGGTGGGCGTACCAGACTCTCTTCCCCCTTGTGGTGAGCGGAACGTTGCTGAGGCGCGCGCCGGGAGTCGACCCCGCTCCGTTCAGGGACTCCGCGCTGTGGGACATCCAGGCTTTCAGCGAATCGGTCTGGCGGTAGAAGTTCGAGTGCATCTCCCCGTTGCCGTCGGGACTGGCGTTCGGCAGGAAATTGCCGCCCAAGGACCGCGAGGCGACATATTCATCAAAAAACCAGCTCATCGGACGGAAGGTGCCGGTCTTGTCGTAGCCCCAGCCTCCTCCTCCGCAGGTCCAGATGTGGCAATGCTCCCACCATTCCGACGGTGAATATGTCGGTTTCTGGCACTCGAAAGGTGTGGTGAAGTCCCCGACCCGCACACTGGTGCCATCCGGGTTGTCCGGATCCACGATGTTGTGCCATCTGTCGTTGACGATGATGTCGGGCTGGAGCGAGCGGATCCATGCGTAAATCTTGTCGTTGTGGTGATCCGTGACACCGATCATGTCCATACCGTCCAGCCAGAGGATGTCTATCTTGCCGTAGTTTGTCAGCAGTTCCTCGATCTGGGCCATCACGTAGCCGAGCATCCTGACATATTCCTTCTCCCTGAGGACAGGATCCTTGATGCCTTCCACCTGGCTTCTGGTGTTGGCGTCGAAGTGCCTCTCGTCGTAGGTGCCGGGGTACAGCCAGTCACGAGGAGAGTAGTAGAGTCCCACCCTGAGACCGGCCCGGCGGCAGGCTTCCACATATTCCTTTACGAGGTCGCGTCCTCCCATGAACTGCTTCGTGCCGATACCGTACTTCGACGGCCACAGGCAGTAGCCGTCGTGGTGGCGGGTTGTGAGTACGGCGTAGTTGAAACCGGCCTCCCTGGCCGCCGTAAGGTACTTGTCGGCAGGGAATTCCGGGTTGAACCCGAGTGCCTGGCCATAGTAGAGTTCCTTGGATTTGTAGCCGCCGTTGTAGCGGTAGTGGTTGATCATCGCCCAAGAGGGCTGCGCCCCGAGCATGCTGTGGATGCCCCAGTGCATGAACAGGCCAAGGCTTGCGTCCGGAAACCACCGCGCTCCCTTGCTGGGATTAGGGTACTTGACCGCCTTCTTGAGTGGCGTGTCCAGAAGGGCTTCCGCCCTGTCGATGTCGCTCTGCCCGATGAGGTAGTGTTCCGTCGGGGGGAAGTTGATCTGTGCGCTCGCTTCGATGCCGAAGATCGCCGCAAGTGTTATTGCCAGGATTCTTTTCATGCTGCCTTACAGATGATTACGGTTGCCCAGACCTCGCAGCCTTCCTTTCTGCCGACGAAGCCGAGGCGCTCGGTGGTGGTGGCTTTGACGGAGATGTTGCCGGGGTCCGTCCCTATGACTTCCGCGAGTTTTGAACGCATGGAGTCTATGTGCGGGCGGAGTTTGGGAGCCTGAAGGGCGATGGTGATGTCGGCGTTGCCGAGTTCGTAGCCCTTTGCTCTGACCATCCTCATCACCTCCTTCAGAAGCAGCTTGCTGTCAATGCCTTTCCATCTGTCATCGCTGTCCGGGAAGTGAAGTCCGATGTCGCCCAGGGCCGCCGCTCCGAGAAGGGCATCGCACAGTGCGTGAATGGCCACATCGCCGTCGGAGTGGGCCACAAATCCGGCCTCGCTCTCGATCCTGACGCCGCAAAGCCACATCGGAAGTCCTTCTCTCAGGGCATGGACATCGTAGCCGTTGCCTATTCTGTATCTTTCCATTGTACTGTCCTGTCTTTCCGCCATGTTGTCCGCGGGGAGATTCCTTACACCTGTTCTCCCTCGTCCGGCGCAATTTGGACAAAAGTAATCATTTTCTACGTTTTAAACCGCTAATTTTCTTATTTTTGCCTTCTCTTTATCGGACGATAAGGGACATCTTAGCGTAATTCTTTGAAGAGACCACGATGATAATGAAGAGATTAGTGTCCATGGCGATCCTGTCGCTGGCCGCGGTCCAGGCTTTTGCCGGATCATGGATCCGTGTCAACCAGATCGGCTACCTTCCTGAAGCGACGAAAGTGGCGGTGTTCATGAGTGATGAGACTGCGCAGATCAATGGTTTTGAGCTGGTTGACGCTTTCACCGGCGAGGTGGCTTTCAGTTCCTCCACCGTGAGACCGACTGGTGTCCTGGGGCGCATGAAGACAACCTGCCGTCTGGATTTCAGCGGATTGAAGACCAGCGGCGCTTATTACATCAAGGTGCTGTCCTCGGGCGGCGAGACCCGCTCGGAGACCTTCCCTGTGGGGGCTGGTGTGTACGACGGCGCGGCTGATTTCGTGCTGAACTACATGCGTCAGCAGCGTTGCGGATGGAATCCGTTCTTCAAGGACAGCTGCCACCGGAAGGACGGCATCATTGTCGGGCATCCGGATCCCCGGAAGGACAGCACGTTCCTTGACGTGACCGGAGGATGGCACGACGCGTCGGACTGCCTTCAGTACACAACCACCTCGGCGAACGCCATCTACCAGATGATGTTCGCCTACCAGAGCAACCCGGAGGCGTTCTCGGACAATCATCTTGCGGACGGAACTCCTGGACGCAACGGGATCCCTGACATCGTGGACGAGATCTACTGGGGACTCAAGTGGCTTGACAAGATGAATCCGGAGCCGGGGGAGATGTACAATCAGATCGCCGACGACCGTGACCATGTGGGGATGCGTGTCCCGAGCGACGACCAGGCCGACTACGGCTGGGGCAAGGGCGGGTTCAGACCGGTCTGGTACTGCTCCGGCGAGCCGCAGCAGAGAGGCCGTCGAGGGGACAGGAACAAGACTACCGGTGTGGCCAGCACAGCGGGCAAGTTCGCCTCCGATTTCGCTCTCGGCGCGGAGATCCTAAGGCCGTTCTACCCTGAGTTCGCCGAAAGAATCGGTGCGAAGGCGAAGGCCGCCTACGATGCCGGAGTGGCCAAGCCAGGAGTCTGCCAGACCGCCTCGGTGGTCTCTCCTTACATCTACGAGGAGGACAACTGGGTGGATGACATGGAGTTGGCCGCCTACGAAATGTTCCGCCGCACCGGTGACGGGAAGTACCGCACGGAGGCCATTGAATATGCCCGCCGCGAGCCGGTGACCCCTTGGATGGGAGCCGACAGCGCCCGCCACTACCAGTGGTATCCTTTTATGAATATGGGGCATTACCGCATCGCGAGGAACTTCGGCGGCAAGGTCTCGGCGGAGTTCATAAGGAACATCCGTTCGGGCATCCAGCGTGTCTATGAGCGCGGCAAGGATCATCCTTTCATGTTCGGCATTCCGGGAATATGGTGCTCGAACAATCTGACCTCGGCGATGCTGACCCAGTGCATCCTTTACCGTGAACTGACCGGTGACACGACCTATCAGGAGATGGAAGGTTCTTTACGTGACTGGCTTCTGGGGTGCAATCCGTGGGGTGTGAGCATGATCGTTGAGCTGCCGAAAGGTGGAATATTCCCGACCCAGCCTCATTCTTTCATCATCAAGTACAAGATGGGCAACACGACCGGCGGCTTGGTTGACGGCCCGGTCTACTCGACCATATTCGGAGGCCTGCTTGGAATCCACACCGACGGCGGTGTCAACTACGAGGAGTTCCAGCCGGGCGACCTGGTCTACCACGACAGCACGCACGACTACTCCACCAACGAGCCGACGATGGACGGCACCGCCTCGCTGACATTCCCTCTCTCCTACTATCAGCGTGAAGGTAGGGAACTTCAGAATAAGGTGTCCGGCGCCGCCGTCCTCCCCGACAGAAACATCTACCGGGATGGCGGAATAATAAGGACCGACCCTTCTGTCAGGCACATTGACTTTGTGTTCACGGCGGCTGACAAGGCCGACGGGGCGGACAGGATTATCTCCACGCTCCGGAAGTACAACATCAAAGGCGGATTTTTCTTCACCGGAGAGTTCTTCGAGCTGTACCCCGATGTGGTGTGCAGGCTTGTGGCCGAGGGACACTACGTCGGAAGCCACTCCTACGGCCACCTTCTCTACGCCCCGTGGGGCAAGCGCGACTCCCTGCTGGTGACAAGGCAGGAGTTTGAGGAGGACATGTTCAAGAGCTATAAGGTGTTGCGGGAGTTCGGCATCACGGACGCACCGTATTTCATCCCGCCCTACGAGCACTACAACGCTACAATCTCCTCCTGGGCGCGCCAGCTCGGCCTTCAAGTGATCAACTACACTCCGGGAACCCTCACGAACGGCGACTACACCACTCCGGGAATGAGCCGCTACTTCAGCAGCAAGGAGATTCTCGGCAAGATCCGGGAATATGAAAGGACGGATCCCGACGGACTGAACGGCCACATCATGCTGATCCATTTCGGAACGGATCCGTCCAGGACGGACAAATTCTACGACAAGCTCCCCGGACTCATCAGGGAACTGCGGCGGAAAGGATATTCATTCACACCACTTAAAGATAATGATCAGGCACATCTATAGGCATAAGGGAACCTTCGGGTTCGAGTCGGGCGGGAGCATTGACAATCTGGAGATAGTCTACCACACATCGCCTTCTGAATATTCCCGTGACCGGCAGGTGGTCTGGCTCTGCCACGCCCTGACCGCGGATTCCGACCCGGAAGGCAGCTGGTGGCCGAATCTTGTCGGCCCCGGCAAACTGATTGACACTCAGAAGTATTTCGTCATCTGTGCCAATGTGTTAGGCTCAGCCTGCGGCTCGTCCGGTCCCGCGTCCACGAACCCGAAGACCGGCCGGCCCTACTATTTCGATTTTCCGAAAGTGACCGTCCGCGACACTGTGCGTGCCTTTGATCTACTGAGACAACATCTTGGCATAGAAAGGATTGACATTCTGATCGGAACATCCATGGGCGGCTTCATGTCCTTCGAGTGGGTCGAGATGTGTCCCGGTCTGTTCGGCAAGATATTCTTTATCGCCACCGGCGCGCGCGTGACCCCCTGGCTCGCAGGATTCAACGCCGCCAGCCGCCTCGCCCTTCTCGCCGACCCGACCTTCAAGGAGCATCGTGACCTTAAGGGCGGCATGGAGGGTCTGAAGGCCGCCAGAGCCATCGCGCTGCTGACCTACCGCTGCGAGGAAGGCCTTTTCAAGCAGAATGAGGACAGCGACGACACCGTGTTCGCCGGCAAGGTGGGATCCTACTATCGCCACCAGACCTCCAAGTTCGTCAAGGACTGGGACGCCTATTCCTATCTCTATGTCTGTGACGAGGTAGACAGCAACAACGTTGGTCGTGGCAGAGGAGGTGTCGCCAAGGCCCTCTCTCAGATCAAGGCCGACTGCACCTTTGTCTGCATGTCTTCCGACGAATTGTTCCCTCCCGAGGACATGCGTCCCCTCTCCGAGATGATCCCCGGCTCCCGTTACCACCAGATCGAGACCCCCTACGGCCACGACGGTTTCCTGATCGAAACCGCCGCCATCGCCGACATCCTCCGTCCCGCCCTCCCGTAGGTCTCTTTGGGCAACCTCACTCTGCCGGAGAAATTCTGGGAAGTTGCCTCAAAGAGGATCATTTTATCACAATATGACATGATAGAGCCGATAAGGTTAAACTTGCCAGGATCTCCTTTTGTGTCAAGAACAATCATATCATCACTCGTCGTCCTTCTTATCAAGTAGTTTCTCAGAATAGCGTTCTTTGGCAATAGCAATAGCACGCTGCAGCTTTTCCGAAAGAAGCTTCTTGTCCGGCAATTTTGTATAGTATTGAGCGACCTTTATCGGACTATCCTCCTCAAGCATCAGGTATTCAATATGCTCCGTATTTCCTTCAGAACACAGAATCAATCCTATTGGAGAATCCTCTCCATCTCTTCTTTCATTCTTATTGAGATAGCGCAAGTACAACAGCATCTGTCCCTCATATTCAGGTTTGAACTTTCCGAGCTTAAGGTCAATAGCCACCATCCTATGGAGCCCTCTGTGAAAGAACAGAAGGTCAATATAGTAGTCAACGGCATCAACCGTAATCCTCTTTTGTCTGTCAAGGAAGGCAAAGTCAGAACCAAGCTCCTTGATGAAAGACTGAATCTGCGAAAGTATTGCATCTTCAAGATCTTTCTCCGAGAATGCATCAGGCAATCCGAGCATATCAAGAAAATAACTGCTTCGGAATACAAGATCAGGCAGAAGCTGATTTGTCGTTTTAACCTGCTCTAATTCTCGCTTTATGACCTCTTCAGGCTTGCGACTTATAGCGGTCCTCTCAAACAACTGTCCATCAATCTTTTCATCTAATGTTCTCGTGTCCCAATGCTCAATTCTGCACATCTCCACATAGAACTGCCTTGCAAGTGGTTCTTTCACACCTGTCAATGAGCGAAGGTGTGTCCAGGTCAATTGGGTACGCAGTGCGTACCTTATTTCCTCCTCAGAGAATGCATAAGCCACACGGATACATTGCTTCAATTTCTCATATTTCCATCCAGAACCATATCTTTCCGTCAGTAGCCTCGCAAGATTCTTGACCACTTGCTTCCCATATTCGGCCCTCTGGTTATAAAGCACATCTTCCTTGATGCGATGTCCAATATACCAGTTAGTCAGACATAATTCCGTATTGAGATGAGTGGCAATTCGATCTCTTGCTCCGTCAATGATTCGGCAGACATCCGAAAATAGTTCATTCTCTTTCCCTCTCAATCCGTAATTGTTCTCCTGTATGCTAATTTCCTTGTTCATATATCTTTATGTTTAAAATTCAAATTGGGTACGCAATGCGTACCTTTTTGTATGTTTTCTGCAGCTCTTAATGTCATTCGCAAGTCTGTATCCGAATTTAACTGTTTGTTGGAGCCGTACTCAAATATGATGCTGCGATTCGTTTCATCTCATCAATAGAATCTTTCAGTTCGGTAGAACTATATTTGAAATTCAGATTATTTAAGCTTCGCAAGTAAATATTAAACGAAAAAAGCCAGGTCGAAAATCCTGAAATATTTGGTAGTTTCATTGATTTTCAGTATATTAGAGTAGGTAAACAACAATATACACCTAACATAAGCAAAGATAGGCAAATAGTTTCGGAGTTGCGCAATTTTTTCACAGAAAGAGGCTGCAGACTCGGCATACAAAGGATAATGAACGTTCTCGGCACCATAAACATCACAGAAAGGCAGATGGCCTTCGAGAAGAGGCGCAACTGCAAGTTCACCTGTGCCCAGGTGATCCAGCTGATGATCCTCTTCCCGTTCTTTTCCATCAAGAATGCCGCGGATTACTGCGGAAGCGCGCCTGCAGTCTCTGTTTGGCTGCCGTAAGGATATGTTCTATCGCGTCCTTTCCAATGACAGGATTGACTGGCTACGCATTCTCCGCCACGTCAACAAGAAACTTGCGGTGAATATCGCCGCGCGCTCTGACGCCAAGGACACCGGACATCCTACCTGTATGATTGTTGACGATACTGACATGCCCAAGACCGGCCGCAAGGGCGAGATGCTCTGCCACGTCCTGACCGCGGATTCCGACCCGGAAGGCAGCTGGTGGCCGAATCTTGTCGGCCCCGGCAAACTGATTGACACTCAGAAGTATTTCGTCATTTGTCTGCATGTCTTCCGACGAATTGTTCCCTCCCGAGGACATGCGTCCCCTCTCCGAGATGATCCCCGGCTCCCGTTACCACCAGATCGAGACCCCCTACGGCCACGACGGTTTCCTGATCGAAACCGCCGCCATCGCCGACATCCTCCGTCCCGCCTTAGGGTAGACTCTGTGGTATTTGCGGGTGGAAGGCGGAAATATTCGAAAAATGTATGGCGGAAATTTGGTCAACTGAAAAAAGTGTCATACCTTTGGCGGTGTAAGGATCTGTCCGCGGGAAAGGTTATAGATTTTTCGGAATATTCCTGATATTGTGAAGATTTGTAGTTGAGGCGGATGGGTTTTGTTTGAGATTGACACATAATTATTAACACGCCCCTGAGGGTTCAGGGACACTAATGACTTTTTTATCGTACATTTCGCTATGGAAGTAAAGAACGCTGTAGCCGGAACGCTGGAGTCAGGTGACATCATGATCCAGATCGCCCCGGCCGAGACGAAAGGTCTGCACATCGACCTGGACAGTTCTGTGGCCGCCCAGTTCGGCAGGCAGATCCGTCAGGTCATTGAGGAAACTCTTACCGAATTCGGACTGGAGGACGCTGACATCAAGGCAGTTGACAAGGGAGCCAGGGATTGCACCATCCGTGCCAGGGTGACCGCCGCCGCCGTGCGCGCCACAGGAAAAGATGTTTGGGCTTAGTTTAGGTTGAGGAATAAGTCGCGGCGCCAGGGACCGAAGGTGCGCGGGTTATTCCGATAATCAGTTACGATTATGGAAAGATTAAGAAGAACAATGATGTTCGTTCCGGGCAACAATCCCGGAATGATGCAGGATGCCTTCATCTACGGGCCGGACTCGATCATGCTCGACCTGGAGGACTCCGTGACAATGGCCGAGAAAGACGCTGCCCGTCTGCTCGTTTACAACGCTCTCAAATCAATAGACTACGGCGACACTGAGATGGTTGTCCGCATCAATCCGCTCAGCACCCCTTACGGCCACAAGGACGTTGAGGCTGTCGTGAAGGCCGGCGTGCAGGTGATCCGCATGCCGAAGACCGAGACCGCCGACGAGGTCCGCGAGCTGGAGGCGGAGATTGAGAAGGTCGAGAAGGAACTGGGATGCCTTGGCAGAACCCGCATGATGGCCGCCATCGAAAGCGCCGAGGGTATCTGCAACGCGTTCGCGATCGCTAAGGCTTCCAAGAGGATGATGGGCATCGCCCTCGGAGCCGAGGACTATTGCGCCAACCTCAAGACCCAGCGTACCCCGGGTGGAGCCGAGCTGCTCTATGCCCGCGAGACCATCGTGGTGGCCGCCAGGGCCGCAGGGATCGACGCTCTCGACACGGTATATTCAAACCTCGATGACATGGAGACATTCCGCAAGGAGGTCGAACTCATCAAGACCCTCGGATTCGACGGCAAGTCCATCATCAACCCTCGTCAGATCCAGATCGTGAACGAGGTGTTCGCCCCGACCGAGAAGGCCATCGAGAAGGCTAAGAAGATTCTCGCCGCCATCAAGGAGGCTGAGAAACGCGGCTCGGGTGTCATCGCCGTCAACGGCAAGATGGTTGACCGTCCTGTTGTCATCAGGGCTCAGCGCACCATCGATCTCGCCATCGCTTCAGGCATATTAACAAAGGAGGAAGTTTATGAGTAATATAAGGGAAAGGGCGGCGCTTGTCGATAAGGTTGCCGCCGCAATGGGCAAGAAGGTGTACTCGGGTGAGACTCCGAAAAACACCACATTCCGCAAGGATCTTCAGAAGGTTCAGTCCAAGGTGGTTACACTTGAGGATGCCATCAGGCTCAGCGGCCTGAAAGACGGAATGACAATCTCCTTCCACCACCATTTCAGAGGCGGTGACAAGGTTGTGAACATGGTCGTTGGCAAACTGGCCGAGATGGGATTCAAGAATCTCCACCTCGCCGCATCCAGCCTCTCAGACGTTCACGCTCCGCTGATCGACCACATCAAGAACGGAGTGATCACCAAGATCTCCACCTCCGGGCTCCGTGGCGAGCTTGCCAAGGAAATCTCACACGGTCTGATGAAGGAGCCTGTGGTGTTCCGCAGCCACGGAGGACGTGGAAGCGCCATCGCCAACGGTGACCTTCACATCGACGTGGCCTTCCTGGGCGCGTCTTCCAGCGACCCTGCCGGAAACGCCAGCGGTTACTCCCGTTCCGAGCACGCCAAGTCAATCTGTGGCTCCCTCGGCTACGCCAAGCCGGACGCGCAGTACGCTGACAAGGTCGTGATAATCACCGACGATCTCGTTGACTATCCGAACACACCGAACTCCATCTCCGAGCATGATGTGGACTACGTTGTACTCGTGGATTCGGTCGGAGACTCTTCCAAGATCTCTTCCGGAGCCATCCGTGACACCAAGAACCCTCGCGACATCCTGCTCGCGATGAACGCCGCCAAAGTCATTGTCAACAGCGGTTATTTCAAGGAAGGCTTCTCGATCCAGACCGGATCCGGCGGAGCCTCGCTGGCCGCTGTCAAATATATTCGTGAGGAAATGATCAAGCGAGGCATCCATTCCAGCTTCGCGCTTGGCGGCATCACCGCCCACATGGTCAAGATGCACGAGGAAGGCCTCATCGAGCGCCTGATCGACGTGCAGTCTTTCGACAGGGTGGCAGCCGAATCAATCAAGAACGATCCTTTCCACAAGGGAGTCTCCGCCAATGAATATGCCAGCGCGGATGAGCCGGGATCAGCCGTGCACTATCTCGACATCGTGATCCTCTCTGCCCTTGAGGTGGATGTGAACTTCAATGTCAACGTGCTTGTCGGCAGTGACGGAGTCATCAGAGGAGCCGTCGGAGGACACCCTGACACAGCCGCCGATTCAGCCCTCTCGATCATCGTCTGCCCTCTGATGCGCGGACGTATCCCTTGCGTGGTGGACGAGGTCACGACTCTCATCACCCCTGGCTCGACAGTCGATGTCGTAGTCACTGAATATGGCATCGCGGTCAACCCGCGCCGTCCTGAGATCGCCGAGCGTCTGAGGGAGGCCGGACTGAAGATCGTGGACATCCAAGACCTCAAGGAACTGGCTCTGAAGTCCATCGGAGTCCCTGATCCGCTTCCGTTCGGAGAGAAGGTCGTGGGAGTCGTGATGAACCGTGACGGCTCCGTGATGGATGTCATAATGAACATCGAGGACTAAGACTGTTTTTTATGGAGATTACGCTTGACCAATTGCTGGCAAGTCGTGAGGAACGGGCTTCTTTCCAGAAGGAACTTTTGAAAGGTTACCCTGGAAAGACCCTGGTCTGCCTCACGGTCATAATGCCGGGTAAGGTCAAGCGTAATCTGCAATCGCTTGTGGTCGCCCAGGCTGCTGTCACGGCTCTGGTCTCGGCTTTCGGAGACTCGATGCTCAAATTCAGACTGCGAGACTTGCCGACCGGCTACGAGGCCTATCTCGTCACCCCGCTTTCCAACGAGGAAGCCAAAAAGGAGACCTGCCGGATCGAGGACACTCATCCGCTCGGCCGCCTTTTTGATTTGGATGTGATTGACGCTGACGGAGTTCCTATGTCAAGGGAGTCGGTGGGCCTGAGTCCGAGAAAATGTCTTGTCTGTGACAATGAGGCTCGCTATTGTATGCGAAACCGTACCCACACTATGGCTGAGCTCACCGCGAAGATTGACGAAATGATTGAGTCCTATGTGCGATAACCGTCACTACATAAGCGAGGCTCCGCTGTCGTTGAACTCTGTCCGGAGACGGGTCGAGGCTTTCCTCGCCGCCAACGGGCTGAGACTGGCTCCGCTGGACCGTTATGTGGTGGTGACACGCGACGAGGACGGAGACGAAATCCTTGCCGGCGGCGGTCTGGACGGCAACGTCATCAAGTGCGTCGCTGTGTCGGAAGCCGCTCGCAGCGAGGGACTTATGAATATCCTCGTGTCCCGACTGATCGTCATTGCCCGTGAGGAAGGCCGGGATTCGGTCAAGGCCTTCACCAAGCCGGAGAATGAAGGAATATTCAAAAGCCTCGGTTTCGCCTTGATCGCGTCCTCGCCGAACGCCATCCTGATGGAGAACGGCAGGGGAGGGCTTCCGGAGTACAGGAAGTACTTGGCTTCGCTTGCCCGTCCGGGCCGGAACGGGGCGATCGTGATGAACGCCAATCCGTTCACCAAAGGACATCGCTATCTGGTTGAGCAGGCCGCATCGCAGGTTGACAATCTTTATGTGATTGTTGTTAAGGAAGATAGGTCGCGTTTCCCTTACGTCGAAAGAAAGGCTATGATCGAGGCCGGTTGCGCCGGGCTTGACAATGTGGTTGTCTGCGAGGGGAGTGACTACGCCATCTCGGCGGCGACTTTCCCGACATATTTCCTGAAGAAGTTGGACGACGCGACGGACACTCAGATTGCCCTTGATCTGGATCTGTTTGTGAACCACATTGCTCAGCCTCTTGGAGTTACGGTGCGTTTTGCCGGCAGCGAGCCGGAGGATGCGCTGACCCGTCGCTACAACGAACTGATGGCGGAGATATTGCCTAACTTCGTAGAGATTCCAAGACTTGAACAAAAAGGCAAACCGCTCAGCGCCACTTCGTTGAGGCGGGCTTTGGACAAAGGCGGCTTCAAAGAGGCGATGGAATATATTCCAAAATCCACCGTCCCTTACTTGGTCGCCGACCTTGCCGAGTGGGCGTTGAGGATGGAACTCGACACGACCCCCAAACCGGGACTCGTGGACAGGCAGGACAACGGTGCCCACAAAGACATGGACTATGCGCTGATGTCCAAAAGCATCTCAGCGTTAAGACCTTA
>ERZ1026876.67-NODE-67-length-62429-cov-14.847549_pt1 | contig 62429 bp, 86 predicted proteins | sample MGYA00380168_ERZ1026876 | MGnify/ENA primary metagenome ERZ1026876 (study PRJEB33269, sample SAMEA4719804) | human gut metagenome | biome: human-associated habitat; feature: organic feature; material: feces | place: Cameroon | collected 2013-10 ... | reverse complement strand
ATAATTCGTTATACAATATCACCAAAAACTTTTCAATATTTTAGTTATTTTGCCAATTGCAATTTAAACCGATATGAATATAATAATAATCACAAGGCAACCGAATAAAACAAGACATAGGAGGTAACACAATGGCAACTTTCACTGTATTTTTCTTTATTTTCTTCGGAGCGCTCGGGGGGTTATATCCTCTTTCCTGCGCAGCGCTGTATCTGGTATATAAAGTCACAGAAGGCAGGAAGAGCTTCCGCAAGTGGTGGAAAGCAATGGAATTTTAAGGAGGTAATTACAATGAAAAGAATGACACAAAAAGAAATCAAATGATTTAAGGAGGAATTAAAAATGAAAATCTATGAACTGTCTGCACGTTATGACGCGCGCAAGAGCTTTTACGGCAAGGCCCATGTTATCGACTATGAGAACGGAACGTTAGAACTTCAGAGCTATGATACCATTGTTTCCCGTTGCGTTAACGGCAAGGTGGAAGAGCTGGGCAAGTGGAGTCAGACAACGACACGGCACCAAAAGGAATTTAGAAAGCAGTTTGAATATTGAGGAGGCGTAAACAATGCTTTTGCGAAAAGATATTGAAACCATTATGTCAACGCCTAAATTATGGCAAGCGTTCCACAACTTAGAAAAAGCCTATACCGCACGGCATGACAGCCCAGAGAAAAGCGCACGATATAAAGCAGCTTTCCGGGCGTTCCGTTTACAGGTCGAAGGAAGCAAAGAGAGGTTTTGATAATGATTGAATATATTCCCCCAAAATATAACGGCTCTGAATGGGTATATAATATCCGCACGGCTAAAAATCTCAAAGAGGTAAAACGTTACATTCTAGAAAATGTTGGCGTTACGGCGTTTAACTGGAGGCTGTGCGATTGTGAACCAAATGAAAAGTGGTAATATTGCGATTTAGAAAAAGAAGATATACATAATACATAAAAAACTTCTTAAATCTTGTGCAAAATGCCTATCGTAAAAACCTTTGAGATTTGGTATCATACAATTACCGAAAGGAATAAAAAACATTTTTTGGAGGTTAATATTATGAAATACAAGACTACTACTAAGGCTCTTCGCGCTGGTTCTTGCAATCTTCGTTGCGCTGGTTATTGTGATTTGCAAAACCTTTTAAGGGCGCACGATGCAAACGCATATACCAGTGGCGTTTATGGCTGGAATTATGATGTGTATGAAGTCTATGGCTTGACTATCTGCACGGGCTACTGTAGTATGCCAGGCAAACGGCTTGAAGGTGTCACAGAATATGAAGCCAAAGCCGCGGTTGTTTGGAACGATTATAATAAACCATATGAGGAACAGCGCGAGACTGTAGAACAGCTATTGCATGAGTTTTGCAAAGTCAACGGTGGTTATTAAGAGAGAAGAAAAGAACATGAACGAATACAAGGACATTATTTCTACTATTGTGCGGCACGAAGGCGGGCACAGGGAGCGGGAAATCTGGAAAAAACCGCATACAATAGAAAAAAGTGAAACATGGAACAAAGCCCACAAAGTTATAAACATTCTAGCAGCAGAACCAGAAAAAGACGGTTATTTTCCCGGTTTTGCGGTTGTTCTTGTAATCCGGTCTATTTGTGGCTAAAAAAAGGAATAAAACAACCGGCTTTCTAAGGGGTTTGAGCCTGTCAAGCCCCATTTTAGAAATATTTTTTAGGAGATTAAAACTATGTATTTTATCAACGAAAAAGCGGGGGCAATGTCAACCAACGGAAAACCAGTTGATTTTGAAAAAGGTTTGCCCGCTTTATATCGGGCGCAAGGGGCAAACCCTGATAGAAAAATTATTATTTGGCGGGATGTGAATAAAAATATTCATGTTGAAACTACATTAAACAATATAGACAAAATTATTACAGCTATTCAATTATTTGAAAAAGACTGTGAATATTATTAAAAGACGGAACACGGATTGTAAAGAATTTTCCGTACAATGAAAGAGGCAATTATAACTTGGAATGTGATAGACAATATCAGCTTGAAGCATGGCTAATTGAGCAAGGAGAAAAGCACGGCGGATGCACGTTTTATAGTGTTGCTTATGTGGATGAAGATTAGAGGCTTTCGGGCCTCTTTTCTTTTTGCCTATTCCCTATAAAAATCAATCAGAAACGGCTCTAGAATCGTTTTTAAACCGTTCGCCATGTGTTTATATGGGTAGGTCCTGAAAACGCTTGTAGGAGCCTTAAAAGCCGCTATTTACAGTGTTGCGAAAAATCGAACAGTTGGTCTATTTTTTACGTTGTGCAAGTTGTCTAAAAAATGCTATAAAAGTTAGTCAATACTCACAATTGCTTTTTCCCTTGCTCGGTGCTATCATAGCACCATAGGGACGGCCCGAGCGGGCTTTTAATATAAATGATACTTTAAGCGGGGCATATTAATCTTGCACAAAAAATTTATAAACTTTTGTGTAAATTGATACTTGCTTTCTGGTGCCTGTTGTAGTATTCTATACCTGTCCAAAGGGGCAGAGAACAAAAACAGGAGGAACAAAAATGAAGGTAAAGGACTTTCTGAACTGGCGCAAGGTGATATTCAATGACCGCACCATTTTTGCAGATGATTTGCGTTTTATGTCTTGGCAGCAAATCCGAGCACTTGATGAAATGGAAGTGGTACTTGAAGAGGACGGCGGTGAAACGCTGATTGTAGAAAACCGTTGACAAATCAATAGCCGTCTGTTATAATCCAAGGCGTGAGGGGAAATATCCCCTTGCGCCTTTTTGCATTTTTCGGGGCAAAAGTGTAAAGCATTATACTTTAATGTGCTAAAGCAAAATTTCCCCACTTTAATACGCTAAAGTAATTTTTCCTGCTGGGATGCGCACACATTAAGCGGACTCTCTCATTTTTCCGGCGATATAGTATATATATGGATATATGTATGTATATATGGATGAAGACGTGAGGATTTGAATATATAGTGAGTATATAGATAGACTGTATATAGACGGATGAATAAATTTAATAGATTGGACAGATAGATTTAAGAATGAATAGATAAGTGTATGGATTTAACGTTATAGGGATAGACAAGTAAGCGGTCAGCTTTATATGGTTCGATTAATTCATAAATAAATCGGCGTGTAAAACTCTGGGAATATGTAGACAAGTTAAATGATGTTTGAACAAGTGCGTAGACACATAAACAGATGGCAAAAGTTGGTGCATTAACTCATCAACTCATTAACAAATATACGCAAAATCGCCAAGCTGCGTGTAGAGATATGTAGTTGTGTTGCTGTGAATGTATATGTTTCTATTACTGCAAATGGCAATAGAAATATGGTTGCGTGAATATAAGTATAAAAAAATTTTTATGAAAAGTGCTTGACAAATTATAAGCTATGGTGTAATATTAAATCAAATTTGAATGAACCAAAAAATCAAAAATTGATTTTGAGTTACAGAATTGGTTTTGAAAATCGGATTTGGAAAATTGAAAATGAAACTTGAGGTGCAAAATTGAAAATGAAAAAGGTCAACTGGTTTAACATTGGCATTGTAATTTTTGTAATTTTGATTGCAGTTTTGGTTTGGAAAATCGTATTTAATACTATAGAATCTGATTTTGAAAACCAGATTGAGAATTTTGAAAAAGAAATTAGAACTACGCCAACGGAAGAGATGTGGGAAGACAAAGAAATTAAGAAAGTTATTTGTGGCGTAGTAAACGGAGAGCAAAATCCAGTATATGAATTATCCGATTATGATAGATGGTATGTAGAATGTATTGTGGCGGGTGAGTCTGGAAACGAACCATTTTTAGGGAAAATGGCAGTTGCTCAATGTATTTTGAACGCAATGATTAAAAACAATTATTCGCCAGAAGAAGTAAGAACTCATTATAAGTATTCTGGATGGGATGAAAATTTTGAATCCAAAAACAAAGAGATGTATGAAGAAGTAAAGAGAGCGGTTTGGTGTGTATTCGATAATGGAGAAGGCGTGACAGACAATCCAATTTTATTTTTCTATGCGCCTAAATACACGGATAGTAAATGGCACCGTAGTTTGTCTTATGACCAAACGATTGGTGGGCATAATTTTTATTACCTTGACGAAGATGTAAATGCAGATTGGTTTTTAAATTTAAGAAAGGATGCGTAAATTATGGTATCTATGATTATGTTTACTATTATTGGATTTATTATCAATGCTCCTTTTTTCTATTGGATTTGTTTTGGTATTTACGCTGCTTGTAAAGTTATCAAAATCTTTTATAAAATTTGGGAGGATTAAAAATGGGAATTAAGATGGATGGTAAGGCATTGGCAGACAGAATTTGCCTTGGCCTAAAGGACAGATGTGATAGGCTGATTGAGACTGGTATCCAACCAGTTCTTACAATCGTGACCACGGGCGATGATGCAGCAAGCAAAGTTTATGTTCGAAACAAAGTCAAACGGTGTGAAGAAATCGGAATTAAGGCCGATGTTCGGCATTATGATTACCTAACAAAACAGAATTTTTTTGACCTAAATCGAGAGGTAGATAATCCAATCATCGTTCAGGAGCCAATTACAGGTGAGGTTGACCATGAATTTGTGGCCGAATATCTAAATCCTGTGCAAGATGTTGATGGGTTCTCAGATTATAATGTGGCTCGTGTTGCGACAGGCGGCAAGCCTTACAATTATCCTTGTACGCCCAATGGGGTCATGACCCTGCTACATGAATACGGCGTAGAAATCGAAGGCCAAAACGCCCTTGTGATTGGCCGTAGTAATATTGTTGGTCGGCCTATGGCTATGATGCTTGAGCATGAGGGCGCAACAGTAACGATTGCTCATAGCAAGACTGGGTTTTTGTTACCATGGATTGCCAAATCTGATATTATTATTTCTGCAACAGGTCATAGAATGACTAAAATAGAAAAAGATATTAAATACTATTGCAATACTTATATTGACAACCGACTTTGTAAGGTTATCATTGACGTTGGTATGAATCGTGATGAAAATGGTAAGTTGTGTGGCGATTTTAATGAGGATTTTAAGGCTAAGTTTGGTTGGTATACACCTGACATTGGCGGTACAGGGCCTATGACAGTGATTATGCTTATGACAAATACAATTAAATTTTATGAAAGAGGGTTTGACGATGTTCTGTGATAGCTATATTATCTATTTTGGTGAATCCCGTTGCTTAGGTACAAGAGAAGTAGAGACTTGTAATTGTGGAGGCGATACTGACAAATGTACGTTTTATCCTGAGAAACGCATCACCAAAAACTCGGGCGCAACTAAATCTACCATGACAAGAGAAGAAGCCGAGGCTTTATTTGGCGTAAAAATTGTTGATTAAATTTCAAAAAACCTATTGACAACACTGTTCTTTTATGGTAGAATTAAAGTAACCTAAGAAAAAGGAGATAAACAAATGCTTTTCAAAAACGTTACTAACAATATCAAGTCGCCCTGCCAAGGGTGCGATGCTCGATACGTAGGCTGTCATAGTCAATGCCAAAATTACGCCAGTTATCGCGCTAAGATTGACGCAAATCAAGCTATTCGGATTGCTAAATGTAAGGAGAATAACGATGTTTTGACAGCAATGAGCGGTATGACTAAGGCCAGAATTTACGGCGGCATTTGAAAAAAGTTTTAAGAAATTTAAAAATGCCCCTTGACAAAGCTGAGATTCTATGATAGAATCTAATCAAGATAAAGGTTTGCGGTTAGCCTGTAAAACCGCTGATAAGCTGGCGTAGTGTAAAGAACACCGAGGGTCTTATAAACCCTAGCGCTCCAGATTAGGGCCGAATGTCGGGGCAGTACCGACCGCCAGTACCAGTGAGATAAAAAATCTCAAAAAAACTTTTCAAAAACCCTTGACAAGCCTAAAAATTTGTGGTAAGATAACCACAGAAACAAAGAAAGGAAGAAACGAATGAACGAAGCAAAGATTAAGGCCCTTGAGAACACGATGCTCAAGCTACTAAAAAACAAGCCTTACAATGTAGTGCGTAGTCAGTGTAACCAGATTGGCCGTCAAATTTATGAACTGAGTAATAAGGTTAAGGGTGGTAAGGTCGCCGAGGACAGTAATTGATAGTATCGGCTTAGGCCGTTATTATACCAGAAGCCAGTTGGGTTTAGCGGATTTCTTGAAGGCTTCTCAAATAACAAGAAAGATGCCGTGGCCACTACGGTAGTGTGGCAATATGAGGGCAGGAAGTCCATGTTGGTGAAACTCCAACGTAGTGAGTGCAAATCTCACAGGCCCTCACCAGACCGCCTATTGGGGTTCTCGCGTTTTAGTTTTAAGTTGAGAGACGATAAAAACTCTCACACTAAATTGACTGACCCACAGTTGATGAAAGAGAACAAGGTCACATATCCCCGTGAAAGTAGGATAGCGGGGCAAATCCATTCCTTTTTAGGAGAGGTTGACTGACCGTCAATAGAACGGCACAAAGCTCGGCGACCGAACAACTGTCGGTGTTAGTACCGTCCAAAGCAGAGTTTGGTAAACGTCTGCATAGAGAGGTGATGAGCCTATTCCTCTCAAACAATCAAACATGGCCGAGGATGAGGAAAGAGGTAGGGCGGAAGGCTTGGGCCAAAGTGTGTAGGCCATGTTTGATTATGGGAAACAATAGTGTATGAGCTTGAGTTTCCCTTTTGTATCCTTTCTGTTTTAGAAGGCGGCTCCTTCTATAATCCTCATACTCGCTACCTGTGCCAGTAGGTTGGATGGATAAAGGCGAGGCTATAGCTCCCCGTATCCCAATCGGCAGAGGAAATCGGCTCAAACCCGATGTAGTGTCAATTCGAATTTGACCGGGGAGACCAGCAGTTATGGTTTGTTGACCATTGTTTGAAAATCTGGCCAATGTAGGACGCTACATAAAAGCATAATCAATGGCAGTTTTGATAGTAAAGCTGAAAACTATCTGGGGCTTACATCGTAAGCGAGGCTTCTCAAGGGTTGAGCCTATCAGCCCTATCCCAAAGCCATGCTTTTCCATGGCATGGTCTACCTCCTATACTTCATAATATACTTCCTTTCTATCACATGGCTCGAATTTGTTTAGAAAAAACTCTTGACAAAGTTCGAGCCGTTGTGGTATCATAAAGACAAATCAAAGGAGGTTAATAAAATGATTGAGAGTTTTGTTAATTATATGAAGGCCGAGAAAATGTCTGAGAATACTATGCGTGGCTATACCAATCATATCAATCAGATGCTCAAGACCATTAACAAGCCAGAACAGGATATTACCTACCTTGACCTGATTGATTGGAAAGCTGGTATTGCTAATCAGGCCAGTGCAACGGTAGCCAATAAGGTTGCTGCTATTCGGTCTTATTTCAAATTCTTGGTTGATGCGGGTGTAGTTGAAGTTGACCCCAGCAAGAATCTCAAGCGCCCCAGCAATATCAAGAGCAAGGAAAAGCCTCGCATGACCGAAGAAGAGGCAAAGCAGCTTATTTCTTATGCCCGTACACCTCGTGATAAGGCCATGTTCAGTTTCTTGCTTTCTACTGGTGTTCGGTTTTGTGAGATGGCCAGTATTACCATTGGCCAGTACAAGAAGGCAATGCAGAGCAACAGAGAGATTGAGTTGCCTGTAACCAAGGGCGACAAGGGCGGCAAGATTTATATTAACCAGTCCACTGAGAACGCCATTGAACGTTATCTGCGTCTGCGTGATGATGATTGCCCTTACTTGTTCGCCTCTTTCCAAAATCATAAACTTAGCGATAACAGCGTGTCTCAGACTATCAAATCTGCGGCTCGTAGAGCTGGGTTGAAGTATTGGAATGAGCTTAGTTGCCATGGGCTGAGAGCTGGCTGTGCAACGATTATGAGCGATAAAGGCGTTCCAGTTGCCACTATTAGTAAGGTCTTACGTCATAGTTCTTTGACTGTGACTACAAGATATATCAAAGCAAATCAGGATAATATCAATAATGCTACGGCATTGATGGAATTCTAAGGGGGGTTAATATGAGTAATTCGGCGAAGGAAATGTATCCAAAAATGTTAAGTGAAGTTATTGAAGCCATTGAAACTCATTTCTGTGATGATAAAAATATTATTGTTGACTGCATTCTTTACTTGATGAACGCCACGAGCCGAGAAGAAGACGTTGTGCAATTAGAAAATTGGTTGATTGAACATGGCAGATGTTACCATTGTGGAGCAGAATTGGCCTGTTCTGAATATCGAGAATATCATCCTGAGTGTGGCCCCGGTGTTTATGAAACTATGAGGGAATTGTATTGCCCAGAATGTGGAGGTATGAATGAATAAAAGAGAACGTGAGAAAGCTGAACGTGAAAAGCTCAAGCAAATGATGGATAACAATCCCAAGCTATTAGCTTTTCTTGAAGCGGCTATTGACAAATCTAATAACCAAGATTTGAAGGCTTTGATTGAGCCAGTGCTTGCTGATGTTTTTGAAAAAATTCGTATGCAAGGGATTCATACAGGATGGTATGCTCATGCGGCCAGATGTGTGGATAAGATTAAGGATTGTAAAACGGTCGATGAAACTGTTGGTATCCTGAATGAAGATGTAAAGATGGTTCAAGAAAATTTGGGGATTAAGGAAGAAGAGGAAGTGAACAATGACGAACAAGAAAATGACTCCGTTATCTCAAATCCGTAATTTTTGCATTAGTTGTATGGGAGAACAACCTCGGCTTGTCAAGGATTGTACTGCTGAGTCCTGCCCTTTGTGGTCTTACAGAACAGGTCATAACACCGCTTATAGGCGGACAATGACCGATGAACAGCGTAGAGCTGTGGCAGAACGGTTAAAGAAAGCCAGAGAAGCTAAAAACACTATATAAAGTTACTACGTTTTTGTGCTTATTTTCGATTTGTCTGGATAGGTAATATAAGTAGATAGGTTAATAACACAGTCCTTTTCTGTGTTAAAATTATAATAAAATTATAGAGGTATGAAAAATGGATATTCTAAACAAGAGTAAGAATTTTTATCGTTGTGTTGGTAGTGTATATGAGGTCGCTTTGAAGCGAGAGGACTGTGAAGTCAAAATTTTTGAAAATGGGTCTGCAACAGGCGAGAAGGTCAAGGCTGAGTGTATCAAGGGTAAGTTTGGTGTCCGCACTGACGGCGGTATTGTCACCTTTATGATTTACTTTGCATCCAAGGGTCTGGACGGCAAGGAGTCTCGTCAGTGGAAGATGGCCACTGATATGATGGAACTAAACCCTGAAGTCAATGGTAATGGCAACGCGCCCTCTGTTGTTGTGGTTGAAGGCCGTCTTGAGAACAATATGTTTATGAGCCGTGACGGTAAGGAGGTCAAGGAAACCCCTCAGTTCCGTGTAAGCAAGGTATCTACTACTGCCTACAAGGAAGGTATGGAGTACGGTATCACTGTTAATATGAGTGGCTGCATGACCAAGAATGTACCTGAGACCAAGATGATTGATGGTGAAGCTGAGGAAACTGGCCGCAGCGTAATGACCGTATACATGGCTAACGGTAAGGGTGAGGTGTTCCCTGTCACTGTTATTGTGCCTGAAGACCTTGTGGACGATGTTAATGATGCTGTTGAAGCTGGTTGTACCATTGACGCTACTTTGGACGTAAATACCATTACCTTTGGTGGCGTGGCTAAAAAGCATGGTATTGGTCGAGCTGGTAAGATTGACACCTCTAACGTGTCTACCCGTACTGAGTTCGTTCTTGCCGGTATGGACATCGTTGATGAGCCTGATGAACTCTATATTGAAGGTGAGGATGGTAAGCAGACTCCTGTCAAGACTCTATGGATGGACAGTTCTGTGGTTAAGAAGGCCATTAAGATGTATCAGGTCAAGAAGGAAGAGTTTGCTAAGAATGGTGGCAACAAGACTACTAAGAGTACTGCCTCTAATCTAAAGGACAAGAAGGCTGAGTACAAGTCCAAGCGTGTAGGTAAGAAAGCTACTAATGACTTTGATGATTTTGGCGATGATGAGAATTCTTGGAGTGGTGACAGCCTTGAGGATGAGTTTTGATTGAGGTGATGTGGGATGGCAAAGATTGACCTACTAAATCTTGAAGAAACTGGTATGAATGGTAGTCTTGCTGGGCAGAAGGCGTTAGTGTTCGGTAGTAATGACCAAGGCAAAACGTACCAGATTTCTAAGATGCCTAAGCCTCTGCTTCTAATGACTGAAGCTGGTGGTAATGGTGTTAAGTGTAAGAAAGTGGCTGTGACCAAGTGGGCTACTTTTAAGGATATTGTCAAGCAGCTAACCGATGAAAAGACGCTTGAGCAGATGAAGGAAGCCTATTTCACCATCATCATTGACACCCTTGAAAACTTGGTTGGACTTGCTGAACAGGCCACTTGTGCTGAGTTTGGTGTTCGTGACCTAAGCGAAATCAATGGGCGACAGAACGGTTATTCTATTTATCGTAAGGATTTCAAGACTCAAGTGAATAAGCTATGTAGTGCTGGATACTTTGTGGTGTTCATTGACCATGAGGAAACTGTAGAGCTTGAGGACCCTGTGAATGGTGAAAAGTATAATTTTGTTCAGCCCAAGGGCAGCGGCAATATTAAGTCCTCCACTCGTTTTGTTCGTGATATGTGCGATTTTGTAGCCTACGCATATGGCGCTTCTCTGGATGAGAACGGCGACACTATTCCTTCTACTCTACTTTGCAAGCAAAACAAACACGCTTTTGCTCGTAGTCGCTACGCTATTCAGACCTTTGTTAAGCCATTCACTGCCAAGAATTTTGAGGAGGCCATTATCAAGGCCATTGAAAAATCCGCGAGCGATGAGGGTGCTAACCTGTCTGATTGGAAGCCTGACACCAGTGACTATACCGCTCAGGATTGGATTGATATGATTAGTCCTTATTACAAGGCTATCTACAAGAAGGATTCTGAAAAGGCCAAGGCCATTGTAGAGAATGAGCTTGGCGCTGGTACTAAGGTATCTAAGGCTACAGATGAACAGAAGATGGAGCTTGAAAATATTTATAACCAGATGGTAACTCATGCTTGTGACATGGGGCTTGTAGTAGAATAAAACTAAAACTAAAGACGGCTGGCCTAAGCTGGCCGTCTTTTTTAATAGGAGGATGTATGGCAGCTCCTAAATTAACTGAACAGCAAAAGAAAGACCGTAAAAAAGTTACAGATTTGATTCAATCTATGTGGGGTGAAGATGCCAATTGGAAGTTGCTCACCGCCCAACTTAAGAACATTATGAAAGAATATAAACTTGAGTATATAGATGTTTATTATGTGCTTAAATATAGTGTATGCTATGAACAAGTTGTGGTTGACAAAGAGTTTGGGTTAGGACAGTTTTTCCCTCGTTTCATTGAGCCAACAAAAAAATTCAGGCGAAAATTAGCTGAATCAAAAGAAAAAGCTAATGAAATAGGCGCAATTCCGCCTATTAAAGTTAAAAAATATCGACCTCAGAGAAAGATTAAAAATGATTTGACTTTCGATTGATATGGTGGTATGATTAAGAAAAAGGAGGGATAATATGACAGTATCAGAATTAAAACAAGCCTTGTCTAAATACCCAGACGATATGAAGGTTAAAGTTAATATCGACCGAGAGCTTAGAAAGTTGGATGATGTGTCATGGGGCGTTGATATGGATACTAATATTACCTATGTTTGGTTGGTTGGCAAGGAGAAGAAGCGATGAAGGTATTATATTACGCTGTATTTATTGAAGGCAGAGCATATTATTTTGGCCTTGATGAACTTGGTAAAGCACTTGATTTTTCCGAAGGATATTGGCTAATACAGATGGCTTACATTGACACGGACCGACAGTTGAAGTATAGGTATTTCAATCGAGAAAAAGGGGAGTTTGTTGAATAATGCTTTATTCTTCTAACTATAGTGCTTTATTGTTGGGTTGTCTAATGAACAATACCCAGCTTCTATTCAATCCATCTTACCCCTTGGCAAAAACCGACTTTGACCCTGAGCCAGTACATCGTATTATCTTTATTGCTACTTGTAAGTTGGCCGAAGCTGGAGCTGGTAGTGTTAGTGAAGTTGAGATTGATAATTATGTCAAGGACTACCCAACGCAATACGAAACGCTAAACGATAGCAATTTTCTTGACTTTGTGCCAACTGTGAAAGAGCTATGTTCGCTCGAGAGCTTTGAGCTATATTATACCACCTTACGCAAGTTCAGCTTATTGCGTGAGCTTAAAGAGGACGGGTATAATATTACTGATTATTATGATGAAATGCTCGATGAGACAGAGCAAATGGCCAAGTTGAACAAGTGGACCATTGGTGAGATTCTTACTGACATTGAGTTCAAGTCGGCAAAGCTAAGAACCAAGTATGATGTTAAGTATGTGAGAGACGAAATCAAAGCTGGCGAGAATGTGACTGAACGGCTTGAGGCGTTTAAGGAGCAACCTTCATTTGGGGCTTTGTTTCAGAGTGGCTATTTAAGTACAATTTGGAATGGATGGTGTAGGGGCCATTTAGGACTAAGAGGTGGTGGCTCTGGTACAGGCAAAAGCCGTCTTGGTGTAGCTGATTTGGCCAAAGTTGGAGCGAAAGAACTATGGTCAAATGAGATTGGCGATTTTGTTGCCAATGATAATTACCAATCACCTACTTTATTCATCGCAACAGAGCAAGACATTGAGACAGAAGTTGAACCGATGTTCTGGTCGGCTGTGAGTGGGGTTGAGTACAGGTCAATCAAAAACGGGCTATGCACACCTGACGAAGAAGCTCGTATTATTAAGTCCGGTGAGATTATCGCCCAATCCAATCTTCATATCACGTCTATGCCCAACTTTAACACCAAAGCCCTAAAACGCAAAATCAAAGAGATGGTTGAGTGTGAAGGTATTGGGTATTGTGTGTTTGATTATATGGAGCAACAGGGCGATATTAGCCAAGAATACCGTGAGGTTGTAGGCAACGCTGGTAGACAAGACCAAGTATTGTTATATCTGGCCACTGAGTTAAAGACAATGGCTGAAGATATGAATGTAGGCATCTTAACAAGCCAACAACTAAACGATACATGGAAAACCCTTAGCTTTGTTGATGAAACGGCCTTAGCGGGGGGCAAATCAGTTAAAAACAAAATTGATTTTGGTTCTATTATCGTTCCAACAACATATCTACGCAAAGACATGAAACAGATTGAGCCTTATCTAAAGCGTAGTGGGGTGGGTGACAATCGTCAACCAGTGCCCAACATTTGTGAGTTTATCATCAAGTCACGCTATGGTATCTATGGCGACAAACGTTTAAAACTATGGTCATACTTTGACCGTGGTACATTCCAACGCCATGATTATTTTGTTACAGACGATGAAAATAATGTATTGGCCGACATTAGACCAACTGAGTTGGAGGATTTTTGATGAGAGAAAAGAGAGAAAAAGAACATGACCTAACCTGTCTATATGCCGCACTTGGGGCAGTTGCCTTTTTTGTGGCTGGCGTTCCTATCCTTGATGCTTTTGGGGGCTTTGTATCTAATTTATTTGGTCTACAGTCTGTAAAGTTAAACAGTAAAGCGGGAAAGATTGCAACTGCTGATGAAGAACAAGAAAGTACACATGTTATCGGCTTTAGCATCAATTCTGAAGAAGATGAGGAAATTGAAGATGAGTAAAAGAATCGAGTCTTTGGCGGAAAGCCCATGTTATAAATGTGGCAAAATTGAGCAGTGTGAAGCTAAAATTAAAAGAAGCCCTGTTTTAGGGGATATTGTTGACTGTGTTATGCCAAGAGCAGATTTTGATTACCATGACTGTTCTATTTACAAATCTTTGATTATGGAGGAAACCTATGACCAATAAGGGCACTGTAAAGCCCTATGTAAAGTGTATTGGGGCTTCTTCAACTGGCGTTACCCAATCTTGTTATATTGTTCGCTTTCAAAAATTTGTTATTATGTTAGATTGCGGAATTTACCAAGAGAGCGATATTTTAACAAATTATCGTCAAAATCAAGCATTGCTAAAAAAGATAAAGCCGAGAGAAATTGATTATCTTATTTTACATGAAGCCCATGCTGATCATACCTGTTTAGTTCCGGCTCTTTATGCTAAGGGATGCCAGGCACATATTTTTGTGCCTTCTGGAACTACTAAGTTCCTCCGTATTTTATGGGAAGATTCTTGTAAGATTATGACACAAGATTGCCAAAAAATTGTTCATAAACATGGTGTCAGAGCTACCCCATTGTATACGCAAGCCGATATTGAAACTGCTTTAGACAGGTGCATTGAAATTGATGTTTTTCAACGGTACAACCTTACTAAAGATATTACATTGACCTATTATCCTTCCAATCATATTATTAATGCTTGTCAACTTTCTCTTGAGATGCAACAAGGATACCAGAAAAAAGTGTTAAGCTTTACCGGGGATATTGGAGGACTAATAGAACAACCTTATGTTTTGCCTCGTATGGACTTGCCTTGGTCTAATCTTGTATTAGGCGAAAACACCTACAACCAAAAAGGACGAGAAAACAAGCCCTATGACCGTCAAAAAGACCTCGAAAAAATTGAGACAATACTAAATCAAGTCAGTCGGGTACTAATACCAGTGTTTGCTCTTGGCCGTTGCCAAATTATGTTAACTGTTCTTTATCAATTATGGTGTGAAGATAAAATTCCGGCTGATATTCGTATTTATGTAGATTCACCTATGGCACAAAAAATTTGTAAATTATACCCCGAAGAAGATGAATTATGGAATAAAGTGTATCATTGGGATAATCTTAAATTCATTACTGACATTGCAGAAACGTTATCTTTACAAGCATCTAAAGCGCCTATGGTGGTACTTAGTTCAGCCGGGATGCTTTCTGGAGGTAAGAGTGTATCTTGGGCTAAAGCGTTCACACCCGACCCCAATGCGCATATCATCTTCTGCGGTTATAGCTCGCAAAATACGCTTGCTTCGCAGATTCGCTATGGGCAAAATAAGATTATAATTGATGGCGATTTGGTTGATAATAACGCAAATATTACTGAACTCGTGTCTTTTTCTTCTCATGCTTCAAGAGAAAGTTTGACTGAATATTATACTGAGAGATTAAGGTTTAATAAGCTTTTGCTGGTGCATGGAGAATATGAAAATAAAGTAACTTTTGCCCAAGAATTGCAAGATAAATTAGCTTCTCAAGGCAAGTCAAGCCGTGTTATTGCTGTAAACGCAGACAGCAAAATTTATATCTAATCTCTTGACAAACCGCCCCCTTTATGGTAAGATGAAACTATCTTAAAGGGGGCGGTTTATAATGGATAATTTGATTAAGGCTATGCGCTGCTGTATACGAGATTGTCACGGGCTGTGTTCTACTTGCGAATATGACCAATCTGAGTATGCCCCTTGCGAAGCATCTACCCTTATGCCTCTTGCTATTGCCAAGATTGCTGACTTACAAAAGTCTAACCGCAACTGGCGTAGAAAAGCCCAACGTTTGCGGAAAGAAATTAAGGAATTGAAGGAGAAAGAAAATGTTTGAGATTGTATTGACTGGACTACTGTTGGTTCTGGCCATTGTTAATCTGTGGACTGCTAAGACCGCCTATAAAGACAAGCGATATAGCTCTGCTTGCGTAGGTTGTTTCGTGAGTGGGATTTGTTTTTCAGGGGTTGTGTTTGATGTGTTGCATTTGATTGGAGGATGAAAAAATATAATCATTATAAATTTCTTGAAGATTGCGTATTAGTATATCCTCAAGATAGAGACGATATTTATACTATTTTGGATTATAAGTGGTATGAATATTTTAAGGAACAACAGATTTATTTATACCCTAAAAAAGATAGAAACAACGGGTATTATTGGTGTTATCGTAAGGGAAAGAGAACTACTATTCGAGTTCATTCGATTATTTGTTGTCCACATTGTGACCATAAAAACGGTAATAAATCCGACAATAGAGAAGAAAATTTAAGACCTGCAACACCAAGCCAAAATAGGATGAATACGCCTATTCGCAGAGGTAATAAAACAGGCTATAAAGGCGTTCAAAGCACAAGAGATAAATTTTGTGTGCAATTAAGGTATAAAGGTAAACTAATGTATTTTGGGGCTTTTGACATCGCCGAAGAAGCGGCAAAAGTTTACGATTTAGCAGCATTAAAATATTTTGGAGAATTTGCTTGGACGAATTTTCCTAAAGAAAATTATAGTTTAGAAGATATTAAAAATGTAATGCCATCTACTATGAAAAATAGAAAGCGTGTATATAGAAAGAAGGTCAAAATATGAATTTTTTAGACTACGCCTCTACCTGTCCCGTAGTTAAGTACCCTCAACAGTTGTATCGTGGTGTGTTGGGCGAAGGCTATTTCCTTAATCCAAACGCCAACTATGCTTACAAGGAAAAACGCCTACTATCTGAAGCAGAGGATAGAGTAAAGACGGCTATTGGGGCTAAGAGTGGCAAGGTTGTTTTTGGTGGTACGAGTAGCCAATTGATTGAGAATTTGATGAGTGCTATTGTTTATGAACAATTTGTAAATAATAAAGAATCCACTTGACTTTCGATTAAAATTATTATGGTATAATGCAATAAAAGAGGTTAATAAGCAATGGCCATTGTTTATTATTTAAGGAAGGTGCTTATCTCACCTTCCTACTCTTAATATTATTCTTAGATAAGGAGAATGAATATGGGTAAATTGATTGATTTAACAGGAAGAAAAATAGGCAGATTAAAAGTTCTTCGTCAAGGTGAAGCGGTTAAACATGGTAAATCAGCCAAATGGATTTGCCAGTGTGAATGTGGTAATGTAGTAATCAAAAACAGCTACTATTTAACGCATAGTAAAACACCCTCTTGTGGTTGTTGGAAAAAAGAGATTAGCAGTTCTATCGGGAAACGCAGTGTTAAACGTAATGAATATGAAATCATTGATGATACAGTTAAAATGTATACTAACAATACTCATGTCACTTTCTATATAGATTTAGAAGATTTAGACAAGGTTAAAAAATATACTTGGATGGAAAACCACAAAGGATATATTGTAAGAACTGCTAACTATTTGGCACTACATAGGTATTTAATGGATGAAGTTGATGCAACTTTAGTTGTAGACCATAAAGACAGGAACAAAAAGAACAACAAGAAAAACAATTTAAGAATTATTACGCAACAAGAAAATACTGTAAACAGAAGCACAAATAAAAATAACGAGTTTGGTGTTGCAGGAGTACATCGTAACAATAGCAAAAGCACACCTTATGCTGCTTCTATTGGTGCTAAAGGACGATTATTTACTGGATATTATGCAACTTTGGATGAAGCTATAATTGCTCGTTTGCGTAAAGAAAAAGAATTGTTCGGGGAAGATGCTCCCCAAAAACATTTGTTTAAGGAGTATGGAATAGAATGATTTTTATTGGTAGTGTTTATGAACACGATGTCATAGACCGATGGCTTAATATCCATGTCTCAAATCTTGAAGAGCTTGAAAAAGCTCTTCAAGATAATCTTAATGATGTCAAGTTTGTATTCTGGTTAGGCGTTTCAAATATTACAGGCGAAATTTTTCCTGTAAAAGATATTGGCTACCTATGCCATAAATATAACGCTTTCTATATCTGTGACGCAACAGCCCTTTTGGGTCATGTGGCTATTGAACCCAATATTGATGATTGGTGCGATTTCTTGGTTCTTGATGGACACAAAGCCGGGACAGAATTGGGCATTGGTTGCTGTTGGGTGTCAGACAGATTAGACAAATGGCTCAATGGTTTTAAGCTCCACGGTACGCCTAACCTTGCTGGTGCTTTGGCCTTGACTCAGGCGGTTGAAGATAGTTGCAAAACGGACGTTATTATGCATTACAACGGCCTTTATGATGTAATGTTTGACACGCTGAAAAAATATAATGTTGATTTCCAAATTATCAGCAATGGTGTAAAGTCTTGTGCAATCAACGCTATTCGCCTACTCGGATTTAATGCAAGGGTATTACAGTCTTATCTTGCAAGTAAAGAAATTTATATCGGGCTTGGCCAATCGAGTTGTGCAGAAGAAGCAGATAGACGAATTTTGTGTCAAGGCTATGGTTTAAGTGAACAAGAAGCTGATGAGGTCATTAGAATTAGCTTTGGCGAAGATAGTAGTGTTGATGAAGTTAAGGCTTTAATTGATGGTATTGTCGCTTTTAGAAAGGAGTATTTATGAGACTAATCACGTCTGACACAAACAAATCTGAATGGCCTAAGCGTCATAATTGTGAGAATTGTGGTGCAGAGCTTGAGTATGATGAAGCTGATACCCACATCGGTTGGATGGAGTGTGAGTATGTGACTTGTCCGGCTTGTAAGAACGAAATTATGGTAAGCGAGTATAGACTCCAATCTCCCACTTGGAAAGCAACATTTTATCATACAAGTACTGAAACAGGCGCGGTTGATATTAAAGATATTAAGATTAAAGAATATGTAGATAAAGCCATTAAAAGTCTATGTTCTGAGAAGTGGAAGCCCGGTGAGTTTTATATTACAAAGACAGGTAATCTTCTTGTCTTAGGGATTAAATGGGAAGATGGTATAGAGATTTATGTAACTAAAGATTATTGGGAAGATAATATTGTTCCTGAAAATTATGGAATGGTAAAGTGAGGTAAGGATAGTGGCCAAAGTGGACGTTAAAAAATTGAAAAAAATGCTCACTTTGAGTCACTATGATACCATCCTTCGTGAACTTGGTATCCCTATCTTTAGCAAGAGCAACACAGAATGGCGTTGCTTTAGTGGGGATAGGCATAAAAATCCTTATGATGGTAGTCCAAGCCTTATCTTTTACCCTGACACAAAGATATTCCAAGGATATTCGGCCGGAAAAGCTTATGATGCAATCGCGTTAGTCCAAACCCGTCTAAATCTGCTTGGCCAAACTTGCTCATTCCTTGATGCTTGTAACTGGATTCTTGAGAAAACTGGACTCGACCCAACCAAAATAACCAAACCCCTTACAAACGCCCATGTTTATGACTGGTCTGAACTTGAACGGTTTGTTAGGGTTAGAAAGTATGGCAATCAACTACCTGAATATAACCGCAACATCATTGACACTCTACCCTCGTTATACCCCAAAGCATGGATAGATGAGGGTATAAGTGAAGAGACAATGGCTAAATATCAGATAAGATATTATGAGCGTTGTAACCAAACTGTAATACCATGTTTTGATAGTGAGGCAAGGCTGATTGGGGTTAGAGTTAGGAATTGGGATAAGGATAGGGTTGAACAGGCTAAGTATATGCCGTTGATTACATTGGATGGTCAATGTTATAAGTTCAATACTAATCAAGTGTTTTATGGGATTAACTATAATAAACCTGAAATAGAAAGAACTGGTAAGGTCATTATCGTAGAATCCGAAAAGGCGGTAATGAAATTAGATACTTATATGGGCAGACATAACATAGCACTTGGTATGTATGGTAGTAATCTTGGGCTTCAACGGCGCAACCAACTGATTAAAATGGGTGTTAATACAGTTTCTTATGTTGTTGATAATGATTTTATAGGTCAAGACGATGAATTTTTTGAGCAATGGCGAGAAAAGATACAACACTTTATTAAGTTATGGGATGGGTTTTGTCGGATAGAAATAGTGTGGGATAATTTAGGTTTGCTTGGGCCAAAGGAAAACGCAACAGACAGAACCAAAGAAGTTTGGGAGCAACTTTGGGAAAATAGAGAAATAATTGAATAAAAACGCTTGACAAACAAGCGAATATGTGGTATAATCTATAGTATATGGGGAGCATAGGAGTAATTAACCTATGAGTAATGATGCCTTTATCATCAAGCCATATACTATATAATATTATAAAGGAGTATTATAATGAATGAAAAAGATTTAACTGGACAAAGATTTGGTAGATTGGTTGCTCTAAGAAAGATTGACCGCAAAGATGCTTATGTTAAACGCCTGTTCGGTGAAATTTATTTTTGCTATGATAAAAAAGCTAAGAGTTGGCTGAATAAAATTTTCTTGTTTAGATGTAAAAAAATAAAAATAACTCTTGACAACTCCTTTCGTTTGTGGTACTGTATAACTACCAAATGAAAGGAGTTGCTTTTATGTCTGATAAGTTTACTAAGGAATATACTTTGGATAGTATCAATGAGTTTTATGAGGAGCTTGAAACTATTCCTAATTCTAAGATTGCCAAATTTCTTGTCTGGTATAATCATTATACAGAAGTTCAACGTCAGAAAGAGTGTGACGAAATTGCTATGAATTATGAAAATAGGGCGGGAAATTGTTACACTTGCGATAAAATAACAGATAATATTTTTGTTGTTACAAGAAATTTTACTGATGGACAAAAAAATTATTATCTTCCTTGCGTTAAGAAAGATGGTATTGTCACTCGGTATAATATGGTTTTTGATACTTTTGACCAAGCAGTAATCGCTGCTTATAGCTATCTTTATACGGGGCATGATGATGCTGGACGTTGGGCCTGTAAGTTAATGGATATTAAATAAACAATCCTTGAAAAAGCCTTTTAGCGTGGTACTATTATTACATCAAAAGGCTTTACCTATTATGAGGAGGTTTGCATATGTACGAACAGTATACTGATAGACAGATTGTTGAGATGTTGAGACCTAAACTAACTAAAATTATGGATGGTATGGATGGTATGTTGGATACCGCACTTGAACATTCTGAGGGCGGCAGAAACTTGATTAAGTTAATTGCCACCATCTACCGTTCAGCCTACATCCGTGGTCAGCTTGGTCGGAGTTTTATTATTGGCGAGCCTAAGCAGGCTGAACATTGGATTCCCGCAACCACAGATAATGCTAAGGTCGGTAGTAAGGTTAGGATGATTGACAGTGAAGCACGTCTTGTTTACCCCGATTGGTTCCCTGTTGTTGGGGTAACGGGCGTTGTAACAAAACTTGGCGATAATGCTTACGAAGTTCAATGGCGCAAAGGCACAACCAGTGGAAATGATAAATGGTGGAGTAGCTACGATCGTCTTGAGGTACTACTATGCGAGTAAAACCACTATTATCTAAAATCAACCCCACTACATTTATTGAGGATTATCTACAAGCTTGTAAAGTAGAAGATATTGGTGAATACCTAAACCCAACTGGATTATATGTTGATAAACCAAGCCTGTATGTAAATATAGATGAAGCGTGCAGTGTGGTTAAGCGGCATGTTGATGAAGGAAATAAAATTGCCATATTATGTGACGAAGATTCCGATGGCGAGTGTTCCACTGCTATTATCTATACCTTTTTGAAGTCTTTGAACGCAAATATTAAAGTATTTTTTCATAACGTATCGAAAGCTCATGGTCTAACCAAAACAAGCAAAGATACTGTGCTTGATGGCATTATTGCTTGGAAACCAAGTTTACTAATTATCCCTGACGCAAGTGCAGATGAGTATTGCTGTGAAGAACTAAAACAGCATAGTTGCGATGTAATTTTTCTAGACCATCATAATTATGATTTTAGCAATAACTCTTATGCGATTATCGTGAACTGCCTACAACAGTCTGATACTAACCAGTTTGCAAGCGGGTCTTTGGTGACAGCTAAATTCTGTCAACGGTATGCAGAGTTATATGGAGTTAAATGTCCTGACTATACTGACCTTGTGGCTATGTCTTTAGTTAGTGACGTTATGGACTTAACGAGTATGGAAAATAGGCAGTATATTAGTGATTGGTTAAAGGGGTGGGGAGCCATTGAATGATTTTCTAACATATATGGTCAATAAACTTGGCCGAGGAGAACCGCCTACCCCTACTAATATTGCTTGGAATATTAGTCCCAAAGTAAATGCCGTATTCCGTAATGGCAGCAAAGACGATAAGATTACTTTGCTACAAGGTTTTGTTGGAGATGTTGAACCAGACCAAGCGTTAAAGGTGGCTACACGCTGCCATAGACGGCAAACCGAAGAAGTAAAAGCTATTTTTACTGAATGTGACGAAAATTGTATTGAACATAAGAACAGCGTTGTGGCGTTTATTGATAACCAATATAAAGAATATACTGGTTTGATTGCTGCTAAGTTTATGAGCAAGTACAATAAAGTTGCTTTTGTATTAAGAAAACCTGACCCAACAAGTATTTCTGGTAGTTTTAGGTCGCCTGTTGATGTGCTTACTTTAATTAACAATAGTGGCTATGCTTCGGCAAGAGGACACGAATCTGCCGCTGGGTTTATGTGCAAAGCGTCTAATCTCGAACGATTCTTTGATTGGTTCGATAATCAAGACCTTAGTGAACTTTTAGGTGAAACGCCTGTTACGGCGATTCTAACTACTAAGCAAATCACAAACAAACTATGTAAAGCCTGTGAAGATTACAAAGATATTTGGGGACACGGCGTTCCAGAACCCACCTTCTACATTAGCGCTGAGATTAATGAAACCAATGTACAGGTCTTTGAAAAACGCACTACAACAGTAAAAATTACAGTAAACGGTGTTGATTTTTTGTTGTTTATGGCTACCCCTGAACAAGTAGACAAGTTGACACAAAAGGGCAAAAAAAGCCTATCTTTGATTGTAACTTTGTCTACAAACGAATGGAATGGTGTGGTTAAGCCCCAAGGTAAGATTAAGCAGTTTGAGGTTGAAAATAAAGATGAAAGTAAAGAAAGCTGGATGGATGATTTTTGATAAAAGAAAATATTTATATTTTTAAAAAAGATTATGGCGTTTGTTATACCAATAATAATCTTGAATATTTTATATTCGATTTAGAAGATTATGAATTGATTTCTGAAAGAATTTGGATAAGAAACAAACAAGGATATTTTATTTCAAAATACAGAACACATAAAAATCAAATTTTACTTCATAGACTGATTATGGGAAGCCCGAAAGGAATGGATACTGTGCCTATTACATGGGAGGTGGAGATTGGAACCTCTGTTGTGCGATTCAGCATCCAACACCAAGCGAACAAAAAGCTGGTGTGACATATCCGTTCGGACATCTGTGTTATGAAGATACAGTAGCCTGTGATATGTTCAAAGAAAGACTTGACAACCATAATTAAATATGTTACAATTAAACCGTGGAGAAATCTACGGTTTAATTTTTAGGAGGTTGAAAAAATGAATGATACTCAACTTCATTGTCATACACATGGTTCTAATCTGCGTATGCTCGATTGTATTGTAAAGACAAAAGATTTAATTGATTATGCAGTTGAACTTGGTATGAAGGCTGTGGCTATTACAGACCATGCCTCTATCAGTGAACATATCAACGCCATTCGATACAGCAAAGAACTAAAAGAAAGAAATATTGATATAAAAGTTCTCTTGGGCGATGAAATTTATCTTGTAGATGATGTTATTGATGTTAAAGAAAACTATGTCCCAAGACAAACTCAATTCTATCACTTTATTTTGATTGCTAAAGACAGAATTGGGTATGACCAGCTTAGAAAGATTAACGCTGTTGGGTGGCAATCCAGCTTTTTCACTGGCAAAATGAGACGTGTTCCCAATGATAAACATCAAATCGAGAAAATTATTGGCAATAACAAAGGCCATTTGCTTGCAAGTACAGCTTGTATTGGTGGCGAATTAGCCAAATCTTTTTTCAATCAAAACGAGTATCAACTCACTTCTTTTGTTAATTGGTGCATATCAACTTTTGGCAAAGAAAATTTTGCTGTTGAGATTCAACCTTCTGACAACCCAGAACAAATCTCTTTTAACAAATGGGCTAAAGATTATGCTTGGAAGCATGAATTAAAGTGCATCTCTACTTGTGATGTTCATTATCTTAAAAAAGAACATCATGATATTCATAAGGCTTTTCTTACAAGCCGGGAGGCTGATAGAGGTGAGTCAGAAGATTTCTATGCTACCACTTATATGATGTCAACAGAAGAAAAACGAGGTTATATGCCTTATTTTTCTAATGAAGATTATGAACAAATTGTGAATGATGGATGGGAATTTGTTAAAGATGTCGAGTTTATTGACATGGAGCATATTACCATTATTCCTGAAAGAAGCCTAAAAGGATTAGATTGCCAAGTCCGACATATCTTTAAGGATTGGTATAACAAATATCCCTATATTAAGAATTTTGCCTATAGCAAATATGACCAAGATACTTATTTTCTACGCATGGTAGAGGATGGTTTTGTAAATAAAAACCAAGAATTTAACGATACAAATATTGAACGTATTGCTTGGGAGCTTGAGCAATTATGGCTGATTAGTGACAAACTTGGTGCCAGAATGTCAGCATATTATAATCTGGTTGATTATATTGTTGATATTTGTTGGGAAATTGGGTTTATTGGTGTTAGCCGAGGTAGTGTAACAGGATACTATACTGCCTATCTCATTGATATGCAGCAAATGAACCCTCTACAATGGAACTTACCTGCTTATCGGCATCTTAATGCACAACGTGTAAGTTGGCCTGATGTAGACCTCGATTCTTCAGCCCGTAATAGACCAAAGATTATTCAGCGTCTTAAAGAAGTGTTTGGCGAGGATAATATTCTCAATATCTGTACCTTCAAAACAGAAACAAGCAAATCTGCGCTTAAAACGGCCTGTCGAGGATTGGGGTTGTCTAATGATGAAGCAAGCTATCTTTCTTCTCTTGTGCCAGTAGAACGAGGCAAGCAGTGGCCCTTAAAAGATTGTTTTTATGGCAACAAAGAAAAAGACCGAAAACCTGTAGGAGAGCTTGTAAAAGAGATTAAACTACAATCTGGAACCAACAATGTTGACCTTAAACAGTGTGCTTTGATGATTGAAGGGTTGATTTCTGGGTTAAGCCTTCACGCCTCTGGTATCTATATCTTTAAGGACGGCTATCTCAAACAAAACAGCCTTATGAAAACGCCTCGCGGTGATGATGTGACCTGTTGGGATATGCCTTGTTCTGATTATGCAGGAGGTTTAAAATATGACAGTTTAACAACAGAATGTCAAGACAAGCTTGAAGTCTGTACAGAGTTATTATTAAAGTATAATAAAATAAAGTGGCAGGGCAGTATTAGAGCTACTTACAACCAATATCTTCATCCAGATAAATTGGATTATACAACCAAAGAAATGTGGGATGATTGTTCTGAGGGTAAAATTACTGACCTGTTTCAGTTTATTACTCCTGTTGGCGGCAAGTGTATTAGAAAAATTCAACCGCATAGTCTTGAGGAAATGGCCAACGCAAATTCTCTTATGCGTATTACTGTTGAGGATGGTATTCAACCAGTAGATAAATTTCTTGCTTATAAACAAGACAGAAGCTTATGGTATAAAGAACTTGACCAATATGGCGTAACTAATCCAGACGAAATCAAGGCTCTTGAAAAAGTCTTAAATTATTGTTATGGGTGTCCCTCTATGCAAGAGGATGTAATGGAACTTTGTATGGAGCCAAAAATTGCTGGTTTTAGTTTGGCTGACGCAGACAAGGCCAGAAAAATTATCGCAAAGAAAAAATCTGAAGATGTGGCTGGGCTGAAAGAAAAATTTTATAATTCTGTTGAGTCGCATGGTAACTCCATCAACGTAGCCAATTATGTGTGGGAACAATGTATTAAACCTCAGCTCGCTTATTCATTTTCTCGTAATCATGTTATGCCCTATAGCACAGAAGCGTTACAAGAAATGAATCTATTTTATCATTATCCCCCTGTTTATTGGAATTGCGCTACAATGATAGTCAATGCTGGGCTTGCCAATGGTACGTCTGATGATGAGGAAGATATATCCTCTAAAACAACAGATTATGGTAAAATTGCCAAGTCTATTTATCGAGCCAAGGAGGGTGGCGTTATTGTAAAGGCTCCTTCTATTAACGAATCTGAGTTAATCTTTAGTCCCCATGAGCGAGATAACTCTATTCTGTTCGGTTTGGGTGCTATTTCAGGCATCAACAACAATATTGTTTCTCAAATCCTCTCCAATCGCCCATACACATCCTTCACCGACTTCTACAACAAAAACGCCTACAAAGGCTCACTTGTCACTAAATCTAAGTTCATCCAACTAATTAAAGCTGGGTGTTTTGATGAGTTTGAGCCTGACAGACGTATTGTGATGAGACAATATTTCACTCTATCTACACCCGACGTCTCATCTCTTGCTATGAACAATATCGCCCAAATCAAAGCTGCAAGAGTACTCATCCCTAAATCTATCATCGGCCCATACAACTTTAGAAAGTATATATGTAATAAGCAATTTAAGTATGGAAACCACCCCAAATTTAAGTCCAAGACTTTATACTGGTTAGACCAAAAAGCCCTAAAATACTTTGAAAATCATTGTAAAAGTTCTATGGTTGAGGGCACAGATTATTGGTTTGAAGATGATAGATGGGTTATTGTAGATAAAAGCCTTGAAAAGTTGCTTGCTCCGTCCATTGAAACACTAAAAGATTACATCAATACACCTGAGTTCTTAGATAAGTTTAACGGAGCCAGAGCCAAACAGAGTATGATTGAGAGCGTAGATGGATTGGATGTGAATAGGTGGAGTCTGGATTCATGCTCATTCTATTCAAAACAACATGAATATGCCGATGTAAATGCGGTTAAATACAACATTACACCGTTCGAGCAACTACCGGAAGAGCCAGTATTTATTACTCAGTCTTTTAAAGGGCGTGAATGGAAACAATTTTCTTTGAGCCAAATTATGGGCGTGGTACTTGCCCGCAACGACAATAACCATATTGTTACTATTCTTGATTACCATGATAATGTTGTCAACGTGAAATTCGATGGAGGATTGTATGCATACATGAAACAGCAAATTTCTGTAATAAATCCTGATGGTTCTAAAACTGTTACAGATAAATCTTGGTTTACAAGAGGCCAAGGGCTTATCTTAACAGGTTATCGTTATGGCGATGATTTTAGAATTAAGAATTATAGTCGCAGTGTTTTTCCTTGCAAAGTGATTAGAGTAGACGGAATAAACGATGATGGCAGTCTTGAATTGACTACAGAAAGGAATGAAGAAGAATGAAAGAAGGATGGATTTGTCCAAGATGCGGTAAGGTTAACGCACCGTTTATAGGCCAATGTACTTGCAATGATACCGACTATTATTATCATACAAATGGCCTGTGTGACCACGTGTGGGGTTTACAATCTGTTAATCCCGATGCAGAAGGCCGATATTGTTACCGATGCTATAGATGCGGTAAAATGGTCTATTCTACGAAAAATCCTAATTTCAATGAAACTTTCTAAATAACCCTTGACAATCCTCCTTGTAACGTGGTATACTTAAACCATCAAACAAGGAGGTTTGTTTTATGAAAGTTGATGATGTTCTTCGCTATGGCACAGTTCTTACAGATGATGAACTTTTTGACCGCTGTGATGATATGGCGGCAGAAGTCCGCATTAGATTATTTAGTTATGAAGGCGCTATCTATTATATCAAAATGATTAACGGTGAAGTTGAAGAATTTAAGAAAGTAGGCACCGATGAGCATTAAAATTAAACTAAAACCAATCAAGCGGATTTTCTTCAATCCGTCTAACGGCTACAAAGTCCTAAGTTGTGAGCCTATTGGCGACTACCCCAACCTAATGCTCAATCAATACAACAACTTTACTTTGGCCGGAACTAACCTCGGCATGGTCGATGTTGGCGAAGAATATGAACTTGAAATCAGAGAAAATCAGAAAGCTAAATATTCAGCAAGCTATGTTTTGGTTGGTTTTGCTGATATTGATGTTAGCGCTGAAGGCATTAAAATCACGCTTGAACAAGAACTAAAAATCTTGCGTCATATCTGTGACGGAAACCAGCCCAAATATATCCATGAAGCCTATCCTGATTTTGTTCAGATGGTGCTTGATGGGCGAGAGGAAGAAATCGACCATAAGAAAATTTATAATGTTGGTCCTGTTCGATTTGAAGAGTATGTGAATAAAATCAAGGGCTACTTCACAACTATCCGGTTCTTGCCCCTTACCTCTGACTGGGGTATTGAAAATGATAGTGACGTTAGTAAGCTGATTGATGTTTTCGCTACTCCGGAAGAACTGAATCAAGCCCTTGAAACCAACCCATATCACATCTTCTTTGATTTGCTTAACTATTCCTTTGACAAATCTGATAGATATGTTTTAGACAAACGGCCTGATTTGGTTGATTCTAAGGAGCGTTGTGAGTTCGCTTGTTTAGCTATCTTGCAAGAGAATGAAGATGAAGGCGACACAAGAATCTACACAGACTTGCTTGAGGAATTGGCCGAGGAAAAAGTGCCTGAGTGTGTTAAGTATGTAAGGGACGCTGTGCGCAATAGTGAAAGAATCTACTATGACGCAGAGCAAGAATATTCCAGTAATAAAGACACATATAATGCTGAGGTCAATATTGCAGAGAACATCCTTGACCGTCTCGCCTTAGAGAAAAAGCAAGACTGTAACTTAGGCATGAACGTTGATGACTTTACAAGCGTTGATGGGTTTGAGTGTACGGACGAACAAAAGCAAATCCTCACCTTAGCCAATGAACACATGGTTGCCATGCTGAGGGGTTATGGCGGTTCTGGTAAGTCAACTGTAATGAAGGCTCTGGTATTGATGCTTGAAGCCAACCACAAAGACTATACCCAGCTTACCCCAACAGGTAAGGCAGCAAAACGCCTAAGAGAAACAACAGGCCGACCCGCAAGCACCATTCACATGATATTGGCTCAAGACGCTCATATTGGCTCTGATTTTGTTATCATTGATGAGTGCAGCATGGTAGGCGTTCATTTGCTGTCTAAGCTGTTTAATGTATGTGACCACGATACACGGTTTATCTTTGTATGTGATGAGGCACAGTTGGCCTCCATCTCTTGTGGCAACGTTGTGCAAGACATCATTGACTCAGGTGTTGTGCCTACGGCTACATTAACCAAGATTTTCCGGTATGGTTCGTCTGGCCTTGCTACAGTAGCCACAGACACCCGTGAAGGCAAGGTTGGCCCAAGACAAAACAGCAATTATCCCGATTATCAGTTTATCTCTATTGGCTATAGCCCTATGGCACAAATCCTTGATGCCTATAATTCTCTGCTTGACAAATATACTAAAGATGATATAATGATACTGTCCCCGTTCAACAAAGGCCCTGTTGGTACGGTGGCAATCAATAAGGCTATTCAGTCCAGATACAACCCAAACTCTGATACCAATGCTATCCGTAAGATAAGTGGTGGTGAGGAAATCATGTTTAAGGTGGGTGATAAGGTAATTAACACCCACAACGAATACCACTGCCCTTGTTTTAGGGTTGATGAAGATGGGTCTTTGGTTGAAAGCATGAACGACATCATGGTTATGAATGGTGATATGGGCTATATCCGATATATCAAAGAGACTGATACAGGCATTGTTATGGCTGTTGAGTTTGATACTGGTATGGCGAGAATTTATGGGCCTTATATGAACAACCTACTGCTTGGGTATGCTATTTCTACGCATAAGAGCCAAGGTTCGGAGAGCAAAGCAGTAATTGTTATTACCAGCCCCATGCACAAAAGGCTTTTATCTTCTAACCTTCTCTATGTAGCCGATAGCCGTGCTAAAGAACAGTTAATTGAGATTGGCGATATTGAGACAATTAAAGAGGGCCTTAAACGGCATGAACAGAAAGAAAGAGAGACTTCCTTAAAGGAGCTTTTGATGAAATGAACGACTTAACAGGACAAAAATTTGGCAAATTAAAAGTCTTATATCGTACTCCATCTGTTCACAGTGCAAAGTTATGGGCGTGTCAATGTGATTGTGGTAATCCAGAAATTCAAATTGTCCGAGAATATTATTTGACTCATAATAGAGTTAAAAGTTGCGGTTGTTTACGGAAAGAAGTTAACGAAGTAACCGCTTTTAACAGAAGAAGTAAAAACACCGTTGAATTTAATAAGACTGATGCTAAAGTTTATAATAATAAGGGTGATTTTACTTTAATCGATATAGAGGATTGGAATAAAATAAAAGATTATTATTGGTCTCTAAAAAGTGGCTATTGGTATAATAAACAATTAAATACAAGTCTACACAGATTTTTAATGACACCCGATGATAACGAAGAGGTTGACCATATCAATAGAGACAAAAATGATAATAGAAAGAAAAATCTTAGAATTGTATTGCATTCTCAAAATGGCAAGAATCGAAGTAGACAATATAACAACAAAAGTGGATACACTGGTGTTTGTTTTGATAATACTACACAAAAATGGAGAGCTAGAATAATAGTAAACAATAAAGTCATTTATTTAGGATATTATGAACAATTAGAAGATGCAGTACGAGTAAGAAAAGAAGCTGAGATTAAATATTATGGTGATTTTGCACCAAAGGAGGATGAATATGAGAAAGACAATTTGTGACGTGTGTGGGAAAGAAATTACAGATTTGAGAGAGTCTTGGGATGTAAGTATCTCATCTAACGTTAGCCTTCGTACCCTCGGATATGACCAGACAGATTATTCTTTATGTCTCACAGATGTTTGCGAAGATTGCGCCAATTCCGTTTATCATTATATTAAAGATTTAACAAAGGAGAATAATACATGAAGAAATTTGTTGTTACCGAAGTTGTGAATCACTATCACATGGTAGAAATTGACGATGAACTCGATATTGAGGACATCGTAAACAGTGCAAGACAGGACGTTAAAAACAATACGGGCTATGAAGCCCTTGAAAGTAAGCTCAAGCACTACCAAAGCTTGTACAACTTTGATTATTCTATCAAGCCTAATTATTGTGGCACAAGTTGTGTCGGTATGTATGTCATTGGTTGTGATGACGATAGCCCTGAGCTTGATTAACAAGCATTATATTGTTCATAAAATGTTTACATTCTGTTAATGACATTGTAATATTTTTATGATATAATATACCTCCTGCCTTAACCGGTAGAATAAATAAGAAAGGTCTGGTGCTATGAATGTAGTTCTAAAACGTGATGGCAGACAGGTTGAGTTCGATAAGAGTAAGATTTTTAATGCGATTTATAAGGCGTTTGAGCAGTTAGGGAAACCTGTTGATGAAGCCGCCCAAGTTGCTGGAAAAATTGCCAATGAAATCGGAGCAGCCCACAAGCCATACAGTACAGTAGAGGATATTCAAGATATTGTAGAAAAGAAGTTGATGGCGAGTAGCCACAAGGATGTGGCTAAGGCTTATATTAACTATCGCTATCAAAAGGGCCAAGACCGTGCTTTACGAGAAAACTTGGAAGAACGGTATGAACGTCTACAAAAGCTAATTACTGGGCGTGACGAAGAAAGTAACAAAGAAAATTCCAACAAGGATACACGCATTATTCCTACTATGCGTGACTATATTGCTGGGTTTACTTGTCGTGAATTAGCTACTAAGGTTGTTCTACCCCCCGATATTGCTAAGGCACATGAAGTAGGCATTATTCACTACCATGACACTGATTACAGCCCTGTCATGCCTATGACAAACTGTTGTTTGATTAACCTTGGTGATATGCTACAGAATGGCACTGTGATTAGTGGGGTTAAGATTAACAAGCCTCGCTCTTTTAGAACGGCTTGTACAATTGCCACTCAGGTAATTACTCAAGTAGCAAGTTCACAATATGGAGGCAACACCATTACCTTATCTCATCTTGCGCCCTTCGTAGACATTAGCCGCAAAAACCTGAAAAAAAAGCACCCTGAATTAACTCCTGAGCAAATCGAGCAGTTTATCAAAGACGAGATTAGAGATGGTGTACAGACCATTCAGTATCAACTTATTACTATGAGCACTACCAATGGTCAAGCCCCCTTTACTTCCGTATTTATGTGGATTAACGAAGTCGAGGACGCACAGACCAAACATGACTTGGCCTTGATTATTGAAGAGGCGCTTAAACAGCGTATTGCTGGTGTGCCCAATGAGCAAAATGCTCCTATTACCGTTGCTTTTCCCAAATTGCTTTATTGCCTTGACAATAATAATATCAAGGAAGGCACAGAATATTGGTATCTAACTGAGCTTGCGGCTGAATGTAGCGCTAAACGTCTTGTGCCTGATTATATTTCTGCTAAGAAAATGAGGGAACTAAAGGGTGACGTATATCCGTGCATGGGTTGCAGAAGCTTCCTAACACCCGACCCAATCAATCACAAATATTACTCCCGTTTCAATCAAGGTGTAGTTACCCTTAACCTTGTAGACGTAGCGCTAAGTTCCGGTAAAGACATGGAAGATTTTTGGCGAATCCTTGACGAGCGTCTAAATCTTTGTTATCGTGCTCTTATGACCCGCCACAATAGCCTAAAGGGCACAACCTCTGATGTAGCCCCCATCCTGTGGCAACATGGTGCTTATGCTCGTCTAAAGCCCGGAGAAAAGATTGATAAGCTGCTATTTAACAACTATTCTACTATCTCGCTTGGCTATGCTGGCCTTTATGAATGTATCCACTACATGACAGGCGGTAGCCAGCTTGATAAGGAAGGCAAGGCTTTTGGCCTATCTGTAATGAAGAAGCTGAATGATACTTGCTTTAAGTGGCGTGAGCTTACCAATATTTCTTTCTCACTGTATGGTAGCCCTATCGAGTCTACTACTTACAAGTTTGCTAAGTGTTTGAAAAAGAGATTTGGTGTAGTGCCCGGAGTTACCGATAAGGACTATGTGACCAATAGCTACCACATTACTCCCGCTCAAAAGATTGATGCTTTTAGTAAGCTAAAGATTGAAAGCGAATTCCAAGAGCTTAGTCCGGGTGGTTTGGAGTTTCTATTTAACGAAAAGCTACCCTAAATTGTGTGAACCCTATTACTCAGGGGTGTCAGATATTTTATCTGGCTAACGATAGATGCTTGAAAAAGAGAATATCGTGCCAAGCCGTTAAATAAACGGAAGGTGTACAGACTAATTGTAGTAGGGAAGATGAGTTGCCCTACGAAGCGCGCAAGGTGTAAAGCAGTGGTTTCCTGCTACGCTAAGAAATAGTCGGAGGTTAAATATGAAGAAAAAATGTCAAGTATGTGGAAGATTAACCAATAGAACTTACGCTCTAAAAGGATATAAATGTGTGTGTAGTAAGCATATGCACCAAATCTTTGAATATGGCCGTCCTTTAGATTCAAACCCGAGAACAAATAACGACTTAAATGATTATGTAATTACGGATGATGGTGTTTACTTTAGCCTATATAATCAGAAGAATGAAAAAATTGGCGAATTTATCATTGACTTTGAAGATATAGAAAAAGTAAAATATCATAAATGGAGAGTAAGTCATAACCATGTAATTACTGGCTTACCTGCCAAACATACTCAAAGAGATTTAAGTTGGATTGTTTTGGGTATTTCTCAAGAATACATTTCTACTAATAACGTAGTAGTAGACCATAAGGATGGTAATGCCTTTAATAACAGAAAAAACAATCTTAGGATTTGTACTCAAAGCGAAAATGTATTGAACAAGAGTTTTGTATCAAACAATACTTCTGGTTTTATTGGTGTTTCTTACTGCAAAGAAAAAAATAGTTATGACCCCGAAATAAGGCTTGGACTTGTTAGATGCCATTTAGGTTATACTCGAATTTTAGAAGAAGCTGTATATAAAAGATATTATGCGGAACAGCTTGTATTCAAAGAGTTCGCCAACGAAGCCGAACAAACTCGTAAAAAAGAATTTACCCAAAACTTGACAAAAGAAGATAAACAAAGGCTTAGACAGATTGTCGAATCTAAGTTAAAAGCAAAGAAACTTTGGCAATAAGTTATGTAGAAACTCCAAACATGACTAAGAATATCCCTGCTTTGCTTGAAATTATCAAATATATCTATGAAAATATCATGTATGCTGAAATCAATACAATGACCAGCTATTGTCATGTGTGCGGTTGCACTGATATTTACATGGGTGATGACCTTGAGTTCCATTGTCCTCAGTGCGGCAACAATGATTATAACAAGATGAATGTGGCCCTAAGAATCTGTGGATACATCAGCACCAATCCTTTTAATAAGGGTAGAGCCAATGACATCCACGATAGAGTCTATCATATTGGAGATTAACATGAATTATAGCAACATAAAATTTTATGACATCGCCAACGGAGAGGGAATCCGCACTTCCCTCTTCGTATCTGGCTGTACCAATCATTGTCAAGGGTGTTTTAATGAAGAAGCCCAAGATTTTAATTATGGTCAACTCTATACCTCCGAAACAGAACAAACTATCCTTGAGCAAGTCTCCAAGCCCTACATTGCTGGTTTGAGTATCCTTGGGGGCGACCCTCTATGTCAAAACAATGCTGGCCTCACTTGTCTTATCAAGCTTACCAATGCCGTACATGACTTAAGCAAGACAGTGTGGCTATGGACAGGGTTTGTGTGGGAAGATTTTGACCATATTAAATTGAGCATTGACAAAAATCTAATTAAAGCCTTGCTATACAACTGTGATGTAGCGATAGACGGGCCATTTATTGAAGCTCAAAAAGACCTAACTTTAGCCTTTAGAGGCTCATCCAATCAACGTATCATTGATGTACCCAAAACCATACAGACAGGAAAGGTTGTGTTATATGACAAGTTTTACTAAAGAGTACATAAAAGCCATTTTAGCCGGTGTAATGATTGGTCTATCTGGCCTTGTCTTCCTAAGTGTAGAGAATAAAATCCTTGGCTCGTTTCTATTTTCTTTCGGTCTGGTTACCATTCTTTCTCAAGGTTGGAGCCTATATACCGGTAAGATTGGATATATTACTAAAAGCACAGCTAAATACATCCCGGTATGGCTGTTTGGTAATTATATTGGCACTTGTTTCGTCGCAGTAGGCGCTTGGCTCGCCAACCCTGTAGATATCTATCAACGAGCCACAATTTTATGCCAAGCTAAACTCCTGCAACCTTGGCCAGCAGTCTTGACATTATCCATTGCCTGTGGTATTATGATGACGTTAGCAGTAGACGGATATAAACACACTCTCGGTAATCACCTTATCCTTGTTATTATGCCTATCATGATTTTCATTCTGTCGGGCTTTGAACACTCTATTGCTAATATGTTTTACTACAATTTGACCTCCATTTGGTCTTGGAAGGCTGTGGGGTATATCTTTATCAATATCGTAGGAAACGCTGTTGGAGCATTAATTGTTCAATATTTTAATAAGGAGACAACATAATGATTAGTGAGATTACAGACATCGGCGTTTATCTTGGACAGTTTGGTAACGAGACGCGACTATGCAACTTGCCCTATGAATCCGATATTATCCCTCAAAAGGGTGATTTTATCTTTTATAATAATGAAACCTACAAGGTCATGTATTGTATGCTTGATGTAGACGATGGTGATTATAATGTTTTTGTTCGTATGGCGGTTGAGGAGGATTTTTGATGATTGAGCTTAAAAAGTGGCCAACAGACGCAGATTGGGCTTGGTGTAAGGAATGCTGCCTCAATACAGTAGGTAAAACCTCTACCACCCTGCCTACAGAAGAATGGAAACGCAAGCTAATTGCAGCTGAACATAGTCCTTTAAGAGAACTATGGTTTGGCGTTAAGATGACCATTCCCTACTGGATTAGTGTGCATTTTGTTCGTCATCACATTGGATGCAACCATTATGTTCAATCCCAACGCAATGACCGACAAAATAAATATAACCGTAACAAAGCTCCACAAGACGAACTGGTAAGCCATATTATGTCCCTAAACGCCCAAGAACTTGTGTTTATGGCACATAAACGCCTATGTAATCAAGCCTCACCTGAGACTCGTGCCGTAATGCAGGAAATCGTAGATAAAGTTATTGAAAAATGTCCCGAATTTAAGGAGTTTCTTGTTCCCCTATGCGAGTATAGGGGTGGGGTCTGCACAGAGTTTTATCCATGCGGATACAATAAAACAATCAAGGAGAAAAAATAATGCTCAACGTTGATATTGTTTATCAGAACCCAAATATGCCAAAGATTGAAAAGATTGACAAAGGTGACTGGATTGACCTAAGAGCAAGTGTAGGGGGTGCGTTTAAAAAGGGCGATTTCGCCCTAATTGACCTCGGTGTGTCCATGCGTCTACCAGACGGTTATGAAGCCCATATTGCGCCTCGTTCTTCTACGTTTAAAAATTGGGGAATCATTCAGGTCAACAGTGTTGGCGTAATTGATAATTCCTTCTCAGGTACAAATGACGTTTGGAAAATGCCTTGTTTCTTTACAAGAGATACAGTGATTAAGCCAAATGACCGCATTTGTCAGTTCAGAATTGTTAAGAAAATGGAGCCTGTGTCTTTTACAGAAATGACAGAGCTTAATGGCACAGATAGAGGCGGATTTGGTAGCACGGGCAATAACTAAACATTAATTAAAAATCGAAAAAAATAGGGAACTTAGACAGAGTAAAATCCATCTAAGTTCCCTATAATTATATATTTTTTAGCCTTGAGGGGTCTCCACAAGTTCAACATTTAGAGTCTGGTCTTTATCATTAGTAATAGTCAAGTGCTTCCCAGTATAACCTTCTTTTTCAACATTAACGCCATATTGGTCGCCAATACCACTCAAAAGGAATACATTGGTCTTGCCAGCAACAGGAACCACTTCAACAGAATCAGCGTCTACAACCTTGATGCTTGCAGTATCAGGGGTTGCGTTGACAGTCAACAGAAAGCCATCCTGTAGGCTTACTACGCCATTGTTTAACTTAAAGAAGCGCCCATCAAGACCAACGCCGCAGTTGCCTTTTGCGACAACAGCCTCGCCAACACCATTTCCTTCACTGTTATGTAGGGTGACTACCTTACTATTGCCAACCTTTACAACAGTAAACAAGTCGCTATCCCAAAGCTGGCCGCAGGTAGAAATGGCCTTATTTACTTTAACAGTAGTAGCGCTAATGTCACAGATAACACCGTTAATAGTCTTTAAGGTATTTTTATCTAAATGGATTCCTCCGCAAAATTTAGCCATATTATATTACCTCCTATTATTTAGTAACCCAAGCCAAAGCACCATTAACAACACCTAGCACCTTACCGTTATCGGCTTCAGTAAATGCGGGCAAGATAGCATCTACATAGGCTTTAGTTACAGCTTCATTATTTTCAGACGGTGTTCCAGTCAGCTTTAGCTTGCCTACCATAGTACCACCAGATTTAAGAATAGCGCTTGCCTGAATAGCACCCGTCTTACCATCAACATAAGACTTAGTAGCAGCATGATATGTCTGCATAGGCTCCCCAATGCTAACGGGCACATATTCATTTTGTGTACTTGCTTTAACAAAAGCCGCAGAGCCATCGCTTGTTGCGGTTAGTCTGGGCGAATTAGTTTCTACAGACTCGATTGTAGGACCAATATATAAAGGTGCCGGTCCATTGGTAGAAATCTTATGAACGTTAACAATAGCGTGTTCATTCATGTCAAGTTCGCTATCAATCTTGCCATCAGCGCCTAAAACAGACCGCTCATCAACATATTTCTTTGTTGCTGCATCTTGGTCAGCTACAGGGTCTAACAGACTGGAAATCTTGTGGTTATTGATGTCTACATCAGACTCAATAGCAAGACCGGTATCAGTGTTGCTAATAGACTTGACACCTAAAATAGCCTGTCCACCCATTTGTAGGTTGCCTGTCATCTCAACACTACCATCTGCCATAAAGTCGCCATTACCTTCACCACTCGCGGTTACATTAAGTACAGGACGGCCAAGAATATCCTTAGTATAATGGAATTGATTACTGTTTAGCAACTCACCGCCATCAGCGGCTCTAATTACATGAGACATTTAACCACCCCTTAGCCCATGATTACAACACGATAACTGCCAGAGGCCAAAGTACCGGCAGAAGCGGTATCGTTAATAATAATAGTCACACCATAGTTAGTCTGGTTGATAACCACGTCAGCAATAACCTGATTGCCGTTAGAGTCATATAGTTGCACAATTAAATCAGAAGTGGTAAACTTATGAGTAGTTGCAGGGATAGACCAGCTAAACGCCCCACCAGCCGCAGTTAAATCAGCATTAAAAGCTGAATACTTGTGGAACTTCTCAGGAGCGGTTTGCCATGTAGGCGCACCAGAGCCACTGGAAACAAGAATTTGGTCTTTATCGCCAGCAGTAGCAGGAGCATAGAAGCTGGGAGTCTTAGTCGCAGTGCCATTGAGAGTGATAGTGTTAGCAGTAGCCCCAGTATCAATTCCATTGAGCTTAGTGACCATAGTACTAGTCATAGCACCATTGGCAGATGTAGAAGCTGCGGCCATCTTAATGCCACTATCATCAACACTCAGGCCGTTGTCAGCCACCACTTTAGCAGACACTACATTGGCATTACTGATATCAATGCCATTACCAGCCGTATAAACGTCAGCCAAATCTTCAACATTTAAATAAATATGGCTTGTAGTGCCACTACCAGAAGCACTATCATAAGTGTTGATAGTAAAATCAATATACTTAGTACCAGCGGGTAGACCAGAAGCATCGCCATCACCGGTAGAAGTTTTAACCTCAGCAGACTTAACCAAATAATCCTTGGGAATGTTAATGATGTCACCAATACCCACATTGTCCTTCTGTAGCTGATAAGAAGCCAAATAACCAGAGGTCGCAGTAGACAGCTTGCTAATAGTATACTCAGGAACAGTCACCTCCGGAATGGTGACCATTAGACCATCAGCAGACAGGCTTGCCGCATTACCAGCTGCAGTGCTTAGTTTGATGCCAACAGATGGCTCAGTTGCCGTGCCACCTATGGCAATACCCTTGTTTGCAGTTGCGCTTACAGACTTAACCTTAGCCTGAGCTTCAGCCATAGCATTATCAGCCGCAGTTTGAGCAGCACCAGCAGCAGTGTTAGCCTCAGTAGCTAACGCACGAGCACCATACACAGTAGCTTTAGCACTACCATCAGTAGATGAGCCAAGCACAGCACTAGCCGCACCCTTACTATCAGCACCAATCGCATCAGGCGTAATAGTAGTCTCGGTTGCCGATGTGACGTGACCAGCCGCATCAACAGTAACTACAGCGGATTTAGCCGCACCACCATAAGTACCAGCAGTTGCACCGCTTAGACTATGGCCTAAAGTCACAGTCTTGCCGCTACCATTCACATCTACCCACTTATTACCAGTGGCAATAGTAAAGGTATCAGTCTTAGCGGTTGCTTTTAAGGTAACGTCAGTGCCCTGACCAGTAACCTCGCCAGAAGCCACACTCTGCGCCTTAACAGTAATATTAGACCATGCGTTCTGGTTGACCTCACCGCCACCAGCAACAGCATTCTTTACAGCTTCATCCAATGCGGCGAGCGCCTGTTGCATGGTCATGCCAGTGGTTACATAACCGTCAGTTACAGGGGAATAACCAGTTAAAGTTAAGCCAGTAACATTGGTAGTGGTAACTTTGCCAGTAGAATCAAGTCCTGTAATGACAGCGCCAGTGGTGGACCCTTGATTATAAACAACACCAATAGGCCCCCAATTAGTGCCGTCAAACCGATAGATGAATTTATCAGAACTGTTATAGTAAATCTGACCCTCTTTTGGATTTGCCGGGGCAGTTGCTAGAGGTTGAATTACTGCGTTCTGCAACTCATTTTTTGATAAATTTAGATTCGCTAAGTAAACCAAAATAACGCCCTCCTTTAATTAAAATACGCTTTGCCGCTAAAAGGAGCGGCAAATGTAAGCCTTACATTATTTGTATCTATATAAACAACATCACCAACAACAATACTATCGCCACTATCCACCACTACAACAGAACAATATTTGTTAAGGCCATGATTGACCTCCCAAACTTGGCTTGCTACTGCTTGCGTATGCACATAGTTCTTGTCATTGATAATATTAAGGTCGGTATTCGTCTTATTACCAATCAGTTCTACACCATTGATTTCAGGTTTGTTTGCAAGGTCATTGTAGTTAGTAGATGTTGCATTTACAACACCCATACTACCAGTTATATTCTTTTGGTCGCTACTAAACCCAGCATTAAACCCACCACTAGTATTTACATTAACACTAAACGTACCTCCGCTACTAATAGATGGGTTAAGATTAAAGCTCGTGTTTACCAAGGCTCATCACCCCTCAGTGTTGCGCTGACAGGGATTGTCATAATAGAGCTTGCTGGCTTTTGGCCACTTGTCATAGACACTAAAATCTGGATGTTGGCTTGATTCCCCTTAAAAGACAATGTATCTTGTTGAGTAAGAGAACAAGACATATTCTCGCCCTCTATTGTAATGTCATCTCCATTCTTATCTACCACAGTGGGACCAGATGTAAAAATAATATGAGTATTAGCCTTATCAACCAAATTCATGTCCAAACATACATTGAAATTAAAGGTGGGTGTAGTCCCCTTATAAATCACGTCCAAATCTTTATCACAATTCATATTACAAGTAAGCGCCATTGACTATCCACCTCCACATCTTATTAAAAAAATTAAAAAATAAGAGGGCATAAAGCCCTCTTTTTATACGCTCAAAATATCCTTCAGTTTAGTATAAGCATCTTTTACATATTTGATAGCCGCAGTTGTAAAAGCAGTGACAATTACAATGCTGTCAAAGATTTGCATAGTCTCTTCGCCAATATCAATACCAACATAAGTCATATAAAAAGGTAAGATGCTTACAATAATAGACATAAGGCTAATGCCAATGCCTAATACAACAAATTTAGCAAGGCTGCTTGCAATCTTGCTCCATTCAAACTCAAAGCCTTCAATTTTTACGCTACGCCAAGCGCCAAGTAGGATGTTGGAAACGTATGCGCTAAGAAATAACAGCGCACCCAGCCCAACTTTTTCTAAATTAGAAATAATAAGTTCAATCATTCCATTCACCCCTTAATAAGATTTAATCTATCCAGTACAACAGCAAGCATTTCACGTGTTATAGTATCTTTTGGATTTGTACTATCAAAAATTCCTGCATTGACCGCTTTATTCCAAGACTCCTTAGCCCATTCATCTGCTTCTGTGGCAGAAGAATTGTTGTTAGGAGGCGTTGTAATAACATCCTTATTATCATATTTAATACCTAAATAATCAAGGATACCTTTACATTGTGCAATCGCTAATTTATTTCTATGTTCACTACTCTTCAACAACGCAACATCATTTTTGTTTGTATGAAAAGCGTGTTCGATTAAAATAGCAGGAGCATTTGTATTTCTTAAAACATATAATCTGTCATGCACCAATGCAACAGCACGTGTTGTAATTCCCACTTCTTTAATTCGAGCAATTATTTCATTTGCAGCAACATTGCGATTAGCTGTGATACCGGCAGAGGAGGTATACACACTCCATCCGCTTGCATCACTCCAATTAGCCCCACTTGCGTTTGTGTGTAAACTTACAAATAGACTTAAATCGTTAATATTGTTAGCAACTTTGCAACGATATGACAAATCATTTGCGTCACCTTTTCCCGTAGGATTTGACTCTCCTGTTCTTGTTAAGATAACAGAAACGCCATGCCGTTCAAGAATCGTTTTCATTCTTTTTGCCATATCAAGGGCAAATTCTGGTTCACTAAAAGACCCGTCAGGACTTTTATTGTTGCTTTGTGCTCCATGGCCGGGGTCGAGAACAACTTTCTTACTCATCTTATTTCCCCCTATTGTTTTTTTCAAATAGACAAGAATAAAATTATTAACAACACGAGAAGAGTAAATTGAACCATTCGGAAAGATACATTGTGAACTTCCTCCGCCGTCCAGCATAAGAGCAGTATCCACTTTATAAGTTTTTTCCAATTCTGATTTCAAAGACTCGGGTGTACTACCGTATTTGCTGTCATCAGAGGAACAATACAATAGTAATGAACGGCCAGCAACTCCTACTGCTGACCGTCCACGCTTTCCACCCATATCTTTTGGGTAATTTACACTTTTATCTCCATCGTATCTTTTAATAGCAACGCATCCAAGATAATTATTTTTATTATTTGGAATGATTTCCATCTTAAAATCATTTATATCATTCCAAGCGTACCCAAATTCACTCCATTTAGGGTTGTTTACTACCTTACCATTGCTTTTTACGTTGCAAAGGGCTTTGCTACCTGAAAAGATACCAGCATTAATAATATAGTCGCAATTTGTTTCCGACTTAATTTTTTTCATTGTTTTTCTGCTTTTGTTAATATATAATTCAATTTTGTCTATTTTATCAAAAGGAACAAGAGCAACCTGCTTGCTCATTGTATTCACTCCTTCATAAACTTTTCAACAATAGACATAAACTTTTCCTTATCATGTACGGCGAAAGCGTTACCAAGTTCATGATAAGAATCTTTAATCAGAGAAGACCAATAAATCTTTGCGTCACACTTCTGTTCAATGTTCATGGATTCCCATTCCTTAGATACTTCTTTATAATCGAAGTCGAGCGCTTTGTGATAAACTGTGGGATAGGTATGGCAGTTATTGGCAAAGTATTCCATTGCAATACCTACATCTACTCCACTCTTAACGGAAAGGTCAAAAATTTCATAAGTGTGTCTAACAAGAATGTTGTTCATATTTATTCCTCCCTTTTATTGCCCTCGTAACCTCCGGGGCGGAATTTTTATTAAATAATTTCAAATCTTCTTTTTAATTGAAAGAAGCTTTGATAAACCCATAAGTTATTTTAGGGAGAACACCCGTTATTGAACTTAACTCAGGATACTTTGTTTCATCAATTATAAGTCCATTGCAAGGAAGCCAAGTGCCTTTCATCTTGCTGGGAAAGTTAGTATCTACGCTTCTCATAATAGTACCAATAGAGAATTCAGAACCACTTAACTCATCAGATAATCCCTGCACTTGCTTAATCGTTGTAGCAGGATACAAAGTGTCATAGTCTGTACCATTGTATTGTTTCATTGTAATGTTTTTATTTACAGCCAATGTATAAACCTCCTTTATGTATATGTTATAACATATAAAATAGGATTTGTAAATAGGTTTTTGAAAAGTTTTTTATTTTTTAATTAAGAGATGCTTTGATGTAGGAATAATAGTCTGTATTTGTTATATTTGGGACAACTTTTGCGACCAATCCACTTCTTGACTCCAAAATATGAATAGTAATTTTTCTGTCCACTGGATTATTTTCTATACATTCACATACAACAAACCCGTTTGTTTCCGAATTTCTTTGTGTGTATTCACCATTAATCTCTAACATATACGAGCCTTTTTCGGTTTCTTCATTGTTATGGATTAAGCTATAATATAATTTTTTGTCGGGAGAAGCGCTACTAAAACATGCAACATAATTTGCATTATTTGATACAACAAATCTATATGGAGTAAGTGGAACAGCAGACCGCGTAGACTGCGCAGACTGCAACGTCAAAGGAGTAACAGTATGGGTTATAGTATCAAAATAGTATAAAGTGCCATTTTTGCCAGGTAAAAAATATATGTAATTTCCAGAGGTTTGCATATCCTCAGGCAAAATAGGTTCATTCAAAGTTGGGTCATTGAGAACCATATTAAATTCCCCTGACGCTATATCTTCTATATAAAAAGCCCTACCTCTGGCATATAACAGAAATACATTATTTAATACAGTATAGAGCGTTTTGCTAGTACTTGTATCTGAAAAATCTACGCCAACAGTTTTTTGATACGAGGGATTCATAAATAAAGCAGGTATGGAACCAGCAAATACAATTTTATAGCCGCTATTCCCTGTTCCAATCACATATGAATAAACAACATTTTCTATGCACGCAAAAGAAAGAGAAGAAGAACTCCAGTTTACATCGCTTAAACCTTCATCCCCACTCTCAAAATCAATTACCGCTTCCCCTGTTTGTCTGTCAAAATGGAATAAAACTTCATGGGTCAATGTTTCATCGGCATCGACAACTTTATCAGTAAGAATATACTTCACGCCACCCATTACTCTATGTGTGATAAAACCATATCCTAAAATTCCAGAGTCTATAATTCTATTTTCAGAAGAATTAGACAGAATATAAAATATTCTATACAAGTAGTCGCCGTAATTATTGTATGAGGCATAACAAGTAAATAATTTCGTGTCTCCATAATATTCAACGCATTCAGTAAACATTGTTCCCAAAGTATACTGTGCGCCTCCGAATGTCTCATTTGCTAGAACATCAACATTCATATCAATTGAATCACTTCGAAAATTCAAATTTACTGATTCAGGGAGTATATTAGCTAAATCAGGATATCTCATTTTATTAACTTCTCTTCCATCGCAGGGTAGCCAAGTTCCTTTCATCTTGCCGGGTTCAGTTTCTACGCTATCCATAATAGTGGCGACAGGAAGTTCATTACTATTTAACTCATCAGATAATCCCTGCACTTGCTTAATTGTTGTAGTGGGATACACCGTATCATAACTTGTGCCGTTATATTGTTTCATTGTAATGTTTTTATTTGTTGCCAATTATATCACCCCTTTTTTATTCAATTATCTTCTTTGTATCGTAATTTACCATTGTATCTCTCGAAATACAAACAACTGGTCGTACATATGGATAAGGTGTGCTGGTCTTGTAAATAGGATTAACATCGAACCATCCGTTTTTAGTCACTACAAATGACTCTTTATTGTTTACAACAGTACTCGTATTTCGATAAGGGGTTCTTGTCCATTGCATTTGAAAAGCACCATCATTACTTGATAAATGCGCTTTTCTCCGTTTCATTTGGTCCTCTTTACTCAATATAGATGGCGTTCCAGTAGAAAAATCATATTTAAAATAATCTAATGGCACACCTTCATCTGGCAATACATAACCAAGTTCCTCAAAACTTGCCGCACCAAAATTCAATTCTTTTGCCGACAAAAGAAATACTTTGGTTTCCATTCTTTGTACACTATCCGAATCTACTTCATATACCGGAACAACAGATGACCTTATTAGATGTTGTTCTGTTTCTCCAAAACGCTGAAAAAATCCTCCATCTAAATAAAGAGATAAATCACTTCCGCCATAATTTTGGTCTGAAAGACTTGTGCCACTTTTGCTTGTCCAATAAAACACATCATCTACATTTTGCCGCATGAGCCAAGTCTTACTATTCATATTATTATCGTATTTTTGATTTCCACCCGCTGGAATGCCTTGTTGTATAACAATATATGGTATATCTTTATATTTGTTACTGCTGGATGTGGTATTCATCTCAGAAAGATATATCGTATCACCGATAGCAAAACTCCCAGCTTCAACAAGATATGGTTCTTTGAAATAAATTTCGCCAGAACTCATACTTTCTGGAGGAGAATCTGAAACTTTTATTTTATCCTTTTTGAAAATAGGAGCGTTTTCTTTTATATACAACTCTAACTCCCGCATAGATTTTATTACTGTGTTTAAGACATTGGCATTTAATCTATTTGTATCAGATGTTCCACTAAGCTCAAGACAACCGGAATAATTATTATTATTCCACATTCTCTTAAAATTTTCCCAATCCGTTTTTTCAGATAAAGCAATATCCGTATATCTTGGAATCTTTTTATCAATATCCGCCATTTAATCACCCCGTAACTTGGAACCAAAAATCTGTGGCTTCTTGGTTCGTTGGCATCGTTTCAGAGACAACATAAGCGGGACTATAAGATTTTAACGTATAATCTTGTACTGATACGATTGAATTTATCATTTTATTCAAAAGTTCAGCCGTTATAATTTTATTCTGTCCATTCGGAATTGTTTGTAAAATTTGCTTTGCCAATGCCAAATTATTGATTTCCATTGCCGCTTGATATTGTTTTATCAAATCACCGTCAGAAGCGGTTATATCGGACATAACTGGAAACACATCAATATCTTCTGGAAACGCCACTAATATTTCCCCCTTTAATACATTGGATAATACGGATAAAACGTAATCATATTAACGCTCATTGTGGAAGAGACAGAGCTATAATCACATGAATATGATTTAATAATATATCTGCTCTGTGAATCTTTATCTTTGGGAGAATGAGAAACAACAATATTTACATCCATCCACGGAATCGGAATAACATTCAATGTAATACTATCATTCAGTCTACATTTCCAATAAATCTCAACTTTAGCCCGTTCTAACGCCAATTCATCCGACATGATGTTATCATAGTCCCCACCACACAACACTTGCCTGATACGGCCAATTGACCCATCCACAAAAAATGGGCTTTCAGGGTTGGTGTCAGACCATACAGCTTTAGCTTGCTGATGCCCCAAGAATAGCCATTTACCATCTTTGGTGTATTGTGCGACATAGTACACATTATTTTTGAGGGAAGTAATGTGCGACCCCTTAGAGTCGACCAAATCTTTCGCCCCAAATGTATTTAGGTTAATCTGGATATTCCCAGAAACATCAGCGTTTGGTGTGAACCCAATAATATTATTCTCGCTAAGCTCAGTCATTCTTGCTATCGTCATAGTAATAACATTAGCCGCAATACTAATCTCAGAAGGATAATATTCAGGGTCGTGCGTCCTGCCATATACCTCAATGTAGTTCTTAACACTGGCGAAGTCTGTATTAACGTTTTCGCCAATCAACACACTTTCCCAAATATCGTCATCAATCAGTACTGGCTCATCCTCTCCGCTTGGGATTGGTTCATAATGGAAAACACCGTCAGCATCAAAGAAAATCTGGTATTGGGGCAAAATATCCCTTAATTTAGCAAGAATATTATATACATATCCGCCTTGGTCGATTTCTATATCATAGGGCACAACTTGTATAGTGCCATCCCTATTGGCACATTCACTAACAACGTATTTAGTAAAACCGCCCAATTTCAAAGTGGCAATAATAGCCTCACGCACAGACTCGCCTTGTTTAATAACAGTGGGAATACCCTCAAGTTGCCCGTTTCTTGCGCCTGTAAGCTTAGACATTAAGTCAAGCCCAGTAAAAGATAAAGTATTATTGACCGCATCGTAATTGAAGCTCGGCTCATCAATTAAATAAATGCCTTGATTATACCATTGGATTGTATCGGTTTTAATATTTTTTAATCCAATATATATACGAATATAACGGTCTAAAAATATTTTTCCCCCAGCTTTAATATCGAACGAATTGTTAATGACAACAAGAGAAACGCTACAGCTTCTTCTTAAATCACTATCTGCATCACATTGAATAGAACACGAAGTCATGTTACCACTTATTTCATCTACTATATTATAATTAAAATCCAACAAATTTATTTTTATATAACGTTCATTGACACGTTGTTTAATAATATTATAATCGTCTTGAGTGATATTTAACACGCTATCACCTCTTTGTTGGAATTAGACCGTTTTCATACAAATCATTTTTATCTTCTGGGTCTCCAACCTCTGTCCATTCAGCATTAACTTTAACCATGCCTTGCCCATAATTATTATCATAAGTCAATGCTGGATTACCAGTAAAATAAACAAGCCAATTATTTCCATTTGTATCTTTAATAATTTTAGGCTTTTTATTGGTCAAGAATTTCAACAAAATTTCTTTTTCTTTTGTTATTTTTGTTCTATTAATATTACGATTATCTTCATAACCATCTGGCAACACCCATCCGCCGATAGAACCTGTTTTATATTGCATGATACTATTACTGACAATAATAGGAAATTTTCTATTATATGGTTGAAATACACCGATTTGTTGATTCACGGCATTTCCATTATACTCAACACCAGCCATAAACTTAAATACTGTATTAGCGTCGCAAATAAATACTCCATTAAATTTGGACAAAATAGATTCAATAATATAGCTTCCCTCTACGTTGCCTATCATTGGAACAAACGCATATTCATATTCAACATTGTAGGCATTAAGATTATCAATTATAACAAAAGACAATTCTTCTGGCTTAGAAATTGGAATTTCACGTATTGTTATCCAATCAAATTTCCCTTTAACACGCCTTTTTATTCTAACCGATGTAATTTCGCCTACTATTTGGTCAATATTACCGCCTCGTACATCCCCTTCGAATGTAGCATTCATTATTGTATCAATATCCCAATCAGTTGGAATAATAGTGGTATAATCAAACGTCACATTTCTACTCACATTGAAATCATCTAAAATACCATTTTGTAACTTTGTTTTTGTAATATTCCCTATATTAGTCGGTAGGGGGTCAAATGCGTTTCCATCAGAACAGAAATTATATCCAAGATACCCAATCAAGATACAACACCTCTATTCTCAATCTTTAAGTCATATAAGTTATCCACTTTGCGCACCCAAATAAATAATTGTTCCTCTTCCCGGGGCAGAGAAATTTTATTTGAATTGATAACATATGCAAATAAATCTCCGCTATTTAACGCCCTTAATGAACAACAACAGCTATTACCATCTGCGTAATAAGTTATAGTAATGGTATCTCCGTTTATGTTAGAAAATTTAATTATCTCCGTATCAGGATTAAAACTTCTGCCCCACAATCTCATTGTGAAATTATCATTTATTTTGTAACCTTGTCCCCATTGTACATAAGAGCCATTTTCTCTAACATCAAGTTCTTTATTATCAATGTATATAGGATTTTCCGGATTAGTTTCGCCATCAATAATATAAATTTTTGATTCAATAGATATATATCCGCCGCTACAATTATTCGTAAGATTCAAAATGGAATAAGTGTCTGGTTTTGTGTAACTGGTTGTAAAACTAACCTTACCAGTCGTAATTTTAGTACCTTCGGCAGTTACTCCATTAACTTCAATAATATAGCTTGTCTTATCTTCAAATCCACTAAATAAGTATGAGCCAATAAATGGCAACTCTAACGAAGTGTTATAAATCTGGCCACTTGTAGAAATTAAAATTCCTGAAATGCTATACAAATTGAATACATAAGCATTTAAGATTTCGCCTTGTATTTGATTGTATTCAACTTGAAACGAGTAACTTGAATTAGAAACAACATTACCAGTTGGCATATTGTTAATAAGAAAAGTCGGTGTTGTATAACAATGAAATTGAATTACATTAGATGCACTTGACACATCCCCGCTTGCGTCTTTTGTTGTCAAAGTCGCTTGGTAATAAGTGCCATTTGATAATGTATTAGCAGGAACAGTATGATAAAATTGAAAAGTAGTTTGCGTTTGTTCATATACAACTTCCAATGTTGCATTATTCTTTATTGTTAAAGTATTTGCAACAACCTGATTACCACCCAGCACACCAAATGCAAACGTAGTGGCTTGAGTTGCATCAAACGCACTCGTTGAATAAAGTATAGGTGTAGTTAAAGCCATTCAATCACTCCTTTCTGTTAACCACTTAAAAAATGCTTTTACCGCCCATAAAATGATAATAATTGTTAGTTAATTTTCTTGAAACCAAAAATCGCCGATTCCCTGAGCAGTTGGCTGCGCAGATTGGGTAAGAATTTGCACTCCATCTTTGCTATCTTTACTATTAAAACCAACAATATGCCACACACCTTGTTTCAAGTCACTCGACAAAACAGCGCATTGAAGCAATATCACAGTACCTTCGATAAAAATATCAGATATTCCGTCTAAAAATTTACCGTTAGTCCCTATTCGAACAATTTCATAAGCCGTGGTATTATTTAAATTTAAAGTAATATCATCAGAAGTGGCAGCATAACCAACTTTAACAGCAATTACATTGCCCTCTTTTGCTATGACGCCAATATCATCTACCGTACCTTTAAAACTACGGCCATCAGTACTAGTAAGAGATATAATAGGGACACCAGAGTTCTCATCTACATAAGCTTTATTTGCTGCATCTGTATTTTTGACAGGTTTGTCAATATTAACCAGTCTAACAGCCTTTGTTCCAACAGTCGCTGAGTCGCCTGAAATTTGGGTACCACCAAAGAAGCCCAGTTCGTTTTCACTGTCTTGTGAAGGAACTATTACAGACACAAAACTATCCATTGTACCTTCATACATATGTATGCCAGCTGGAGTAGCACCAGTAATAACAGTAGCGCCACCGAATGCATCACCAAATTCAAATGTGCCCCATACCGAATCCCCACCTCTATTGATAGCTCCAACATCACTGGAAGTAAGTTTAACAGCGCCCGTTTTACTGTTTACAGATGTGACGGGTGCAGTTTCCAACTTCTTATTAAGCTGTGTCTGCACATTGCTTGTTACACCATCAAGATAACCTAACTCAGTAGACGTAACCTCACTCACAGCTACCTTACCACTACCATTAGACACTAAGGCACGATTGGCGGTAAGATTGCTGTCTGTAATGGTGCTTGCGCCACCAGTGACCGTATCTTGTTTAGAACCTAGAGCCGTTTTAACTTGTCCCACATCTGTCTTTAGCGCACCAACGTCAGTTTGCAAGCCATCAATATCAGACTCGGCCATGGCAATATTATCTTCATTAGTATCGACCCTTAGCGTCAATGCGTCTATATCTTTCTTGCGGGGGACAGATAAATCATTATTATATAATCCTAAATTTTTTGGCATTTTCGTCCCTCCTTAGTTTAGATAGGCTGTGCCGCCAATAGCAGAAGAAAAGGTAATTTTAACATTGTTAACGTCTGTATACTCAAGCTCACCAATAACAATATTTCCTTCGCTATCTTTAACGGTAACAGCAGGGTATTTATTCATGTTATGGGGGATAAGCCACTTTATGCTTGCAACACTCTGAGTATAGATATAAGTTCTATCAGAAATAATTCCAATGTCAGAAGTAGTCTTGTTCCCTTTAAGTTCAACATCATTAATACTGGGCAAATTGATAAGCTGATTATAATCACCAGTTTGAACAGGAGCTTCGCCCTTATCACCGGGAATAATCACAAAACCATTGGACATATTGCCATTGGGCACAAAAACCCTATATACCGCCCCTAATACGGGCTGTCCACCATAATACTGTACGGTGTTGTTTTTACCATTGATGGACATTACACAAGTGCTGGTTTTTATACTCTTGCAAACACCGCTATATATCTGTGCTGTATTGTCTCGTATTTTCTTATCAACTATAATTTCAATAGCGTCTAAGATTTCATTCGCAATGTCCAATCCAACACCTCCTTTTTATATAGAGGGCGTATAATCACGCCCTCTTATAAGCTCTTTGATAGGCCATTTGCTTCAGTCCGGTAATCAAACCATTTGCGTCTGTTGCGTTCGGCAAAGACAAGTTGTCAATATTAAACACTTGAGACATTGTAGACATTATTGATTTTGGATTTACCTTGCCCCAATCCCACAAGTTTCGTGTAATATCAGTTGGAATAATTCCATCGCCCTGATTTAGCACTCTTAATTCTGGCCCTCGTTCTCCTACCAACGACAAGCCACCAGATGCAGACATTGTTCCCGTTGCGTAAGACCATTTACCAGATGCAGGATTGTACGTATGCTTATCACCTGTAATATAATCTCTTTGAGCGTATAAATCTTTATTTGCTTGTTCAAGCCGTCTACGCTCAGACTCGGATGCAGAATGCCATGCTTTAGAGTTTGCCTGAATTTGTGCATCAATATCTTTAACCGGATTTTGAGAACTTAAAGACTCTTTTTTCTTTTCAGCAGATTTTATTTCAAGTTCAGTTGACTTAATTTGAGTAATTAACTGTTTATATTCATTGATAAAAATCCTTAAAGTATCCAATCTGCCACTATCAAGCCTTGAAAGAAGTTGCTGTTCTTTTAATAATTCCTGTTGGCTTTTATTGATATTTTCAACAGCGTTATTCCATTCTGTTCTATAATCTTCCCATTTACTAATCTGGTTATCAAGTGCTTTAATTTCTTTATCAATATTTTCTTGACGGCGAATTGCATCTAATGTCAATTGCGCGCTACTTATCGCATCTGCATCTTCTTCGTATCTAAACTGTCCATCTCTATACACAAGAAGTTTCTTTGATTTAGCTTTCGCCAAATCATTTAATGCTTGCTCTTTTTTTATCTGTTCTTCAAGCGCATCGTTTTGCTCATTTATAGTATCTTTCTGCTTTTCTAATGCGGCAATTTGTCCATCAATATAATCATTAACTACATTATTATATATAGCAGCTTCTTTAGACAACGCATCTTTTCTCTCAGACAACAAGCTAATATATTCTTCAAGAATTTTAATCTGTTTTTCATTCTCGTTTGTAATTTTCTTTTGATACTGCCACCATTTAACAGACAAAGCATTGATTTCTTCTTGACTAGCGCCAATAGAACGCATATATTGTGCTTGATTATGCAATGCTTCTTGAATCTCAAGCATTTTTTGAGTCTGTTTTTCTTCTGAGGCTCCACTCGCTTCAAGCAAATTCAATTCAGACTCTCGTAAAGACACCGTATTTTTTAACGACTCTAATTTTTCATCGGTAGTATTTTTGCTTGTTGCAGTACCTTTACTCGTTTTAGCTTTTGTGCTACCAGTAGAAAATTTAGTACCGCTCCACGTCAACCCGGATAAAAGTCCAGTCAATGTACCTTGCGCTTCTTCTAATGTTTTCTTAACACCATAAAGTTCATTTGCTTTCCGCCAATATTGTTTTTCACCATAAGCAGACTCAATTGGGTCAGAAGAATTTGCTACGGCTTCTAATGCAGTTAATTCAGATTCAAGCGCCGTGATTCTTGTTTTAGACTGTTCAATGATTTCTTTAGTTAAATTATATTCATTTGTTATACGTCCACTAATATATTGGTCGCTTGTTTCAATCAAAGAAGAAATTTGAGCCTCTTCTAAATAATAAGTATCATTTATTTTTTGAATGCTATTTGCAATTTGCGGATGCAGTTTTAATAGCTTTTTATATTGAGACTCTTCGATTTCCAAAGAATTTGATAGGACATTAGATTCATTTGAATAATTTTCTGTCGCCGTTGTCAATTCATTTAACAAATCTTTCGCCCAATCATACTCATTAGACAATTCAGTAAGTGCCGATACAGTTTCCTCATTAATAACTCCCGCATATTTCATTGATTCGATTGAACCATCTTCCATTGCGGTAGTCAATAACTTAACATTTTCTGTTAATTTAGTTTTTAATTCGTTGCCTGTATAAGTAGCTTTACCAGCAACCTTTTCAAACGCATACCCTAATTTTTGAAAACGTTTGATGTCTTCATCTGTTATTTCATCAAGCCCATAATATACATCTTGCCCAACGCCTCTAGTATCTTTTCTTACCCATCCGGTTTTGCCTGTACTTAAAGTGTATCCTTTTTCTGTTCCTTTTCCTTCTGCTTTTGTCTTAGCTAAGTTAGAAAGGTACCTTTCTAATTCTTCGTTTTCTTTTTCAAGGGCATCTTTTTCTTTTAATATTTCTTCTGTGCGTTCATTCCAAGGTAAATTATTGATTTCTTCAAGACGCTCTTTATTTGTTTCAAGTCGGTTATTTGCCTCTTCAATAGTTGGGTTTTCTTTTTTCCACGCCTCTACAGCAGCAACAATTCCAACAATCGCCGCAGAAATACCAAGCAAAATTGGCAACGCTGCTCCGCCAGACATTCCGATTACTGTGAATATATCGCCAATAGATTTTGCATTCCCAAGCAAACTAATCGCTGCGCCCATTTCTTTAAATTGAGAAATAGCTACTGTAAAAATTTTGGTAGCATCCAACAATGACTTCGCGCCCCAACTAACGCCAGTGAGCAACAATATTTTAGAAATAACTTGCCCCAAATCAGTATTTGCTAATTCTAAAAGTTTTTTACCCATCTCCAGCAAACTACCAATTAGTTCCTTATCAATAACATTGTTCGCCAAATCTTGGAATGCTTTTTTTAAATCGTGCGTTTTCGCCTCAAGAGATTGCATATATGCGGCGTTTTCTTCAATCGCGCTACCAGATGAGTTAAGCGATGTTTTCACCGCATCTTGAGCGTGTTGGAAATTATTCATCAACGCCAAGAAATTATTTAATTGAGTTGTACCCGCAATAGTGGTAGCAATATATTTTTGTGTATTGCTATCTAATCCACCCCATTTTTCAGACAACCCTTCGAGCAAATCATATCCACTTTTAAGTTGCCCGTTTTCATACATTGCAACGCCAAGTTGGTCAAAAATTTCCGTTATTTTCTTACCATTTGAAGAAGTATCATCAAGAACCTGAGCAAGGTTCGCCATTATGGTATTGAGTCAAAAACCTTAATAAGTTCGTTACTCTTATCGGGAAAGGTCTTGGACAAATCTTCTCAGAATCTCTTGATGCTTATTGGCTTCTATTTCCCAGAAAGGCAATCTAAGCAAGGGTACGTTATTCTTTTTGCAGTAATCAGTTTTTATTTTATCTGTAATAACACGGATTTCATAGATTTTTTGAGCCGTTTCTTTATCTTTTGCATAATTTACTGGTCGATAATGACCAACGCCATCTACTTCAATACAAGCATTGTATTGGGGCAAATAAAAATCAAACGGCAATACTTTTTTATAAACGCAGTCATTAAAAGTTTTTTCTTTTTGATAAATTATGTTATTTTGATTTAACCATAATTCAACAGAGGCCGCAATAGCCGATTGTTTAACGCGACATTCATTACATTTATATTTACCAGCAACAAAATGGTTTACATCAACTAAAAAATCATTGCCGCAAGAGCACATAATTTTAACAGGACTTTTATCTCCTTTATACTCTTGATTATAAACAACGCAATCCCAACCATGAACAAAAGCAAAAATACGCATATTATCAACAGTAAAAGGATTTCTTTTGCTAAAACGCTCAAATTTACTATTCCGTAGAATAGACATCGGCTCCATAACTCCTCTATATCCCTCACTGTCTTGGACGGTAATCTTTTTATGATACTTAATATCGGGGCCGTCTAATATTATTAAACCATTGGTTTGAGCTATTTGATGAAATTTATTCGTATCAATATGTTTAGTATTAGTCGCGCCTTTAGAACGACGTTGATTAAAGCAGACGTTACAACATTTATCATTTTTCTTCACAAAGTCGTGCCATTTTTGGTTAAATTCTCGGCCACATAAGCCGCATCGAAACCGCAATGCCATTTTTATGTTCTGAATATTTTTCTTTTCAGTTAATAAAACAGTACCAAACTGGCTATGTTTTTTAATATACAGTTGCATATTTTCATAAAAATAAGGATTTTTTGTACTAAAGGTATGAGATAAATCCATTTTATATGTACCGGATTTTAATGTTCGTTGAGAGCTATGGGCCGTTCGAGCATACAAATATCCTTCTTTATCTTTACATTTATATTTATAGTCAGCGCCTTTAGACTCGTTATCTAATAACTCCAACCCTACACCAGCAAACATTTGTTTTATTTCTTCTATCGTTAATTTTTTAGACATTTTTACCTTCCCCACTATAAATTTCTTTATAGATTAGACTATTTCTTTATCCCATATTATTGGGATATCACCATTTCGATTTAAGGGAATCTCACCCGCCACTTGGCCCTACTTCTATTGCGGTTACGCCGCCTATGGAATAGTCGTTTGACACACTCCTGTTCGGAGCTTTGCGCCCAAGCATCCATTGTTAAAGCACTTAGGTTTTTGGCCATATGCCATCTCTATCGTTTTTAACACTTTCGCACATTCACGCTTACCAATCTTTCAAGGTTACGTTGTAGTGATAGAGCTTTAGGAATTACTGGGTTTAGATAAATACAAACAGTGCATATTACTATACACTTAGGGACTCACTCTCCCCGAGAAGACTTACTTGCATTTCTTGTTTGTTCTGTAATTGCGGTCATTAAAGCCATTGTCTCATCGAGGCTGTTACCCATTGCAGACGAAGATGAAGCAACTACAGATAATCCAGTAGCCAAGTCGCTTGAAGAAACAGCGTATTGGTTGCTTACTTCATTGATTTTATCTACAATGTCAATGGCGTCTTCTGCTTCAATACCAAACGCTATCATTTGAGAAATTAGAAAATTTGCAGACTCTCCAGCGCTAATTTGTTCGTCCGCTACGTTTTGGAACATACTGGAAATTTGAGCTAATGTAGCAGAATCTTCGTCTGAATAGCCCGACTTTTTAAATTCGGTTGCGGCTTCAACCATTTCTGACGGTTATATAACTATCGACAATTACTTTTTCTTTCTAAATGTGCAAAAATCGCCCCACTCATTTTCATGCTTTCTTCGCTCTTCTTGTTCTTTAATCATTTTTTTCATTTCTTCTACATTATTTACTTTTCTGATACCACCAAGTATAGTCCATATAAGAACAAATACAATATTAAAAACAATTGCCATAGCGGCAAATTTATATGGGTCTAATCCAATTGCCACACTAATAATCAAAGCCAATAAAGTGGGAGATAGAAATGTAAAAGATATAATCAAACAACCCATGTTTATTCTCCTTTGCTCCTTTTGTCGTTTGTATCATATCATGCAGAAATATTTTTGTCAATAGTTAATTCCAATATTTTTTAAATATTGCCTGACTATTTCTTCGCCCAATATAATTTAGTGGGCCGCTCCGTATAGTCGATTGACACGTCCCTCATCAGGATTTCGCGCCCAAACTGCCCTTTTTAACAGTACTTAGGGCTTTCGCCCATATACCATCCTTACAGTTGTAATAGTTTCCCACATTCATATAGACATATCTCATCCTATATTGTAGTTGTAAGGCTCTTGAGGCTTTCAAGGGTTTAGGAGCTGTTCTCGGCGCTGGTTTACTATCCCATCGCCCCGGCTCATACCGATTTGGTTTGCCGGTTCTTGCGACGCTTTGTCCCATTTTGGACAATTTTGATACATATTTATCTAAAGATTCGCCTTGCAAGTCACTAACTTTCTTAAATTCTGTGATAGCATCATCCATTTCATATACTTGTTCTACAAAAGAACTGATAACCTCTTTTGTAGCTTGAAACACTTTATTTGCCGCATCAACAGACAATGCTAATTCGTCTGTTGAGCTTTTTGCCTTTTGCACACCACTAGCCATTTTTTCAAATTCTTGGCTAGGAATTTTCAAAGCAGCTAATTGTTGTTGAATTTTATTAGTATCAAATTCGGCATCCACCAAAATTGAATAATTAGAATTTTTAGCCATATCTCACCATCCTTTTAATTTTATGCGATTTGGCTATAAGCAATAAGTATTGCTTCAGCAACGTCATCTTGGCTCTTTTTGCTATTTGCTCCATGCCATTCCAAATCAAGTCCAAATACGTCATTCGCCATTCTTACTGCTTTTTCTTTTAATACTTCTCGTTTTAATCCTTCTCTTGTCCCGTCATACAAGCCAATTTTGCGTCGCCATTCATTGGGCAATAAAAATGTTGGATTGAGTTTGAATCCTGCGCAAAGACTCAAAATCATACCATGAACTGCGCCTAATTTTAATAAGGTGCTATTTCCGGGCTTTTTAGGTACGTCTTCTATATAAATTTTATCTGGATTATATTTTCTTAATAATACCACTAATTTCATTGTTTCATCCATAATTCTATCTCGCCAATTATCACCTTTTGGTTTAATAGCGCCATATGCCATTAAATCGCCATCAGAAAATATTGAATATCCCGATAGTGACGTTGACAAATCCAGTCCACAAATAATCATAATTCTTTATACCCTATCCCTGAATTATTCCGTTTGAATTCTATTCCTTGTTTTCTTAAGCCTTCTTCAAATAATTGCTCAATTCTTTTTTTGCCCAACTTCTTATTTAATGCTGTCCACGCATCACGTTTTCTTGCCCATTCTCCATCTCTAACACCATGCCCGAAAGCCGGTCCAACTTGACCAGTATATATAATATCGGCTAAATACGGTCTTGCATCGAAATTATCAACAGCAGAGGCATGACGGCCATATTGAGATGTGCCATATTCAGTAGAAGGCCAACCAACACTCATTTTGTCAGGAGCATAATGAAATTTACCGTGAGCCACATTGCCATTCGTTTTAGACTCTGTTTCCCACGCTTCTTTAAATTCGCCAGTTCGCTCATATACGTTGGGCTGATATGCTTCATACACTATTGTCCGCACTATTTCTCTATTTTCATTCCATATTTTTTGGACAACATAATCCACAACTTTTTCTAATGCTGGCATAATAGCACGTTGTAATTCAACGTCATTTTTTATTCTTGCCCCCATTTTTAATCACGTCCTCAATTTGCTTGCTATATTTAGGCAATCTGTTGATAATTTGTGATAGCGCTCGTTGAATAGATTCAGTATACTTAATAGCTTCATCAATATCCAATAGATTCTCAATACAATTCTTTACGTCATCAATGAGTCGAGAACACAGCATAGTATCAATACCAATTTCTTCTAGCTTTTTGGCACCAATATCCGTAGCATGATATAAAATTAGCATATCTTTATTTTGTTCTCTTTCTGCCCACGTATCAAATTTGGTTATTGCATTTACAATCTGCTGGATTTGTGCATAAGTCAAATATCTATTTACATGAACATCATATTGTTTAAGATATACAGGTTCAAGGTTCTTAATTTCATTCATATCCTTTTATTTCCTTTCCATTCATATTAGAATTTAACATATTGACTTGCCACCATAATTCCAAGCCCCATGACAATTAGAACCCAAGGCCAGTTGGTTTTTAACCAAGTCCTAATATTAAATTTCCCTTCTTCATCGATATTAGCGACACGACTTTCAATTACTGTAATTTTTTCAGACATAGCTTTATTACCAGCAGACATATCGTCTTGTAAATTTCTCAAGCTTTCTGCCTGTGCGTCCATTTTATCATTCATTTTTACCATGGATAATTGAACGTCCTGCATTGTTTTAGACAGCGCTTCATAACTTTTGATACTGCGTTCTGTTAAATCTTGCAAGAATGGGCGAGTAGACTCTAAAGCCGTAATACGTCTATCGTGGTCATCTAATCTGTCATAAATTTTCCCGCTATCTCCTTCTGACAATGCACACACCTCATTCCCTTAAATTATATTTACCGTCCTTTGTCTTCTTAACTTTCACATAAACCGGAATATAATCAAATGGGTTTTGTACTTTTATTGTTACATCATTATAATCAATATAAAGGTATCCTTTTCTTTCTTGGCGTACTCTATAATATCCCTTCGGTATTTTAATATTTCTTTTAATTTTGCAATCAGAAGGCATATAATTAGAAGCACGATAAGAACGAATTTTGTCGCAATAGTAAACATAAGGGCAAATTTGAGATGTAACAGAACATTTATTCTCTTTTACATATTCACACATATTTACTCCTATAAAAAAATAGGGAAGGAAGGATAAATCCAACCTTCCCTATAAAATTTTAATTAAGATACAGTAACAGTAACATAAGCGGGACTGACATTTGCATAACCTGTCAGAGATACTTCAATAACTGCAACCCCTTCTTGAGCACCAGCGGAAACAATACCATCATTAGCGCCAACGCTTACACCAGTAGCAGTGGCAGCGGGAGACTGCGCTTTTGTAAATGTGAAATTACTATTATCCTTACGTTGAGAAGCCATGCCCTTACCATATACAGCACGAACAATTAGAGTTTCAGAAGCATTAGCGGCCAATTCTAGGTCTGCATTTTCAACAGCGATAGCTACGACATCATTCTGCCACTTAGCACCATAAATCTCCTCGGTCATAGTGCCATAATAAGGGTCATCCTCGCAAGTAGCGCCATCCAGTACGGCAAGAGCCTGACCAGACAGAGACACGGTTGCAGCGGAAGTAGCGGTCAGAGACAGGTCTTGAGAACCGTCAAGCTGGAACTGAGGAATATCAACAATCAAACGGCCATAGCGAGTAGCATCAGACTGAGTACCAACCTTACCACTATACAGGTCAGTTAGAACAACAACGTGTAGAGTGGCGGGAACGTACTGAGACTTGATAGTGATGCTCTTAGCATTAGCGTTCTGATAGAAATACTTGACGCAATAGATGGCCTCCTGAGTGCCACCAGTAATGGTCATCTTATTACCGGTAATAGTACCAATAGTCCAATCATTATCGGTGGGCTTCTTGTACCAACCAATCATAGTACCGTCAAAAGCAACAGGGGTCTCAGTAGTGGTGACAGTGTTATCCGCACCAACCTTTAGCTCTTCTTCCTTAACAGACAGGCCACCAGATTCAACATTAACGCCAAGAGACAGAGCAATGTAGTTCAGGTCGAACATTGCGTCAGTCAGAGTGGCAGTCAGAGTAGAATCATGGAAATAACGACCCAGCAGGCCGTTGCCCTTACCACCGCGGATGTCCTCAGCGGTAATAGCAAAATTGAAGGTGCTCTCCGTCAGGGTTTTAGCATAATTTTCACATAGGGACGTTAATCCTATGCCGCTCACTCACACCTTCATAAGTAAGCTGCTCATGCTTTCACATGAGATAAGACTATATGTTCTTCTTATTCATTCATATCTATAAACACAATATGGTGATTATCCTTGACTAAATAATCAACCGCATTTTTAATTTGTTCAATGGTTGGCATTGTATCAACGCAATTCGCCTTAATGCGTACAACTCTATAACCCATATTCATCAGCACTGCGTTTCTTGCTCTGTCCTTTACCTCTCTACCTTTGTGCCAATAAATACCATCGTACTCAAAGTCGATTTTAACTCCATTAACAACAACGAGGCAGTCGAGTGAAAGGTTACCTTCTGGATAATTTGGATAACAGTTGTCTTTACCATACATCCGAACAAGTAAATCACACATCTCTTTTTCTGCCTTAGAAGATGGTGTTGTACCATTCTTATAAAATGTCTTTCGAGCCTTAGCTTGAATATCCTTAGACTGATATGCATTCGGCACACCATACTTATCAAGGCAACTCTGAATAGCCTTTGCTCTAATATCTGGGTCACACTGAGAACTATTGCCGCCATACCGCTCATTATTAGTCTTAATGGCCTTTTTAACAACCTCAGCGCTCTTCATGGCATTATCAACACCATACTTATCTATTATAGAGGCAACTATCGTTTCTTTGACCGAAGAAGATGCAATCGCCCATTCATTACCATAACGTTCAAGATTAGTAGCTTTTTTCTTCTTAATTACAGAGGGTACATTTGCTACATTGTCAAAACCATATTTGTCTTTCACAGCTTTTGGTAATTTTATCTTAGACGCACAGTTTTTACACAGGTCACCAAGTTCTGGGTAAGTAGCAGACACCCAATCATGATACTCTGTACTAAATATACCACCACAACAATCACAACGATATTCAATCCGAGTATGAGAACCATTAGGTAAATCATTGGTTTTTACTACAATTTTCTTGCCAACGTCAATAACATCTTTGCCAGTTTTATCATTGCGTTTCATTGGTATATCATAACCAAGCGCTTTATAATATTCTGCGTTTCTTGATGTAATCACCATTTCGACCTGTTTTGTCAGTAGCATATCACACCTCCTTTTTGTTTAATTATATAACATTTGCTTAATTTTGTCAAGTTTATATGAATATAAGAAGTGGATTTTTCGGGGCACTTGCCCCTACTCCCCCGCAAGGGGATAGTCGTTGAGCGTGTTCCTTATAGCATAGCTACTTAGGACTTTCGTTGCTGAAGAGCCATTATATAGATTACTTAGGATTTAACCTTATAATCATCCTACAACTTTTTTCTACTTTCGTTACCATTCAGCTTGTCGTTTCCAACTACTGTTTAGGCTTGTAGGCTTTAGGCATTGCCAGCATTTAACACAAAGTACACACTGATTGCTCAATGTGCATGGCCTTATTTTACCACACCAATGAGGTCATTGCCCTTAAACAGCAGAGCAGTGCCAACACCAGCAAGATAATGATTCTGTGCCATTATAACATCCTCCTTATTTATTTACAAAGTTATTATATTGCTGAGACAATTTGTCTCCTTGTTCTGTTCCTGAAGCAATTTTTATAGCGTTTTTATCGCCACCCATAGACTGAGCATAACTGTCAGCATCCGTCATATAACCATCATATTTATCCTTCTTTTTCTTGAAAATCCAATGGTCAATTTCATTGCCTTTACCGGCATACAACAAAATAGGCCGAGTTGTCTCAAACTCAACCTCGCCATAAACTTCTTCAAAGAGCAAACAATGACTTCTATAAGTCATATCCATTTGTTCTTGTTTACTTATCCCGCAATGCGCTGTGATAATAGCCATTTTACGTTCAATATTCGGAGTGTCTATACCCACGTTTTTAACAGCATCAACCTCGGCCATCATCTGCTTTATTTCGGGATTCACATATTCATCATCATATCTTAAAATATTTTGATATAATATAATTCGTCTTATGTTTTCAAAGTCTTTATACTTAATAACAATACCAGATTCTATATCATTTAGATAAGGCTTGTCATTACTATCGTATCCGATTGAAAATTTATTTATACGTAGACAATATTTTAATATATTAGAAAATTTATCTATATTGATTTCGTCTTGAAACAAAATCTTATAAAT
>ERZ1026876.65-NODE-65-length-63217-cov-19.227083_pt1 | contig 63217 bp, 51 predicted proteins | sample MGYA00380168_ERZ1026876 | MGnify/ENA primary metagenome ERZ1026876 (study PRJEB33269, sample SAMEA4719804) | human gut metagenome | biome: human-associated habitat; feature: organic feature; material: feces | place: Cameroon | collected 2013-10 ... | reverse complement strand
ACTGGGGTGAGCCATTCCCTGTATATTACAAGGACGGAATGCCACAGATGGTTCCTGAGGAGTGCCTGCCACTCGAATTGCCAGAGATTGAGACCTATAAGCCAACAGAAACAGGTGAACCTCCATTGGGCAGAGCCAAAAAGTGGGCTTGGGATGCTGAGAAGAAAGAGGTGGTTGACAAGAGTCTCGTAGATAACAAGACTATATTCCCACTGGAGCTCAACACCATGCCAGGTTTCGCAGGTTCTTCTGCTTATTATCTCCGCTATATGGATCCTCACAACGATGAGGCACTCGTAGGCAAGGAAGCTGATGAGTACTGGCAGAACGTAGATCTCTACGTAGGTGGTTGCGAGCATGCTACCGGTCACTTGATTTACTCCCGTTTCTGGAACAAGTTCCTCTTCGACCTCGGCGTAAGCTGCAAGGAAGAGCCATTCCAGAAACTGGTGAACCAGGGTATGATTCAGGGTCGCTCTAACTTCGTTTATCGCATCAACAGCGATGACCACGATAAGGCTCCTGTATTCGTAAGCTTGAACCTGAAGAAGGATTACGACGTAACTCCTATCCACGTAGATGTAAACATCGTAAGCAACGATGTATTGGATATCGAAGCATTCAAGGCTTGGCGCCCTGAGTATCAGAACGCAGAATTCATCCTGGAGGATGGCAAGTACATCTGTGGATGGGCTATTGAGAAGATGTCTAAGAGTATGTTCAACGTGGTAAATCCAGATATGATTGTCGAGAAGTATGGTGCTGATACCTTGCGTCTCTACGAAATGTTCTTAGGTCCTGTAGAGGCGAGCAAGCCTTGGGATACCAATGGTATCGACGGTTGTCACCGCTTCCTGAAGAAGTTCTGGGGCTTGTTCTACGAGAACCGCACCGACAACTTCCTGCCATGCGATGAGGCAGCAAAGCCAGAGAGCCTGAAGAGCGTTCACAAGCTCATCAAGAAGGTAAGCGAGGATATCGAGAAGTTCTCTTACAATACTTCTATCTCAGCCTTCATGATTGCCGTGAACGAACTCGGTCAGCAGAAGTGCCACAACAAGGAACTCCTGACAGATCTCGTCATCCTCATCGCTCCATTCGCTCCACACATCGCAGAAGAGTTGTGGGCAGCACTTGGCGAGCAGGGCAGCGTTTGCGATGCAGCATGGCCTAAGTATGATGAGCAGTATCTGAAGGAGAACGACATGCAGCTCACCATTTCCTTCAATGGTAAGGCTCGCTTCCAGATGACTTTCCCTGTGGATACTCCTAACGAGGAAATCCAGAAACAGGTATTGGCAGACGAGAAGAGCCAGAAGTACTTGGAAGGATTCAACGTACTGAAGGTGATCATCGTACCGAAGAAGATTGTCAACGTCGTATTGAAGAAATAATGATATAGATAGGGATTGATAAATTCCTCTATAGAAATAATAAAACACATCGGGAAGTATCACCAAAAAATCTCCCGATATGTTTTAAAGAATGACGTGAGGAAATAAAGAAAGACTCCCTAAGTTTTTCCTAAAACCTCACGTTATTTTTTCATCTTCTCCGTTTTATGCATTTTTATGCAGTAAATATAACATTAAACGTTAGAATAATATGCAAATAGCAATCAGTCAAACAATAAAGAATGAGGTCAAAGACTACTTCTACATTACTTTAGGCCTCTTGATTTACACATTTGGTTGGACCATATTCTTGCTTCCATACCAGATAGTAACAGGTGGCGTAACGGGTATTGCAGCCGTAATCTACTACGGTACGGGAATACCTATCTATTTGTCGTATTTTCTCATCAATGCCGCCTTGCTGCTTGCAGCTCTGAAGATATTAGGATTCAAATTCATGGTGAAAACTATCTATGCCATCATCATGCTATCCGTATTCCTGGCTTTTGCGCAAGATTGGATGATTGGTGAAAATGGCGAAATGGTTCAGGTGCTGGGAGAGGGACAGGATTTCATGTCGCTCATCATCGGCTGTCTGTTTACAGGATTATCACTCGCCGTCGTCTTCCTGCATAATGGAAGTACGGGTGGAACGGACATCATCGCCGCCATCGTCAACAAATATCACAACATCTCGCTGGGACGAGTACTCATCTTTGTGGATCTCCTCATCGTGGGCAGTTCCTTCTTCGTATTCAATGCCAAACCAGATTTCACTACGATTGATGCAGTAAGAAAGGTTGTATTCGGTCTCTGTACGATGGTGATAGAAAACTTAGTGCTCGACTATGTGATGAACGCCAAGCGAGAAAGTGTGCAATTCATGATATTCAGCAAGAAATATCAGGAGATAGCCAATGCCATCGGTATGCAGATGGATCATGGTGTGACGATTCTTGATGGTCACGGCTGGTACACGGGTGATGAGATGAAAGTGCTCTGTATTTTGGCTAAAAAGAACGAGAGCGTCACCATCTTCCGTATCGTGAAAATCATCGATCCGAATGCCTTTGTCAGTCAGAGTGCCGTCATCGGTGTATATGGCGAGGGATTCGATGAAATGAAAGTGAAAATCAAAGATAAAGACATTAAGAAACTGAAGTAATGCTTAATGTTAAATGTTAAGTGTTACTTGACTGGATAGATTTAAAATTATAAACAATAAAATGAAGATAGTATTTGCAACGAATAATCAGCATAAACTCCAAGAAATCCGTGATATTTTAGGTAGCAACTATGAAGTAGTATCCTTGAAGGAAATAGGATGCGATGTAGATATTCCTGAAACTGGTAACACATTGGAAGAGAATGCTTTACAAAAGGCACAATATATCTACGACCACTATCATATCAGCTGTTTTGCTGATGATACCGGCTTGGAAGTAGAAGCTCTTGATGGTGCTCCTGGTGTACATAGTGCCAGATATGCAGAAGGTACAGATCACGACAGCGAGGCAAATATGGCTAAGTTGTTGAGAGAACTGGCTGGCAAGGAGAATCGTCAGGCCCGTTTCCGCACGGTTATCTGTTATATTGAGAAACAGGATGTATGTCCTTGTGGCTGTACCAGTATCAAGAAGGTACACCAGTTTGAAGGTATTGTAAATGGCCGAATCGCCACCGAGAAGCACGGCACAGAAGGTTTCGGTTACGACCCTATCTTCGTACCAGAAGGCTACGACAAGAGTTTTGCAGAACTGGGCGAAGAAATCAAGAATGGTATCAGCCATAGAGCAAGAGCCGTAGCAAAATTGGCAGAGTATTTGAAAAAATAGAAATGATCAACTCGCTTTCGATATTAATCCCTACATATAATAATGTATGCTTTGAGCTTGTAAAAACCTTGCAGGCTCAAGCTGCGTTATTGTCGAAATCAAAAGTCAGTTCATCTTCTACAGAAACTTTTTCTCCATCCGATTTCAAATACGAAATCCTTGTTGCCGATGATGGTTCTACTGACAAAACAACAGTAGAAAACAACCGCACCATCAACACATTACCCAATTGTCGCTATATCGAAAGAGAAAGGAACGTGGGCAGGGCCGTCATCCGCAATTTTCTGGCAAAAGAAGCAAAATACGAATGGTTATTATTTATTGATAGCAATATGAATGTTATCAATACGCAATATTTGGCCAACTACCAGTATTCTAAAGAATGTGATGTTATTTATGGCGGTTATCAGGTCAAAAGAAATCAGGAAAACTTAAGATATAATCTACGCTATATATTTGAATGTAAAGGAACCCAGAATGGCGATTACAGACAACGTCAGGAAAATCCTTATGGTGACTTCCATACTTCAAATTTCATCGTAAAACGCAGTATTATGCTGAGATATCCGTTAGATGAGCGTTTTCATCAGTATGGATATGAAGATGTTTTATGGGGAAAGACATTAAAGGAGAACAACATCGCCATCCTGCATATTGACAATGCATTAGGGTATCAGAACTTCATAGGAAATTGGGCTTTCATCAGAAAAACAGAAGAAAGTCTTCATACGCTTTATCAATTCAGAAAAGAGTTAGAAGGATATTCTAAAATTATTACCTATGCAAAAAAAATAGAGCAATTTCATCTCAAAACTTTATGCCAAAAACTGTTTCCATTATTAAGTTTACCAATAAAAGCTAAGCTTACAGGCAATAAACCCAGCATTTTTTGGTTTAATATATATAAGTTAATGTATTATATTCACTTAGATACCTAACATTAGATACAATGCTTGGTATATAAAATAACGCAGTCCCATGAGCAAAAAGATATTTTTCATATTATTTACCCTTTTGTTTCACCTATCAACATGGAGAGCAGAAGCAGCTATCGGCGATTGGAAAGCCTATATGGCTTACCACGATGTACAAGAGATAGAACAAGTAGGAAACCTCATTTTCATACAGGCTTCCAATGGACTCTATGTATATAATAAAGACGATCAAAGTATTCAAACATTTAGTAAAGTTGATTATCTAAATGATTGCGAAATCCAACATATTGCCTATTGTAAAACAGCCAAAAGACTGATGATTATATACACCAACAGCAACATCGACCTGATGAATGTTGAAAACTACGAGTGTACTAATCTATCTGATTATTATAATGCATCAACAACAGGAGATAAATCTGTTAATGATATTTATATAATTGGCAACTATGCCTATTTAAGTAATGGATTTGGTATCATAAAGATTAATATAGCCAATTGCGAAATTAGTGATACATACAATCTTGGTTTTAAAGTTGACTGGTGTGAAATTGAAGGTAATTATATCTATGCTTATAGCCAGACAAACGGTAAATATAAAGCTTTCTTATCATCCAATTTGCTTGATAAGAATAGTTGGACAAGAGTAGGTGATTATATTTCAAAAACTCAGACAGATAAAAGTGAACTCAAACAATTGGTTAGTACCCTAAATCCTGGGGGACCTAAATATAATTACTTTGGTTTCATGAAATTTGCCAATGGACAACTTTATACATGTGGAGGTACTGTTGGTGGACAAAGAAATGCTTGTATTCAACTTCTAAAAGAAGGTGATTGGCATATATTTCAAGACGAAAATATTTCAGAAAAAACAGGTGTTGGTTATAAAGATATAGTTTGCCTGGATTTTGACCCTTTAGATAACAAACACATTTTTGCAGGTGGCAGAAATGGTTTGTATGAGTTTTACGACGAAACATTCAAGGCATATTACGATACAGATAATTCACTCATACAACCATATGATGGAAAAGATAAGGAGTACCAACTTACACAAGGAGTAAAGTTTGACAGTAATGGTAATTTGTGGATTCTTAATAGCCAAGCTCCTACTCAATCTCTAATTGAGTATAACACGAATAAAGAATGGAGTTCACATTCCAAACCTGAATTGATGAAATTAGATGATAAAGGTTTAAAAAATAAAAGTCTTGGATCTCTGCAGAATATGATGATAGACAGTAGAGGACTCTTATGGTTTGTCAATAACCATTGGACAATCCCTTCACTCTATTGCTATCAAATATCTTCTGATGCAATAAAAGGATATACTTCTTTCTCCAACCAGGATGGGTCTAATATTTCCGTAGGTTCTGTTAGAACTGTTGTTGAAGACAATAAAGGAGATCTCTGGGTGGGTACAAATGTAGGACCATTATTATTAGAAGCAAACCAAATTACAGCAGACCAAACTGTATTTAATCAAGTGAAAGTGCCTCGAAATGATGGTACAAACTATGCTGATTATCTTCTCAATAATGTAGATATTTATTGTATCGCTATAGATAAAGCCAACAGAAAATGGTTTGGAACCAAAGGAAATGGAGTTTATCTTATTAGTGCCAACAATATAGAACAATTAGAACATTTTACTACATCCAACAGTAAATTATTATCTGATAATATTGAAGCAATAGCCATTGACGATAAGACAGGAGAAGTTTTCTTTGGAACAGACAAAGGACTCTGCTCTTATGAAAGCGATATTAACTCCATAAACGAAGAAATGACCAAAGATAACGTTTGGGCATATCCAAATCCAGTAAAACCAGATTATACAGGAGATATTACCATAACAGGTCTTGCAGTCAATGCAACAGTCATGATTTTAACATCTAATGGTTCTTTGGTACATCAAGGAAAGAGTTCATCCGGTATCTACAAATGGGACGGAAGAGATCTAAAGGGTAAAAAAGTAGCAAGTGGTATCTATATGGTTGCTACAGCTACCGAAAATGGAGAAAAGGGAACTGTTTGTAAAATAGCTATAATTAAATGATATCAAATAAGAATTTATATATTATCAGTATTATTATCAGTATTCCATTCATCTTATGGGCAATATTACAAATATTGCCTACATTTGATGATTGGACCACTTTATCTCTCCCCAATTACGACCCTAATTATCTTTTATACATATTACCATTTGGTATGACCTGGCGCCCTGGTGATGCTATTTGGGGATATATTAATGCTATTGATTATCAGCTATATCCAACATTAAATCATGTCATGATTTTCATAGCTCATATTTGTAGTACGCTCGTTATTTACAAATTAACAAAAGTATTAGATTTCAAGAAAGTTGCAAGAAATATTGCTACAACATTCTTTTATCTATCACCATGCGTATTGGGCACGATTCTTAGTTGCGATGCACTCAACCAAAGTTATTCTCATCTCTGGGGAATCTTATCTGTATATTTATACTTGGTACTAATCGGAAAAAAAAGATATATATATTGGCTTGGTTGTGTAACATTAGCTACACTTGCAAAAGATAATGGATTAGCATGGTCTATTATTCCACCAATAATAGCATTTGCATTTAATAAAATAGACAAGAAAACTTTCAAGCAGGATTTTATTATAGGTCTTTCTTGGGCAATTCTATATGGAATCATTCGTCTTACCATACCTTCTACATACATTAAAAATGGAAGTTACGAAGAAGATATAGTAAGCCTGTATAGTAGAATTAAAGGATTAACTAGCTGGATTAGCTATACATGGTTTGCTGCTGATTACATAGCAATTGTTCATAAACCAAGCAGGAATCTGATATTAGGATTATCTACCACCATATTATCTTGTATTTTCATGATAAACATCTGGTGGAATCAAAAAATTTGGAAAAGAAAAGAACTACTGTTGCTTATTTTAACAATGTTCATCGTAGCATCACCACACTTGCTTATAAGCATGAGTATTATGAATACATATTGTTCATTGGGAATTGCTACATTGATCATCGGCTTTTTAGCAAATGAATATCAGAAATCAGAGAAAAAACTTCAATTTCTATTTTTATTATACGTTATTGCAGCTATCATAACAGACGTTCACCACTGGTATAAAGCCTGGCAAACCTCTCTTCCTGGCAGAGATATAGCTATTTCAATAGTAGAAAAAACAGGAAAGCCAGCCAACAAGGTGTACTGCATTATGGTAAAAGACGATAATCCTAAATTCTCTTCATTTTGCGTACCTACAAATGAAGCTATTGGATGGGGGCGTTCTGTTTGGGCAATTACAGGTTATAAATGGCCTAAGGAAATACAAGACACGACACTGGATTGTACACCAACAGCTGGCCAAGAAGCTATAAATTTAGCTTACACTATCAAAAAGACAAATAAATTCGACTGTATATGGATTATAAACAAGAAATATGTAAAAGTGATAAGATGAAATTGATCTCTATCCTCATTCCATGCTATAATGAAGCCGGTAATCTCTCGTTGCTATATGAGCATTTATCAGCTTTCATCAACAGCCATTCATTATACCAATGGCAAATTCTCCTCATCGATGATGGAAGTAAAGATAATTCGCTCCATATAATAGAAGAAATACGTAAGAAAGACCAGCGATTCTGCTATATTAGTCTTTCTCGAAATTTCGGTAAGGAAAATGCAATGCTTGCAGGATTCGACCACGTACAGGGAGATTGCTGTGTCATCATGGATGCAGATCTACAACACCCTATAGAGGTAATTCCAGAGATGCTGAAACTTTGGGAAGAAGGGTATGATGACGTATATGCCAAAAGAAAATGTAGAGGCAAAGAAAGTTGGATGAGGAAAAAACTTTCTCTCTCCTATTATAATATTCTGCAGAAGATAGCAAACGTAGATATATTACCCAATGTAGGAGATTTCCGGCTTCTGGACAGAAAGTGTATCAATGCAATGATAGAACTTCGTGAAACTCAAAGATACACAAAGGGTTTATATTGTTGGATTGGATTCAATAAAAAAGAAATAGAATTTACACAAGGAGATAGAACACAAGGAACTTCCTCTTTCAATTATCATAAACTCATCAATTTAGCAATAGAAGGAATTACGTCTTATTCTACTGCTCCTTTAAGAATATCTACATTATTAGGAATCATCGTTTCGTTCTCTGCTTTCCTATATATGTGCTATATATTCATAAAAACTATCATTTTAGGAGAACCTGTACATGGATTTCCTACTCTCATTATTGTCATCCTATTCTTAGGAGGAGTACAATTATTATCACTCGGAATTATCGGAGAGTATTTGGGCAGAATATTTCTGGAAACCAAACATAGGCCCATATATCTTATCAGAAAAAAAGAAGGTGTCTAAAAAATAAATAACAATGAATATAAAGAAATTAAATATTATATATCTATTGATTATCATGATAGCTTACTACATATTAAGCTACTTGACACCTTTTTGCCTGAATGATGACCTTGTCTATAAGTTTATATGGGCTTATGACAATGATTCATTCACAACCCCTATAAAAACCATCAAAGATGTAATAGAATCTCAATATATACACTATCATGTATTGAATGGCAGAAGTATTATTCATTTTTTTATCCAGCTATTTGATGGAATATTAGGAAAAGGACTATGCAATATTATTAGTGCCATCATGTTAGGGTGCTTTATTTTCCTAATGGCAAACTATATAAACAATAAGAATAAGCTATTAACTTATACTCTTATTACTTCGATGGTATTCCTGATAATACCAGGCTTTCACAACGAATTCCTGATGTTTGTAGGTGTTATCAATTATCTTTGGGTTGGAACTGTTACCCTACTATTCGTAACACTTCTAAAAAAATATAAGAATCAGACTATTTCTAAAAAGATATTAGCTTTTTCTCCATTATCTTTTCTTGCAGGATGGCTGCATGAAGGAATTACGGTACCAATATCTCTTTCTTTGGTTATATATTGTATCTATAACTATAAGAATATCGTCAAATCACCCATATTATATTGTACACTTTGGTATATTTTAGGTACTGCCTTTTGCATATTCTCACCAGGGACAATGCAAAGAATAGGCAACCCAGAATACACAGGATTTATACAATTCATCACCCAAAAATTACTCATAGGTACAATATGCCTGATGCAGTTAAGAATATCGATTTTGATGATTATACTTGCTGTATTTACATATTGCTATAAAAAAAATATTTGGAAAGACCATTTTTGCAAATATAAATTCTTATACTTAACATGGATTTTTTCTTTTATTCCTGTTTTTGGTAGTAATACGACAGAAACAAGAACTATTTTTTTTACAGAATGCATTGCACTAATCATTGCCGTTGATTTACTTTTACCATATTTGAATAAATATAGTAAAGGCACGATTATATGTTGTAATATAGCAACATTATTGGTTTATAGCTTTGTATTAAAGTACACTATCAAGAATTATCAGAACTACAAGTATATCCTGCAACAACTTGAAAATCCTGCTACTACCATCATATCAGTTCCACAAATTTCGGAATTAAACAATAAGTTCTTGAATAGTTACATTAGAGAACCTATCAAATTCGGCCCCTTTGAAAATGCTCAAGGTTTTGTACAAAATAATACATATATTAAATGTATGAAGATTCTTTATCACAAGAAAGCCCTATATCTCCTTCCAGAAGATATCGTTGCGCATATGTATAAGAATGATTTAAAAAATAACTATTTCGCCTATAATAAAAATAAAGAAATGATTTTTGTTAAACAAATAAACAACAAGAAAATCAATAGTGTAACTTTTAAATTAAACTCAGAAAACATAAGTTCACTACCTTTCTACAAAAGATTTTTAGCATACAAAGGAAATACTTATTCTACGACAAAAGAATACTTCGAAACGTTGTCATTTCAAGGAGAGAATTATTTATTCATTTGTTGCCCAACAAATAATATTAAAAGAAGAATTCAAAAAATAATATATCAGTAATAAGAATATCAACAGATATTTTTATAAAAATTAGCTTACTCATAGAATTTCATAGGTAATGAATAGTAAATTGAAAATGTCTTTTTCCGAAAAGAATAACCAAATAAGTTTGCTGTTTCATTATATTTTCGTATTTTTGCAATCATGAAATTGAGCATCATCATACCCGTCTATCGCACTCAAGATACACTCTCCAGATGCTTGGAGAGTATCTTGTGCCAATCATTCACCGACTACGAGATGATTCTCGTTGACGATGGATCGCCCGACGAGTGTCCCCGCCTCTGTGATGAATATGCTGCAAGAAATAAGAATATCCTCGTTATTCACAAAGAAAACGGAGGATTGAGCGATGCTCGCAACAGGGGTATAAAACAAGCACAAGGAGATTACATCACCTTTGTGGATAGCGATGATACGATTGTGGATAATACCTTGGAAAAACTGATGAAAGAACTGCAGGAACATCCACACGTAGATATTCTGGAATATCCTGTTCTGGAAAGATATGGCAACAAAGACAGGCAATCGGAACTGAACTTCACACCACGTGAATATACCCATCCCTTGGAATACTGGCTAGAAGAAAAAGGATATTACCATACCTATGCCTGGAACAAAATCTATAAGCGACATCTCTTTGACAATATTGAATTTCCTAAAGGCAGAACCTTCGAGGATGTATGGACCATCCCATTACTGATAGGATTAGTCCACAAAAATGAGGACAATATTACTTGCCAACAGGAAAAGAGCAGAGACTATGAATATCCCATCATCAGAATCACAAATGTAGGAAAATACATCTACCATTGGAACAACCAAGGTATTACAGCGAATGCTAAATATGAGGATTTATTCCATCTCTATAATGGCTATAATCAAAGCCTTCAGGCTATCATGAGTCAAATAGAAGCACGGAAAGAACTTATCCAGAAATATAGCCTTTCTCTGCAAGACTTTATGCTGCAGATTCTCAATGTCCTACTCGACCTCTACGAGCTATCAGGAAAATACGAAGATAATCCACCAGTTATCCACTATGTTGAAAAACTTGGTAAGGTGGTGAATATCAAAGATTTAAAACTCAGATTATTAAACTTATTAGGTTATCATACATTATGCAAACTCAACAAACTTATACACAAAATACGCAGACACCATTAGTAAGTTTCATCATCACTACTTACAACTTGCCTAAGGAATACTTGGCAGAATGTCTAAGAAGTATTCTACAACTCTCTCTTAATCCAAGAGAGAGAGAAGTTATTCTTGTAGATGATGGGAGCGACATGGCTGCAATCAGTGAATTATTGGATTACCAAGACGAGATTATTTACCTTCGCCAATGCAACCAAGGTTTGTCTATTGCAAGAAACAGAGGTTTACAGATTGCTACAGGCAAATATATACAATTTGTTGATGGCGACGACTATCTCATTCAAGTTAGCTATGAACATTGCCTTGACTTAGTGCGTTATCACAACCCAGACATCGTTCATTTCAACTTTACCAATACTAAAGGAGAAAAAGATATACCATATCAGTATTCCGAGCCTATAAGTGGAAGTATTTATCTTCACAACAACAACCTTTGTGCTGCTGCATGGAGTTATGTATTCAAAAGTAAACTTCTTCAAAACCTTCGCTTCACTCCAAACATACTCCATGAGGATGAGGAATTTACACCACTTCTTTTCCTCAAGGCTGAACGTATTATCACTACAGATACAAAGGCATACTTTTATCGTAAGAGAGGAAATTCTATCATACACGAAGACAATAAACGTCATAACTTGAAACGATTGGCAGATACAGAGCAAGTTATTTACCATCTACAGACTAAGAGTAACTATCTGCCAGAAAATGAGAGAATTGCTCTCAATAGGCGTATCGCACAGCTTACCATGGATTATCTGTATAATAACATCGTCTTAACCCGAAGCAACAAACATCTAGAGGAAACTATCAAGAGACTACACAACAAAGGTTTATTTCCTCTCCCAGAGAAGAAATATACTAAAAAATATCTGATGTTTGCTAAAGCTATCAACAGTAAAATTGGTAGAAAACTGATGTTAATAACTCTTCCCAAACTCAAATAGAAAGACTTAGAATAATAGAATGAAAATACTATTAATAGGCGAATATAGCAATGTTCATGCCACGCTTGCTGAGGGACTGCGCAAGTTGGGACATCAGGTCACCGTTTTGTCTAACGGTGACTTTTGGAAAAATTATCCACGAGATATCAACCTGGTAAGAAAGCCGGGAAAGCTTGGCGGAATGCTCTATTTGGCTAAGTTATTAACAATTGTGCATAAACTACGTGGATATGACATTGTACAACTCATCAATCCGATGTTTTTAGAATTAAAAGCAGAGTGCATCTTCCCTATCTACCGCTATTTACGCCGACATAATAAAAAAATCATACTGGGTGGATTCGGAATGGATTACTATTGGGTAAGCGTTTGCTGTAAAGATAAACCTCTGAGGTACAGCGATTTCAATATCGGTGATGAATTACGGACCAATGCTGATGCGCTGAAAGAAAGAAAAGACTGGCTTGGAACGGAAAAGGAACGTCTCAACAAGATGATAGCGGAAGATTGTGATGGAATCGTAACTGGACTCTATGAATACTGGGCGTGTTATCAACCAAGTTTTCCACAGAAAACTACATTTATCCCCTTTCCTATCCATACTTATCCACAATATTCCAACATTTCTGATGACATCCCTAAAAAGATAAAACTATTCATCGGTATCAGCAAAAGCAGAAGCGAGTATAAAGGCACAGACATCATGCTCAAGGCTGCACAGGCCATTGCTCAGAAATATCCCGATCAGGTGGAACTACGTATGGCAAAAGGTGTACCATTTGCTGAATATGTAGAAATGATGAATGGCAGCGATGCTATCCTCGACCAGCTCTACAGTTATACTCCAAGTATGAATCCGCTGGAAGCCATGGCAAGGGGTATTATCTGCATCGGTGGTGGTGAGCCGGAGAATTACGAGATTATACACGAGGAGCATTTACGCCCGATCATCAATGTGCTTCCTAATTACGAAAGCGTATATCAGGCACAGGAACATCTTGTATTGCATCCAGAACTCATTCCTTTGCTCAAGCGGCAAAGTATTGAATACATCAGCAAGCATCACGACTATATCAAGGTTGCTAAAAGATATGAGGATTTCTATCAGGAAAAGTCATAGTGACTACAAATATAGTACGATTATTTTTATTGTGTCTATAAAATTAGGAACAAAAAAGTAAAAAGTGTCTACTGAAATCAGGAAAAGTCAGTCTACTAAAATCAGGAAAAGTCACAGAATATTGCCCAAATTATAGTCCTTAGTTTGGGCACTTGTTGCCCACCTCGTGAGCAACGGTTGCTCGTCTCATGTTCACCGGTTCCCCATCACGTGGTCCCCGAGGGACCGCTTGAAGGGCATAGCAGGAACTTCTCTATTCCTAATTCTACTTGTCAATCTTCTATCTTATTCCTGGTTAGTATTTACATACTTCCTAATAAAAATCTCCGTTCAGCGTCGTTGAACGGCGGTTCAAAGACGTTGAATGTCCGTTCAACGTCTTCGAATGGACATTCAACGTCACTGAATGCACATTTTATCTAAGAAAGAATATTTTTTCTTATAGGAAAGATACTTTTTCTATAAGAGATAAAACATTTTTTCAATAAGTTCATATCAGTTTATTCTATAATGGCAGTCCAACCGCCAGCCGGAGCAAGATGTATCTGAAGCTTATCGGCAGAACTTATCTGTTGATAAGTATGTTTATAATCGGTAGCCTCACGGTCGGCATTGATACCATCAGCGAAGACATTGGCCTTACCTTTGAATCCAAAAATTTGATCAAAACCCAAACCACCAGCACTCTTAATAAGACTCAAATCAATCACAATATCCCGTTCCTGCCAATTGTTCATCGCCGCAATATACCATTTATTTCCTTTACGCTTCGCCACAGCCACATATTCACCGAGTTTTCCACACAATGGAATAACTTCATCATAAACTGTTGGTATCTGCGCAATAAAGTCTGTACACTCCTGATTCTGCATATACTTGGTAGGACTGTCGGCAAGCATCTGCAATGGAGCATCAAAAAGGGTGTACATCGCCATCTGATGAACTCTCGTACCCTGACTCATCGGATGATCATTATTGCCAAAGAACTGAGAGCGGACGGCATTTACCATCGCACCAGGAGTATAATCGAAGGCACCAGGAAGTGCACGAAGATAAGGAATCGTCACATCATAACGAGGCTGATCATGCAGAGGACCATCAGCAGTACGAGGCTCCCACTTAGAGTTTTCCAGACCTTTTACACCCTCAAAGTTGATAATGTTAGGATAAGCACACTGTACACCGAAAGGACGCATACCATGCAGGTCGAGCAAAAGATGATGCTTTGCCGCACATTCAGCGATTTCATAAACGGAATTGATAGCTCTCTGGTCATCCCGGTCGAAGAAATCCACCTTGAATCCCTTTACACCCATATCGCCATAATGCTTCATGATTTCCTCCATTTTCTCATGTCCACGCTGTACCAGATTACGCCATGAAGACCAGAGGATGACACCTACTCCATTTTCCTTGGCATAATTGATGATGCCAGCCATATCCATCTTATCAGAGAAAATCAGCAAATCTTCAGGATCACTCCATCCTTCGTCGATGATGATATATTCCAGATGATTTTTTTTAGCAAAATCCACAAAGTACTTATAAGTATCAGTATTGATACCAGCACGGAAATCCACACCTGTGATATTGGTATTATTCCACCAGTCCCAAGCCACTTTTCCCGGCTTTATCCACGATGCATCCTTGATACGGCACTTAGGACCAAGCACTTTGGCAATATCATTCCCCACCAGTTGCTTATCCTCATCCGTAACAAGCACAATACGCCAAGGCAGTTTATTCACTTTTTCTGCGATATAATGAGCACGCTCAGTAGGAACCAAGTTCAGACGGGCATAACCTCCTATCTCCTCTTTTAATGGATAAGGAGGAAAGGCAGCCTGCAATCCTCCAGCATTTTCAGCATCATTTGCCGATTTTCCCTCAGTATTCTTCTTCAAAAGATACATTCCTGGATAATTTTCCACATCAGCTTCCATCACTACAGCCTTTTTTCCCTGTGGCAAACAAACTGCCAATGGAGTAATGGCAAGCGAATCCTGATACATATTGGATAAAGGTGCCTCGTCATAATAAGATTCAAAGGAATAACACCAGCGCTCCCCTCCTCGATTATCATTCACATAAGGTACAAAAGCCTGAGGATTACCGGCAAAAAGATATTCAGAAGTTTCGTTGATAACTCTATTGATAAGTTTTTTAGGGACGAAACGATAGGATGCAGCATCATTGAAAACCCGGAATTCGACATCATAGCCATTACCTGTCAATCTCAGCCCTTGATAAGGGCGATTCTCTTTGATTCCCCAAACATCAGCCTTATCAACATTTTCCACCTTATTATATATAGAAGCCTTGCTTACCTTCATATTTTTGCCCAAACACGCCTTGTCCGTTTGAAGGGCAATGGAAGACGGGAGCATGACAATGGAATTTCCACTCTTGATATCCCATTTCAACTCTTTATCCACAGAGATATTGACAACCAGTTTTTTGTTGGGTGAAGTAATAGTATATACTTTTGCCGACAAAGGCAAGCCGCATATAAGAGCCAACATAAATGAAGTGATAAATTTAGTACGCATCATACAAAATCGTTTTAATGGTTTATATTATTTGATTTTTATCTTTCTATAGAAGAAGAAGATGCTGCAAAGATACGATAATAAAATGAAACGGCAAAAAAAAATGAGCTCTCATCACTATGAGAGCTCATTTTTTGCTTAATTTTCCTAATATATTTTGTATAAGTAAAAGATGATGATAACGTTTCTCAACGTCTGTTTGATTTAACTGATGCAAAGATACTGCCTTTTTCATGTAAGCAGTCGCAAATATCAATTTTTATAGGGTAAAATCTGATTTTACACCTAATTCAAACAGTTTTTACCACCATTTCACTCTTTTTATCCACCTTCTCATTATAATTTTACAATCATCTTATGTAAATTTACATGTATTTTATGATAAAGAAAGCATTTTCTCAATCGGCTTTACAGCCTCTTTTGCAATATTTTCTTCCACTTCTACAGTAGGCCAACCATATTTCAAGGCGTTATAAATCTTCTGGAGTGTATTCATCTTCATATATTCACACTCATTGCAACTACACCCTGCTCCACCTTCACTAACCTCAGGAGGAACAGGATAGAATGTTACCTGCGGACAGTTGCGCTCCAGTTCGTGCAGAATACCAGCCTCGGTAGCGATGATATATTCCTTGATTTCAGAATGCTCCTTGGCATAATTGAGCATAGTAGCCGTAGAACCCTTCACATCAGCCACAGCCAATACCGGAGCCTTACACTCCAGGTGAGCCATCACCACAGCCTCAGGATGCTCTTTCTTGAGTTTTACGATGGCCTCTACAGAGAATTTCTCATGCACATGGCATCCACCATTCCAGAGGAGCATATTTCTGCCCGTCACGCTGTTGATATAGTTGCCGAGGTTATAATCTGGTCCAAAGATGATTTTTTCGTCCTGTGGGAAGCTGTCAATCACCTTCTTGGCATTACCGCTGGTAACCACACAATCGGTCAGCGCTTTCACGGCAGCAGTCGTATTCACATAACTTACCACCTTGTATCCAGGATGCTCTTCCTTATACTTTTTCAAATCCTCAGCCTTGCAGCTGTCGGCAAGTGAACAACCCGCATTCAGATCAGGACACAAAACCGTCTTGTCAGGACTCAGAAGCTTGCAAGTCTCAGCCATGAAGTGCACACCGCACATCACCATCACCTTGGCATCCGTTTCAGCAGCCTTGCGAGCCAAGGCCAAACTGTCGCCCACAAAGTCTGCAATATCCTGGATATCCCCCACCGTATAGTAGTGAGCCAGAATAATAGCATCCTTCTCTTTGCAAAGCTGTCTGATTTCAGCTTTCAAGTCCAAGGTCTCGTCAACGGGTTCGTCAACGTATCCTTTTTCAATCCATTCTTTTTTCACCATAACATTAATATTATATTTCTATTTTTAAATTTAAAAGAAAAGAATATAGGGATTATGATATGCCGTGGATAAGTGGATAAAAAATGCTCAGAAAGTTTGCATATTTAGTTATCCAAGTCTTTTCCCTACTTATTAAAAACTTATTCTCCTACGTTCTTGTTGGCTCATAATGTTTTAAATGACTTATTAACATTTCCCCAATTCGGTGCAAAGTTAATAAGTTTATATCTTTTTTCGGTCAAAAATCGTGAAAAACTTCCTAAAAACTAAATAATAACCCTGTGGATATCCGCATTTCATAAGTCTGAGACGGGTATGTGTGGATTTCCACAAAGTTATTACAGAGTTATTAAGATGGTTATACATACACTTTTCCACGGATTTGTGGAAAACGGAGAGATGTCTATAAACAGATAGTCCCACAGATTTCACAGATTTACACAGATCTATTTGAAACCATGTGTAATTCTGTAATATCTGTGGGACTTTACAGGGTGTAGAGTGTGTGACTTATGACACATCCTCTATATATTTTTATAGATTATCAGTTACTTTAGCAACTTTTTGATGCGTTCTACAATCATCTCTGGCTCTATATTGTTCAAGCAGGCATAGTCACCTCTCATGCAAGGCTTGTTGCCATAGATGCTGCAAGGACGGCAAGGCAGGTCGATTTGCACGGCATGGAGGATATTCTGATTCCATCCCATAAAGCCTGCGTAAGGATGAGTAGCTCCCCAAACGCTGACTACAGGTGTGTGAACCAAGGAAGCCAAGTGCATATTTCCACTATCCATGCTGAGCATGACGTCCAGATGGCTCATCAGGTTGAGTTCCTGTGATAAACCGCTGAGTTGTGCAGAAGCATTGATAACTTGTGGATATTTCCCAGCCCACTCATTCATGATAGGAGTTTCGTCTTTTCCGCCTCCGAAAAGATATAAACGGGCTTGTGGATAACTGTGGATAAGTTGCTGGATAACTGTTTCCATCTTTTCCGTAGGATAAATCTTTCCCTTGTGCGCAGCAAAAGGAGCGATACCAATCCATGGTGCCGCATTTTCCCCAGGTTTGTGGATAATTCCTTCAGGGGCTGTGAATATCTGTTCAGGAAGAGAAGCCAAATCCCCTTTTCCTTCTCCATAGATAGAAGTGAAATCCAGATCTACAGGATAACCTAAGCGTGCAAAGACATCAGCATAGTTTTGGAAAGAAGTAGGTTGCTGTACAAACTGTTTGTTGTTGGCAGCTATGAGTTTTCTTTTTCCCTTGCGATGCTTGTCGATATGGGCAACTTTAAAGTTATCCAGATTGAATCTCATGCGTAAGTAATCCGAACGAAGAACACTATGCAGGTCGGCAATAGCCGTAAACTGCTTGGCGACGAGGCGCCGGTAGAGAGCATTCAAGCCTTTGATACCTTTATATTCCCCTTTGATGTCAGCCTCCATAAATCCTATGTTGGGTGCAAGATCTGTGAAGAATGGTCTGGCAAAGGGGCGACTGAGTACGGTGATTCTTACGTGAGGATATTGTTTGGCCAAAGAATAGACTACTGGTACAGTCATGGCAACATCTCCCATGGCTGAGAATCTGATGACAAGGATATGCTCAGTTTTCATTCTTTTACTTCTATATATAATAATGTATAGGAAAGAATATGAAATGAATAATTCGTTGAAGTTCATTCATCTCATATTCTTTCCGGTTAGGGTTATTTGTGTTGTCTTTGAAAGAAAGACTATTTCTGGTTGTAAAGTACAGGGTTTGTAGAAGGGTCGTTGTACATCTTCATCTGTCGATACACCTTCATGTATTTACGTCCAGCCTCGATATCTTCCAGAAGTTGGTCGATAGCTGTGCTCAGATCCACCTGCTGCTCCAGGAGTACATCAAGTTTAGCCTGGCACTTAGCCTTGTGCTCGGCAGAAGCCTCAGGGCGCTCCACCTGCTCCTTCATGTGATAGATTTTGAGGGCAAGGATGCTCAGTCGGTCAACAGCCCATGCAGGACTTTCCGTATTGATGCGAGCATCATCCTGTACCTTCACGTCTTTATAGATTTCACGGAAATAAGAGTCGATTTGTTCCACGAGATCAGTACGATCCTGATTACTCTTATCGATGCGGCGCTTCAAGAGCAGCGCTTCAGCAGGGTCAATCTGTGGATCGCGGATGATATCTTCGAAATGCCACTGAACGGTATCTATCCAACATTTCAAGTAAAGTCGGTTCTCAATACTACCCTCTTCAAAAGGGTTATTGATAGGAGTATCAATGTTATCTTTCACGTGATAATCGTTAATAGCCTGATTGAAAATCTTATTTGCTTTTTCTGTAAATGCCATATCGCTTTAATTATTAGTTCAACTTGTGCACAAAAGTAACTAAAATATTGCAAATAACCAACTAAAAATCAGAAAAAAGCAGATTTTCATGCACAAATTAGGGGTATTTGTGCACTGATATGCACTTTTTTCCTTAAAAAGTTTGCTTATATCAAAAAAAAAGTGTTCCTTTGCACTCGAATTTTTAATTAGAAATCGATTTATAAACATTTTAAAAGTTAAAATTATGTCAGAAATTGAAAGCAAAGTAAAGGCAATTATCGTTGATAAACTCGGTGTTGATGAGGCAGAAGTTAAGCCAGAGGCAAGCTTCACAAACGATCTCGGTGCAGATTCTTTGGATACAGTAGAGTTGATTATGGAGTTCGAGAAGGAGTTCTCTATCTCTATCCCAGACGATAAGGCTGAGAAGATTGCTACTGTAGGTGACGCTATCTCTTACATCGAGGAGAACGCTAAGTAATTTAGCAACTAATTTATACTAAATGGAATTAAAGAGAGTTGTTGTAACAGGTCTCGGTGCTGTGACTCCAGTTGGTAATACTCCTGAGGAGACTTGGGAGAGCCTTTTAGCTGGTAAGAGCGGTGCTGCACCTATTACTCATTTCGATACAACCCTTTTCAAGACCAAGTTTGCTTGCGAGGTTAAAAACCTGAACATCAATGATTGGATTGACCGTAAGGAGGCTCGCAAGCTTGACCGTTATACCCAGTTGGCTATGATTGCAGCTATGCAGGGTGTAAAGGATGCTAATATCGATCTTGAGAAGGAAGACTTAAACAATGTTGGTGTTGTATTTGGTGTAGGTATCGGTGGTATCAAGACATTCGAGGATGAGGTGAAGTACTTTGGTACTCACGAGGAGAACGGTCCTAAGTTCAATCCATTCTTCATCCCTAAGATGATTGCAGATATCGCTTCTGGTCAGATTTCAATCCACTTCGGATTCCACGGACCAAACTACACTACTACATCTGCATGTGCATCTTCAAGCAATGCTTTGGCTGATGCCTTCAACCTGATTCGTTTGGGCAAGGCAAACATCATCGTGAGCGGTGGTGCCGAGGCAGCTATCTGTGCATGTGGTGTAGGCGGTTTCAATGCTATGCACGCATTGTCAACACGTAATGATGACCCTGAGCATGCTTCACGTCCATTCAGCGCAAGCCGTGATGGATTTATCATGGGCGAGGGTGCTGGTTGCTTGATTCTTGAGGAACTGGAGCACGCTAAGGCTCGTGGTGCGAAGATTTATGCTGAGATGGTAGGTGAGGGCGAGAGTGCTGACGCTTATCACATCACAGCATCTCATCCTGAGGGTCTTGGTGCTAAGCTCGTTATGGAGCGTGCACTTGCTGATGCCAATCTGAAGCCAGAGGACATTGACTACATCAATGTTCACGGTACATCTACCCACGTAGGTGATATCTCTGAGGCTAAGGCTATCAAGGCTGTCTTCGGTGATGCTGCTTACAAGCTCAACATTAGTTCTACCAAGTCAATGACTGGTCACCTCCTCGGTGCTGCTGGTGCAGTAGAGGCTATGGCTTGTGTTCTTAGTGTGAAGAACGATATCGTTCCTCCTACTATCAACCACGAAGAGGGTGATAATGATCCTGAGCTCGACTACAACTTGAATTTCACCTTCAACAAAGCTCAGAAGCGTGAGGTTCGTGCTGCATTGAGCAATACATTCGGATTCGGTGGTCACAACTGTTGTGTAGTATTCAAGAAGTATGCTGAATAATTTAATAGATAGAATAAAGCTCTCTTTCCGCAAGGACAAAGAGCTTTATTTTTCTTTGTACCAGATTCTTGGTTTCTATCCTCACAATATCAGTTATTATAAGATGGCGCTGATGCATAAGAGCATTATGCACCGCAATTCCAAGGGAAAGCCTGTCAACAATGAGCGATTGGAATTCTTGGGAGATGCCGTGCTGGATGCTGTTGTGGGTGATATCGTATATCAACATTTCCCTGGAAAGCGTGAGGGATTTCTTACCAATACAAGAAGTAAATTGGTGCAGCGTGATACGCTCAATAAATTAGCCCAGGAGATGGGAGTCAACCAACTTGTTTTATCTAACGGACACAGTTCTTCTCATAACAGCTATATGGGAGGAAATGCTTTCGAAGCTTTGGTGGGTGCCATCTATTTGGACCGTGGTTATGATGCCTGCATGAAATTCATGAAGCAGCGCATTCTGGCAAAAATGATCAACATCGATAAGGTGGCTTATAAGGAGGTCAACTTCAAGAGCAAGCTGATCGAATGGAGCCAGAAGAACCGCGTAAACATTGAGTTTGTATTATGCGACCAGAAGAAGGATGGTAATGGAAACCCTATGTTTACTTTCCTGGTGACGATAGAAGGCATAGAGGGTGACAAGGGCACTGGATATTCCAAGAAGGAAAGCCAGCAGGCTGCTTGTAAGCTTACCCTGGAGCGATTGCGCAAGGAACCGCAGTTTATAGATGCTGTATTCTCTGCCAAGGCCAACAGAACCAAGATGGAAGAGGAACCTGTGGAGAATGTTCCTGATACTGAGGTGAAGGACGACTTCATTATCTCTCAGAATACGGAAACTAAAGAACCGGAGAAGCATGAGAATGTCTTCAAGGAAGAGGTTTTCGAGGACAGGGCTGTCAAGAAGGTAAATACTGTCGAGACAACCGATTCACAGGAAGAAGATGAATTTGATTTGAGCGATATTTCCGCACAGCCAAAGATACAGAGCCGTGAGGATATCATCGCTGCCGCCGAAGCCGCTGCATTTGCAGAGGAATAAAAGCAGACAATAAAGGCTTTAGTGAAATAGACAATCACTAAAGCCTTTATTGGTATTATCATATTTTTTGCGCAAAGATACAAAAAAGTGGCCATTAGCGCAAATTCCGAGCCTTAGTCATTCTTCTTTTCTTTTTAAAGTCATATATTAAAAATAGTAAAAACTTTCTCTATATGAAAAGTTTAGGTTAATTTTGCAACTCAAAAGATATTAATATCATATATGAGTTTAACAAGTATAGTAAGCAACGTCTTCAAACCTCGCCAAAAGGAGTTGGAGAAGTACCTTTATGATGCAGAACATATGCAGCATAAAGTACTCATGCACCTTATCAATAAGGGCAAAAATACAGAATATGGCGTTAAGCATCTACTAAATACGACTGATAGTTACGAGAAATTCGCAAAAAATGTACCTGTCAATTCCTATGAGGAACTGAAAGGGGATATCGACCGTATGCGCCACGGAGAGCAGGATGTTCTCTGGCCTGGAACCGTGAAATGGTATGCTAAGTCGTCTGGTACTACCAATGACAAGAGTAAGTTTATCCCTGTTTCACGAGACGGATTGCATGGCATCCACTATGCCGGTGGCTTTGATGCTGTGGCATATTATCTCCGTAATAATCCGAAAAGTAAACTGTTTGATGGCAAGAGCCTGATTCTTGGCGGCAGCCATTCTCCTAATTATAATGTAGAGGGAAGTCTGGTGGGAGACCTGAGTGCCATCCTCATCGAAAATATCAATCCACTTGCCAATCTGGTACGCGTTCCAAAGAAACAGACTGCTCTTCTGAGCGATTTCGAGGTGAAACGCGACCGCATTGCCCGTGAAACAATGAATAAGAACGTAACCAATATTTCGGGTGTTCCAAGTTGGATGCTCAGCGTATTGGTTCGTGTGATGGAACTTTCCGGCAAGAAGCATCTGGAGGAGGTATGGCCTAATCTGGAGGTCTTCTTCCATGGCGGTATCGCTTTTACTCCTTATCGCCAGCAGTATGAGCAGCTCATCACTTCTCCTAACATGCATTATATGGAAACCTATAATGCCAGCGAGGGATTCTTCGGTTTGCAGGATGATCCGTCAGACCCATCCATGTCGCTCATGGTGGATTATGATGTCTTCTATGAATTTATCCCGATGGATGAATTTGGTACCGACAATCCTACCGTAGTGCCTTTGCAGGGAGTGGAGATAGGCAAGAACTATGCGATGGTTATTACTACTTCCTGTGGATTGTGGCGCTATCTCATTGGTGATACAGTCATGTTTACCAGCAAGAATCCATATAAGTTTGTCATCACGGGTCGTACCAAGTATTTCATCAATGCCTTTGGCGAAGAACTGATTATGGACAATGCCGAGAAGGGACTGAAGTATGCTTGTGATAAGACAGGAGCCCAGGTGGCAGAATATACGGCAGCACCTGTGTTTATGGACAGTAATGCGAAGTGCCGTCATCAGTGGCTGATAGAGTTCTCTAAGGAACCGGCAAGTCTCGATGAGTTTGCCACATTGCTGGATCAGCATCTGCAGGAAATCAACAGCGATTATGAGGCAAAGCGCTTCCACGATGTTACTCTCCAGCATCTGGAGATCGTGAAGGCTCGTCCTAATCTCTTCAACGACTGGCTCAAGAGCAAGGGCAAGTTGGGTGGACAGCATAAGATACCTCGTCTGAGCAACAGCCGTAAGAATATCGATGAGATGCTCCAGATGAATCAGTAGATCATGGCTTCATCCGGAAGTTTATGATATATAAGGATAAGAATAATTAGCAGAAAGGTAAGAATAATGAAGAAGATATTAGATTTTTTAGTTGGAAACAGCCAGAAGGAAAAAACTCTGTTTTTGCCTCTCTATCTGCTTGCTTTTCTGCTTTTGGTTTCCTGTGCCAAGATGGGACAGCCAGACGGAGGATGGTATGATGAAACTCCGCCTAAGGTGATAGGCGCCGACCCGGCAGATGGCGGAGTAGGGGTGAAGAGTAAGAAAGTAAGCATCTACTTCGATGAGTTTATCAAGCTCGACAATCCTTCTGAGAAAGTCATCGTGTCTCCACCTCAGTTGGAGGCTCCTGAAATCAAGGCTGCAGGTAAGAAAATCACCGTCTCTCTGGTCGATTCCCTGAAACCGAATACGACTTATACCATCGATTTCTCTGATGCTATCAGCGATAACAATGAGAACAATCCGATGGGTAACTTCACCTATAGTTTTTCTACGGGCGAGGCCATCGACACCATGGAAGTATCCGGATATGTGCTCGAAGCTGAAAATCTGGAACCTATCAAGGGTATTTTGGTGGGTCTGTATAGCGATCAGGCTGATTCTGCATTCAAGACCAAGCCGATGCTCCGAGTGAGCCGTACGGATAGCCGTGGCCGCTTCGTAGTGAAGGGTATTGCACCAGGTTCTTATCGCATCTATGCCTTGCAGGATATGGATGGCAACTATATGTTCAATCAGAAGAGCGAGAAATTAGCTTTCTCTCATGACATTATCGTACCTTCCTGCAAGCCGGACGTCAGACAGGATACCACTTGGATTGATACGCTTCATATCAAGTCTATCGCCCAGGTGGATTACACCCATTTCTATCCAGACGATATCGTGCTGAGGGCATTCACCGAAAAGCTTACCGACCGCTATTTTCTGAAGTCAGAGCGCAAGGAACCCAACAATTTCTCTCTCTTCTTCAGTTATGGAGATAGCATCCTGCCTACCATCAAGGGTCTGAATTTCAATGAGAAAGATGCTTTCCTGCTGGAGGCTGTAGAGAAGAAGGATACCCTTACTTACTGGTTGAAAGATACTGCGTTGGTCAATCAGGACACGCTACGGATGGAATTAGCTTATCGCATGACCGACAGTACTGGCGTATTGGTGGATAAGCTTGATACATTGGAGATATTGGCAAAGACTCCATACGCCAAGCGACAGAAGCAGCTCAACAAGGAACTGGAAGACTGGACCAAGAAACAGGAAAAACTCAAGAAGAAAGGGGAGCCTTACGATTCCATTATGCCTCTCAAGCCATTGGAAGTGCAGGTGGGCGTCTCATCCCAGTTGGATCCGGATAAGAACATCCGCTTTACGTTCCCTACGCCTCTCTCAAAGGCAGACACGGCAGGCATTCATCTTTATGCCAAGCATGATACGCTCTGGTATCGGGCACCTTTCGAGTTTAAACCGGTTCCGAATAAGTTGAGGGAATATGAGTTGCGAGGCGAATGGCGTCCGAATATCGAATATAGTCTGGAAGTGGATTCTGCGGCTTTCGAAGACATCTACGGATTGGCTACTAAGGCTATCAAACAGGGATTCAAGGTATCTTCGCTGGATGAGTATGGCACTCTCCTGGTCAATATCACCAGTTTGAATGACGAACCGCTGCTCGTACAGTTGCTCAATGGTCAGGATCAGTTAGTCAAGGAAGTGAAGGCCATCAATGGTGTGGCAGAATTTTATTATCTGAAGCCACAGAAGTATTACTTGCGCCTGATAGTGGATCGCAACAATAACGGCAAGTGGGATACAGGCTGTTATGATGAAGACCAGCAGGCAGAAGAAGTATATTACTATTCTGGAGCTATTGAATGTAAGGCAAAGTGGGATGTCACCGAATCTTGGGATCCTAAGGAGAAACCATTGTCACGCCAGAAGCCAGGTGCCATCACCAAGCAGAAGCCAGACAAGGAGAAAAAAGTAAAGAACCAGAATGCAGAGCGTGCCAAGAAACTTGGCATACAATACATTCCTAAAATATGATGAACTATGAAAAGAATGAAGTCATTGTGGATAGCAGTATTACTGCTGATGGTCAGCACTACAGTGTCTGCCCAGTGTACTTTCCGTAATACAGCCTTCAAGTCGGGTGAGTTTCTCACTTACAACTTGTATTACAACTGGAAGTTTGTGTGGGTGAAGGCTGGTACGGCCAGCATGTCTATTGTGCAGAGTACCAGGCATGGCAAGCCCGCTTATCGCACCTCATTGGTGACGAGAGGAAATCATAAGGTAGATGATTTCTTTGTCCTTCGTGATACGCTTTTGAGCTATACGGGCACCGATATGTCTCCGATGTATTTCCGCAAGGGAGCTCGTGAGGGCAAGCGATATACGGTAGATGAGGATTTCTACAGCTATTCTGGCGGCAAGTGTCATGTCAAGATGCATCGTCAGCGCAATGACGGTTCTCATTCATGGAAGAATGTCAGCTATGATGATTGCGTATTTGACATGTTGAACATCTTCCTCCGTGCCCGTAGTTTCGATCCTGCCAACTGGAAGAAGGGTTATGTAGTCAAGTTCCCTATTGTGGATGGCGATGGTCGTACTCCAGCCCAGATTAAGTTTGCGGGCAGAGAAACCATCAAGGCCGACAATGGTGTGAAGTATCGTTGTTTGCGTCTGGCTTATCAGGAGTATGAGAAGGGCAAGTATAAGCGCATCGTTGATTTCTACATTACTGATGATGAAAATCATGTACCTGTACGTCTGGACATGTTCCTGAAGTTTGGTAGTGCCAAGGCCTTCCTCATTGGTATGAAAGGCGTGAGAAACCAGATTACTTCGATAGTGAAGTAAATTTTTGTCTTCCTTTTGGGCATGATATGCCATGCTCAAAAGGAAGACAAAAATTTTTCAAAGAAGTTAGAATTCGTAATTGATGATATCAGGAATTGCTGAACTCTCTAAAGTTACCGTTCCAGATATTGTACCATATACATCTGAATATAAAATAACTCTCTCATTAAAAGAAGAAGGAAGTTTTTCCCATTTCTGTCTATGCCACAATTTATACAAACAATCTAAGGCTAATTCTGAAGTACTATTAAGAGAATAGGTACGTATTTTATTCTTATTTTTGTCAAACAAAATGATATGGGTTGGAGTATTTTCGTTTTCTTCTATTTTATAGAAACCTTCAAAGCTACATTCATTTCCTGTAGGAATAGGATACATAAAACATCTGTTTTCTTTATCGGCCATGAGAATCAGGCTTGATTGCCTTTCAAAAAGAGAATCTTTTAGATTTCTTTTTGAAAAAATTGTAAGAGATTGTGGAAGCACTTTTACCATTGTTGTTGCACTCTCTTTCGTCTTTTTGTCTAATAACTTGATTTCGTATATTCCTTCTTTTAGACCTTCAACTGTAAGTTGATTTGTTTCTTTTTTGAAAGAAAGTTTGATTCCTTCTTGGTCATTTACAGAAAAATCGTAGCTGCCACTACCATGGACAATTTCAATAATAGTCGAACACCATTTTGTAGTTTGGTAAGATGGAGCAGCAAAACATATAGGTTGGCGATCTATGGAATCTTCTTTACAACCTATTAAACTTATAAGGAATAGCATGCCTAAGCACGCTATTCCTAATATATTGATAATCTGTTTCATCTTATTTTCTTCTTACATTTGGATAGAGCATCATACCTGAGGAAAAATCACATTGGTTTTGGAAAGTAAGATTGGTTGTGCCAGAATCCACCAAATAATAGCCATCATAAAGACCATCCCATCCAAAATTGGCATGAATGTATGTATCATTTGTCATGATTTGCATACGAGTCTTACTATCTTTCTTTAGCATTAAATAACCGTCCAAAATCCAAAGATGCCCAAAACTATTTCCCGCATCATTTCCTGTAACAAATACAGGATATCCTTGATCCAATGAAGTTATAATTCTTGTGGCATCCATAGCATATCCCTTTCCCTTCTTTCTTATATCAAAGGTCAAATTGATAGTATCAAAATAGTCATGAACTTTACTGATATTAGAAGTACCTGCATCATCTTTATCTGTCCATTCGGTTTTTATTCCATTAGCAACACATTTCATCAGCTGCGATACTTGCTCTATAACACCATCATCAGAATATTCATCCACAAATGGCTCAGATAATATTTCATTCCAATTTAAGGTGCAACCATTCGCAACGGATATAGCCTTATAAAAAGCAACAATTTGTGCAGCGGCAACACCTGCACAACCTACTGCATTATACCCTTTATTGGCATAAATTGTTGGATTTTTTGCTTTGCCTAACTGTATATTGTAAGGATACCATTGAGCCCAAGAGGTTTTGAGCATAGGTAACTTAGACTTCCAAGCCTTACTTTCATCAGGATACATTTGTTTTGAACGAGTACCTTGAATTTCTGAATTAACCAAAACTCTATCCTTTATGCTATTAAAATCAACCTTGTTAACATTCAGTTGACTTGCAATCTTATTGAGTGTCTTTTCACGCAAAGAATCTCTCAATAAATCAAGCTGGGCAATTTGAGTCAAAACAACTCGCTCGCTCATACGCTGCATTTTCATGGCACCTACATTCTCAGAAATGTCACTTATCTTACCTGTTGTAGAATAAGCGATAACTTCAGGTGCTCTTTCATCTGCAGAAACGATAGCATATCCTCCTTCGTTGCCAAAAGACAACTCGTATGTAGGAATAGTAACTTCCTTTGTCTTCCCTTGTAAACTAATGGTATCACTCAACTCTCTTTGGCTTACGACAGTTGGCAGTACTGCACTTCTAGTAGAATTCTGCAAGCAAAAGTTGTGTACCATTTCCACTGCTTCCTGTGGAGACATTGTTCCTGTGCTGTCATAAGCAACACTTGCATACTCCTCAGGAGTTAAGACAATAGACTCCGCTTTTTGTAACTGAACTTCATCACTCATGTCAGAACATGAGCTAAACAACTGCATCATAATGCAGCTTGCAATTAATAAAATACTTTTTACTTTCATAAGCATATCATTTGAATATTACATTGAAATTTCTCCACTATAAATTTCAGTTCCATTTGTAATTTGCAAATCAAACTCACCAACCAAGTTCTTTGGAAGGACGATGGTATTGCTAGATAGTATATAGGTATATACTTCTCCCTCATCGTTCATTAAGGTCAATGTGTAACCAAGAACTTGTCTTGGAGTTGTCAGCAAATTATCTGTCAAATCCACACATAAAGGGCGCTTTGGAGCTTTACTGCCTTTATTGCCTTTTTGCATATTATTATATATATTGCAATACAAATAGTATGGTTTAGCATTTGTAGGATTAGCCCAAAAGAGCATTGCCCCCCGAATAAGATAAAAATGAACTTTTTACACTATTTTTTATTTTCAACCGCAAAATTATGGCTTTTCTTCCAAAACACCAAACAAATGTGTTCATAAGAATTTACAGAAATTTACAAATTTGAAGTATTTGATTGTATATCAATTTCTTATAAAGAATTTACAGAAATTTACAAGCATGGATTTACTTATAAAATATGGTGTATATAGTCATCAAAATCTTTCCCATTACCCGAACTTCCGCAAATCTTAGCAAGCATTCTTCGGCGAGAATTTGAAACGTCGGCGGGAGTAGTTCCTATAAAAGAACTGATAATAGAAGGAGAAAAGTGAAGTTTTACCAATAGGCAGATACGATATTCCTTAGTACTTAGTTTTTGCTTTAAACTAGCAAAACCAGATACATATTTTTCTATCGTTTCTTCTAAATCGCTCCAGTCTGTTTTTGTCATCTTCTCTAAGGGGTGACTCTCTAAATAAACAAGTTTGAGATATACAGAAGATTGTTTGAGTTGCTTATCCAATTCCAAGAGATTGCGTCCTATATTTACCTCTTCATACTTCTTAACTTCAGACTGCAATTTTTGTATCATATCTTCTTTTTCTTTAACAAGAGTATCTATAGTACTCTCATTCAAGCTATGAAGTTTTACTAATTCTTGTTGAGCAACATTCAATTGTTGGACACAATCATTGTACATCTTTTGAGTCATTGCTATTCTTTGATTTCTTTTTTTCAATCTTTTCTTATAAATAGTAAAAGATACAGCAAATACCAAGATTGCACAAATGACAACTATATAAATTATCTCCATCCGACGTTCAGCTTTCAATTGAGCTTTGTTTGCAATCTCTTTATTTCTATTATAATCATACATAGCTTGAACTTGTTGCAATTGCCCATATCTCGTAGCAACTAAGTCAGAATCATTATACGCAGAACTAAGCAATGCATATTTAGCAGCTAAAGTTGGATTATTTATTTTTGTATAATATTGAAATAATCCATTTGTCGAAGCCGCCAAATTAACAAAAGATTTACTTTGCTCAAAACTCAGATTTAAACATGAGGAAGCCGAATCTATTTTTCCTATAGCAAGATAGTATAACCCTTGTTCATAAAGCACATAGGCATAAGCATCTTTCCAATTAGAGTTTCCCTTGTAATTAGTTGATTGGAAAGCTTTAAAAGCTTCTTCTGCCTCTTTAATTTTTTCTTTTTTTAGATAATAAAGTAAATTACAACCGATAGCTATTTTAGAATCTTCTAAATATCCATACTTTCTGAACAGTTTTGCAGCTTGGACGTTTATAAAAGCCACAGAATCTTCTTGGTCTAAACATCCGTATGCACCTATTTTATTTTGATAATACCGAATTGCATTCAAAGTATCTTTTGCTAAGTAGGCATACTTTACAGCTTTATCCAAAGAAGCTAATTCTTGATAAGGTAGATGCTGTTTATCAAAAAGTACTCCCATCTGGCTATACACCCTGCAAAGCGTGGCATAGTCACAATCTTTGGCTGTTGTATCAGCTTGTTCTGTTGCCTTATTATAGTACTCCAAAGCCAAGGGCGCCTCGTGCATATCTCGATATACACAGCCCAGTACATAATAAGCTAGCATTCTGTCGTTCGCAGAACCATGACGCTCATAATAATCCACGACTTCCAGCATGATGCTATCCGATGTTAAAGTACTGTCTGCCTTATTCATCGCCTTATGATAAAGCAGCTCATAACGCATTTTTTGACTTCTTGTGAAATCAGACAGCCTCGGCTTCACTTCATCAAGCATCTGAATGGCAACTCTTGCAGAATCGTCATCTACATCCATTAAGCTATCAGTTTTAGTCAATAGTTGGTCATACACCCGATTACCTGTGCAAGAACTTAGGATGACTAGAAGAGTCAGCCATCCTACCCAAAAATTGATATGATTTAAGTTGATCATATTCATATATTGTTAGTTAGAAAGTTTGCGCTTGTTGTATATATCGACTTGCAAGTATCTCAAATATCAGTCTTGCCCTCGTCTTTTGTTCTTCCAATAAGATTATACTTTGCCATATTTTATCCCTTTAAAATTGACATGGCAAAGGTACAAAAATACTTTTAATATTATTCAAAACTTCGCCATTTTTAACAAAAAACACTGAATTTGGCGAAGTTTTGAAGTGGCTTAAGTTCTAATGCGCCTTTGTGGTAATACAGACAAATATTCACATTATCAATGGATTAGGAACTTTGTTCTAATTCTCATAGGTCTTAAGATTTGTGAATTTTATACAAAAATGCGCTAGCGCAGATTATCTCTTATCAGATAATTAGCGTTAGCGCATTCTTTATTTGTAAAGTTGTTTTTATCGAGTATATTCGATGAAAATACCCTGTTTTTGTCGAATATACTCGATAAAACTTGCAAAAATGAGTAAAAAACGTTATCTTTGCCACAAATTTTAAAGATAGCGTTATGACAAAGGATCTTATTAAATATCTTATCAGCTATTATCAAGACTTCGTGTCCAAAATTAAATTTGAGAAGCGACAGTATCATTTAGAAGCAAATGCAAACTATGTATTTGTGGGATTACGTCGTGCAGGAAAGTCTTATCTGATGGTATCAACAAATACATCATTTACTAGAACAAGGTCATTCTATAGAAGAAATCCTCTATTTCAATTTTGAGGATGATCGTATTGATATTGTTGATATTTCAGATTTAGATCTCATCAGGTGCTGCTATGAAGAGATGTACGAGCATCAACCCATATTCTTTCTTGACGAAATTCAAAATATAAAGGGATGGGAGAAATTTGCACGTCGTTTGGCTGATACTGGTTATAGAGTCTATATAACGGGTAGTAATGCCAAGATGCTAAGTAGTGAGATTGCAACGACTCTTGGCGGTCGTTATCTCATCAAAGATATTTACCCATTCACTTTTAATGAGTTTTTGTCATTTAAAAGGATAGATATGTCTGATAGAAATGCCATATATAAGTATCGTGGTGACATCATAAAGGCATACGAGGAATATTTTTATGAAGGAGGATTACCTGAAACTTTGCAAATGGCGGATAAGCGAGCTTGGCTTAGCAGTTTGTTTAACAAGATATTCTTTGGTGACTTGGTGGCACGTCATCAGATATTGCATTGCGAATCATGATACGTAAAATGGCAGAAAGCGTGAAACAACCCACATCTTATAGCAGAATAGCGAGCATCGTCTCTACAGTGGGCAAGAAAATCAGCGTAGATACTGTGATAGATTACATTTCCTATCTCCAAGAATCTTGGTTGATGTTGCCATACGAAAATATAGCCGCAAAGCTGATAGATAAAGAGTCAAATAGAAAATATTATTTTATAGATAATGGCATATTGAATCTATTTTTGGTAGATTCTGCTACATCTTTGCTGGAGAATCAAGTTGCCATACGATTGCGCCAACTATATGGTGAGAAAGTTTATTTTTACAATCAAGGTATAGAAGTAGATTTCGTCGTATATGATGAAGGTATAGCCATTCAAGTTTCTTATTCATTGCAAGATTCTGATACTGAGAAGCGAGAGGTAGATGCTTTGGTGAAGCTCAACAAGACCTTGCCGATGCAAAAAATGATAATAATTATCAAGGATGAGGAAAAAGAGATTGTAAAGAGTAGAATTACTATTCAGGTTATTCCTGTATGGAAATGGTTAATCACAGAGTAGTTTTTAGCCTCTAATACTGCAAAAGATGAGGAAAAAGAAAAAATATGCTTCAAAAAAGAATAATTCTGAAAAAGAATGTGTACCTTTGCAACTCAAAGACATTTTTGTCATTTAGAAACTCTGATTGATGGAAAGATATAGTTTCGAGGTATTATTTAAGGAGAATTACTCCAAAGCATACTATCTTGCTTTGCGCATTCTGCATGATGACGAGGCAAGCAAGGATGTTGTATCCGATGCTTTCGAACTGGTTTGGAAAAGAGTCCGACATCAAGATGTTGATAATATTTCTTCCTATCTGTTGACCACCGTAAAGAATGTCAGCTTAGACTATATTCGTAAGCAGGATATTCGTTCTCGTTATGTATTGGCGAGTATGAAGGAAACAGAAATGGTGGTCAATTCTGTTTATGACCATTGGGATGTTCATGAAGAGAAAATAAAGGCGATAATGGGTGCTTTAATTGAGTTGACTCCACGAACCCAACAGATTGTACAACTCTGTTATGTGGAGCATAAGAAATACCGAGAGGTCGCGGCGGAGTTGGATATCAGCGAGAGTGCCGTGAAAAAACATATCATGCAGGCACTCAGTTATATGCGGCAAAAATTCAAAGGTGCTGAGTTTTAATAAACTTAACTTATTCTAACGAAATATTAAGACGTTAAAGGTACCATATTTTCTTGAAACTTCGTTTTAAAAGAAAAAAGATTCCAATGAAAGAAGAAAAAGATATAAAACAGCAAGTCTTAGATGCAATGGACGATTCTGTAGAGGATATGCTTCAGCATTCAGATGCACAACTCGAATCCGAGGTGGGCATGGAGACCTTGTGCGATATACTGGATTTGGACGAAGCCGCTAATCGCCAATTTGGACCTGTTCCTGATGTGAATGCTGCATGGGATAAGTTCAGTAAAGACAAAATGGACGAAGAATATGAGGAGGAAGAATCTGGGAGTCATCCGATATTCAAGACTTTGTTACGTTATATTGCAGCCAGTGCTGCAGCTATTCTGCTGATCGTAGTCTTGATGACTTGGAATCATCAGCAGCCGGAACAAAAACCGATGGCGGAAGTCAAGGATTCAGTAGAAAATCAAATTGCTAAGATAGAATCTCCACAATCTCATGAAGTATCAGTATCAGAATCAGTAAAAACGATTGAGATTAAAGCAGGAGAGCAGAAGACAGTTACTTTGCCAGATGGCACAGAAGTATGTCTTAATTCAAAGAGTATCCTGAAATATCCAGAGAATTTTGGTAAAGACAATCGTAATGTAGAGTTTTATGGTGAGGGATATTTCAAAGTACACCATGATGCTAATCTTCCTTTTATTATCAAGACTCATTCCGTTTCAACCAAGGTATTAGGTACAGAATTTAATCTTCGTTGTTATAATAATGAGGATGTACACGTCACTTTGGTACAAGGTTCTGTGGAGGTATCTCTTGACCAGAGCAAGGTGAGAATATCCCCAAAACAAGATGCTTATATAGAAAATGGCAAGGTTATGGTTCAGAATGTCAACCCAAAAGACTTTACGAGTTGGAAGGATGGCATCTTGTATTTCGACAATGCTTCCTTGCGTACCATTTTACAGCAGTTGGGACGAGTATATGATGTGAATATAGTTTGTCGTGACGAGCAATTGCTCAACAAGCATTTCCATTATATGTGCAATATAAAGGATAGTTTGGATAATGCTCTTAAGTTGCTCAATGAGAGTTCTGAGGTTAATGTCAAGATAAAGAATAATATAATAGTAATTGAGTAATGTAGTTTTTGTTGTTCCTATAACAAAAAAGCTAATAAAATCTTCAAAAATACAAGAATCCGAATAAAAACGTAACAAAAAGTAAGTTTTTTGCAACAAAAACTTTCAATTAGGGGTGCCCTTTTGTAGAAAGTGTACGTCATAATGGCATAATATAGTAACGATAAAGAGGTTTTATCAATTTAATAATTAGAGTAAATATGCTGTTATGAGAAAGAAGAGAATTCTATTTTCTACATGCTTAGCATTAGCGTTGTCTGGATATTGTGGCAATATAGCCGTGGCACAGACAAGTAATGTGAAGTATGAACAAGTAATTAATTCAAAACCATTGACATCGGTTTTGAAGGACTTAGAGGAGAGATTTGGTACCAAAATTGTATTCTCTTATGAGGATTTGGAGGCTTACAAGGTAAACGCTCATGTCAAGGCTAACTCGGCAAAAGATGCGTTGAACCAAATTTTAGCAGGCATCCCTGTAAGCTACACGATTAATAATGGTACGATTTCCGTTAAGGTTGCAGCTAAAGCGCAAACTGTCAAGAAAGTTACTGTTTCGGGTAAAGTATTGGATAGTAAAGGTTACCCTATTCCTGCTGCTACCATTATGTTGCAAGGTAAGAAAGGTATAGGTACCATTACGGATGATGATGGTAACTTTTCTATGAACCTTGAACAGGGTAAGGGTGAGACTTTATTGTTCTCATTCCTTGGAATGAAGACTTCTTCTTATTTCGTTAATTGTCGCAAGAACGTTAGCAATATTACAGTTACATTGAGTGATGATAATCATTTGCTTGATGAGGTTGTTGTAACTGGTTATCAGACTATTTCAAAGGAAAGAGCTACTGGTGCTTTTGGTTCTATAAATAGCAAACAGTTAGAAGCTAAACTCAATTCTGATTTGAAGAATGTTATTGAGGGTCAGGTGGCAGGTGTAGTTTTGGATAAAGATGGTAATATTTCCATTCGTGGTATTTCTACATTGAGAGCTGAGACAAAACCTTTGTTGGTAGTTGATGGTTATCCTACAGAAGGTGATTTAAGTGATTTGAACCCAGAAAATATAGAGAATGTCACCGTTCTTAAAGATGGTGTAGCTGCTTCTATTTATGGTTCTCGTTCTGCTAATGGTGTAATTGTTGTAACAACAAAGAACGGATCAAAGGGTAAGGCAAAAGTAAGCTATCAAGGAACATTTAAGTTTGAGCCAAAGCCAGATTTGGATTACTTGCATATGGCGAATACTTCCGATTATATAGATGCTGAGATAGAACTTTTTAATCAAAACTCAAGTTATTATAGTATTTCTGATGAAGAAGATAATTTGTCAGAAATCGAATATTTGTTGGTTGCTCAAAAGGCTGGACTGATGACAGAACAAGCTACTAATGAGCAAATTAACAAACTGAGAGGGTACAATTTCCTTTCTCAGATGAAGAAGTATATGTTCCGTACTGCGTTCCAGCAGATGCATAATGTGTCTATTAGTGGTGGTAATGATGACGTTACCTATAATTTGGCTGTTAACTATACTAATAATCGTAGTTCATATATTAATACAAAGGATAATCGACTCATTGTAGATTTTAAGAACACTTGGAAACCTTTCAAGTTCTTGACTGTTGGTGTGTCTGCAAATTTAAAGTATTCAAGAGCAAAGTCGCCTAATACTTCTTGGCAAACATTGACAGATTATACCGATAAGGTAAAGCCATATACTCAGTTAGTAGATGAGAATGGTAACTTGACAAACATCCGTACAGTCAGTCTTGCTTTGCAGAATACATTCGATAAAGTTAGTGGTTTAAAGGATGTAACTTATAATCCTATCAATGATGTATATCAGGATTATAATACTACCCAAAATTTTGGTGCAAGATTGAATGCTTATATGCATTTTGATATTTGGAATGGAATTAGTGCAGATTTTGGTGGAACTTGGTCTCGTACTAATACTACTTATAAGTCAATTTCTGAAGCTAATAGTTATGATATGCGTTTAGCTTACAATAGTATGACTTCTAAAAAGAATAATTCCAACCATTATGTGCCAGATGGAGATATGATAAATGAGTCTCGTTCTAATAATGAGAACTGGACTATTCGTACACAAATCAATTATAAGGGTCAATTTGGTCCTCATCGAATTAGCGCTTTAGCTGGTAATGAAGTACGTCGTATTTCAACAGACAGTAATAGTTATGAAACTCGTTTGGGTTATAATTCTACAGCAGGTTCATTTTCTCCATTTAATATTGTAGATTTTAAGAGCAATACTTTTAAGCAAGATTTACTCTATGGCAATACTCTGTCAAGTGCTATCAGTTATGGTAGTTATGGTCTTCGTGATAATCGTTTTGTTTCTTGGTATTTTAATGGTTCTTATGAATATGATGACCGTTACCTTGTAAGCGGTAGTGTTCGTGAGGATTTAACCAATTTCTTCGGTACCAATCCTAAGTATCGTCATAAGCCATTGTGGTCTATTGGTGGTACTTGGAAAATCAATAATGAAAAGTTTTTTCATGCAGATTGGGTTAGCCGTTTAAATTTGCGTGCATCTTATGGTGTCAATGGTAATATTTCGCTTTCGGAGGGTCCTTATTTGATTCTTTCTGCAGGTTCTTATAATAGTACTACTGGTGGTGTTTCTAATAGTATAGCTTCTTATCCTAATAATTCTCTTCGTTGGGAGAAGACTAAGACTACAAATATCGGTATTGATGCAGATTTCTTGAATGGTCGTGTTGGCTTAAGTTTCGACTATTATCTTAAGAAAAGTAGCGACCTTTTAGCAAAAGATGCTATCGATCCTACGACTGGTACATCTTCTATGACTAAGAATGTTGGTGCTATCGATAATAAAGGTTTTGAACTGTCTATCCATGGTACTCCTGTCAAAACTAAGGATTTCTCATGGGATGCAGTTTATAATCTCTCCATCAACAAGAATAAGGTGAAGAAATATAATGTGTCACGTAAGTATTCTACTTCTTGGGCCTACACTACACCTATTCAGGCTGAAGGTTATCCTATGTATGGATTCTTTGGATATCACTTTGCAGGCTTAAATGAAAAGGGTGAAACCTTGATTTACGATGCTCAGGGTGAGAAAACTTTAGCTTCTAATGCTAAAGTAGAAGATGTTTATTATCAGGGTACTGCTATACCAAAGGCAGATATGTCATTGACTAATACTTTCAACTACAAGAGTTGGACTCTGTCTTTTATGTTTATAGCAAAGTTAGGTCATAAGTATCGTAAGGATTGTTTCCAGGGTTCCAACTATAATAACCGTTATGTCGGTCAGCGTTGGAAGCAGGCTGGTGATGAGGAACATACTATCTATCCTAATTTGCAATCATGGAATATGGATTTGTTCTATTTCCCATTCTGTGATGTTAATGTAGGTAATGCTAGTTATCTGAAGATGCGTGATCTTACCTTAAGTTATAATTTCGACAAGAACTTACTTAGCCATATTGGTTTGAGTAATGCTCGTATTTACTTACAGGCTCGTAACCTTTTCCGTGTGACAGCGAAAGGTTGTGATATTGATCCGGAAGCTTTCGAAAATAACTTTTCTGGTGGCATGGGTGCCTCTTCAAACGCTGGTTATGCATCTCTTCCACTTAGCAAAGAATTTTATATTGGAGTATCTTTTGGTTTTTAATTGGATAAACAAATATGAAAAATAATAAATATATAATAGGCTTGGCTTTAAGCTTGAGCTTGCTATCTTCATGTGGTGATTATCTTGATGTAAAACCTGTAGGTCAGATGATTCCTACAGAAGTATCTCAGTTTGAAAATATACTGAATAATACGACTACATTGAGTTATCAATTTATGGACAACAATCGTGGTTGTTCTTATGCATTCTTAGGAGATAATCTTCAGATTTCTGATAATCAAATGCAGTTTAATTATAATTCTACATACCCAAACCAGGATATAGTTGCTGCTTATAAGTATTATTCCCCAATGCTTGACCCTAAAAGTACTCCAATGTGGTGGACTTATGGTTATAGAGCTTTAGGTTTGTTTAATAACATCGTAGATGGTGTTTCAACACTTGATGCTACTACTTCTTATGCTAAGGGGGTGATAGCTCAAGCTAAGGCTGGTCGTGCTTGGATTTATATGAATTTGTCATTGATTTATGGTCCTATGTATAATCCAGATGGAGCTAATGATTCTCCTACAGTTCCTTATCGTACAACAGGTGATCCAACAGTAAATAATGGTCCTCTGGCAACTACAGCTCAAGTGTTTGCTAATGTAAAGGAAGATTTAGACTATGCTTGTGACAATTGTCCTCAGACTGTAGCTAATCCCTCTCGTGCTAATAGGGCTGCGGCTTATGCATTACGTGCAGAATACTATATGTATATGAGAGATTGGAATCATATGCTTGCAGATAGTAAAAAAGCTTGGGAACTTGCTTTAGAGAACGTTGGTGGAGATGTGGATAAGTTGATTTATAATTTTTCTGATTTTTCCTATGATGAGAGTAAGCCAGTTGATCCTGAAGAAGGTTGTGACAAAGAATATTGGATGGATTTTTTAGGACCAGACAATGATTTCGATCAGACGGTTAATCGTGAGAATTTGCTTTATAGAATAGCTCCTTATGGAAGTTCTAGCAGTCGTTTTTATCCTTCTGAGGATTGGAAATCTATTTTTGATAAGGAACATGACTTGCGTTGGAAACTATTTGCTTTGAAGGCTCCTGGTTATAGTGGAAATAAAAGTGGTGTTTCTTTCAATGATGGACCTCGGGTTATTTATACACGTGCTGATAATTTATCTAACACACAAGCTTATACCCATCCATTATTACTCTTGATGAAAGCTGAAGCTGAAGCAAGAACTGGTGATTATACTGCTGCTTTGGCTGATTTAAAGATCTTAAGAAAATATCGTTATACTGGCGATGGGATAGAATTATCAGGACTTACTGGAGATGCTTTATTAGAGGAGATTTTAAAAGAGCGTCGTCGTGAGCAGCCTCTTGTTTCCATTCAGCGTACTATAGACCTCAAGCGTTATGCTTTAGATGCTGGAAAGCCTTGGTCTAAGCAGACTATTGAGCATCAATGTGGTAATAAGACTTATACCAAGTCTATTACTGATGCTTATTTCCAGTCATTGCCTATTGATAATGCCATATTGGAATATAATCCACAATGGGGAATTGGTATCAATACTGATAATTATGAACCATATAATGCAGATTAATTAAAAAATGAAAAAGTTTAGTGTATTATTCCTGACATTATGTTTGGGATGTTTGGCTGAGGTTTCTGCTCAGCATATGGTAACTATTAAGGGAAAGGTGAAGTTTGCCGATAAGGATTTTAAAATATCTGTATATCAGCGTCAGGCTTTTAGTAAGAAAGTACTTGCAGAAGTTCCTTTGAATGCTGACAACACTTATACAGTTACTGTACCATTTGACAAGCCAGGTTCTGCTATTGTTGATTGTGGTCGTTGGCAAAGTGTAAATGTTTGGTTGGAAGATGAAAATTTGGATATTGACTTTCGTGGGAAAGATACTGCTAAGGTCATAATAAAATCTCCTGCTTATATTCGCATTCATGGTGGTAAGAAAAATGATTTGATGAATCTTGTCAATTTTGCAGAGTATCGTAATTATCAGTCCATGATTGCTGTCTCTCAGAATATTTGGAAGGCAAATATTAAAAATGACAGCATAAAGAATGCACTTTCTGCATCATTATATAATGCTAATGGTGAAAACAATATGGATTGGATGAAGTATATTGTAGAAAACAATAGCACTTTATCAAGTGTTCTTGTTCCTATTACTTTGCTTGATTCTGATGAGAAAAATTCTGCATTTGTTGAAGACGCATTAAATAAGCTGTCAGCTTCTTCTGAAACAGGTAAGCTAATTGTAGATAATTACAGACAGCAGAAGGACGAACAGGAAGCTTTGCGTAATCGTGTGAAAGAAGGTATGCCTGCCCCTGATATTACCTTCCAAAATGAAAAGGGTAAAACTCTTCATCTTGATAAGTTAAAAGGCAAAATAACTTTGATTGATTTTTGGGCAAGTTGGTGTGGCCCTTGTCGCAAGGAAATTCCTCATGTAAAGAAATACTATGAGGAGTATAAAAATAAGGGTGTTCAGTTCATAAGTGTGTCTATTGATGCAAAGAAGGATGCTTGGACTAAGGCTTTAAAAGAAGAACAAATGCCTTGGCTGCAGGGATGGGCACCAAATTCAGGTAAGGATGTTTTGAATACTTATCAGTTTAATGGTATTCCTTTCCTTATTTTGCTTGATAAGAAAGGTAATATTTATCGTAAGCATTTACGAGGTGAAAAAATCAAACAGGCTATCGAGGATTGCTTAGCAGGTAAATAAATTAACATTGAAAAGAGGTAATAGAATCTCTCTTTTACTATATAGAGGGTGCGTCATAGTGATTTATGGCACACCCTCATTTTCGTTAGATTCCCTTTAAAAGTCATAATATAAATTCTTTCTTTTCAGACATGAATCCAGATGTTTGATTTAGAACAAATCATCTAATGTCAACTTTGTCGTGATTTGGTCACTATACATTCCTTTGGCGAGTCCAAATGTAGTAATCATTGTTGGAAGGATGGTGCTCGTGGTTTGTATAACCATATATACTTGTAAGAGGCTTAGGCGTTTCCACCTGAATCCATTCTTTTGGAAGTATTCCTCTGTTTTTGCTCTAAAATAATGATATTTGCTGATTTTGAGACATCACATCATTTCCTTCTTAAACCAGAGTTCAAATACACAATCGGCAAGAAAAACTCCCTGCTTCTCGATGTAGATGATCTCTTTGTCTATCAGAGATTTCTTGATGCGGTCTATGTTTGATTTACTACCTAATGGAAGATCTTCCGTGATGTTTTGAGCAGTAAAGCCTGAGTGTATGCCTTTACACAACAGACGGATGAAATTGAGCTGGTAGGTAGTCAGACTTTCTGTTTGCTGTACGAAAAGACTGTTACATTGCTGTAGGAGCGCATTGATGCCGCTTTGCAGACATTCTTCATTCACTTCCTTCTCAGTTTCTGCCATTACATTCCATGCCAACTGTTGTACGTATGAAGAATAGTTCTTCACCGTCTCGCAAATCCGTTTTGCAAAATCTTCAGATATATATTTGCCGTATTTTTCAAATCGGGAACAGATAAATGGTACCCAATATTCTGTAGGTATGCATTCCAAGTGAAGCATTTCGCCAAACATATAGAATGGCATGCGGCGACTTTGGAAGATGTTTTCCATCAGATGTCGTTTGCTGCCAAAGAAGCAATAGGATACATTCTGGTGGTGTTGCCAGACACCACGTAAGCGTTTTTGAACATCCAAAGAATCAGGAAATTCACCTATCTGCTGAAATTCATCGATACATATCACCAGTCGTACTCCTTTTTCCTTCGCTATTTTTTCAGGGAGGTTCAGAATTTCTTCTGGCGAATAATTTTTCGGAGTGATGCCAAGCGAGATAGAAAACTCTGATGTAGGTTCAGGGCTGAATGATATCTTAGGAGAAACTCTCACGAGAAATTGCTTGATGTTTTCCATCACCTGTTCCATTTTGTTTCCCAATGATTTCATGATATTTTCTGCGAATCGGTTGTAGAAATCATATTCGCTTCTGCAGTCGTAAATATCCATATATACTACCTTTATCATCGGGTTGTCTATCTCTGATATAACCTTTTTGATAAGAGAAGTCTTGCCCATACGTCTTGGTGAGATAAGAATCACGTTGATGCCATGTTCAAAGTCAGCCTTGATGCGTTTGGTTTCTTCTATTCTGTCGGTGAAATTATTGCCTTCTACCGACATACCATATACGAATGCTTTTTCCATAATGCCTTTAGTCTTGATTTCTAATGCAAAAGTACGCAAAATAATTAAAGTTCACAAGTTTGTGGACCACAAACTTGTGAACTTTAATATTATTTTGGAAATCAAGAGGTTATAAGCTATATTTATCATTTTAAATGCGTGGAATGAAAAGCATTGGCTCAAGCCAGAATTATTGGAACAGTCAGAATTATTACAAGTAAAACTGACTTTACGTATTCAGAATGAGCCGATAAATGAGCCGATAAATGAGCCGATAAATGAATCTCTATCCAATCGACAAATTGCTATAATTAAGGCTATTCAAGAATGTCCATTCCTTACAAGGGATGAATTAGCGAAAAAAGTAGGAGTGTCGCTTGCAACTTTAAAAAGGGAAATAACGATTTTACGAAAGAATTGCTATATTGGTCGTGATGGTAGCAATAAAAATGGTCAGTGGATACTTTTAAAAGTTTGAAATATCCATTGCCATTTTATCTTGCAAAACTGCGGTTATAAGTATTTCCACCCCACGATGGCTTGCTCCATCTCCTGGCATAGCTTCTGAAACTTCTGGCAGAGAGAGTTCGACCATTTGGTCATGCCGAACAGCTGCTTCTGCTCCAGAAAATCATCATTATCCCATTGTGTGTAGTCGTAGTCGGAGAAGTAACGCTTGTATTCACGCAAGGTATCGCCAGAAAAACGCTTGTAGTCTTCTACATCGCCAAACCAGTAGCTGCTCATCATCTGACGGGCAAAAGCCTCATGAGAATAGTTGCCTAAAAGATTGTGATGCTTCAATACGCTCCATACGCAGAACCATTGGTTCTTCCTGTTTACCAACTTCACCATCAGCGAAATCGTTTTTCTCAATTCTTCCATTTTTACCGGTCTGCCGTTGAGTACCGTTACAAAAACCTCATTGTCGAACTGCGGTTTTATTTCATTTGGATTCTGACATTCGTAAATTCGCTGTTCCAGAAGTTGCCATTTGGCAGTAGCAGAGAGCAGGCTGATGTATTCTTCAGCAGTAAATGTCAGCCGGTTTACTTCCTTTCCCATCTCGTAGGCATCGTTTACATGGTGTAGGAACGGCAGGAGCAGACTGTCAGGCACTTCGTTTTGCAGTTTGCGCTGTTCGGAGCGCATCTGGTCTATGTTGAGTGTCAGCCGGTCGTTATTATATTCCAGAGTAGAGATATACAGATCGATGTCCATCTTGCCTTTCGGGTCTGTAGTATATTTCTGTACCCCCATTTCGGTGAGTCGTCCAGCCTCGTCGTCCGTAATATATCTTCCGCAAACATCGTTTACCCGTCGGAAATGATAGACCAGATAGTATGAGTAGCCATATAGTTGGAAGATATTCCAGAATCTTTCTTCGGGTTTTACTCCAGGATATTTCGCCAATTTGTTTTTCTTGAGAAAAGTTTTTTCCACGATATTGATGTCTGTTAAGAAATTGGCAATGGAGTTTTCCGACATGCCATCCTCTATGAGCAGTTCATGCAGTTTGGGAAACAGGATGCTCATCTGTGCAGAAAACATGCCGCTCTTATGACCTTCCAGTATTTTGGTGGCCTGATAATTTTCTATTATTTTTTTTAAGAAAGGGCTCATTTCATTGATGACGATCTGGCTGATGTTGTCGATATGGGTCTGATTGATGAACTTGCGCTGGTGGGTCAGGTCGTTGTGCTGCAAAGCGAAATCCTGGTCTGCCATGTAGCAGAGCCTTGAAGCCTTGGTGCATAGAGAGCGGATGTCAAAGTTCATCTCCTGGGTACTGTAGTCTTCCCAGCCTTGCATGAGAACCTGGCACATCATATAAAAGGTGTTCAGTTGTCGGTCGAAAACTTCATAGCTGAACGGTGATTGTTGTTCGTCTTTATCTGTCATGGTTGTATAAATAGCCTGTTATTACCTGTTTTGTATGGGTAATGACTTGCATGATTTGAATGAATATTATATTGGTGCAAAGATAAAGAAAAAGAGTGAGAAAAACAATGAATGTATAAGGAAATTTTATTTTTCCCTGCTGTTTTCCCCGTTACCCTTTATTTTTTCCCCGTTTTTCCCTGCTGTGTTTCCAGGTGACAGGGAAAAGTTGCAAAAGGGGGCTTCCGTTTTGTATCTTTGCATTGTCGATAAAAAATCGTACTGCGATGTGGCAAAAACCCTTCACCCTTCATAGGTTGCTTGTAAGTTGCTGTGTGATAGGGGGTTACGGGATAAATAACTCAAAACCACCCTTCATTACCCTTCATCGCCCTTCATCTCAAAAAAGGAGCAAGTTGGAAGGCGAGGCTTGCAGAACGATATGACAATAGCTAATTGATTATTATTAATATTTTAAATTATTGGTTTATGAACAAACAACTAAATGAGATGTCATTATTGATGACAGGTAGCGGATCTTCTATCTATATGGTAGAGAGTTTCATGGAAGAGTATTATGCCTTCCGTCGTAATTTGCTTAGCGGAAAGACGGAAATGGCTGTTCTGAAGGACATAGACGGGGGGTCTCCTGATGATGAATCTTCTCCTGATGTTGAGGAATCCCCTGATGATGGAGCTTCTTCTGTTGATGAGAAAGAAGAGACCACTCTTCTGAATAGCAATCTGAAATGGGAGGTGATGACCAAGGAGAAGGTCAACTCTATTGTCAGAGCTGCCAAAAAAATGGGAGTGGGAGGCAAGAAGTCGCCCCGACAGGACATAGAGGAATACATCTGTTCTGATGTTGTTCCTGACTTTGATCCTATCCGAGCTTATCTCATGGGATTGCCCAAGTGGGATGGCAAGAACCATGTTGCCGAACTGTTCAGCAGAATACCGGGGCTGACAAGCGAACAACTGTCATGGTGTGCCATCTGGCTCCGTTCTGCGGTGGCTCATTGGCTTCAGATGGATACGCTGCATGGCAACGAGGTGGTGCCTGTATTGATTGGTTCACAGGGTTGCGGAAAGAGTACCTTTGCCAATCGTCTCTTGCCTGAGCACCTGCGCCAGTATTTCCTCGACCACATCAACTTCGGCAATAAGTTTGATGCAGAGATGGCGCTCACCCACAACCTCTATGTCAATATAGACGAGTTTGCCAACATGGGACCTCACCAGCAGGGCAAGCTGAAACAGACCCTTTCTAAGGTAAAGGTGAACGGCCGTCCTATCTTCGGCAAGGCGCAGGCAGACCGTCCCCGCTATGCTTCCTTCCTGGCCACCACCAATGATGAGCATCCGCTTTGCGACCCAACGGGAAGTCGCCGATTCATCTGTATTCACATCCCTTCCGGTCGTCATATAGACAACGCCTCGGTCCTCTATTACGACCAACTTTATGCGCAAGTAATGTATGAACTGAGGGATAAGAAGATACCTTATTGGTTCTCCAATGAGGAGGTGATTCGCTTGCAGGAACGTAATTTAGCTTTCTTCAAGACCGATGATTTGGAGACGATGCTCAAGACTTGTTTCCGAGTGCCGGGGGAAGAAGAGAAGGCGAAGTGGATGAATTGTTCAGAGGTGTATAATGTGCTCCATGAACAGTATCCTATGTTGCAGCCAAGCATGGGTCTGAAAGTGAAAATTGGCCAGACGCTCAGACTGATGGGATGCTCCAATAAACATACTATGAGGGGACAGTCTTATCTGCTTGCTTCTGCTGCGTCAGCCTGATTGGTAAGCGGCTCCGCATTTATGATGAAGGGTTATGAAGGGTTAAATTCTACCCTTCACCCTCGGAACCCCAGTGTTTATCGGAATTCCAGACGAATACATGAAGGGTGAAGGCAAAACGTCGTATCGGATTTCAAAATTCCGGTGTCCCTGTTTTCCGAGAGCGAAATGACTTGTTTTCAGTTGTAAAGCTCAGAGTTATGATATTACTTGCCTATGGCACATTTGTGCCCTGGCTGAGGGCACAAATGTGCCGTAGTAAGTTAAAACGCTATCTCTGAGTTCCAGCATTCTATCTCTGGGCTTTACCATCCCTGTCTGAGCCTTTTTCTATGAATTATAATAACTTAAAAATAAAAGAAAGTATGAAGAATATTCCACATTGTGTAGTTTGCCCCATGGCAACCTGCACACGTAGCAACACTTGCGCCCGTTATGCGCAGTATGTCAAGGCGCTTGCCAATGCCGACACCTTTGAGGTGCTCAATGTGAAGCATCTGGTGAGTGAAGGCGAGAACTGTCCCTATCATCTTGTAGCAGAAAAGCAAGTATGGGCGAGGGGATTCCTGCGCATTTACAATACCATCCCATCGGGCAGAACCCGTTATTTCTATTCCCATACGCCTTATACCCGTCGCAGGTTTTATAAGGCAAGGAGTGGCGAGATTGACATTCCTCCTTACATACAGGAGCGTCTTCTCTCCATCTTCCGGGAGCATGGTGCTGATATGAGCATCGGCTTCGACCGTTATGAAGAAAAGGAGGTTCTGGTGGAGAAATAAGAATCCCGTTGATGTCCTGTTCAGCGGCAGCCCTGATATAAATGTAGAAGTACACAAAAAAAGTCCCCGATGCATCACGCACCGAGGACTTCAAGAGTTCAATTTTAATCAATGAAGTACAATCCGTGTTAGAACACGGCTGCTTGTAAATTCGATTTGATTTTATTCAAGCAGGCATTTAACTTGCCGTATGTTTTCTCACCAGCAGTTTTTACTCCACTGGTATATTGTCGCATGAGTGAAGGATTAATGCCAGCACGTCGAGCGATATCTGTGGCGTTGAGAAATGAAAATTCCTTGAAGAACGCCTGTATGTCATATTTATATTCAAATTCAAAATCCTGATTGATATCACCATCCTCAGGAGAAGTCTGACGACATTCTTCGAGAGCTTTCATGAAGTCAGCTTTTGCTTCTTCAGGTGTCAGCCCATCTCCATCTATAACGGCATATTTACCAATCGGTTCGTCGTTGTAGCATGAATAGCCTCCGTTGCCATATTCTATAATCAAAACAATTTTCTTTGCCATATTATATTATAACTTGAATTTCATATTAAAAAGAGTTCTTCACATATAAAAACACGAGCCGTACAATTGTAAGGTTAAGGGCAGGTGCCCGGACTTATTGTCCGAGCAAAGCCTTTTTAATGCGTCTAAGCAACCCTGGTCTAACCTCATGGCTTCCGTGTCTTGGCACTCTGATTTTTATCCCAGTCTTGGGATTTAACCATTCGTCATGTTCGGAACCATGCTGAGTGATAAAGCATCCTGCTTTAGTCAACTCATTGTACAATTGATTGTACTTCATCGTTTTTTCATTAATTATGTGAAAGAACTCTTTGTCTGAATGACGTTGCAAAGGTAGCGAAAAAGCTATAAGATACCAAATTTTTTAGGTAGCTTTTTCGCTACATTAACTCTTTTTATATCTTTGTTCTCTCTAATAAAGAGATTCCTTTGGATTTTGCAGTTTTTTGGTATTTTATGCCCTCATAAGTGCAAATTTTAGTATTAATATAAATTACTTTTATATGAATGTTTACTTATAAATAACATTTTTTGTTTATTTTCTTTTGTTATTTACGAAAAAATGTTTATTTTTGCAAAGTCTTAACTCGAATCCTCTAAAAATTTTGGGTTAAAGGTCAAACTTGAAAGAACTCAGATATAAGTCAGAGAATATAGAGTATTGGACACTACATAAAGTGAAAGCGTCATTGATGCTTTGTCAATTGGATAATTGGAACCTGAGAAATTCGAATTGTGTGCCAATGACAATGTTAGAAGTGAATGTTACGGGTATGAATTAATCGTATCCCGGGGGTGTGTTTGAGGGTATGTTATATCTTCATGCACACTTTCCGATGCGATACTCATAATACCTGCGTGGGCAAACACTCTATTCGTCACACACAAAGGCAATCTCAGGGCCTCAATTTTTGACGAGTAGAAGTGGGAAGCCCACGCTTTTTACGTTATTTAGTCTCTCTATTTTACCAACCAATTGCCTTATTGGGCTTTAGAGGCACAAAAGTAATTATTATGAAAAAAATTACAAGTTTTTTCGCATTTGGTATTGCAGCTTTAGCATTTACAAGCTGCGCACATTACAATGTGGATGCTCCAGTAATGGGTATCGCAGGTAACTCTATCAACACTTATGTAGCTGCTGATTTGGATTACAATGGTGCAAAGCAGATTTCTGCTGATGTGCAAACTAAGACATTGTTCGGTTTTATTAGCCTTACTCGCAACGGCGATAAGCAATTGACTAATAGTAACCGTTATAGAGGTCTCTCAAGAGCACAGCGTCAGGCTCTTTTTAGAGCTAAGACTAATAATAATGTTGATATTATTCTTGATCCAGAGTTTACTGTTGAAAAACACAGTTGGTTCTTTGGTCTTTACAAGACACGCAATGTAAATGTAAAGGGCTGGGGTGTAAATATCAAGGGTATTAAAGAGGATCCACATGGTATTATAAATTATACACGTGATTTCAATCGAGCAGGACTATTAAAGTAATTCTTTGATTCAACATAATATAACAGGCGTATATTTTCGAATATACGTCTGTATTTAATTTTTTTAAGTATGAAAAAAATAAACGTAATTTTTATTCTCTTGTTTGTTGTCTGTTGCGTTTATGCTCAAGATCCTGTGAATTCTATTTTAAAGAACTCACCTTTCAAAAATACATTTAATTCAAAAAATGTAGAGCAATCTATAAAACAGTTATCTGATATTTGGAAGGTTGATGGAAATGGAGTATCATTTGTTCTCATAGTTGATAGTTTGCCTCTTTCTTCTTCTGAAATCATTTCATATTCAAAAAAATATCTTGAGGATGCTTACAGACCTTCTAAATATGAGATAGAAAATCTCAATCCGGATAATCTCGTAATTGGTAAAGGGGCATTTAATAATTTCGAGTCGTATGCAGCTTTTCCCAACCAATATACTTTTAATTGCGTTCATCATATGAGAATTGATGCTAAACAAGGTAGGGCAAGAATTTGTTTTAGTTTGACAGAATATGACTTAATTAGAATTAATGGAAACATAAATGAGAATAGAATAGTGAAGGTAAAAGATGTGTCTCCATTAAATCCTGATTCAGATTCACGTAAGATGTATAATAAAGCATTCCTTTCAATGGCTAAATTAGCCGTTAGTACACTTTATGATATACGAGAGATGCTCAAGTCTAAATCTTCAACCCAAACTGTTGATTGGTAAATTTAATGATTCATAACCCCTTATAGCTGTTTTAGTCAGTTATAAGGGGTTATGTTTTTTTTCAATGTGCGTTGGTCACCCAAACGATACTGGTGGAGAAATAAGAATCCCGTTGATGTCCTGTTCAGCGGCAGCCCTGATATAAATGTAGAAGTACACAAAAAAAGTCCCCGATGCATCACGCACCGAGGACTTCAAGAGTTCAATTTTAATCAATGAAGTACAATCCGTGTTAGAACACGGCTGCTTGTAAATTCGATTTGATTTTATTCAAGCAGGCATTTAACTTGCCGTATGTTTTCTCGCCAGCAGTTTTTACTCCACTGGTATATTGTCGCATGAGTGATGGATTTATGCCTGCACGTCGAGCGATATCTATGGCGTTGAGAAGCATATATGCCAATCGGTTCGTCGTTGTAGCATGAATAGCCTCCGTTGCCGTATTCTATAATCAAAACTATTTTCTTTGCCATATTATATTATAACTTGAATTAAAGAACATGCTTCTTTTTGAACTTCAGATTAAACAACGAAAAAATATCCAAAAAGTTGCAGATATGAAAATAAAGTAGTAACTTTGCGGTAGTATTTTAAAGCAGATGATTATGAAGCAGGTAGAAGAAAGATATATCAGTTTGTTGACCGACTTCGGTTTCAAGCGAATTTTTGGAACAGCAATGAACAAGGATTTGCTCATTTGCTTCCTCAACAGCTTGTTTAATGGCAGACAGGTTGTGAAGGACGTATCGTATCTGAATCCAGAGCACGTAGGAGATGTCTATACCGACCGCAGAGCCATCTTTGATGTATATTGCGAGGGCGAAAACGGCGAGAAGTTCATCGTAGAAATGCAGAATGCCTACCAGACGTATTTCAAGGATCGCGCCCTTTTCTACTCAACCTTCCCTATCCGTGAACAGGCACCAAAGGGGAATGAATGGGATTTCAAACTCAATCATATCTATACCGTAGCCCTTCTCAACTTCAATATGAACGAGGATGCATTCGACAAGGAGAAAATCCGCCATCATGTGCAGTTATGCGACACAGCTACCCATAAAGTATTTTACGACAAACTAGAATATATCTATGTAGAGATTGCCAAGTTCAACAAAACCCTGGAAGAACTGGATACGCTCTACGAGAAGTGGCTCTATGCCCTGAAGAACCTCTATAAGCTTACCCAGCGCCCTAAAGAACTGTGCGATAAAGTCTTCGACCGCCTCTTCGAGGAAGCCGAGATAGCCAAGTTTACTCCGCAGGAAATGAGGGAGTACGAGACCAGCAAGATGGCATATCGCGACATCAAGAATTCCGTAGACACTGCTAAGCGTGAAGGTATAGCTGAGGGCATGGAAAAGGGCATGAAGCAAGGCATGGAAAAGGGCATGAAGCAAGGCATAGAAAAGGGCATGAAGCAAGGCATAGAAAAGGGTAGAGCTGAAGGCATGTCCCAGCGAAGCCTTGAGATTGCCAGGAAGATGCTGGCAAATGGAATGGATGAAGCATCTATCATGGATATGACGGGGCTGACGGCAGAGGAGATAAAACTGCTGAAAGCGGAGATATAGATTACAAATATCACCATATAATCAAGGGTCTATACGCCACCTGTTATCGTGGCATATAGACCCTTGTCGTTTCCCGTTAGATATGGGTGAATATATAATGTTTATAACTGCTCTGATACGCTATTTCGTACTCTCCATAGGAGTGAAGCGGAGCGTATAGGAATAGGTGCCGCTTGTAGGGCAGGCATACTGCGAGAGGACGGCATCGCCCAGACAACTACTCAAAGAAAAGGGGGAAATCTAAATATGTAAAATGTTTAAAAAGGGCGTAACAATCGGCGTAAAAAGTCCCCGATGCATCTCGCACCAGGGACTTCAATAGTTTAATTTTAATCAATGAAGTACAATCCGTGTTAGAACACGGCTGTTGTAAATTCGATTTATATCATCTTTATTTCTTATCCGCATCAATGAGGGCAAGCAGATGTTCTACTGCCACTTCTTGCGGGATATTCTTCTCTACGCAAACCTGCTTGCGATAGAGGCTTACCTTGTTAGGACCGGCGCCCACATAGCCATAGTCGGCATCTGCCATTTCGCCAGGACCATTCACAATGCAGCCCATGATGCCAATCTTCAGACCCTTCAGGTGCTTGGTGGCTTCCTTGATCTTGGCAATGGTTTCGCGGAGATCGTAGAGGGTTCTGCCGCAACCAGGACAACTGATATACTCGGTCTTGCTGGTACGCAGACGGGCAGCCTGAAGTATTCCAAAAGCAGTCTCATCAATGGTCTGGGCTGGAATGTCGCCATTGTTCATCAGCCAGATACCATCGGTCAGACCGTCTATCATCAGCGCACCCATGTCGGCAGCAGCCTCCAACTGGAAGTCGCTCTTCTCTTCCTTGCTGTGCTGGTACATCTGCGCAAAGACAACAGGATTCTTCAGGCCGGCATTCATCATCTCATGAACCAATGCACGCTGGTCGCCCAAACGGTTCTGGTGATTGCTGACGCAGATGACTACCACCTCCGGATGATTCTTCAAGCAAGCGATGTATTCTTCGGCAGGAGTACCAAACTGGAGTGTGAGGAACTTGATGTCAGCCTTGATGCTGGCGATGAACGGCATAGCCATAGCCGGGAAGATAGGATAGAGTTTGGCACCCGTAGTCTCCGGTTTGCAGTTAAGCGTCTCATAGACGTTGTAATCTACGATATAGCTCTGTCCCGGCACAAACTGCTTAGGCATCTTTCCACCTATATAGATATAGTCGGGTTGGGCATCCTTATTCTCGCAAATCGTGCTCTCGCCATTGATACGGTTGCTGATGACTACAGGCACCTGATGGCCACCGATATTGCCCACAGCCTCGGTTTCCCGGCGAGTAGGGCGCAGCCAGTCGAAAGAAGGACAAGCCGCGGCAGGAATCATCAGCTGACCCTGTTTCTTTCCGATATAATCCACCAGATGGCGGGCTACAGGAATCTCAGCCGCAGGTTCCTCGCTCAAACTTACTCTCACGGTATCGCCGATACCATCAGCCAGAAGCGCACCGATGCCCACAGCACTCTTGATTCTTCCATCTTCACCTTCGCCGGCTTCGGTAACGCCCAGATGAAGAGGGTAGTTCATTCCTTCCTTCTCCATCTCATCCACTAAGAGACGCATAGAGCGCACCATCACCACGGTGTTGGATGACTTGATGCTGATAACCACATCGTGAAAATCTTCTTTCTTGCAGATGCGAAGGAACTCCATGCAGCTCTCTACGATGCCTTCCGGAGTATCGCCATAGCGGTTGCGGATGCGGTCGGAGAGCGAACCATGGTTTACGCCGATGCGGATAGCAGTATGGTTCTCCTTGCAGATATTGAGGAATGGAACGAATCGTTCCTCAATCTTCTGGAGTTCGTGGGCATATTCCTCGTCGGTATATTCCTGCTTGATAAACTTGCGGGCAGGATCCACGTAGTTGCCTGGGTTGATACGCACCTTTTCGCAATAGAGTGCAGCTACATCAGCCACATTCGGATTGAAATGGATGTCAGCCACGAGCGGAGTGGTGAAACCATCGGCACGGATGCCCGCATTGATATTCTTCATATTTTCAGCCTCGCGGGAGCCCTGGGTGGTAAAGCGTACCAGTTCGCCACCAGCCTTGATGATTTCCTCCGCCTGACGTACACAAGCCTCGGTATCATTGGTATTGGTAGTGGTCATCGACTGGATGCGGATAGGATTTTTACCGCCTAAGTCAAGTTCTCCGACATGGGCAACAGAAGAAGCGCGTCGGGTATAATTGAATAAATCTACCATAATGTATAAGATGGGATATGCTCTAAGGAAGGGGCATATCAGGATATATTAATTACATTTATAATCGTATTTGATTTCATGCAGCTCCTTGTTGGCCTTCTCGATCTTGGCATCCAGACCAGCCTTCCATGCCTGCACCTTCTCTGCCACTTCCTCGTCTCCCAGTGCAATCATCTCTGCAGCCAGGATAGCTGCGTTCTGAGCTGCGTTGACACCTACTGTGGCGATAGGAATGCCAGGAGGCATCTGAATGATGCTGAGCATGGCATCCAGACCATCGAGCATACCCTTGATAGGCACACCGATAACTGGCAGCGGAGTTTCTGCTGCTATCACGCCAGGAAGGGCAGCAGCCATACCTGCAGCGGCGATGATAACCTTCACACCACGGTCTTTAGCTCCTTTGGCAAATGCTGCTACTGCATCTGGAGTGCGGTGAGCAGAGAGGGCATTTACCTCAAAAGGAATCTGGTTGTCATTCAACCACTTACATGCTTTTTCCATAACAGGCAGGTCACTGGTACTGCCCATGATAATGCTAACTAATGGTTTCATTTGCTTTTATATTTAATATTGATAATTTCTTTTTTTGTTCTATTCATCTAATGAATGCTCACCTTATATAATAAAGAGAGCGCACACTACTCCAACGAGGAATCCTGTTACCACCTGCGCCAACGTATGCTGTCGGAGAATCATGCGGGCTGTACCCACCATGCCTGCCAGCAGGATGACGAATGCCAGCCACCAGATAGGATTGAAGGAAAAGGCAATCGAATAGACTACCAGTCCTCCTGCCAGTCCACCGATGCCTGCCGTGTGGGTGGAGATCTTCCACCATACATTGATGAGTGCGCATACCATCTGTATCACCAATGCCGCTACCAGGATAATGCTGATAACTCTCGGCGTGTTGCGGTATTCCATCAGAAAGAAACAGCCGAAATAGCACAGGATTGATATCAGATAGGGTACGACACGGCGCTCTTTTCTGCCCAATTCCTTGGATGTCCATCCCTGAAACCTGCGGTATAGGTGTATCAGCAGGGAGGGCATGAGGATGGTGGAGATATACACCGTGAGCAGCATCGGCAACTTATATGCCAATGGCAGCAGCGACATATAGCTGAACAGAAACAGAGCCACCAGTCCTACCAATGGCAGGTAGAAAGGGGTGAAGATCATGCTCATGATGCGTGCCGCCAATATGATATTTTTCTCTTTCATAACAAACTATGTTGTATGTAACCTTGTTGTTTTTTTCCTGAATTTATTTTCTCAATCGTGCTACCGGGATGCCCAACTGTTCTCTGTATTTAGCCACGGTGCGTCGTGCAATAGGGAATCCTTTTTCCTTCATGACCTTGGAAATGGCATCATCGCTGAGAGGTTTCTTCTTATCCTCGTTTTCGATGAGATGCTGGAGGGCAATCTTAATCTTGCGTGTTGACAGTTCCTCGCCGTCTTCGGTGGTATAGCTGTCTGTAAAGAAGAACTTGAGTGGGAATATGCCCCATTTGGTCTGTACATATTTCTCGATTCTTACTCGTGAAATGGTACTGATGTCAAGTTTCGTTCTTTCTGCTACATCCTTGAGAATCATTGGCTTGAGGTCTGCCTCGTCACCATCCAGGAAGAACTGTTTTTGTATGTCGATGATAGCCTTCATGGTGATGATGAGCGTATGTCGGCGCTGCTTGATGGCTTCGATAAAGCCTTGAGCCTTATCTACTTTCTCCTTGGCATAGAGCAGGGCTTCCTTGTCTTTCCGGCTCATCTGATCCTTGTGCTTTTTGTAGGTTTCTATCATGTCGGTGAAGGAAGGAGATACGGTCAGCTCAGGCATATTGCCTCGGTTGAGCGTGAATGTAATGGTTCCGTCATCGGCTGTATCTACGATGAAGTCGGGGTTGATCTGCTGCATGTTTCGTCCGTCAGTCTCGCCAAGCGATGCGCCCGGCTTCGGATTCAACTTGCGTATCTCGTCCTTGAGTGTCTCCAACTGGGTTTCGTTGAGTTCCAACCCAGACTTGATTTTATCCCAATGTTTCTTGGTAAATTCGTCGAAATAATCCTCGAATACTTCCTCCATGGTTTTGCGCAGCACTCCCTTAGGCAGTCTTTTTACCTGCAGCAGCAAGCATTCCTGTAGGCTTCTTCCGCCCACACCGGCAGGATCGAACGACTGGAGTTTGTGGAGTACATGCTCAATTTCCTTTTCGCTTACATCAATATTATGGTAGATGATGAGCTCATCGCAGATGCTGTCCAGGTCTTTGCGGAGCAATCCGTCTTCATCCAGCGAACCAATCAGATACTCCATGATTTGCTTTTCTTTATCTGTAAGTATCTGCATGTCCATCTGTTCCTTCAACTTATCGTAGAAGGAAGTCGTATCGCCATAAACCATTTCCTCGTAGTCGGCGTTCTGCGTATTATATCTGTCAGTATTGTAGTCGGGCATCTGGTCATCTTTTCCGATGCTTTCCAAAGCCTGGTCCAGTTCGTCCTTTCTTTCTTCTTTTTCCGACTGTGCTTCGTAGGCATCGTCTCCAAATTCATCGTTATTACTGTTGTCAGAATCATCCAGAGCCGAACGGTCTTCGTTGCCCTCTCCCATGAGTGCATCGTCCGGATTCTCAGTTTCCAAGGCAGGATTATCATCCAGTTCGGCATTGATATTATCCTCCAGTTCGTTGAGCGGCATTTCCAGCATCTTCACCTGCAACATCTGTTGGGCGGAGAGTCGCTGGAGCTGTTGTAGTTTCTGCTCCTGTGTCTGAATGAGTTTTTGAGTCATGTTTCGTGTCTTTTAAATAAGTTCTTTCCAAGTTACTTAAAAAGTTATATCATCTTCTTATTAGAAGTATTTTTTCTACTTACTTGAAGTATTCTTTCAGTTCCAATGCCAGTTTGTAGAGTTTATCAGGATTTCCGTTTCCATACCGTTGCCATATTTTGCTGCATGGGTCTATCAGATTGCTGATCACCACATCGTTTCTGTTGAGGTATGGGTCGCAAATCTGGAACACATTCATGGCCTCTACTATCACCTTCGTACTGGTTTTGATGAGTTTGGCGAGATCGATGATTTCAGGCGTTTCCGGCACCATGGTGATGGGTGTGAGCTGGAAATAAAGGTCGAGGATGATGATCAGTTTGACGGGGGTGAGCGAAGGTTCGGCTTCGATAGGCTCCCAGTCGTGCTCGAATGATTCCCTGATGGAAACTCCCTGATAAAATTGTGTTGCATTACCACATCCTTCCATTTTCTTGAGCAATTGGATATCACGAGCCAACTTTTTAGGGTTGTCTCCATATTTATCCCAAAGCCTCTTGATGCGTGGGGTGACCATTCTGAGTTTGAACATCTGTTCGTGCAGAACTTCTGGGGCAATATGCAGCTCCAGAGCCAGATTGACCATGCCTTTCGAATAGAGAGGTTTAACGCCCATTGGCTTTTTCTGGTATAATTGCAATAGCAAAAGCCAGTATTCATCTTTCCAAAGAGGATGTTTAGCCATATTACAACACTTTTCTGCAAAAGTACGACTTTTCATTGGTAATACAAAATAAAAATCGGAATATTTTCTAAAAAATGAGAAAGACGGAGCAAATGACAAATTAGAAATGACAAATGAGAAATGAGGGGCGAGGGGGAGATAAAAGAAAGTGCGCAAGACTTCTCACGAACTCTTGCGCACTTTTAATGTTATATTCCCAATTTTTTCATAACTCAAAGGAGATTGACTTCATTTTAAGTTCCTCTCCATTTCAGAGCCTGAAGCAGGAATTCTGCTACACAGGCGTCATCTTCGTTAATCCTATAACATTCTTTTTTACCTTTTCTACTTAATCCTATTGAACTCTGTTAATCTCTGAATAAACAATCTTTTTTCTTACCTTTTCTAATACCTGTTACCTAAACTAACAATCTAAAACCTAAAACTAAACCTAAACAACTAACAATCTTAACCTAAAAACCTAATAACCTTTTGTCTTATTGACGATGCAAAGGTACGACGATTTTCGGTATCTTCCAAATCTTTAGAAGAAAAAGTCTCAAAAAAGCCCTTTTTTTTGATGTAAATCAACTGTGTGTGTGCGCACACATCAGACATTTAGCTCAAAATTGACCTGCGTCAAGCAACGAGAAGAATGTTGTTGAAAGCAGCTATTCTCCTTTACACATTATTATATATATAATAGCAGCTTTTCTCTATATGGAATCGCTGCTATTCTATATATTTCTGCTGTTATTTGCCGATATAGGCCTCTTCACTCATATAAACTGCGATGGTTTTGAGTTTGATATAATCTTCTGAGAGATAGATGCGGCCCTGATTGCCCCAGTTGGTGCCCCAGGAATTACGGCAAACGTAATATCGCTGTTTGCCCTGGACGAAGGTGCCGATGATTTCCATCACATGATCATCGGTGGTATGCAACTGTTCGAAAGCTTTCTGACGGGACTCCTGGGTGACGGGGCGCTCAGCAGAAGTGATATCCACATAGTTGTTCTTAGGATTCTGGAATCCCGGTTCGCTGATATCGCCTTCCCAACAAACAGGACGATCATTCTCTATCGCCTGCTGGATATGCTGCATCAGTTCGTCGATAGGAATATTGAGGAACTCATCATGCAACTGGTTGTCGGCTACCTCCAATGAGAAGTATTCACGGAAAGGATGGTGGGTGAAGCTTGTCAGGGCCACATATTCTTCCGGATAGCAGACGCTGTGGGCAAATTCCAGAGGAGTATATTCAGCACCGAGCATGTGAATCTGCTCGGCAGGCATATATCCTAATTCTGAATCGAAGAGATTGTTGAGTTCTTCCTTCAGCTTTGCGATACCGGCACCCTTGGCGATAGCGCCGTTGCAAACCTGCTCTACCTTGCGGCAGAGAACCTTGTAGTTGATATCTTTCTTGTCCTCGTAACTGTCGTATGGTTCGGCTCCGTATTTGTTGATATAATGGATGAGCATCGAACTCATACCCCTCATGCTGATAGGCTTTTTACCTTGAGAAAAATAATATTCCAAGGCTTTTTCCTGCAGCATCATGCGGGCGATGTAAGCCACGGAGAGGTTGATGGAGTCGCCCTTCATGATATGTTCGCTCTCGATGGTAGCCAACATGCCGTATGCCCAGCAGAGTTCGCTATGTCCCTGGTCCTTGACGGGGGTAGTGCCGATGAGTTTGACATGGGCAGGTAAGTTGTTCTTTCCAGCATTCTCAGATGGTTGGGAAGAAGGCTGACTCTTGTAGTCACAACTGACGATGAAGAGTGTGGCAAGTATGGCGAAGATAATCTTTCTTTTCATGTTGTCTGAACTTTATTTTGTACAAATTGCTTTTAATTGGCTGCAAAGATACTATAAAAATCTATAGTATTGCTCATATCTCAAAGAAAAAGTGTAACTTTGCATCCCAAAAAGATATATATGACATTCATGAATGATAAAATAAAAGAATTTGAGGTGATGGCTCCTGTGGGATCTCGCGAATCCTTAGCTGCAGCTATCCAAGCCGGAGCAGATTCTGTCTATTTCGGTATCGGCAAGTTGAACATGCGTTCACATTCTGCCAATCATTTTACCATCGATGATCTGCGTGAGATTGCTGCTACCTGCAATGAGCATGGTATCAAGACTTATCTCACCGTCAATACCGTTATCTATGATGATGATATTGCCACGATGAAGGAGATTATCGATGCTGCCAAGGAGGCTGGCATCTCGGCTGTCATCGCAAGTGATGTGGCTGTGATGAGCTATTGTAATGAGGTGGGCGAGGAGGTTCACCTTTCTACCCAGTTGAATATCTCCAATACGGAAGCGCTGAAGTTCTATGCCCGCTTTGCTGATGTTTCGGTGCTGGCTCGTGAACTGAATATGGATCAGGTGAAGCATATCCACGAACAGATAGAGCAGCAGAATATCTGTGGTCCTATGGGCAAGCAGATTCGTATTGAGATGTTCTGTCATGGTGCGCTTTGCATGGCTGTTTCCGGCAAATGCTATATGAGCTTGGCTAATGCCAACCGCTCTGCCAACCGTGGTGAGTGTGTGCAGATTTGCCGCCGCAGCTATACGGTTACGGATAACGAAACGGGCAATCAGCTGGAAATCGACAATAAGTATGTGATGAGTCCTAAGGACCTGAAGACCATCCGCTTCATCGACCGTATGATGGATGCCGGTGTGCGTGTCTTCAAGATAGAAGGTCGTGCCCGTGGTCCTGAATATGTCTATACCGTAGTGAAGTGCTATAAGGAGGCGATTGCTTCTGTACTGGAGGGTACTTTTACTGAGGAAAAGAAGGATGCCTGGGACGAAAGATTGGCTACTGTCTTTAATCGTGGTTTCTGGGATGGTTATTACCAGGGTCAGACACTCGGCGAATGGAACAAGCACTATGGTTCGGTGGCAACAGAGAAGAAGGTGCTCGTAGGTAAGGTGATGAAGTATTTCTCCAAGCTCGGTGTGGCTGAGGTTGCTGTGGAAGCTACTACCTTCGATCAGGGCGATAAACTTCTGATTACAGGAAATACTACAGGTGTGATGTATCTCCATGCCGATGAGATCCGTTATGATTTGAAACCAGTAGAGACAGCCAAGCAGGGCTGGAGAGTATCTATCCCTGTGCCAGATAAGGTTCGTCCGAATGATAAACTCTATAAATTAATTACCGTAAACGAAATAAAGGAAATAAAATAATGGCTACAATCAATGATTTGCAGGATGAAGTAGTAGAGGAATTCCAGGACTTCACCGATTGGATGGATAAGTATCAGATGCTCATCGACTTGGGTAATGAATTGGCTCCTCTTGATGAGAAATATAAGAACGAGCAGAACCTCATCGACGGTTGTCAGAGCCGTGTATGGTTGCAATGTGATTATGAGGATGGCAAGCTCGTGTTTACTGCTGATAGTGATGCACTTATCGTAAAGGGTATCATCGCTCTTCTGATTCGTGTATTGAGTGGTCATACTCCTACCGAGATTATGGATGCTGATCTTTATTTCGTAGAGAAGATTGGTTTGAAGGATCATCTGAGTCCAACCCGCAGCAATGGTCTCTTGGCGATGATCAAGCAGATTCGTATGTACGCCTTGGCTTATAAGACCAAGGAGGCTGAGGTTTAATTTCCCTACATGGTATCATCAGAAGTATCATATCATGCGTAAGTTAAGAACGATAGAGATGAACCGCCTCACCGTGGAGGAATTCAAGGAGGCAGAGAAGCTTCCCTTGATAGTAGTCTTGGATGATGTGCGTTCATTATATAATGTGGGAAGTGTTTTCCGCTCTTGCGATGCTTTCCGAGTGGAGGCGGTATATCTGTGTGGTATTACCGCTACTCCTCCTAATGCCGAGATTCACAAGACGGCATTGGGTGGCGAAGATAGTGTAGATTGGGAATACTTCAAGACCACCGAGGAGGCTGTGGAGAAGTTGAAGCAGAAAGGCTTTTTTATTTATAGCATCGAACAGGTGGAAGGCTCCACCAAACTCCAGAATTTGCCGGAGGCTCATTCTAATATTGTTAGAACGGCTTCAGAATCAGAAAAGCAAGAGAATTCTTCCCTCTTCCCTCTTCCCTCTTCCCTCCCTTCCGGCTACGCTGTCATCTTCGGCAACGAGGTGAAGGGTGTCAAGCAGAACATCGTGGATATGAGCGATGGCTGCCTGGAGATTCCTCAGTTTGGTACGAAGCATTCGCTCAATGTCAGCGTAACGGCAGGCATTGTGGTTTGGGAGTTTGCCAAACTCTTGAAGTTATAAGCGGCATTTAAGCAGATTTCGTATTCATATAGACTGCTCTAATCTTTGAATCAAGCAGTCCTTTATAAGTTGAGTTCATGCCAAACTTGGATTTTTTTGCCAAGTTTGGCATGAACTCGTTTGGTAATATCAAATAAAAAGCGTATCTTTGTCGCTTATCACCACTTCTCATACAACTTTTTCATAATGGGATTTGTATCCATAATTGTTGTCCTACAATATTGCTTTTTGTGCCACTTTTATGCCATCCCGTTTCAGTGTAGAGTCATTTTCATTTCCTACAGCATCGATCACTTTATCTGCGAGCCACAGCTTCAATATCTCATTTTCATCCTGATGCAGCAATTCTGCAAGTTTAACCACTTGCTCTCGCTTAGCTCGTCTGTCTCCACGCTCAATTTTACTGAACATGGGAGTGTCAATTTCTAATGCTACCGCCAATTGGCGTTGCAGGAGCTTCTGCTCGTCTCTGAATTCTCTTATCTTGTTTCCGAGTAACATATCTTTTATTTTTTACGATTCTAACTCCGTTATAATATGATTCTTTCGACGTAAATCGGTTCAAATTACGACCTATTAAACCTCAATTGGTTAATATTGGGTCGTAAAAAGGTCGTAATTCACAAATTAGGTCTTATTACGACCTTATTATCCATTTTCGTCCTTTGGTTGTTATTAATTTATTTTCATCCATCTCTACAAGCAATTTGCCCACCATGCGCAATTGTTGTTCGTCTGTTTTGTTGGAGGGAAGTACATCCCTCAAGTATTCATAAATACTGTCTCGCTTTGCCCCTTCGTCACCTGCATTTTGTAAGAATTGCAGTATCATTTGGCGCAGTTTCTCCTTATCCAATCCTTTTGTTTTTGTGTAAGAAGGTAGTTGGTGAGTGTTCTTGGCGATGCTAAGAGATGTGAAGATTCCAACTGGCTTTACTATATCCATTCCACATTAGTCCGCATAGCCAGCATAACCGCCTCTCCAACTAGAGCGAAGTTGGCAAGAAGATAATGATTTTCTGTAAAACCATAGAATGTAGAGCCAGCAATCTCAGCTGTCTTTATAAGACTTCTTCGCACATCCGCATCACCGAAGCAAGTAGCACTTCCCACCATAAATGCAGTACCAGAAGGACTAAGGTTTGCAATAATCGGACCGGCATCAGCATCCTTTCCAATAGGACAGTTCCTGTCATGATATTCCTTTAGACCAGAAATCGGACTGCTTTGATAAAAGTATTGTTTCAATCGCTCGTATTGCTCTTTTGCAAAAGACCTATCTATGAGCGAGAGATAATAACAATTCAAGGCCGAATACGACCCTTTTACTGGCATACCGTCTATCTGCTGTGCTCCCGTATTATCCAAGAAAGAAACCAATAAGCCTGTCTTTGCATCCAACCAATCAGTTTTTGCTTTCTCTATCCACCTATTCACAG
>ERZ1026876.63-NODE-63-length-63444-cov-24.928016_pt1 | contig 63444 bp, 94 predicted proteins | sample MGYA00380168_ERZ1026876 | MGnify/ENA primary metagenome ERZ1026876 (study PRJEB33269, sample SAMEA4719804) | human gut metagenome | biome: human-associated habitat; feature: organic feature; material: feces | place: Cameroon | collected 2013-10 ... | reverse complement strand
TGCAGAAGGGCTGGTGCCGTTTGGTAAAGCATTGATGGCTTACGGTGAGGCTGTTACGGGTATCGGTGACTATACCGAAGATATTAAACAATCTGTCAAATCGGCGAAGGAAATCGTAAAGGTCGGAGAGATTATTCCAAACAGCGGCGGCTTGCTTGGACTCATTGTCGGCAATAATGACTTGAAAGATTTTGCAAAAGGTCTGAAGCCGTTTGGCGAAGCTCTTGTTGATTACGGAACTGCAGTTCATGGAATTGGTGAAAAGAGCGCCGATATTTCCGCATCTGTAATAGCAGCAAAGGATATTGTCAGTCTGGCAACTGCGGTGAAAGGTGCTGCCAATGCAAAAGATCTCAAGAAGACTGGCGAGGGTCTTGTAGAGTTTGCAGCACAGATCAAGAACTTTATGGCAGAATGCGAAGGCTTGAATGCAGGACAGTTAGATTCGCTCAAGATAGCACTCCAGAGCATCGTTGATATTGCTTCTAGCTTCTCCACAATTGACGCCTCTGCGCTGACTGACTTTGTTCAGTCGATGGAGACAATTGGATCTACCAGTGTTGATGAATTCTTAAGTTCGTTCTCCAATTCCAAGACGGCAGCGGCAACGGCCGTAAATGCTCTGATTGCAAATCTTAAGAGTGCAATTGGAACAAGCGAAAGTCAGTTGAAGAGCAAGTTCGAAGAAGCAGCGAAGAAAGGACTTGAAGGTCTTACTAGCAAAAAGTCTGAATTTAAGACTGCCGGGGCAGATCTTATAAAATCTCTCAATTCTGGTGTGAGCGGTCAAACGAATACCGTCAAGAATCAGTTTTCAACTCTTCTGAGCAACTGTATTGCTGCTGTTCGTAACTATTATAGTCAGTTCCAGAGTGCTGGCAGCTATTTAGCAGCAGGCATTGCAAATGGTATTGCCGCAAATAGCGGCTCCGCATCAGCTGCAGCTAGATCCCTTGCTGGAAATGCGGCAAGGGCTTCTGCCAAACGTCTTGAAGAAAAATCCCCATCCAAAGTCGGCTATAAAATTGGCGATTACTTTGGTATTGGCTTTACGAACGGCATCACAGATAACATCCGAAATGCCGGTATCTCCAGTGATGCACTTGCGGAATCCGCAACAACTGGTCTCTCAAATGCTATCTCCAAGATTGCGACTTTGATCGACAGTGGAATTGATACAAATCCAACAATTCGTCCTGTGCTCGATCTCACAGAAATTCAAAATGGAAGTGCTGCCATGGCAGATCTGATGAGCACGTTGAGCGGTCGACCGATTGAAGGGACAGTCAGTATTGCGGCAAAAACAGCCAGCAGTATGACCCGACCCGCATTTGCACCGGAACAGACTCCTGAAGCTACCGGTGGAAAGCCGACATCTGAAAATACCACAAATAACTTCTATATTACTGGGACTGACCCGCGAGCGATTGCTGATGAAGTGGATCGCAAACTTCAAAGACGCGTAGAAAGGAAGAAAGCAGCATGGGCGTGATTATCTTTAATGAAATCCCGTCGACCAACTATGGAATTCATGTAGAGAAACCGCCTGTTTATGCAACACCCGAACGCGACTATGAGGTGGTTCATATTCCTGGTCGAAATGGCGATCTTGTGATTGATAATGGTTCGTACCAGAATGTCGCAAGAAAGTATGACATCTCTGTCGGTGAGATCGACGGTGATTTTACAAATTTGGCCGCAGGCGTGAGCGAATGGCTCCACTCTGCATCCGGATATGCAAGATTAGAAGATTCCTATGAACCAGATTACTTCCGTCTTGCTTATTATGTAGCCGATGCTGAGATGGAGAATTTGTTCCATCAGGCCGGTAAAATGTCGATCGAATTTAATTGCAAGCCTGCCCGTTTCCTGAAAGTTGGGGAGCGGGCAGTTTCCTTTACAACCGATGGTTCTCTTCGCAACCCGACATTCCAGAAGAGTTTCCCAAAACTGATCGTGGCTCTTTCAGGATCAGGCACTCTTACAATCGGGGCTCAAATAATTACAATTAGCGGTTTGACAGGCTCAACCCGTATGGTGATCGATTCAGAACTCCAGGACATCTATGAAGAAGGAAGCTTGACGAATCTGAACAGTAAAGTCTCATTTTCTGACGGCTTCCCGCTTCTGGTCCCGGGTCTAAATACGATCACATTTACAGGTAGTATTACTTCCGTGGAGGTGATTCCGAGATGGTGGATTCTCTGATTATCCTGTTTGATCAAAATGAGCAGGCGTTTACCTCAAACGGTCTCGGTGCTCTTCCAGATGCCGCTTCTTGTGTTGTGACCGAAGAGAGGAACGGCGAGTATGAGGTTGAGATGGAGTACCCGTTGACTGGACGTCATTTTCATGATATCCAAAAAAGGCGGATTCTCTATGCAAAACCTAATCCTTATGACGATCCACAGCCATTTCGAATCTACTCGATTACAAAACCGATCAATGGAGTTGTGACAGTTCATGCAGCCCATCTTAGCTATGATACGTCTGGCTCCATCGTAAAACTCTTTCCCGCGGATGCTGGTTCGGCTTCGGCAGCAATGTCGTATCTAAAGAACTTCTCTGTACCCTCCACCCCCTTCAACTTCTTCACAAACGTCGGGAAGACTGGTACGATGTCAGTTCCAAAGCCCGCCAGCATCCGATCTTTATTAGGCGGCAGCGATGGATCTATCCTTGATATATTCGGCGGTGAATATTTGTTTGACAAGTGGAAGATCTCACTGCTTGAATCTCGCGGGGCTAATCGTGGCGTTACGATTCGATATGGCAAGAACATGACGGATCTTGAGCAGGAAGAAAACGATACGGATTTCTATACTGGCGTGTATCCGTTTTGGTATTCCGAGTCTGAGAATGGCGGTCTTGTTACACTTTCCGACAATAACGGTATTGTCAATGCGCCTGGCACTTATGACTTCGTGAAGATCATGCCATTGGATCTTTCATCCGAGGACTTCAGTAAGGAGACGACTGACAGTGATGGATCTACAATCACGATTGAAAAGCCGACGGAGGCAGAACTTCGTGCTGCAGCACAGAAGTATATTTCCGCCAATAAAATCGGCATTCCAAAAGTATCTTTGGATGTATCCTTCGTAATGCTCGCACAGTCAGAGGAGTATAAGGACTTTGCACGTCTGGAGACTGTAAAACTGTGTGACACAGTCACTGTTGAATTCGAAAAACTCGGTGTGAGGACAACTGCAAAATGCATTAAAACTGTTTACAACGTCCTGACAGATAAGTACAACTCCATTGAACTCGGAGAACCGAAGTCTTCTCTGGCTACAACAGTGAGCAATCAGGGTTCTCTGATTGAAGAGGCTTCGGATAAGAGCTATATGGAGCGCGCAATTCAAAATGCAACAGATCTTATCATGAGTGGTAAGCTCGGCGGCTATGTAACTGTCACCAAAAATGAGATTTACATTGCTGATAATGAGGATCTTAACAAAGCTGTGAAAGTCTGGCGCTGGAATTCTGGTGGTCTTGGATATTCATCTACTGGTATAAATGGTTCTTTTGGAACAGCTATCACTCGTGATGGAATGATCGTTGCTGACTACATTAAGACTGGTAATCTCGATTGCAAGGTATTGAATGTTTCCAATATTCATGGTGATTCCATTCTTGTGGATACTATTAAAGCTCTGGATGGGATCAATCAGAAAACAGATATCGAACAGGGAGGACAGACATGTAGCTATCAGTACGTTAAGACTGGTATTCTTCGGAAGGACTCAGGTAATCACGATATATATGGCATTGCCGTTGGCAAGATCACAACAACAAATGATGGCGCGCTTGATACTACGCAGGGTGAATATGTAGAGATCACTCCCGGTCGAGTTTCATTTATGCAGAATGGAATTGAAGTTGCATATATGAATGGTCAGAAGCTTTATATTAAAAATGGTGACATCGAAGCCAGCGATTTCAAATTTGTTGACGGTGTCAGTATCAAAGCCCAGCTTGAGGAACTTGCCAAGAGTGTGAACAGCAATGGCTTTGACTTCAAGATCAATGGCGCTGGATGGCTTCAAATTACGAAGGCTACCACTGCCGAATACGCCGTTGAACTCGGCTCGGATGGCGCATTACGATTCGTTGCTAATAGTGGCAATATCTTCTTTCAAGCCGGTCTTGCAACAATCCAAATGCATCATGATACAGGCAAGGTTGCCATTTCCGGCTTAGATGCTACTCCAGTTTTCGGGTGAGGTGGATTGAATGGCTTCGATACAGTTTTCCCGTTCCAATGCTACTACTGTTTGGGCCAACGCTACTAACTGCACCGCGAGTCATACCTATACGATTCAGGTTTATAGCGGTGGTACATGGTGGGATAAGGTAACCAATCTATACGGTAAAGCATCTTATCTAAAGTCATTTTCTGTTAGTGGAAGTGATTCTTATAGTGCTAGATTATGGGATGAGACTATACATGGTGTTGCAGCAACAGGCAGTATACCCAAATGGGAAACGTCGAATGACGTTAAAGTTATAATCAAAAACTATTTGAATGTAACTACTGAACTGACTGATGGTTCTTATACTGGTCAAGCTGATACATCTTTCTCAATCATGACTTCTGGAACCCAGTATCAAACATATGCAAATCAATATATTTTCAAATACTATACATTATCTTCTGAAAATTATAGCCGAACGCATGGCGTTAACGAACCAATTGTCATTAAGGCTGGTTTGCAAGTTAAGGTTTATTACGAAACAGAAGTTCTTCCTCACCCATATATGGTTACGATCTTTATAGATGGAAGTGCTGGCCAATCGGCAACTAATACAACAAACACTCAGTCCTCTATTGTGGTCTCTTCTCTACCTGGCTATACTCTATACGCGAATGACTACGATTTTCAATATGCAAAAGTCAGAAATTCCTCCATTCAGTATTCCGCTAATTCGACGATTGCACTTACAGCCAATTCGACAACATATATTGATCTATATTTTAAGACGAAAAAGCTTTCCGTTGCACCAGTGATTACCCAAGTTACAACGACGTCCACAACTGCATTAGTTTCTTGGAGTAAAAACGGCGGAACTAAAGGCGTCTGGATTATCTATTATGGGTTATCCTCTGCAAGTATGACGAGTGGAGGCCATATTACATCCTCTCCTGCCACAATTACAGGACTAACCCCAGGAAAGACATATATTTTCTATATTCAGAATTATGTAAGCCCAACTGATACAGCCAATAGTACCGCTGTTACCGCTGTAACCAAAGATGCTATCGGTTATTTTGCGTGGACAAATGACGACGCCACCAACATTAAGCCTGGACAGCCAATTAAAAATCTGACTGCCGCAGCATGGCGGAACTTGATTGCCAAAGTGGCTGCTTGCGGAGGGAACACTGCATCAATTCCAAGTGCATCTTCCGGGACACCAATTACAGCAAACCACTTCAATCAGATGCGTGATGCAATTTCTGGACTTACCGGTGCCGGATCAGTAGCTTCAAGCGTTATCTCTGGAACATCGAAAATTCTAGCTTCCCAATTCGCCAACTCGTCAACAGCCTTGAAGGAAGCAATCAATCGCGCTATCTCTGCTAAGAACAATGAATAGGAGGTCGTTGTACTTATGACTCTGAAACTGAATGACGAAGTGATCATGATCACAAACTTTTTTGAAAATCTCGGAAGCAAGACTTTGAACGCAGCGAACAGTTTCATCGTTACTCCATCCTCGGAATTTCCAGATTATTCGGACTTGAATGATTTGAGTTTGACAGAGTGTATCATCACAAACGAAGACGGCGTTCGAATTCCGACGCAAGGCCTTTATAAGAAAGTTGATGCTATCACCGTAACATATGATGAAGCAAGTAGGCTCTATACAGCAAATATTATTCTGGTATAAAGGCGGTGGTTTAAATGGGCGTTTCCACGTATACACCACCATCGGATCGAATCATCCATAACACAGCAGTAGACTTTGGCGAAAGATGGTCTCTGGGAACCGCTGTTAATCTCATGCAGTATGACAAAACTTTACCGATTATTGCTGTTTCGCTTTATTCTGGTGGCCAACCATACACGATCCCATCTAATGCCGATCTAAATGTACGAGTTGGTAAACCTGATGGAACAAAGGTTTACAACCCGGTATTAGGATGTAATGCTCAGCGGACAATCTGCTATGTTGAAGCTACTAGGCAAATATGTGCTGCATATGGACAAGCACTCGCAGTTCTTGAGCTTCTTATTGATACCAATATTGCGGGATCTAGTTACATTCTTTTCGATATCGCTCGTAATCCAGCTCAAGAAGATGCCATTGTGTCTTCAGATGAGTATAAAATCTTGAGTGATATTGTAGCAGAAGCTCGGGATGCACTCCAAAAAGCGCCTAAAATTCAAAATGGAGTGTGGTTTGTATGGGATGCTGATAAAAAAGCCTATGTCGATACAGGCTATGCTGCCTCCGGGACTCCAGGTCCGGCCGGTACGGGAATTGATGATATTGTGCTCAATTCCGACTATACATTGACGATTAGATATGGCGATAAAGTTTATACGACTGAGTCCATTCGGGGTGCTACTGGTGCACAGGGTGAGAGAGGTGCAACTGGAGCACCTGGTATCGGAATTGAACAGACAATTTTTAATGACGATTACACCCTAACTATTCTGTTTAATGACGGAAGTTCCTTCACTACACCATCACTTCGAGGAGCGACTGGCGCCGATGGTAAAGGATTTAAAATTCTTGGCTACTATCAGTCAGCTTCTGCCTTATCAAATAGCGTTCAGAATCCTTCCGCTGGTGATGCTTATGGGGTTGGATCTGGTGAGCCATACGATATTTATATTTGGGATGCAGTCAATGCCAAATGGGTCAATAACGGCGCATTGCAAGGTGCTACCGGCAAAGACGGCACAACTTTTACGCCCTCCGTATCCGCAGATGGCGTTCTCAGTTGGTCGAATGACGACGGAAAGCAGAATCCGCCAAGTGTCAGCATCAAAGGCCCGGCGGGCGCAGCAGGCAAAGACCCGGAGCCGTTTTATGTGACCTGCACGCTGTCTGGGCAGGATGTGTACGACGAGGGTGCTACACATGATAAGTCATTCGCTGAGATCCTTGCCGCCCATCAGGCAGGGCGGCCATGCCGTGCAATTTTGACGCTGGCCGGGAGCACTGGTGATGATACCGTGCTGCTTCCGCTGGCGGAGCTGAACGCGAACGCCACTGACGGGTATGTGAAATTTGCGCTGACAGAAATGACGCAGGGCGATACGCCGGAGGAACTGAGGGTCCGCTACGTATTGATCAATTCGGCGGATGCCGCAGAGGGCTTCTGGGGAACCAGATATACGCTGTCCGGCGATGAAAAATTCCTGCCGGATGTGACGGCCTCCGACAACGGAAAGTTCCTGCGGGTGTCCAATGGCGCATGGACAGCAGTGACGATCACGAACGCGAATGGAGGTAGCTTCTGATGGCAGAATTTTTGACATTTGACACCGACCTCACGGCAGTCGCGAACGCGATCAGAGTCAAGGGAGGCACATCCGCGCAGCTGATCTATCCGTCTGGCTTCGTGTCGGCAATTCAAGCGATCCAGACCGGTATTACGCCGAAGTTGGTCGTCACAACGACACCAGGGGCTGCGATCACAGCGACGCCTGCAGAAGGTTTCAAGGTGGTAAAGGGAACCGCCGGTGCTGACGGAATGTGTACGCTGGAGTTGCCAAAGGCGGGCACATGGGATGTGACGGCCATGGCAAATAGTATCAGTAACCGCCAACGCATCGTCATTGGAACACAGAGTATGCTTCTGCCGCTATATCATGAGACCTTTGCTGACAATACATGGGACGAGATTATTGCAGTATGCAGGACCGGGATCGTCCCGGACAGCTGGGCGGTAGGAGATAGCAAGACCATGACTATCGGCGGGACGGCCTATCAAGTTGATATTATTGGTAAGCATCATGACACATATGCCGATGGCTCCGGTACGGCTCCGCTGACCTTCCAGCTGCATGATTGCTACAACGAAGCAAAGCAGATGTACAACACCAACCTGAGCGGTCTAGGCTGGAAGAACACCGATATGCGCCTGACCTATCTGCCTGCGATTCTGGCGCTGATGCCGGCGGAGGTGAAGAACGGCCTCCACGCAGTAAATAAGAAGACATCTGAGGGCGGCAACAGCACGACAATTGAGACCGTATCGGACACACTGTTCCTGCTCAGTGAGGTGGAGATTTTCGGGACTACAAGTTCTTCCGTAACCGGGGAAGGACTTCAATATGACTATTACAAGGCAGGCAACTCGAAGATCAAGAAGAGAGAAGGCGTTGACGAATTCTGGTGGGAACGGTCATCAGCCAGCGGCGGTATGTTTTGTAGAGTCAGAGATAACGGCCAGGCGGGCGCGTCCAATGCCTCAAGCAGCCTCGGCGTAAGCTTCGCATTCTGTTTCTGAAAGGAGGGACGATGAATTATGGTGCAAGGAGACGCTTATGATCTTGCATTTTCGATTGATGCTGATGATGAACCATTAGACATTAGTGCAATTGAATCTGTCGAGGTCACACTTCCACGAATAAACAAACTTTATCCTGACGAAATCACATATTCAAAAGGGATTTTTTACCTTCCACTTAGCCAAAAAGAAACGTTTTGGCTGCCGGAGCGTTGTCCGATTCAGATTCGTGTAAAATTTAGAGGCAGCGGACATGTTATTGGCTCAGATGAGCAGATTATTGATGTTCATCGTTCTCTGTCTAAGAGGGTGCTGTAAAATGAATTTAACACCAACGGTCATCAAATTCAAAATAGGTAGCACGGTACCCATTCGGTTTCATGCTGAGCCTCATGTCATAGCCGTGAATAGCGGTGATGTTCCTGTTTACGATGGGCCATATTCAGTTACGCCCAAAGTATATGAAGCAACGGTCCTTGAAACAAAGCAAAAGTTCATGCAAAACAATGTCACTGTATCCAGAATCCCTCAGTATCAAGTTTCTAACGATGCTGATGGAGTCACTTTAATTATCGGGGAGGAATATAACAATGGCTAACAAATACATCAATAAGTTCATTCTTGGCACAGAAGTCAAATTCGATCTGACACAGGACGATATCACTCCTGATAAGCTGGCTAAGGGTATTAAAGCCCATGACAAATCTGGTGCTCCTATTGTCGGCACGAATACCAATGACGCTGACACTAGCGACGCTACTGCAGCAGCAGCTGAGATTCTCAAGGATAAAACGGCCTATGTCGCAGGTGCGAAGGTTACTGGCACGATGCCTAACAATGGTGCAAAGCACTTGACAATCACCAATAAAGACACCCCGGTGCCTATTCCGATGGGCTTCCATGATGGTTCTGGTGATGCTGCCATCGATGCCGATGAGGCCGCAAAGCTGATTCCTGCCAACATTCGTGAGGGCATCACGGTGCTTGGTGTTGAAGGCTCTATGTCTGGCTCCGAAGGTGTAAAGCCTCAGGCAAAGATAGTGACTCCGACCTTTACCCAGCAGGAGGTAACACCTGACAGCCCAACATACAATTATCTGTCTTCGGTTACGGTTGCTGCAATTCCTGTTACCTATACAGATAACGAGCAGGGAGGACAAACACTGAAAGTAGGTGCTTGATCGTGGAAGTATGGAGTTCTGGAAGATCGATCAATAAAGTTGAGATCGACGGCGTAGTGAGGCTGGATCTCACGCAGGATACTGTGACAGCAGCAAAGCTTGCGCAGGGCGAGACCGCGCACGATGCGAGCGGTACGCGTATCATTGGCACCATGCCTGTCTTGCAGTTGCGATTGGTCGTAACGGTATCTGCCGGTGCGATAGTCACAGCGACACACGGCTCCAAAACGATCAGCGGAACATCTGACAGCACCGGAGTCTGTACGCTTATCGTGCCGGAAGCCGGAACATGGAGCGTATCCGCGACGCTGGACGGGAAAACGTCCGACACAAAATCCGTATCCATCACGGATAGCTATGCGGTTGAGCTGACATTCTTCTCCGCGACAATTACCGTCAATGTAGATTCTGGCGCCTCCGTCGCGTTGAAAAAGGACGGCGTAACAATCCAAACAAAGACCAGCACGGGGACGGCGGTATTTACCGTAAGAGAAACCGGAACATATACAATCGTTGCCACGAAGAACGGGCAGACGACAAGTGGCTCCGTTAATGTCGTGTCCTCCATGACCTCCTACACGCTGACACTCTATTTCGTGAGCTCTACACTCAACGACAACGAGTGGAACGTTATCAAGTCCGTTTCCGATGCGGGACAGGGCGAGAACTATTGGAGCATTGGTGACAGAAAGGAAGTAACGCTAAACGGAACAGTTGGGCATCTCTCGTTATCTAATTATACGACCTACGCATTTATCATTGGATTTAATCACAATCAAGAGCTAGAGGGCACAAACCGTATTCATTTCCAAATTGGAAAAACAACTCTTACTGGCGGAACGGACATTTGCCTTGTGAGTGGGTATAGTGATGATTCCGACTTCTACATGAACGCCTCGAACACAAACTTGGGTGGGTGGAGTTCCTCTTATATGCGTACAAACATTTTGGGGACAAGCTTGTTAAACCCTTCCGGAAAGTTTATCGGTGTTCTACCGACAACACTTCGTGCTGTCCTAAAACCTGTTGCAAAGTACACTAATAACAAAGGCTACAACGCAGAAGCGAGTGCTGTAACGGTAACAACGGATTATGTTTTTCTCTTGTCCGAATTCGAAGTTTTTGGAACCGCTCTTTATGCAAATAAAAGCGAAAAGAACAAGCAAATGCAATACGATTATTATTCCTCTGGCAATAGTAAAATCAAGTACAATTACAGTGACACGAGCAGTAGTATCTTCTGGTGGCTTCGCTCACCGGTTGCAAATAACTCTACGACCTTTGTGGTTGTGGAGAATGGCGGCGAAGACTACTACTCTAATGCGAGTTATTCTCGCGGTGTTGCGCCCGGCTTTTGCGTATGAGGATCACAAGCATGGAATATATCGTGTACAAGCGGTTCCGTGGACATGGCATCGATGGAGAATTTAATCTCCGATACGGAACTGTGGTATCGGAAATTGAAGGGTTCTTGTTTGCAGCAGACGGCAGGCGGATATGCGCTGCGACGTCGGAAAACGGATGGGAACATTTCAGGCCGAACACGCCGGAAGGTGTTGAGCGGCAGAAAATGCTGAATGGTCTGTATCGATGGTATGAAAAAAACGGCTGCGGTGAAGACTTTACAGATGAAAAATGGCCGGGACAGGAAAACGGGTATTGGAAAAACCGGCTGCGTACCGCAAGCACAAGTCGGCTGAAACAAATATACGCGGAAAAGATCGGAGGGGAAGCATGTATATCGTCACAAGCGAAGGGACGTTTGCCGGATACGCAGACAGTGTAATCCCGATCAAGCTGCACCAGAATGGGTGCTACGTTCCATGCGGGGAAAGCGAAGCAGATGGATTCTGCGCAAAAAAAGCCATCCTGCAGACGGACGAGGATGGGAACAAATACAGGGCGCTGGAAGATACAGTGTACCGGCTGGAAGGCCATACGCTAAAAGGCAATGAGCCGGTCGGCACCTACGAGCAGCATGGCGCAGCCGTCCCGCTGACCGAGGCGGAAGCCGCGCTTACAGAACTGGAGGCAGTCTATGACGCAGGATAAATTAGAAAAGCTCAAAACTGCCATTAAGGATGGCATGCTCGTGCAGGCCGCAGGCGGCATCACCACAACTGTAACCCAGTCGGACAAGTTGGGTTACGACTGGAAGAACTTCTTTGTCAACGACGTTCCCGTACGCCGGGAATATGTTGAACAAGTAGTGAAGTTCGGTACGGTGGATAACCCCATTGTGTGGAAGGCTGGCATGTCACTAATCCAGAACGCTTATTACGCCAACAACGGTGAGATTAAGGTCTGGACAGGTGAGGCCGGAGCAATTGCAGAGTGGTCCAGTAACGATTTTGTTGCGGTCTAATTGCATTTAGTATACAACTCGCTAAGGGTTTTCGATACTGAGTTGCTGAACATAAAACTAGAAGAATGTACATGGAGGAGTGTATGCAAACATTTACAGAAATTGTTACCATCTGCGCCGGGGTCACATCGATCCTGGCGCTTTCCATCATGCTCGTAAAGCCTCTCCGAGACAAGATCTTTGACTTCGGCTTAATCCGAGAAGGTCTCAAATGCATGCTACGGGCAGACATGCTTCGGATCTATTACAAACATCTTGACACTCAGCAGATCCGCCAGCATGAATACGAGAATTTCATGTACGAGTATAAAGCTTATAAGGCACTGAAGGGAAATAGCTTCATTGAACATGTAAAAGTAGAAGTTGATTCTTGGAGTGTTATTCCATGATCTACCCTAAATCAAAATGGGCAAAGGGTGAGATGGCCAGGACGATTGTTGTCTACTGTATCAAGGTGCTGACATATGTTCTGATCTGGGCCATCTTGCTGACGACCATCGCTACACTCTTCAAACTACAAATCGACTTATCTGCTGTACTAAATTTCACAGCTATTACCTTTGGCGGAGAATTGGTTCTTTTAGCCTTTAAGCGAGTTTTTGCGAAAAAAAATGAGGAGGTAAATTAGATGATCAATATTATCAAACGGGCTGCTTCTCTTCTTAGTGTCAAAAGCATTGTAACGCTCGTGCTGACGGGTGTTTTTGCATATCTGGCAGTTAAGAAAATGATCAGCCAGGAGTTTATGATGGTGTATACCGTCATTATTGCATTTTACTTCGGTACGCAGTCTCAGAAACTTCAGGATGCCATTACAAAGAAAGATGGTGAAGAGAATGCCGACGATTAAGGAGAATCTGACGCCGATTCATTTCTATCGTAATGGCAATACGCCAAAGTATCTGGTTATCCATTACTTTGGCGGTCTGAGTAGTGCTCTTAGTGCTGCCGAGTGGTTCAAAGACCCTCGTGCACAAGGCTCGGCTCACTATTGCGTGGATGAGACTGATGTAATTCAGCACTGTGTCAGAGATCAGGACGGCGCATGGCATTGTGGTGCAGTTGGCGGGCTCCGGTACATTCATCCATACTGCCGCAATAACAATTCCATTGGCATTGAAATGCGACCGTCAAAGATTAACCACGCATCAATTAACGCCACTGATAAGGACTGGTATTTCGATGATCGAGTCGTAGAGAATACGATTTGGCTGTGTGTGCAGCTCATGAAGAAGTATAAGATCCCTATCGAAAATGTTATTCGCCATTGGGACGTGACAGGCAAAATCTGCCCTGCCCCATATGTTGGCGCATACTATAACACTTATTACAGAACAACTGGTGATCAGCAGTGGGCAAAATTCAAAGAACGTCTGGAGGAGGAACTTGAAATGCGCTATAACAAACTCGGAGAAGTGAAAAATCAGGATTACCGCAAGACGCTGGACAAGCTGATTCAGAAAGGTCTGCTGAAAGGCAAAGGCGGTATTGGAGAAGGCCTCATCGTCGATATGAGCGAGGATATGGTCAGGACTCTTGTGATCCTTGACCGGGCTGGGAAGTTCGACTGATAAAAAATCCCCACCATAGCGAACTACGGTGGGGAAGTAGAATGTAAATGTAGGAGTGCAGTGTAGAAGTAGTGTAGGAGTCATGTAGGAATAACCTGCATCGAACGGATTCTACCTACTTCTACTTGCTGCATTCTGCATTGAAAACACTTGGTTTTTGCCAATCAGGCTTACTTCATGGCCTCTTCCACAGACTCGGTCATCTAGATTATGAGCTAGTGTTTTCAAGCATTTTTATATTAAGATGTAGGAACAATATATGAATACACTACATTTACATTCTATTTTATTTTTTCGATCTCACTTTTTAGCCATGCGAGGTCTCGTTGTGTATAGACCTTTTCTGTCACATCGTTTATTTCATGACCTACAATGCGTTTGATGGCGTACTCATCGACTTTGAACTTTTTTGCCATGGTGATAAATTGCTTTCTCGGATCATGAGCTCTATGATCTGAATTTAAGCTTAGTCGAGTTACGATTTTCATAAAGCGCTGACGATATTTTTCATAGGTCATCATCAAGCTGCTTCGATGCGTATGGGTGTCGGTACAATTAAAAAGATATTTGCTGTTTAGCTCCTTTGCTTCATTATAATAGCGTTCGACGAGCGGAAAAATCTTAGGATGAATCGGAACGATTCGGTCTGTTCCGGCTTTAGTTTTCATACCCCCCACGATATAATGGTTTTCGAGATCGACATTTTTAAGCTCTAACAGCCCCAACTCCTGAGGACGCCATCCAGAATAACACTGGATCAGAACGAGATCAACATAACAATACGAATGGCGATTGTCCCAGAGCTTTTTCATTTCATCGTCCGTAAACGCGATGTGTCCTCGCTTTGATTCTTCTATGTCCTCAAGAATATCTTCAGATATATCAAAAGTTCGTGCATAGTTGCGGTCCACAATTTCATACTCCAAAGCATAGTCAAGCATCAGGTTGAACATTGACTTGATGCGTCCTTTTATATTTGGGGTAGTGTGCTTCTCAACTCCTTTCACAGTGATCGTACCGTTTTCCATACATCCTTTTATGTGTCTGGCTCGAAGATCCTTGACGCGCATTTTGTAAATAGAAGAACAGTAAGACCAACTCGATTTAACAGTTCGTTTACTGGAATCATTCTTTAACGTCGCGAAGTATTCATTAGTCCACCTTTTATATAGATCCTGAACCAGAATAGCGGGGTCTAAATCGTATGGATTTTTGTTGTACGCTACAAGTGCAGCGTATGCTTCATTGTAAGTCTCAAAGTAAGCCTCAGGCTTCAGCATTTTACAAATTGGACGCCCATTATCTTCCTTTCCGATAGTAACCATTGCTCGGAATGGCTTACGGAGGTTACGGCCTTTGATTTCACTGATTTGGCCGAACCCATTTGGTAATCTTCTTCTCTTGTTGTGTCTAGCCCGTGAGTAAGTCGGTTTTATATTTTTACTCATTGGGCAACCACAATGCGGACAGGTCAGCGCTTTATCACTGACATTCAATTCACATTCTGGACATTGTATAAGCACAACTCTGCCCTCCTTTCGGAAATACGGTATCAAATCGTGCAGGAATTGTCAACTCCTACACACAGTTTTTGTCAACTTCGGGACGCAGGTGACGTTTTTCAGTGATACGCTTTTGACTGAGAAGAGTGTAAGGGCTTTTCTGAAATCGTATCAGATAGGAGAACGTAAAAATGGAAGAAATGATATTTCCCATGGGTTCTGTTCCGGTAAGTGTGGCAGCAAAAGTGTATGGAAAAGATGCCTGCTGGGTGCGGGCTGGCATTATTTCAGGATGGCTTCCGATTGGAAAAGCAACCAGAAATGGAAAAGAAATTACAAATCTGGATGAAATGGACTCACGCCGAGGACGTATCAACTTTTATATTTCGCCAAAACTACTTTGGGAACATACAGGATATATGTGGGGAGGCGAGCGCATATGAGTACACAGATTCGTCCAGAGATTTCGCAGAAGAACCCTTATTGGATTCCGAAGCATCGCTACTACGAACTCAAGCATTTCGTTATGCAATATCCAGCATGGGTAGCCGCGAGGAAAGGGCTAGATTTTCTTCATACGCCGACATATTGTGTTCGCGTGAAAAAAGACGCTACTGATCCAACAATGACCGGTGCAGAGCTGCGAGCGTATTATTCAGATCGAATTGATATGGTGGATCGAGCGAGCTTTGAATGTGGATGTCCGCAGTATGTTCTGAAAGGGATTCTTGATAGTCTATCCTATGAAAAGCTCCTTTTGAAGTATCCGGCATTCATCCGCTATACAAAGGAAAAATACTACGAGGCATATCGTAAGTTTTTCTGGATTCTGAATCAGGAGAGGCGTTGATACAAGTGATTGACATTGCTGTGAAAAAGTCTATGATGACGATGCGCGGCAAATACATTTCCCTTTATGAAGGGAGTTGATATTTATGAAAACGCTGAAAATCCTTTATTATCATATGAAGCAAAAGAACGCTCATTTATGCTTTAAATATTGGCATAAGAAAGCATTAGCCAATATGGATGACGTAGAGAAGGGCACAGCATGCTTCGGCCATATGATGCATTGGATTATCAAAATGTTGGATTATAATGTCGCTATACATAAAGAGTTGGAGTCCTAACAAGGGCTCCTTCTTTTTGCGCGAAACTAACAATTGCCTTTATGAAAGGAGTTGATTATATGTTAATCGCAATTATTATGTATCTGATTATAGGAGCTATCAGAGTGTATATGACACGTACAGAGCTGAATTGCATTATTACCTCGTATCAAGTAGTACGATATTACTCGATATTAGGCGTAATTCTTTTCTATGCTATCTGTGTCATTATAGCCCCGGTATGCATATTGTGCGGGTTGTGTAAAAGTATATTCGACAAAGTAATAAAGCGGGAGTCCTAACAAGGACTCCTTCTTTTTTCTTACGCGAAATTTACATCTACTTTAATGGAGAAACATTAACATGTTTTAATTTGAAAGGAGATTTTATTATGTATAACACGATGGAACTCATGAAGAAGATCACGGATCGCTGTGACGAACTGATGGCAATTGCCAAGAAGCAGATCATCGAGATGGCTATCAATAGCGATAGCATTGACGAGGATGGTTTCAAGGCAATGAACTTGATGCTCGGCTTGGTCAATGATTGCAAGGAGTTGGCTGCGGATTATGCTATGAAAATGGAACAGATCCCGGAAATCAACAAAAAGCTTGATAAGCTTCTCCAAAAGAGAGAGTCCTAACAAGGACTCCTTCTTTTTATATTTTGCACATGGAGGTATCCAAATGAGATGATAAATTAAGATCATAAAAATTCCCGGGTGAGAAATTTCAGAAAACATTTTAGGAGGGTATTATGTGGATTTATATTTTAGTCGGTGTTCTCTGTAGTTTGAGCGGTGCGCTGACCATGTGGCTTATGACGAAACCGCATGTCGAGGGCGCTATCATCATCGAGAACGGTAACGCATATCTTCAGCTTAATCATGAGCCGGAGAAACTTGCTGAACACCAATTCGTGACATTCATGGTTATCTCGCGAAAATAACAGATTCTCTTATGGAACAATTAACATTGAAAGGAGTTTTATAATGAACGAAAAGACATTAGAAGAACGAATGGAGGAGGAATTGAAGGATCAGTTGACTGATATTTCAATGCTGCATACGGGTAATCCGGAAAAGACAGAAGCGATTAAAGCGTTCGCCGTACTGTATGATAAGCGGCAGGACACAATCAAGCTGAAGGCTGAAGCTGAAGAAGCACAGGCCAAGAAGAAAGATCGTGTCGTGGATCATATCATCAGTGGTGTTGGAACGGTATTGCCGGTTCTGGCTACTGGTATTATGTATGCGATCGGCATGAATTTCGAGAAAACTGGTACATTGACCTCAACGTTCTTCCGCAATCTTGTCGGAAAAATGAAAGTCACGAAGTAATTGAATCGAAAGAGGAGTCGTTGAGAAATCAGCGGCTCTTCTTTTTTGGGTATTGCAGAAAGAAAAAATATATGATAGGCTGGTTTCAACAACCGAGGAGGACAATATTATGAGTTGGAACGGATTATATGGCATTTTGTCGAATGATCAGGAGCATGCAGAGTATGACGATGTCTACGACGAATCTGGAGATGCTGTTTACTGCGATCATTGTGGAGCCGAGATCTATTGGAAAGACGGAATTTATATTTGTCCACACTGCGGTAAAACCATGGATCGAGCAGTATTCTTCCGATACATCGGTGCGACTCCGCCCGGTCCTGAATGTTTGACTTGCGACAATCTATATCCAGGATGTATGAACTGTCCGTATGGGTATGGCAACGATTTACACAGATGAGATACTATTATCAGCCGAAGCAGCAAGATTCATCACGATTCAGTCGTATTTATATTTGTAATCATCCACTGTATTCTCGCTGTACGCTGTATCAGTTCAATAATTTGGGATTAGCAGTCATCCAACAGAGGTATGATGCACACGAAAAGACAACCTACTGGACTGAGGTGGATGCAGGTCTTGCTGATGATATTTACCGGCATCCGAAGTTTTACCGCTATTTCAAAACTAAAGCCACTGAACCAGTAAATAACTTATACCCCACAGTTACAGTCAGACAAATCATGTGGGCACTAAAGATGAAGCCGCTCAAACGCGAACGCTGGGAAACTGTATTCGATCGAGCTGACATCTGAGGACGCGAAGATAACATCTCCTATAATGAAAGTAATTATATTTGGGAGGTTTATCTTATGGTTATGTTTGTGTTGCTGTTGATTGCACTTGTTGTAGGCGCAGTCGTCATTGTCAGTATCGGAGGTATTGGCATTGGATTGGCTGTTGTCGGCTTCGGAGATGTGATCGTTGGCATTATCATTCTGATTCTAATGGGTAAAAACCGAAAGAAAGGAACCAGAGATTGAGTCCGCAAGGACTCTTTCTCTTTTTTCGCGGCAAATACACCGCCCTTTATGAAGTAAACACTTTATGGAGGGAATAATTATGAACAAGAAATCTACACTCGGAAATAAAATTCTGGCTGTCTGTTTACTGGTATTATCGGCGATTCCGATAATAATGGAAAAGGAAGCCACAGGATTTATACTTATGTGCATGGTTGCAATTCCGCTGTTCTTTGCAAAAAGAAATTACATCTATGTATGAAAGGGTCCACACGGACTCTTTCTTTTTACGCGAAATTTACATCTGCTCTAATGGAAATAATAAAATAAAGGAGATATTACTATGAAATTCTGGAACAAGACTTATAACGAGTTAACCGTTAAGGAACTTACGATCTGGGCTGTTGCTCTGAGCGCGATTGCCGCTGCAATCTCGTATATCAGCATTGCTACAGACTGGTTTGAAACGGCTGGCGAGAAAATCACTGGAATCTGGAATAAGATCTTCCACAAGTAATTTCCAATGAGAGAAGTCCTGCATGGGCTTCTCTCTTTTTCTTACGCGAAATTTACAAGTCGTATTATGAAGAGACTATTAGCTTCAATGGTAAAGCACAAGATAAAAATCTTGGATTGTTGGTTCGAGTCCGACATAGTCTCTTCTTTATATTTGTTTGAAAGGAAGTATCAATCATGCGAATTAACATTCGAAAAGCTGGGCCGTTGATTGCGACCGGACTGGCATGTTCCGGTGTCATTGTAACAGCACTTCTGGCAGTGAAGAAAGCTCCAGAGGTTCGGGAAGCTGTGGAAGATGCACGTTCTGAACAAGACGGGGTTTTAAGCCCAATCGGGGTTATCAAAGCTGCAGCGCCTTCGGCATGGCCGGTTTGTGCTGTTGCAGCTGGAACGATGGCCTGCATCATTGGAATTCAAGCAATGAATCAAAAGCAGCAGGCGTCTCTTGTAGCTATGTATGGTATTGCAGCCAAGAGCCTGAAGAAGTATGACGGCAAAATCAAAGAGCTGTTTGGTGAGGATGCACCTGCTAAAGTGAAAACGGCGATTGCACAGGACACAGTTGATGAGTGCTCTAAGCCAAATCCAGTCGGAGATGCTTGTACGTTTTACGATATGATCTCTGGCAGATATTTCACGAGTACCATGCTCGAAGTTCGGGATGCGGAGTACCATTTCAATCGGAACTTTATCCTTCGAGGTGGACAGGCAGTTTTGAATGAATTATATGATTTTCTTGGTCTGGATCATATCGAGGGCGGTGACATTGCAGGCTGGGATGTCTGCGCAATCGGTGAATTCTACGGATATGAATGGATCGATTTCGATCATGAAAAAGTAACAATCACCGGCGATGACGGGAATGAGTTTGAATGCTATATTCTTTCCTGCCCGTTTCCGCCCTGTTATTTGAATAAAAAAGAAGAATTTGATCCGATTGAATTCGAATGCGCGGAAAAAACACCGCTTATTATGAAGGAGGCATGAACTTATGAAAAAGGTCAACACACTGAAAATTCTCGGCGTTGTATCGTCTATCCTTGGTCTGGTACTACCATTACTGGATCAGTATCTGGACGAGCAGAAAACGAGAGAAATCGCACGTGAAGAAGCTCAGAAAGTTCTGGCTGAATCCAACGAAGAAGAGTCTGAATAAGGCTCTTCTTTTATATTTGCTATGGATGCAGCTGAACTTGTTGTGAAGTACATAGAGACTTCACTTCCTCCGCCTCAGATCGAATGGGGGCGAAGAGAATTTGACCAGAGGATCTATGAACGATGGGCAGCAGAAGAACTGTTATCCCGCCTGTTGAACTGCGGTGAAAAAGATCCGGTTGTAGTGGCAGACGGATATTTGCTGTCTCTTATCGCTGCCACAGGATCTTGCATAGACAATAAAAACCTTATATTCTCCTCTGCGATTCATACCGCGGAGACACTATTACATCTCATTGAGAAGGAGTATTCAGTATGAAGACAACCACTTTAACAAGTATGATGACTTGTGCATGGAGGGCGATGCGAAAACATTCTCCTGAAATCCTGACTGCACTTGGAATCGCCGGGTTTACGACAGCCGCAGTCATGGCTGTTAAAGTCACACCGAAGGCACTGGAAAAAGTGCGGCAGGACAGCCAGAAGAACCATAATGGCGATCGTTATGCCTATACAAAAAAAGAGGCAGTTGTATCGGCTTGGCGCCATTATGTCCCTGCAGTTGGTGTTGGCCTTTCGTCCGCTGCCTGCCTGATATTTGCCACATCCACAAATCTAAGACGAAATGCGGCACTGGCTACGGCATATTCGATCTCGGAGGCAACACTTCGGGACTATCAGGCAAAGACGCTTGAGATGGTTGGTCCAGAAAAAGAACAAGAGATCCGCAACGCTGCGATCAAAGAACGTACTGATCGCCAGCCCATTCAGACGGGCAAGCTCTTTGTGACGCGAAATGGCGAGACGTTATGCTATGATCCGTGGTCTGATCGGCTATTCAAGTCAGATCCGGACTTTATCACGAAAGCAGCAAATTCCCTCAGTCGTGAAATGTTGGATTCCGGATATGTAAGTCTGAACGATTTCTATTATGAGATCGGATTGACAGAGACAAAAGCTGGCAATGAACTCGGATGGAAGATCGATAAAGGTTTGATTGATCCGATCTTTAGTGGTCAGCTCACACAGGATCAGCAGCCATGTTTAGCGATCGACTTCCGTGTGCAGCCTGCGATTGGATTCGATGAATGAGGTGACACGATATGATAGTAAACTTAAACAGTGGATTTGGGCATCGTCTTATCGCTCGCATTATCTGTAAAGTCCTAAAAAAGAAGTTTGGATGCGCTATTGATGCACAGATCTCAGATCTCCAACTTTATGAAACCGCTGACGATAAGCATGTCTGCCTGTCAGCCAATTTCAAGTTGAGCGTGGCAAAGAGTGACGTTGATAAACTGGTCGATATGCTCTGATTGCGCGAAATTTACATTTACTCTAATGGAGAAATACCAAAATTATTATAAAGGAGTTTTAACAATGGAAAACACTACGAACAATGAAGTCATCACGAAGGAAACGGAAGCTACTTCCGAATCAACTGAACTGACTCCTGCAAAGCAGGATGATGTGCATGTTATGACTGCTGGTGAAACCGCTATTGGCTTCGGCATTATTGGCGGACTGTCCGTGCTTGCATGGGAGGTCGCGATTAAGCCGTTTGGCAAGAAGGCACTCGCCGCAGGTAAGGCTGCACTTCAGAAAGCGAAGGAGAAAAAGGCCGGTAAATTCGAGAAGAAGGCCGAAGAACCTGAAGACCTCGTTGAGGTTGACGAGAATTAAACTCGATCAATAATCCGTAATTCTCAGAGGGAGGAGTCCGCAAGGGCTCTTCTCTTTTATTTTTATGAGGGAGGTTGACTATGGATTTATATTCGTACACCGGTCCGGTCATAATGTTTGATCGTTGTGTCGCAAATTACTGGAAGGGCGAGACATATGCTTCCAGCGAGAAAAAAGCAAAAAGTAATTTGATCTTCCAGTATAAGCAGCAGAACGGCTTGATTCCGGCGAGTAAGGTCAATCTTCCCGGCAAGCTTGTGAAGCTCGAACAGTGAAAGGAGCCGGTTATGGCTGAAATCAAATCTTTGGAAGAGAACAATGCACCGCGTGAGAAGCGGGAAAAGCTCATCACAGGTGAGGCGAAGACTAGGAAGCGTCTGGGTGATGTCTTTATTGCAGAGGATGTTCGGACTGTCAAGAATCATATTTTTATGGACGTGGTTGTCCCTGCAATCAAGACTGTCATCGTGGATATTGTCACGAACGGCATCCAGATGATGCTCTGGGGCGATACGATCAATCGCGGAAAAGCGCCAGGAACTAAATACAACTACGGCAACTGCTATAGCAGCTTGAATCAGCCGCAGCGTACTCAGAAAACCAATTATACGGGCTATGGCTATGAAGATCCGATCGTTACCTCTCGTGGCGATGCGGAACGGATCTTGCAGGAGATGAGCGAGATCATTCAGGAATATGGTCAGGCGAGTATTGCAGATCTCTATGATCTGTGCGGTATTACCGGTCGCCCGACTGATATGAACTACGGTTGGACAGAAATGCCCGGAGCACGCCCTATCCGAATCCCTGAGGGTTATGTCATTCAGATGCCGAGACCTATCTGTATTAAGTAAAAGAAAGGACATTTTTCAATGAAAAACGAAATGATGCAAAAGGCCGCAAATGCCTTGACGAAATTCAGTGCAAAAGCAAAAGCACATTCTCCTGAAATCCTGCTAATTGCAGGCATTGCCGGTGTAGTCGGTACGGTGATTCTGGCATGTGCCGGAACCCGGAAACTCGATGCTGTTCTTGAAGACAGCAAGCAGCGTATTGATGAAGCAAAAGAAACCGTCGTTGAGAATGAGGACGGACAGACAACATCTGGCAGTCAGAAGGCACTCGTGAAAGCATATGCACAGACAAGTCTGGACTTTGCGAAGATCTATGGTCCGGCAGTTGTGCTTGGCGGTCTGTCGATCTATTGCTTGCTCTCTTCGCATCGGATCATGAAAGATCGCAATGAATCCCTCGCGGCAGCATACACGACTGTTTATACGGCATTTAAGCAGTATCAGGATCGCGTTGCAGAAAAGATCGGTGCAGAAGCAGAAAAAGAAATCCGCTATGCTGTTGAGAAAAAGAAGGTTGATGAGACTGAGACGGATGAAAACGGAAAGCAGAAAAAGCTCAAGAAGTCCATTGACATTGCGACAATGCCGAGCGGATATGCGAAGTTCTTTGATGAGTGCTCCCGCGAATGGATGAAGGATCCGGAACTGAATCTTATGTTCCTTCGCGGAAAACAGGCGATGCTCAATAATAAGCTTCAGGCGTGCGGTTTTGTGTTCTTAAACGAAGTTTATCGGGAACTCGATCTTTGCGAACCGACGCAGGAAGGCCAGGTGGTTGGCTGGTATTATACGCCAGAGCATCCGAGTTTCATCGACTTCGGTATTTACAACACGAACCGTTCGACGGAGCGCTTTGTCAACGGATATGAGCGCTCGATTCTGCTCGACTTCAATGTGGATGGTGTCATCATCGATAAACTGTAAGGAGGTTTTGACATGAAAATGCTCAGTTATATTTTGTCCGCTGCGGCGGGTATCTTCTTTGTGTCGGGTATGTTGGTGCTTGGAGGCTGACATGGACTTCTTTGGTGCTGTTATCACAGAGATTGATTATATTCTTGATTCCAGACGCAAGCGTCACATCGTTGGCGGGCTTCTTATCAGTCTTGCGTTGATGTGTGGTGGACTTGCTGTCACAGTTGGAACGTTGAAGGAGGATGAAGATGCATAAAGCATTATATTTTGCACTTGGCGTTGCCGTAGGTGCAGGTGCATCATGGTACTTCTGGAAGGAGTATCACAGAAAAAGAGCTGACGAAGAAATTCAGTCAGTAAAGGAAGCCTTTGCGCCGAAAAAAGCAGAGAAAGAAAAAAGCGAGACAAAAGCGCCGCAGATGACGGCAGAGCAGATCGCTTATGAAAAGGAGCGACAGTCCAAACTTCAGGACTATCGAGCGCTGGTTCGTGAGTCTGGTTATCAGACACGGACTTCGCCGAAGGATTTGCTGGAAGATGATCCTAATGAGCAGACGCCTGGCGACAGCGTCACCAAGCCATATGTCATCAAACCAGAAGAGTTTGACACGCTCGATAACTACGATGCTGTCTGCTATACCTACTATGCAGACGGTGTTTTGGTCGATGAAGACGAGGATCCACTTGAGATTCCTGAAATCGCTACGTCGATCGGCTTGGACTTTGCTTCCCACTTCGGTGATTATGATGAGGATTCTGTTCATATTCGAAATGATATGCGTCACATCGATTATGAAATCGTTCGAGATTTGAGAAAGTACGGGGATTTCCATGAATCAGAATGAGCTGACTGACGCCTACTTTGAATGGATGTATCAGCTCGCGTTTCCAAACCACAATGATATTTCATACCGGAGGCTTTGTGCTTATCTGAACAATGTCACATTCTATCCGCGTTTGCCGATGGATGAGAATCGTGCGCAGGATGGCGAAGATCTCCGGTATCGTTTTGGTTACGATCAAGGGTATGTCCATCCAGAGATTGGATCACTGCTCGATTGTAGGCCATGTAGTATGCTTGAGATGATGGTCGCTCTAGCTCTTCGTATGGAAGAGGACATCATGGCAAATCCGGCAATGGGTAATCGCTTACCACAATGGTTCATGGAGATGCTGCAGAGTCTCGGACTGGACGATATGACGGATGACCAATTTGACCGCCATAAAGTGATGGTCATTGTTCGGCGATTCATGGATGGCAAGTATAAGCCGAATGGAAAAGGCGGACTGTTTACAATCCCCTCATGTGAGCGCGATTTAAGAACTGTGGAAATCTGGTATCAGATGAACTGGTACCTAAATAGTATTATTTACGAGAAAGGATGTTAACAATGGACGAGATGCTTCGTTATATTTTCAAAAACATGCGGAATTATGACCAGGAATTTCTGGCAACGGCTCGCGGGTTTATCGCAGTGAAAAAGTGCTTCAAGGCTCAGAACAAGGTCAACAACCTTGTCACCCTAAGTCTTGGTCTGCTCTGTCTTACGCATATGATTGCCCATTCCGATATCAAAAATCTCTATGAGAGAGTTGCGGCACTCGAAAAGGAGAAAAATCAGAATAAAGGGGAATAAGGATCTCTATGTTTGACTTCCTCAGGATTTCTACCAGAAGCAGCAAGCAAGGTATTGAAATCTACCCGAAGTTCAGGATTTGTAAGTCTTCTGATCTCATGATTCGCGGCGGGGACTTTTATGCAATCTGGCTAGAAGACCGAGGAATGTGGTCTACGGACGAGCAGGACGTTTTGGATCGAATCGACTATGAACTCGACAAATATGTCAAAGAGAATAAAGAGCTCTTCGGCGAACATCCAAGAGTCTTGCACGTCCGGGACTCTGAAACCAGAGTCATCGGTGCGTGGCACCAGTTCTGCCAACGAGATATGCGAGATTCCTACCACATGTTGGACGAGAAATTGATATTCTCCAATATGCCGACGAGTAAAAAAGATTATGCCAGCAAGCGTCTGCCGTATCCATTGGAACAAGGCAGTCATGAAGCATATGATCGTCTGATGTCTGTTTTATATTCTCCGGAAGAGCGGATGAAGATCGAATGGGCAATTGGTTCAATCGTATCTGGCGAATCTAAGCGGCTGCAAAAGTTCATGGTGTTGTATGGTGCGGCAGGTACGGGTAAATCTACTGTCCTGAACATTATTCAGCAGCTCTTTGAAGGCTATTACTCGGTGTTCGATGCCAAAGCACTTGGTTCATCTTCGAATGCTTTTGCACTGGAAGCCTTTAAGACCAATCCGCTTGTTGCTATCCAACATGATGGCGACTTGTCGCGTATCGAAGATAACACTCGTCTGAACTCACTTGTCTCTCATGAGGTCATGACTGTCAATGAGAAGTTTCGTCCGACCTATTCAAATCAGTTCAAGGCATTTCTCTTTATGGGCACCAACAAGCCAGTAAAAATCACGGATGCAAAATCTGGCCTGCTTCGGCGACTGATTGACGTGTCCCCTTCCGGAGAAAAGCTGTCTCCGAAAGAATACAAGGTTGTGACGAAACAGATTGCATTTGAACTGGGTGCGATTGCCTATCATTGTCAGGAGGTCTATCTTTCAAATCCCGGTCGCTATGATGACTACGTTCCACTCGGGATGCTTGGTGCTTCCAACGATTTTTACAATTATATTCTCGATAGCTACTACGTGTTCAAGTCTGAAGATTCGACGACACTTAAGGCGGCATGGGCGATGTATCGTACATACTGCGAAGATGCAAATGTCCCCTATCCCCTCTCGCAGCGTCTGTTCAAAGAAGAACTGAAGAACTACTTTCAAGAATATTCAGATCGCTACAATGCGGCGGATGGAAACCGAGTTCGTAGTTTCTATCAGGGATTTCGGGCAGACAAGATCGACGGAAAGGATGTTGGGATTCTTCCGGAAGCAGAACCTGCTGGAATCGAGTTTCTGAAACAGAAATCGCGATTTGATGAGATCTGTGCGGATTGTCCTGCGCAGTATGCAACGGCAAAAGAAACCCCAACGCAGCCCTGGTCTGAGGTTCGCTCCACTCTTCATGAGCTTGATACACAAAAATTACACTATGTCCGCGTCCCAGAAAATCATATTGTCATCGATTTTGATATTCCGGGTGATGACGGAAAAAAGTCATTTGAACGAAATCTGAAAGAGGCGTCGAAATGGCCACCGACGTATGCGGAGCTTAGTAAATCCGGTGCTGGTATTCATCTGCATTATATTTACACAGGAGATGTCTCCAAACTCAGCTCTGTTTATGCCGATCATATCGAGGTGAAGGTATTTAGTGGAAAGAGTTCTCTTCGCAGAAAGCTTACCAAATGCAATAATCTTCCGATTGCGACGCTCAGTTCAGGTCTTCCACTGAAAGGAGAGAAACCAATGATTGATCCGAATGTGGTACAGAGTGAAAAAGGTCTTCGTACCACAATTCAGAAATGCTTGCGCAAAGAGATCCACGGCGATACACGCTCCAATATCGATTTCATCTACAAAGTGCTAGAGGACGCTTATAACAGCGGGATGCACTATGATGTTGGAGATATGGAGAACGCTGTGATCAACTTTGCCATGAAGAGTACAAATCAGTCGGACTACTGCCTGAAGCTTGCGACAAAGATGCACTTCAAGTCTGATGATCCGGCAGATCCGATTGCTTCCAATGAGAACGATCCAATTATATTCTTCGATGTCGAAGTCTTCCCGAACCTCTTCCTAATCGTTTGGAAGATTCAAGGACCTGGGCATTCTTGCGTCCGAATGGTGAATCCGAAACCCCGTGAGGTTGAAGAACTCTTCCACTATAAGTTGGTCGGATTTAACAACCGCCGGTACGATAATCACATCTTGTACGCAGCCATGCTCGGTTACAGCCCGATGGAGATCTTCAAACTATCTTCCAGAATCATCAATGACCACAACAATGGTGATCTGTTTGGCGAGGCATACAATATCTCTTACACAGATATTTATGACTTTGCATCGGCAGTAAACAAAAAGAGCCTGAAGAAATTCGAGATTGAACTCGGTATTCATCATCAGGAACTTGGTTTGCCGTGGGACCAGCCAGTTCCAGAGGATATGTGGGATAAGGTCGCTGAGTATTGCGAGAACGATGTAATCGCAACAGAGGCAACGTTCGATCATCTCAAGGCAGACTGGAATGCGCGGTTGGTTCTGGCGAAAGTTGCAGGTATGCTGCCGAACGACACCACGAACAGTCTCTCCACCCGAATTATATTTGGCAAAGAGAAGCATCCACAAAGCCAATTCAACTACCGTGATATGGGCGACACATCCATTCCGACGCATTCCTGGATTTGGCCTCCGGAAAAAGATCTACCCTTCAAATCTGAGTGCGATACATACAACCTGTTTGATGATCTTAATCGTCCTGTATTTCCCGGATACAAATATGAATATGGGAAATCGACGTATCGGGATGTGAGTGCACTCAACCCGAATCCTGATCAGCAGACAGTTGGCGAAGGCGGCTATGTCTATGCAGAACCTGGTATGCACCGAAATGTTGTGGTTTTGGACGTTGCGTCTATGCATCCGAGTTCGATCATTGCGGAGCAGTTGTTTGGTCCTGTCTATACGAAGCGCTTTGAGGAGATCAAAGACGCTCGTGTTGCCATAAAGCATGGAGAGCTTGATAAGGCCCGATCCATGCTGAATGGTAGTCTGAACGAAGCAATTGACATGATTGAGCGAGGCGAGATGACGACAGATGATCTGGCACTGGCACTGAAAACGGTCATTAACTCTGTTTATGGTCTCACCTCAGCAAAGTTCGACAATCCGTTCCGTGACAAACGTAATGTGGACAACATTGTCGCAAAGCGTGGTGCTTTGTTCATGATCAACCTTAGAAATGAGGTACAGTCTCGCGGATTCACAGTTGCACACATCAAAACAGACTCGATCAAGATTCCGAATGCAACGCAGGAGATCATCCAGTTCTGCTGTGACTATGCAAAACAGTACGGTTATATTTTCGAACACGAATCGACCTACGAAAAAATGTGTCTCGTCAATAATGCCGTCCTGATCGCAAAGTATGCAGATCCTGAATGGTGTAAAAATGAGTATGGATATGTTCCAGAGAAAAATGGAAAACATCCGAATGAATGGTCTGCAACGGGAACGCAGTTTGCAGTTCCGTATGTGTTCAAGACACTCTTCTCGCATGAACCGATCGAGTTTGGTGATCTCTGTGAAACAAAGTCGGTAACGTCCTCGCTCTCACTGGACATGAACGAGAATCTTCCTCCTGACGAGCACAATTATATTTATGTCGGACGAGTTGGTCAGTTCTGCCCGATCAAAGCTGGATGTGGTGGCGGTCTGCTGATGCGCGAAACAACAAACAAAACAACCGGAGAAAAAGGATATGCAGCAGCTACCGGATCGAAAGGATATCGGTGGCTGGAATCTGAGTCGGTGCGGCTTCTGGAGAAGGAAGCATGCATCGACGTTTCTTATTATGACGCACTTGTCGATGATGCCAGAGCTGCGATTGCTAAATTCGGTGATGCAGACTGGTTCGTTGACGGGAAAGAAGACACACCTCCGTGGGAAACTGCGGAGGAACCTTGGTCCAACGGCGATACATTCGCTGTCAGATAAATCAACATTTATATTTTGAAAAGGAGTTTCAACACTATGGAAAACGTTCGTAATATCCCTCCCCTTAACATTCAGGGCGCCAAGATCGTAAAGCGTAACTTTGCCGGTCGCATGGAAGATTACAACCGTGAAGGCAATCGCTACTTCACCATCCGTATCGATGATCCGGAGCTGGCCAACTCCTTGCTTGCAGACGGATGGAAGCTGCGCGAGGGCAAGCTGCGCAATGAAGACGATGAACCGCGTTGGTATATGGATGTCAAGGTCGCGTTCAATGAGTATTACCCGACGAAGATCTGTATGTACTCGGGTAAGACTCGGAAAGAGCTGAACGAGGACACCTGCGCGATTCTTGACCGCGCGCGCATCATCAATGCTGATATGACGGTTCGTCCCCGTTATTGGGAGGTCAATGGTAAGTCCGGATATAAGGCTTACCTGAAGGTGCTGCATGTGACGATCGAGGAAGAAGATCCGTGGGCAGATGCCTACGCTCAGTACGACGAGCAGTAATCTATACATCTCGGGAGCTCTGAAACATGGGCTCCCGACTTATATTTTGGAGGTTTAACAACTATGAAACAACGTTTTGTATTCGGTCTCGGACTGACTTTAGGATTTTTCATTGGAGCTGCACAGACTGTTGGACACATGATGTCCGTTGATGAGATCCGCAAGGCTTGTGCGAATCGTGTAGCAAATAAGATTTCAGATTTTCTATATGGGAAGTGCCGTTGCGATTACGCTTATGACTTGCACTTTGCGACACAGAAAGATTGCGAGAACGCCTGGCATGATATTTGCGAGACTATTCAGTTGTATGGCCAGATCACTGTCGCAGAGGTAAAGGAAATTGCTGGCGTAAAGTCGAGCTCTTATGAGGATACGAAAAGAGGCTGGGTTGGGGCGCTCGGTATGAGTCTCAAACCCGAAAAAGATGAAACATGGACCATCCATCTGCCGGAACCCAAAAGACTGCCGCTAAGAGGGTATTGCCATGCATAACGCCATTAAGCAAATATGCCTGTATTTTACGATTGTATCTTGGGTTTTGCTACTTCAGACAGTTCCCAACTCCGTCATTACATGGATTGGCGAACATCAGTGTCTTGTGGGTATTTTTTCTACCATCACATGGCTTTGGTATTGCATCTACGATGATCATAAAAGCTGAAAGGAGATGCTTATATGGTTTCCAACTATAAAGAAGTGTATTTTGATTCGTATTGCTCGAAATGTAAGTATCTGAAAAAGACTGAGCAGGAGGAGCCGTGTGACGAATGCCTCAATAATCCAGTCAACGAATACACCCATCATCCTGTCAAATTCGAGGAGAACGAATGAGCGGAATCAGCCTTTACGATTTTCAGCTCGAAGCAGTCAAAAAAATGCATAACGGATGTATTCTCTGTGGCGATGTCGGAAGTGGTAAATCTAGAACATCCCTCGCGTACTACTGTCTCCAGCAAAATCGAGGCGGGGATACAATTGTATATTGGAAGATACCGCCACAAATTGAAGATCTCTACATCATTACAACTGCCCGTAAGCGAGACACATTTGAGTGGGATTCCGAGCTGGCAAACTTTCGTATGTCCACAGATCCCGAAAATGATGCATTTAAGCACTCTGTTGTCATCGACTCCTGGAACAACATCCAGAAGTACAAGGACATCAAGGGCGCTTTCTTTATATTTGACGAGCAGCGTGTGGTAGGTCGCGGAGAATGGGTAAAGAGCTTCCTGAAAATTACAAAAGCAAATCATTGGATCCTGCTCTCGGCAACCCCGGGTGATAAGTGGGAGGATTATATTCCTGTCTTTGTCGCTAATGGATTCTATAAAAATCGTACACAGTTTAGCAACGAGCATATTATCTGGGATCCGCGAGTCAGTTTTCCGAAAGTGCGTGGATATTTTAACACCAACCGTCTGATCCGACTTCGCAATCAGGTACTTGTCCAGATGGACGATCAGCGAACAACGATTCCGCATCATGAAGATGTGTTCGTTGCCTATGATATTTCGGCCTATCGAAATCTAACTCGAACTCGCTGGAATCCATGGTTAGAAAAGCCGATTGAGACTGCATCAGAACTGTGCTATGCCTGGCGAAAGGTTGTGAACTCAGATGACTCTCGCCAGATTGCGATACTGGAAATTCTGGAAGACCATCCAAAAGCAATTATATTCTATAACTTTGACTACGAGTTAGAGATTCTGAGGAGTGTCGGATATGAAGAAGGAACCGAAATCGCCGAATGGAATGGACATAAACATGACACACTTCCTACCAGCAACAAATGGGTCTATTTGGTGCAGTACACGGCAGGTTGTGAGGGATGGAATTGTATCACGACAGACACAATTATATTTTTCTCCCAAACCTATTCCTACAAGGTGCAGCACCAAGCCGAAGGTCGTATCAATCGCCTTAATACCCCTTACCAAGACCTCTACTATTATCACCTGAGAAGCCGAAGTGCCATTGATCTTGCAATTTACCGAGCTTTGTCAGACAAGAAAACATTCAACGAAGGCGCGTATCTCAAGCATGCTGGATTTTTTAAGAAGGAGAAAGTTCAATGAAACGACACAATAATTTGTACCTGATGCTTTTGATTTTTATCATGTTAACACTCGCAATTATTTTCTGTGCAGCAATGCTGGTCATGCAGGAGCAGAGCGAAAAGATGGAACAACAGCAGGAGCTCGAAGCAGTTCGTATTCGTGAAAAGCAAGAAACTATGATCGAGCTGACGACACTTACATATGCCGAGCCGAGAGCCTATGAGAATCCGCTGGCAGATGAAGAAAATGTCAAGGCTGTTATTCTGAATCATTATGAGGAAGCCCGTACAGACGCTAAAGATGAGCCCAGCTATGATGGAAAAGGCGGTCTGGAATGTGCATTCAAAGAGGATGTTGAACGACTCGCCTGTGTTATTTATCAGGAAGCTGGCGGAGACGCTTGTTGCGACTTATGCCGGAAGCGAGTGGCAGATGTCGTTCTCAATCGCGTCAAAGATCCTCGGTTCAAAGGTACAACTATTGAGGAAATTCTGATTGATGGTGATCCTGCTCCACAGTGGGGTTTATATTCTGTAACAGGTATTGTCTGGCCCGAGAAGGCCTCATATCCGGAAGAAGCTGAGGCTGTTCAACGTGCATGGGACACAGCTTTTGATGTACTAGAGGGCAACCATAGTGATCTGACAGAAGATTATATTTGGTGTGCAGAATTTCCGCAGGGTACAGACACCATTGAATGTTGCGGAATTTACTTCGGGAAATGAGGCGGATTCCGCAAGTCGGTGACCGACGGATGGAGTCATTCATCAGACGAGGCGATTATAAGAATAGTGAAGAAAGTAATCCTGAGCCGTGTATTGTGACCGAAGTTAACCGTGCTCATCGCTGGTATCGTGTATATTTTGAAAGGCTTGGTTTCTATGAATCCTATAAGTTCGATGACATCGAATCAGATCAGAGAATTGATTAACCGACGGCGTCGGCAGGTTCTCGTGCACAGTGTGATCTACTATAAGCTCAATGCTAATCTAATTGATGATGCCACATGGTCCAAATGGGCCCTTGAGCTTGAGGAATTACAGAATCGATATCCAAAAATTGCCGCGGAATGCTTTTTAGCAAAAGCATTTGAGAACTTTGACCATTCAACTGGGATGAGTTTACCGCTGGATGATCCGTGGGCAGTGCACACAGCACAATATATGCTCTCGATTGCGCGTAAAATACAATGCGCTTTATGAAGGGAGTTGATATTTTATGAACAATCTTATTCTTTATGGCATTGGAGATGCAAAGTATCAATATCGGGTACTCAAGTATTTCTGCATTTACGATGAGAACATCGACATTGCTGAGATCAAACGTATTGCACGCATGATGCAGGTGGTAAACCCAAGCATTGAGCATGTATATTTGATCAGCAATCGGCATGGCCTGAAACGTGAATTTCAGGAATCAATCAAACGAAACTCGATTGAGAGCTGTGCAATTTTCAAAGACACATTGGAAAGAGAAGGTATTCAAATCTTCTAACCTGTAATGAAGCGGGACGTCTGACACAAGGCGTCTTCGCTTTTATTTTTACGAAAGGACATATAACTATGGACGATTTAAGCAACTTCATACAATCAGTCGGTGCAATGGCTGAAATGACAGCAATATTTTATAACGCGTTATTAGACGCGGATTTATCGGAAGACGTTGCTGTGACATTAACTGCCAAAATGATTGGTGAAGTCATCAGACCTAATGGAAGCACGCAAAAGGAGGACGAGCAATGAATAACTATATTTTCCTCATCGTTGGTCCTTCTGGAAGCGGAAAAAGCACGATCGCCGAACAGCTGGTGGAAACCATGAATCTCAAGCAGATCGAGTCTTATACCACCAGAAAGCCACGCTCCCGTCATGAAAAAGGACATATTTTCGTGACTGACAAAGAATTCGATAACCTCACTGATCTGGTCGGTTATACGGAATTCTGCGGTCATCGCTATGCTGCTACAGCGGCTCAGGTTGAGGAAAATGATATTTATGTCATTGATCCAGCTGGGGTTGCTTTCTTTAAAGAGCACTATCACGGTGAAAAGAAGGTGAAAGTTCTTGGTATCTGGGCAACGGAGCCCGCCAGAAAAAAGAGAATGTTCCTGCGCGGAGATCCGGAGGATGCCATTGTGAAGCGTCTGGAGAACGATAGAGCAGCGTTCAGTACGGATATTTGTGACATTGTCTTTTATAACAAAAACCTGCAGGAAACGCGTGAGGCCGTCGCACAGTGCATTTCCTGGTATCTCTTTATCAAGAACTAAACATAAGGAGGACATTATCATGTCAAATGCAACGAAAGAACAGATGAAAGAAGAAGCTATTGCTCGTATGACACTGCTTCATCTTCATGCCAATGCCATTCACGATTTTAAGACTGAAAACCTTGTGAACTACTCTCAGTTCGGCGTTCTCTTCTGGCTCACAGAGGAACAGCAGAAGCGCGTGGAGGAGTTTGAAAAGCAGTCTGGAAATCTTGTCTATCATGTGATCGAAAACCATTATGTCAAACTCGGCCGGATGCTTACCTTCCTCTATGTCTCGCCATATATGGATGAATGGGAGCGGGATCACAAAGAGCTTGCGGCAAGAGAACCTCTTGCGTATGTAGCGAATCTCACTGATGAGATCTGCTCCGAGTATGGTCATGTTGGGATTGAATCATGCTGCGGTGGATTAAGGAGGACTTGGTGATGGCAACTCTACCAACTGTTGATTTTACCCTCAAATACGAACGACGGCTCTGCAAGGTCAAAAGCGAGCTTGGATATTTTCACTGCTGGGAGCATTTTAGCGAGCCTGTACCCGCTGGTCTGACAATTGGCTCTCCCCCGGCAGGAGTTATCAGTTATGTTGTTGGCATCGTAGAATTTGATGACGGTATCCGACGTGTGGATCCCACTGAGATCAAGTTCTGTGATGAAGAACACGCGAATCTCTGTGCACTGAATAAATATGAAAAGGAGCATGATACAAATGAGAAAAAATGAAAGACTCATTGGCATAAGACCATATCAAACATCTACAGGCGATTGGCATCTTGAACTTACGTATGCTTATGAAGACAAAAAAGGCGAGCATCACGTGATATTCCCCGATGTTCTGTGCCCATTTCCGATGCGAGCAGTTCCTTTTCCTGATACCACGCCTAAGGCCGTTGGAATCTATCTTCGCTCGTGTGGATTTTCGATTCCGGGATTGGATCCGATTCCATTGAATATGGGGTCTTGTCAGCTGGCACAGGAGCGTGGAAATACCGAGCCAGCTTATGTCTTCGATATCATCACGAACTACTTCACGCGTGACATGACGATTGAAGAAATTGAGAAAGAGCTCGGATACAAGGTGAAAATTATATCTAAGGAGGAGAAGAAATGACAAAGGAATTTTGTGATATTTGTGGGCGGCCCATTGAGACGCATAAGAATGTTTCTGAGTTTAAGCTTAAAAAGGCCGTTCACACATGGAGTGAAAGCTGGTGGAGACGACTTACCATTCACAATGCTTGCTGGAGGGAACTGTGTAAGCAAATTGCAGATACGACGATTACATATGAGCCAATGGAGGACGACCAATGAAATGCTTTTATCATAATGATGCAGACGGAAAGTGTGCTGGGTTCTGGGTGCACTACAGAACTCGTCTTGCACCTCACACTGAGACTGTGGACTTCATCGAGATGAGCTATGAGAAGCCATTCCCGATGGACACAATTCTGCCTGACGAGCAGATTTATATTGTGGATTACTCGATCTCGCCTGATGAAATGCGGGAGCTGCTGAAGATCACGCAGGATGTCACCTGGATCGATCATCACAAAACGGCGATTGAACGCTATAAGGACTTTGAGTATGACATTCGCGGTATTCGGTATGACGGAATTGCTGGATGCATGCTGACATACTGCTATCTCACTCACATGACAAATGGCGGACGCGGCGAAGTTCATCCGTTTGATCTTAAGATGACAGAGGAGGCTCCGTTCTTCACAAAGCTGATTGCAGACTGGGATGTCTGGAAGTTCGAGTTCGGTGATGTGACACGTCGCTTTATGGCTGCATTTAACTGTGGCAACTTTGCTCCTCAGAGTCCCAAATGGCTGAAATTCGGTCGTGCACAATCACGCGAAGAGAGCCTTGAAACCTATATGGTCATCGAAGGCGGGCATATGCTCAAATACCGTGACGGTTGGGCAAAGGGATATTTGGAACGGTTTGGATTCGAGACTGAATTTGAAGGACTTAAATGCTTTGCGCTCAATCTCAGCAATTGCAGCAGCGAATATTTCAAGTCACTGCCTGAAGGAAAATATGATGCATTCATTGCATTCGCCTTTAACGGGAAGGAATGGATCGTCAGTATGTATTCGGCCAGTGTAGACGTCAGCGCGATCTGTAAGAAGTACGGCGGAGGAGGACATAAGGGAGCTGCTGGATTCCATACCAAGAAGCTGCCGTTTGGAGGATAGACCATGGGCTTTGCTCGAAAATGTAAAAGAAGATCTGACAGAAATAATCGTCAAAGTCGATCCACCTGCCCGAAATGTCATGCAAAGCTGATTGAAAAACCGGGATATGGCCTTGCATGTCAGAAATGCGGCTGGACGAAGCTTGCATGCATGTATCATGAAGATATAGCGGCTTATTATGATACTGTTAACATGGAGGATAGACAATCGTGAATAAAAGACACAAACGAAGAAAAGCCATAGCAACAATGATTCGTGAAGTCATATCGGCTTATTGTTGTCGCGAAAATTACATCCTCCTTTATGAAAGGAGTTGATATTTATGACACGTTTTGATTTACAATTTTTAAGAATCGGCGATTATGTTACTATCAAAAACGGGAAAAATAAAGGTCGAGAGGCAATTGTTTTGGATATATTGGGTTCAGAGGATGAATCCCCATGTATACTAATTCGGTCACTTGATCTAAAGCCGTTTATTGATGGCGGTAACACAAATCGAAGATTCAAATTAACTGGCTGGCGTGAATTAGATGTCATAAAATAAAAGGTTTAGGAGATCAGAAACATGGTCTCCTATTCTTTTTTGTGTTGCTAAAACAATATCAAGGAGCTGCTATTCGTATGAGCGAAAAGGCAAAGATTTTGTCTGGGATATACGGATTCATTCCACTCCAGGACGAGCCTAAGCCCAAGAAAAAGCAGGAATCAAATTTAGAGGATTGTCTTGACTGCGAGTTTTTGGATCTGGATGAGCTTTGGTCTGAATTCTATTGCAAAAAGTCGGACACACGAATTCACGAGGATGATGACCTCGTCAGCGAAGAAAAGTGTAAATACTTTAGGAGGAAAACAATATGAAAATCACCGTTGGAGAATTGATGACGAAGATTGAGGAAATCCAGTATATCATCGATGAACTGGATAAGATGCCGGATTGTGATGCATGTACTGGTGCTTCACAATACCTCGACGAGTATATCGACAGGCTGAAAGACATGAAGGTCGATATGTAACGAAAGGAGAAAAACCATGACAAATCTTAGCGATACCCTTTTAGTCAGCATTAGTTTTTCTGATAAAGACACTGGTGTATTGGTTGTCGGAAGAAAAAGAAAGAATCAATCTATTGATATCATCAATGCATTTCAAGGAGAAGAAGCACTTGAACTTTATAAGAAACTTGTAACGAAAAAGGAGCAAAATCATGAATCTTGATGAGTTTCGCAAAGCTATGGAATCAGATGCAACGGTCGAAAATGAGCGCCTGAAACGAGATCTTGCTGATGTTGAGAAGAGTTATCGCGATATGACTGAAGGATACACAGACAGAATTCAGAGGCTAAATAGCGATTGTCGAGCTTTGGCAAATCGCTGCTTTGCTCTAACGCGTGGGGCGATGTGCATAGCTTGCCAGCTGTATGATTATCAGTGTCCGCATGGATTGTCTATTGACGATAAAATAAAGGCTGCAAAGAAACTTATGGAGGAAACCAGCAATGCTTAAACTCGAAAAAACAGAAGTCGTTGGCTGGGAGGCAGCCATTAGAGGGATGCGGAATCCGATGAACTCGTGGGAGAAGAGTGATAGCGGATTTTGTGATGTTATCGGAGACAATTTCGGAAGCATTATCAAACCTGCAAACTATCGTGTTGGCCCCAATGATTATGATCTTATGACTCGTCTTCGCAACGCCGGTACGGATCATAGGAAATTCATGCGCATGATCGAGGTATATGCGGACATCACGGCTCCGCTGTACTGGTGGAAGGAGTTCGACACGTATAAGGTCGGTACAGTCGCCAATTCTTGCTCTACGATGCACAAAATCGCGGCGAAGGAGTTTACACTGGAAGATTTCTCGTGTGAGCATTTGCTTGATGAAGAATCTTTGCCGCCCTATGAAGAACGAGTTGATATTGACCATTGTGAACCGTTAGCAGCTATCGATGTGAATGGGCAGTTGTGCTATTATACGCCCAAAACTTTTCTTGATATGACGTGCCGTGTCTTGAATTATTTCAGGAGACTTTATCTCAAAACCAAGAATAAAAAATATTGGTGGCAGATGATCCAGCTCTTGCCGAGTTCCTATAACCAGAAGCGGACGATCATGATGAGCTATGAGGTTCTGGCAAACATCTACAAGTCCCGGCGGCATCACAAGCTCGATGAATGGCATACGCTCTGTGATTGGATTGAGGGCCTGCCGTATTCGAAGATGATTACGGGTGGTGCGGCTTTCCTGAATAAAAAGATTACAATCCCAGAAGCAGATGCAATCGCTGCCTGTACACTCAGTAAACTTCAACATTCTGAACCAATCACGGATCTTACGATTATCGATGAGTGGAATCAGTGCGGTCATGTGAACTGCGTTGAGTCTAAGGCTCTCAGGGATCATTTCAACAAACTTGCTGAGGAAGGTAAACGGTGAAAGGAGTCAAATTGATGAAAAAACTGATTACATTGCTTCTTACCATGCTTCTGCTTATTTCTTCCTTTTCTGGATGCACTGTGCAGGAGGCGGACAAGGTAAATTATAATATGAATGTGACTGCTGATAATTTCGGCTGCGAACGCCGAATTACGGTCTATAACGCGCGTACTGACAAGATTATTCTGTACGCCGAGGGCTATATGTCTATCAGCAACAATAGCGCTTCGGAGTTGGTCGTCACGTGCAAAGTCGGAGCGAATGAATATAAGAAGAATTATATTTATCTCAACGACTATACACTTTATGTTGTTGAAGACATTACCGGAACACATGCTGATCCATACCATTATCTGATCGAGTTCCATACAGAATTCCCAATCAGCGTAGATGTGAAGCCGTAACAGAGGTATATTCGAATGCCAGAAGTGAATAATAAAATCTTCATTCTGTTTACACAGAAGGAGGTGGACAAAATCAAAAAAGGCCTGCCGGTTTCACTCTATGATGAAGAAACGGGAAAGCAGACAGTGTTTATGACAGAAGAAAGCTATAAGGAGATGAATGACTGGTGGAACGGCCCTCCGGATTGATAAACACCTCAAATGGTAATTGTCAGTTTGGCAATGAAAAATGCTTGTGCCAGTTTTGTAAAGCTGGCTGCAGTAAACGGCTTACTTGTTTGGAATGCATTTCAGAAAGAAAGACTGTTCACAACATCACCCAATGCACAGGATTTAAAAAGGAGATGAACGGCTAATGGAACGCCTCTCCAAACTGATCAAGAATTTTGTAGTCGCACGTGGAAATACAAAAAGCCAGTATTGTCTTGCAGAATTTAAGAAAATTGAAAAGGAGTTGCTAAAAGCAATGGCACAAATTGATATTCGTAAGCATCTTGCATATCTCAATGAAAAATACGGCGTCGAGCTCGAGACCGAAGACGTCAGCGATGGGTATCACACATTCGGCTGTTTGTATGAGCAGCGCTGTATCCTGTTCGCGGCTTTGGTAGGAGCATATCGTGACCTGGCATGGAAGTCCAGATGCCATTCGGATGGTGAACCTTGCTTTGGAGGTGGATGGCTTGTTGTCGGTATCAAGACACCTCAGGGGCAGTACACCTATCACTATCCGGAAGAGGATTGGTATCTGTTCGACTGTGAAGAAGTTGAGCGGGCACCCGAGTGGGACGGGCATACAGCAGAGGACGTGACACGACTGCTGTCTTTGCAGACACCTTCTATTTCGGATGTGGTCGGGGCCATGACGCTCGATAAATACAATCAGCCTTCGGAGGAATAAACGATGATTATTATTGTGTGCCTGATCTGGGTCGGAGTTCAGCTTGGAGCTCCGGCCGCTTTTTATATTCTGCTGGGTATTGATGCTCTATTTAAGATTCTGGCATTGGGCATTAAGTTAGGAGAGAAGAAATGAGTATCTTCAAGAATCCAGAATCTTGTCCGAACTGTGTCCACAAGGATGTCTGTATGTATAAAAAAGACTATGCGAAGCTTGTGGCAGATTTGGAAAAAGATGATCAGCTTTTACCTGCAGGCGTGGACTTTATTCAACCGCTGGTCGTTACTTGTAAATACTTTTGTCAACAAGTAATTTATAATACAAGGAGTAATGTAGAATGAACCCTGATGAAATTGATGTGATAAAACTGACCCCGGAAGATTATCTCAAGATGCGAGAGCGTTGCAAAGAGCTGGAGCGTGATAACATCCTTCAGCATGAACATATTCTGGAGCTTGAAAGGGTGAACTCCGAACTTTCAGGCACCATCCACAGAATGCATGGCGGCTGCGAAAGAGCCGTCGAATTGCGCAAGCTTCTGGATGAATTGTTTAATATCGGACGAGACGAAGTCATTCCCGATGATGAGATTCGGAAAAGAATGAAAAATCTTCAGAACGAGCTCACGCAACTCAGAAAAGAAAACTGTCAGGTTTACAACCAGCGTAACCAGCTCGCTGATGAGAAAAAACAGCAAGCTGCTTATATTCTGGAACTTCGAGAGGAGCTCGAGCGTATTCGCAGGGTGGCGAACAACAGCATTGATTCCTCTCAGACGGCTCTGAAGGACGCTGACGCCAAGATCCAGTCTGCCAATGATCGAGCTGCGAATGCTAAGAAAGAGGCAAAGGAAGCCAAGGAGAGGGCTGAGAGCGCTTCTGAGAGGGTTCGGTATCTGGAGAGGAAGTTCAGAGATGTGGAGAATCTCAATGACTTACTTATGAAAGAGCTGGCAAGAAGACAGGGAGCTCTACGGCAGGTCATTGATAATGACGCAGATGCGTATCAGCAAAATGTTCTGAAATATGCTCCCGATCATCATGATTACCTGCTGAACGTTATCTATGCAGCGATGGGCATGTGTGGTGAAGCCGGAGAAGCCTCGGAACTTGTTAAAAAGTACGCGTATCATGGCCATACAATTGATACAGAGCATCTGGCACGAGAGCTTGGAGATGTTCTCTGGTACGTATCCTATCTGGCGTATCTGTTCGGATATCCTCTCGGTAGAATTATGGCTATGAACCAGGAGAAGCTTGCCAAACGGTATCCTGACGGAAAGTTCGATGCAGAAAGAAGTAGAAACCGGGAGGAGGGCGATATTTAATGCCTCTCTTCAAACGAAACGGAAAAACCATTTTTGGTTGCCAATTCAACAAAAAAGAACAAGAAGCAATGGAGCGTGAAGTTCGATCTCAGCTTGCCGAGTGGAGTCGAAAGAACATGATGGAAATCGATGCCATGTTTCTTTGGTTCATGCATGAGGAATTCGGTTTCGGAGTGGAACGCCTGCGCAGAGTGTACTTTGGCTTCCGACCGTACATGGAAGAGCTGGCGAAGCGGTATGAGATGAAGGGATCTGATACGCCATTTCTGTGTACGAAGAAGTTGCTGGACTATGGCGTTGATCTTGAAAAATGGGATAAAGAAGTGGATCAGATGGTTGAAGAGTGACAGAAATTGTGATATGATTCAAATGCCACACAATTGATTTTTCCGTGTTGTAGGGAAGTATCTTGGTAAAAGGTGCTTTCCCTTGTTCTCATACCCTACGGTACGGAGAGATTGTGTGGCAACAATGAGGGATCGTACTTTTTTCAGTGCGTTTCCGTCATTGGAGGCGCACTTTTTATTTTTTTACAAAAGGAGAATGAAAACAAAAATGAAAAAACTTATTTGTGTGCTCCTCGCGATCGTAATGCTGCTGGGATTGACAGCATGTGGAAAGGGCAAAACTGAAACAGCAGAATCCGAAAAAGCTGATATGACAGCCACAGAAACAGTTGACGACGTAACGGATGTTACGGAAGAAATGGAAGAGACCGATGTGCAAGACTCCACTGAATCCAGTGAAGAACTTCCGGAATTTGATCAATCCGCTGTAATTGAAACAACGGTAATCCTCGATCAAGATAATATCAAAGTTACGGCAACTGCACTGGAATACGATGATTACAGTGCAAGCCTCAAGCTGTCTCTGGAAAATAATTCAGATAAGTCACTAACGTTTAGCACAAATACACTTGGTTTTAGCGGAAACTCGATAAATGGATTCATGATCCCGGATGGATATTTTAATAGTGAAATTGCACCAGGTAAAAAGGCAAATGAAACTGCCACTTTCAGTTATGATTATCTTCAGCTTTTTGGGATTAACGAGATTGCTGATATTGTTTTAGGAATCCGAGTAACTGATGAAGATTATAATGAAACTATTTATCCGGACTGTCAGGTAAAGACTTCCATCGCGGACAGTTATACATATGATAATACTTCTTATCAAAAGGCAATCTCCAGTACCGCTGTTCAAAAGGCGCTTGGATTTACCTCTACATATTTCACCACTGATGTATTGTACGATGCCGACGATATTCAGATCGTATCAGGAACGTTCATATCAAACGAAGACGATGAGCAGATGCTTCTGTTGGAAGCTGTAAACAGTGGAACTGAAATGAAAAATATGGTCGTCGCTGGCTTATCAGTAAATGGATTGACTGTATATGATGGAAATTGGTCTTCGACGACAATCAGCTCTGGTAAATGTGGCGTTATTAGCGTAAATCTGAATGATATATTCAATGAGCAGTATTGGGAAGCCTATGGTCTGACTGATATTTCATCTATTGATGTTAAAGTTGGTATTCAAGACGGATGGGATCTGAAGGATGAGAATACTGTCCATTTGACTATTGGTGAAGATGCGCCTTTGAATCTGGACGGTACTGAGCTCTTTAATCAGGACAATATTCATATCATCAGTAAAGGAATCCTTGGACATGAAGATGAATATGATTCTAATTTTTATTTAGCATTGCTGATTGAGAACGGAACTGATGAGGCATTTGATGTGTCTGTTCAGAACGATAGCCTTTCTGTAAATGACATCATGATTTCTGAGTTCGGTTCTGACACCAATATCCCGCCACATGCACATGGGGTTCTTATTGTGGAATTATATGGATCCGATCTGGAAGACTCGGATATTACTGACGTAGATCAGATTCAAAAAGTTGAGTGTGTGATCGAGTTCGGCGAAGGATACGACGTTACTGTTGAAGCACCGATCGTAGCTGAATTCTAAATATTTTAAGAAAAGATTAGCTCTTGCGGGATCCTTCGTGGACCTCACAGGGGCTTTTCTTTTTGCTATTTTAGAGGAAAAGTGGATAAAATTTCTGCCCACTTTAGTCAAATAAAAAGTGGGCACAACCCGGGCAAAACTGGGCAGAGCGTAAAAATTGGTCGTTTTGGACTCAGATTTTTTGAAAATTTTTGGCCAAAAATGGCCATTTGCCCACTTTCTGCCCACTTTTTGCCCACTTTTGAAAAGCTGAAAAACCTAGTGTTTTCAAGGGTTTCGGGGTTTTCTGCCCACTTTCCCACTTTTTTTCTTATTAACCCTAGAGAAAAATTTTTATTATAGTAATAAGGGATTTTTGAAAAAAGTGGGCTGAGCGTGATTTTCGTCGATTTTGAGGAAATTCGGTGATATGCTGAAAATCCGAAAAATCTAACCTAGCTTAGCGAGAACAAACCTAGATTAAAATTCCCAGATTCAGGGTGTCGTGTGAAAAGTTCAGAAAACGTTGTTTTTCTTGATACTGATGACTACGCGTGAAAAACATGCCCTTTTATGAAGAGAGAGGCAATATATGCTTCTCTCTTTAATTTTTGTTTGGAGGTTTAACAATCTCATGCTGGAAAACAAATTTAAGACAAAGCTCATCAAAGAGATTCGCGAGCGACTTCCCGGAGCAATCGTGCTCCATATCAATCCGCCTCCGCAGGGCATTCCCGATCTCCTCGTTTTGAACGGGGAACGTTGGGCCGCCCTGGAAGGGAAGAAAGAAACCAATTCGAGTCATCGGCCGAATCAGGATTATTGGATTGAGAAGATGAACAGGATGTCGTTCGCTGCGTTCATCAGTCCTGAAAACAAGGAGGAAGTTCTGAATGCAATGGAACGATCATTCTCGGATTGAAGGACGACACGCAACATTCTCTGCGAGCAAGTATAATTGGCTGAATTACACAGACGATAAGCTGGTCACGGTCTATGATAATATGAAGGCAAAAGAAAGAGGGACTGTTCTTCATGCGTTCGCTGCGACCTGCATCCGTCTCGGACAAAAGCTTCCTCGCTCGCACAAGACACTCAATCAATACGTGAATGATGCAATTGGCTTCCGAATGGATCCGGAAGTGCTGCTGTACTATTCTGATGACTTTTTTGGAACAGCCGATACAATTGCATTCCGAGATAATCTTCTTCGAATTCATGATTACAAGAGCGGAGAGATTGAGGCGCACATGGAGCAGCTTCTGATCTATGACGCTCTTTTCTGTTTGGAGTACGCTGTGTCTCCATATGAGATCGATCATGAACTTCGCATCTATCAGAACGATGATGTCAACATCTATAATCCAACCGGCCAAGAGATTATGGATATTTGTGATCGCATCATTCGTTTTAATAAAATATTGGTACAACATCGTAAGCAGGAGGTCTGACAATATGAACTCTATTGCTCAGGAAATGGAGAGCTTCTTAGGGATCAATGAAATGCTTGACTGCAATGATCCAGTTGCTATCGACATTTTGATGCATTATGGCATCAAACGACGTTCCGGACGATATCCGTGGGGTTCCGGCGACAACCCTTATCAACATTCCGGCGACTTTCTCAGCCGCGTAGAAGAACTTCGAAATCAGAAATATACTTTTACTGATGAGGACGGTAAGACCTATACTGGTGATCTCGCGATTGCAAAGTCGATGGGATTGACGACCAGTCAGCTGAGAGTCCAGCTCAGTCTTGCAAATGCCGAACGGAGGAGCATTGACGTTGCGCAGGCCAAGGCTCTTCGAGAGAAAGGCATGAGCACTAATAAGATTGCAGAAGAGATGGGAATTGCTGAATCTTCGGTTCGTTCTCTTTTGAATGCAAATTCCGAAGCTCGAATGAATCAAGCTCAGAAAACTGCGGATTTCCTGCGAGAGCAGGTAGATAGCCGCGGTATGATTGACGTCGGGACTGGCTCTGAACTGGAAATCGGTGTCTCAAAGGAACGCATGAACCAGGCACTTTACATTCTTCAGATGGAAGGCTATAAGGTGTATGGTGGCGGTGTTCCGCAGGCAACGAATCCTGGTAAGCAGACCAACCTGAAGGTTCTTTGCCCTCCAGGTACAGAACACAAGGAGATCTTTCAATATGATAAGGTCAATTCCCTAAAAGATTATAAGTCTTATGATGGCGGCGATACTTTCAAACCGGCATTCCAGTATCCTGCAAGTCTGGATTCCAAACGTCTTCAGATCAATTATGCCGAGAATGGCGGTAAAGAGAAAGACGGTCTGATCGAACTTCGCAGAGGTGCAGCTGATTTGTCTTTGGGCGATTCCAACTACGCGCAGGTTCGTATCATGGTTGACGGCACACATTACCTGAAAGGCATGGCTGTCTACTCAGACGATCTTCCAAAGGGCATTGATGTTCGTTTTAATACCAACAAATCTGTCGGTACACCGATGGAGAAGGTTTTGAAACCTATCAAGGATGATCCTTCCAATCCGTTTGGTGCCCTTGTGAAAGAGCGTGGCGGTCAGAGCTATTATACAGACAAGGACGGAACAGAGAAGCTGTCTCTCATCAACAAGACCCGTGAAGAAGCAGACTGGACGGAATGGGCAAACCGGGTTCCATCTCAGTTTCTTTCCAAACAGAGTCTTGATTTGGCACAGAAACAGCTGAACGTTGCAAAGGCTGATAAAGCAGATGAGTTCTCTGAAATCATGGCACTTGAGAACCCGACTGTTAAAAAGAGACTTCTTCAGTCTTTTGCTGATGACTGCGATACGGCTGCGGTTCATCTGTATGCAGCGGCTCTACCGCGTCAGCAGTATCATGTCATTCTACCTGTGACCTCGATGAAAGACAATGAGATCTATGCACCGAACTATAAAAACGGCGAGACTGTTGCTCTGATTCGATACCCGCATGGCGGAACGTTTGAGATCCCCATCCTGAAAGTCAACAACCGTCAGGCAGATGCAAAGAACATGATTGGTACAACCTCTGCAGATGCAGTCGGTATTAATGCTCATGTTGCAGAGCGTCTGTCTGGGGCGGACTTTGATGGCGATACTGTTATGGTTATCCCCTGCAACTCTACAACCTCTAGGGTACGCATCACTTCAAAGCCCCCACTTCGGGAATTGGAAGGCTTTGATCCGAAAATGGAATATGCAGAGAAGCCTGGTATGACCTATATGAAGTATAAGCGTGCGGACGGAAAAGAAGTCGATAACACGCAGCTTCAGATGGGTATGATTTCAAACCTCATTACTGACATGACACTTCTTGGTGCGACAGAACCTGAGCTTGCTCGTGCTGTCAAGCACAGCATGGTCGTCATTGATGCGGCCAAGCATAAGCTTGACTATAAACAGAGCGAGATCGACAATGGTATCGCTGCTTTGAAACAGAAGTATCAGGGTTCGTATGACGAGAACGGTAATTACCATGAGGGCGCTGCGACTTTGATCTCCCGTGCCAAATCTCAGCAGTCTGTGACCAAACGTCAAGGCAGCCCGAAAATCGATCCGAATACAGGCGAGCTGATCTGGAAAGATGTCGACGAACCGACTTATGTAAACAGCAAGGGGCAGACGATCCGCAGAACACAGGCTTCCACAAAGATGGCTGAAACAAAGGATGCACGTTCCTTGATCTCTGACCTCGGTAGTTCGATGGAAGAAGCCTATGCTGATTATGCAAATACTATGAAAGGTCTTGCAAACCAGGCACGACTCCAGATCGTCAACACAAAAGATATCCCCTACTCTCCGGAAGCTCGTGCCAAGTATGATTCTGAGGTTCGCTCTTTGGATGTCAAGCTCAAGACTGCGCTTTTGAATGCCCCTCGTGAACGGCAGGCACAGACGATTGCGAATGCCGTGGTGGCTGCGAAGAAGGAAAGCAATCCGAACATGACCAAGGGCGAAATTAAGAAGGCTTCTCAGCAGGCGCTTGTGGAGGCACGAAATTCTGTAGGCGCGCATCGCCAGGCAATTAAGTTGGAAGAGAAGGAATGGGAAGCGATTCAGGCCGGTGCAATTTCGAAGACACAGTTGGAGAAAATTATTGCAAATACCGACCTCGATAGCTTGAGAACTTGGGCTACACCTCGTACAAAGACGACCCTTTCAGATGCAAAGGTTCTTCGTATGCAGGCTCTTTACGAAGCTGGCAATACGACCGAAGAAATTGCTGCAGCCTTAGGCGTTTCTTCGTCTACAGTTTCGAAGTATTTACATAAAAAGGATGGTGTCGCATAATGGCTTTAATGCATAATGCAATGCTGACGACGTTCGACAATCCTTATGATCCTTTCGAGCAGTTCTCTCTGTGGTTTTTGTTCGACATGCAAAAAGGCTACAATTCGTGCGCATATCTTGGACGAATTGCAAAGGTTTCGGATCAATTCAGTCAGGAAGAGAACGAACGTGAAGTCGAGCTTGCGATTGATGAAATAGTAAAGAATGATTTCCTAAACATTTATCGCAAAGTTACTAAAGCAATGCCTGAGAAAGAGGCGAGCTGATGCCAGATGTATTTAGGCAGCTTGAAGTTGTCTTTACTTCTGCATTTGGCTCGTCTTTCGCATTGTTTAGCTTTACTGTTATTGCTGTGATTATCATTTGACAGGGAAATTCTTTAGTAGAAAGCCTGATATAATATCAAATGATATATGGGGAGGGGTCTCAAATATCGCACCCCCTCCCTTATCGCGGCGGTCTTCTAAAATTCCCCGGGGGAAGATTTTTGGGAGGCAAACTGACAGTGTTCTCTGTGGAACAGCTTCGAAAGTGATGGTAGCTGTGTATAACTCACTGAAAAGTTCCATTAGCATTTTATTATCGGGCTTCTGAGACCATCTCGGAGCCCGTTTTCTATATTTAGGAGGGTCCTATGAACTGTAACAGTAACGTAAATGAGCAGTTTCGTAAATCTGTACTGGTGTCAGTGGATGATGTAGGTCAGATTATCGACACAGCAAATGAAGAATCACTTCTTTTAGGGCAGGTCGTGTATCAAAGTGGTACAGCACTTGAACTATCAGAGTCTTATCACAGAATCAAACGGAAAGGTCTCTATCGAGCGGATGCATCAGTTGTGTTTGTTCCAAAGGATGATGGTATCATCACAGTTCGAATGTTACTTAGTGGGCATCTGCTTCCATCGTCTCAGGCACGTCTTAATGTAGAGAAGAACAAATATTACACAATCCCCTCTTGCGTACCTGCATTTGATCGAATCTTCAGTTTGGAGCTTACGCCAAAACTTGAATTAACAATTGCCGGTGTTTCCGGAATCGTAGTTCGCACAATGCTCAGCACAACAAAGCTCGCCTGACTTTATAGAAAGGAGACAGTGAATGAGTAAAGTAAAAACACCGGACTCTTCCAGTTCTCCTCGGAAGATCAGACCGGCTATTTCGCCAGAGGCTCGCGATAATCAGTTGATTGCGCTGGCTTACAATCTGGTAGAGAAACGTCTTCTGGAAGGCACTGCATCTTCACAGGAGACCACACATTTTCTGAAACTCGGCTCTGCTAGGGAACGCAAAGAGCTAGAGATTCTTGAATTGCAGAAAGAGCTGATTGCGGCAAAGACAAAGAACCTCGACTCGATGCAGGAGCTGAAAGCACTTTATGCTGATGCAATGGCTGCAATGTCTGATTATCAAGGCAGGAGGTCTGATGGTAATGAATAAATGTTATTCAGAGCTGATTCAGCTTCCAACCTTTCAGGAACGGTTTGATTATCTCGTTATCGGAAACGGCGTTGGATATACAAACTTCGGATGGCGTCGTTATCTGAATCAAGCCCTTTACCATTCACCTGAATGGAAGCAATTTCGTGACCGGATTATTATTCGAGATAACGGGCGGGATCTGGCTTGTGAAGGTTACGAGATTTTTGAGCCAATCATCATTCATCATTTGAATCCGATCACATACGATAACATCTTAAATCGAGATCCGTGTATCTTTGCAATGGAGAATGTAGTCTGTGTTCGTGATCGGACGCATAAGGCAATTCACTATGGCGATGCATCATTACTGGTGGATCTTCCACCGGCGAGAAAACCAAATGATACTTGTCCGTGGAAGAAATAACAGTAAAGGAGGATAACATGCAGGATAGCATTCTTGTGACTATTCGAAAATTGGTTTGCGGCGATCCATATGCAAATCACTTTGATGCTGATTTGCTTGTTCATATCAATACTTGCTTTTCCATCTTAAGTCAGTTGGGTGTTGGTCCAGAAAAAGGTTTTGTTGTAACAGACGAAACACAGAACTGGAGTGATTATACTGCTGACAGTACGGTGCTAAATTTGGTGAAGACCTACATTACATTGAAGGTACGCTTGATCTTCGATCCTCCACTGACGAGCTCGGTTTTGGAGGCCATGAATAAAGAGATTAGTCAATTGGAATGGCGATTGAATGTTGCTGTTGATCCTGTCAAACCTACAAGTACATCAAAGACTACAGCACGTCGTCGTTCACATAAGACAAATTAAGAGAGGTGAGAAATCAAAATGGATAGTTACCTTGCCCATCATGGGATCATCGGTATGAAATGGGGAGTCCGGCGATACCAGAATAAAGATGGGACGCTGACCAATGCTGGAAAGAAACGATATTCGATGGATGATGTTGGAAGTGATTCTCAGAATTCCAGTACAGGCAAGAAAACCGATACATCCAGCAAGAGTGTCAATGAGATGAGCGATGACGAACTTCGCTCCAGGCTGAATCGCATCAACATGGAAGACCAGTATAATGCAGCAATGGCGAAACGGAATCCGCAAAAGAATCAGCGAGTCAGCAAACTCGTGAACGATCTTGCTGAGCAGGCTGTCCGTAATTTTGCCCAGAAGGGTATTGAAAAATTGGTAAAGAAAGTATTTGATGAAAAAGAGTCTGATACGATTACTAAATACAATACCGCAGATCTGAGTAAGGTTGGCGATAAGGCGCTGGCTGCTATGCTGAAACGAGCATCGACTGAAAGTGCCTTGAGACGCTATCAGACTCAGCCATATGAACCGCCGAAAAAAGAGTCGTAAGTATGGCTCTATCTAATACTGCAACCCCGATTTATTACGGTCAGTTTCGCGATGCTGTTCTGCGCGGCGAGATTCCCGTATGTCGGGAAGTCGCGATGGAGATGAATCGCATTGACGATCTGATTGCAAATCCGGGTGTTTATTACGATGACGAAGCCGTAGAAGGCTGGGTGAAATACTGTGAGAGTGAATTAACCCTGACTGACGGATCTGACATGAACCTGCTAGACTCATTTAAGTTGTGGGGCGAGCAGATCTTTGGCTGGTACTATTTCATTGAACGCAGTGTGTATGTCCCCAACCCAGATGGTCATGGCGGTCACTATGAACGAAAGGTTATTCAGAAACGGCTTGTTAATAAGCAGTATCTGATCGTTGGACGAGGCGCAGCAAAATCAGTCTATGACTCTTGCCTACAATCATTCTTTCAGAATGTCGATACCAGTACAACACATCAGATCACAACTGCACCGACGATGAAGCTCGCGGAAGAGGTAATGTCTCCACTTCGGACTGCCATTACCAGAAGCCGCGGGCCTTTGTTTAAGTTTTTGACATTTGGCTCTTTGCAGAACACAACTGGCAACCGCGCTGATCGTGTCAAACTGGCTTCCACAAAGAAAGGCATTGAAAACTTCCTGACAGGCTCGCTCATCGAGGTTCGACCAATGAGCATCAACAAGCTTCAGGGTCTCCGCTGTAAGGTGGCAACAGTTGATGAATGGCTTTCTGGCGATATTCGAGAGGATGTTATCGGTGCAATTGAGCAGGGCGCATCCAAGGTCGATGACTATTTGATTGTTGCTACCAGCTCAGAAGGTACCGTACGTAATGGTGCTGGCGATACGATCAAAATGGAGCTTATGAATATCCTGAAGGGCGATTATCCGAATCCCCACGTTTCTATCTGGTGGTATCGACTGGATTCTATTGATGAAGTTGGGAACCCCGATATGTGGTTGAAGTGCAATCCGAATATCGGTAAAACGGTGAGCTACGAAACATATCAGCTGGACGTGGAACGTGCTGAAAAAGCACCTGCTGCACGGAATGATATTCTGGCTAAACGATTCGGTATCCCGATGGAGGGCTACACCTATTACTTCGCATATGAAGAGACACTTCCGCATAAGCCTCATTCTTTCTGGCAGATGCCATGTGCCTTGGGCGCAGACCTTTCTAGAGGTGATGACTTTTGTGCATTCACTTTCTTATTCCCGTTGCATGGAGAGACCTTCGGTGTAAAAACACGATGCTATATCACTGATGTGACACTTTCGAAGCTCCCTCTGGCTATGCGCAACAAGTATGAGGATTTCATGAAAGAAGGAAGTCTGATCGTATTGGAAGGCAGCGTTCTCGATTTGGATGTTGTCTATGACGATTTGGACGAACACATTATCCAGACTGGATATGACGTGCGCTGCTTTGGCTATGACCCGTACAATGCACAAGGCTTTGTTGAGCGTTGGGCACGTGAGAATGGTCCATTTGGCATTGAAAAGGTTATTCAGGGTGCAAAGACAGAGTCTGTTCCGTTGGGCGAGCTAAAGACACTTGCCGAACAGCGTAGTCTGATCTTTGACGAGCAGCTTATGACCTTCACAATGGGCAACTGTATCACATTGGAGGATACAAATGGTAACCGCAAACTGCTGAAGAAGAGACACGATGAGAAGATCGACTCTGTCGCGGCAATGATGGATGCCTATATTGCCTATAAACATAATAAAGACGCATTTGAGTAAAGGTGGTGACGCTATGGACGTTTATTTATCCCATCATGGGATCATCGGTATGAAATGGGGCGTACGGCGCTACCAAAACCCAGATGGCTCACTTACTCCTGCCGGTCAAAGACGGCTCGATAAAAAGGATAATAAGTGGGCTAAGAAGAACTATGACAAAATCATAAAAAATGCGCGCAAAAAGGTGTCGGGAGAGTTGGACGAGTATGGAAATCAGCTGCTTCGCGATGCCTCTTCTTATAATTCACGCGGACGAATCAGCAATACGGCGGTCAATGCTTATAACCGTCGGATGGCTGAGCTGATGAATACAGCTGTAACAGACTTAAGAGCGCCATCAGGCAAGGTCGTGCAGTTTGTGGCGAAGCGAGGAGAACTTGGTGTTCATATGGCACTTGCGACTCCGAACTACGATATGAGTCAGCTGAAAAATGGCATCTGGTCTTCTGGACGAATTGCCTACAAGAAGAAGTCCGTCGATATGGCGTGAACATACAGATCTCTATTACAGGAGGTGATGAACGTTCAATGAAAGAAACAATCGGTTCCAAGCTCAAACGAGCTTGGAATATTTTTATGAATCGAGATCCCACAAGTTATCAAGGAACATCCTATTCCGGATCTAGTTATGGGTATCGACCTGACAGGATTCGGATGACGCGAGGACATGAGCGATCAATCGTGACAGCTATTTGCAACCGCATTGCATTGGATGTTTCGGCGATCAGTCTTGTCCATGCTCGCGTAGACGAAAATGGTCATTTTCTGGAATACATTGATGATACCCTACATCAATGCTTGACCGTTGAAGCGAATCTTGACCAGACAGGACGAGCATTGCGGCAGGATATTGTAATGTCCATGCTTGACGAAGGATGCGTAGCAGTTGTTCCGGTTGAAGCAGATTTCGACCCGGACGAGAATAGCAGCTACAAAATCTATTCCTTGCGGACAGGAAAGATTTTGGAATGGATGCCTCAACATGTGCGAGTCAGACTTTATGACGAGAGAATCGGGCGATTCGAAGAGGTCGTTGTGGCAAAAAAATACACAGCGATTATGGAAAATCCTCTGTTCGCCGTGATGAATGAGCCGAACTCCACTATGCAGCGTCTCATCCGGAAGCTGAACATTCTGGACGCCATCGATGAGCAGAGTGGTTCCGGCAAGCTCGATTTGATTATCCAGCTTCCGTATGTCATTAAGTCACAGGCTCGAAAGGAACAGGCTGAACAGCGCAGACGAGATATCGAACAGCAGCTCTCAGGCTCCAAATACGGCATTGCATATACCGACGGTACAGAGCATATCACACAGCTCAATCGTGGTGTAGAGAACAATCTGATGAGTCAGATTGAGTATCTGACAAAGATGCTATATTCCCAGCTTGGCATTACAGAGAGTGTCATGGATGGTACAGCGAATGAAGAAACGATGATCAACTATCACAATCGGACTGTGGAGCCGATTTTGGCATCTATCGCCGATGAGATGACTCGAACATTCCTGACCAAGACTGCACGAACGCAGAAGCAGGCCATCTCCTTCTTCCGTGATCCATTCAAGATTGCGCCGGTTTCCCAGATTGCAGAAATTGCGGATAAGCTCACGCGTAACGAGATCATGACAAAGAATGAAGTTCGTTCGATTATTGGCATGAGACCGTCGGACGATCCTCGTGCTAACGAACTCCGTAACAGTAACATCAATCAGTCTGAGGCAGATCGAGCACTGCTGGATAGCAAAGTAGAAAATCAAAATGGTAACTCTGAACAAAAATCAAAGGAGGAGCAATTGGCAGAATGAAACTGAAATACCCTGATTGTGACTTTCATGGCTATGCTACGAAAGCCAATCTCACATGCAGAGACAAGCGTGTGATCATGCCTAATGCCTTTAAGGACCAGGACGGCGAGAAAGTGCCGCTCTGTTGGGGGCATCAGCATAACAGTGTCACGAATGTTCTCGGGCATGCCTATCTCGAAAATCGAGCAGACGGTGTATATGCCTATGGCTATTTCAATGACACTGACTCCGGCCGTGCCGGCAAGAAGCTGGTCGATAATGGCGATGTGTGTGCATTGTCCATTTGGGCAAACGACCTTGTACAGAATGGAACCAATGTCGTTCACGGTGTGATCCGTGAGCTGAGTCTCGTTCTGGCCGGGGCAAATCCCGGCGCGTACATTGATTCTGTCATGCAGCATGATGATGAGGCAACTCAGGAAGCCGAAATCCTATTTGTGCTGGGCAAAGATAATATTCAACTTGCCCATGCCGATAGCGATGAGGATTCCGAAGATGCTGAACTGCAGCATGCTGATGAAGAAAAGACAGATTCGTCTGAAGAGGACAAGAAAGACGATAAAGAAACCGTGCAGGACGTCCTGAATTCTATGTCTGAGAAACAGAAGAATGTTCTGCTTGCGCTGGTTGCCGAAGGTATCGCTGCCGGCGAAGAAACCAAAAAAACCGATAACAACGAGGAGGACAACACTATGAAGCATAATGTCTTTGACAACGATCGGCAGGATGAGGCGAACGTCCTCTCTTACACCGATCAGACTGCAATCATTAACATGGCCAAGACCAGCACTATCGGCAGCCTGCAGCATGCAATGGATCTGTTTGCTGAACAGAATCCGGACAGTGTTCTGGCGCATGGCATTGAGAACATCAGCCAGCTGTTCCCGGACTACAAGGATGTTCGTCCGGGTGCACCTGAAATGCTCACTACCGATCAGGGCTGGATTCAGAAGGTTCTGAAGAAGGTTCATAAGAGCCCGATCTCTCGTATCCGGACTCGTCAGGCTGATCTCCGTAACATCGATGCTCTGCGTGCTCAGGGTTATGTGAAGGGCAGTAAGAAGGCTGAGGTCGGCAACTTCAAGCTGATCCACAGAACGACTGACCCCCAGACCGTGTATGTCAAGAGCAAGATTGATCGTGATGACATCATCGACATTCAGGATTTCGATGTCGTGCAGTATCTGTACAACATCGACCGCATGAACCTGAATGAAGAACTCGCCACCGCTATCATGATTGGTGACGGCCGTGATGTCGGCGCTGATGGGAAGATTGCGGAAGACAAGATCCGTCCGATCTGGCAGGATGATGAGCTTTACACCATTCATGCTGACGTGGACATCGCCGGTATGAAGGCCTCTCTTCAGGGCACCAACACCGCCGCCAACTTCGGCGAGAATTACATTTATGCGGAAGCTGTGATCCAGTCTCTGCTGTATGCTCGCGAGAAGTATAAGGGCTCCGGCACTCCCGATTTCTACTGCACTCCGCATCTGGTGAACGTGATGCTGCTCGCCCGCGATATGAACGGTCGTCGCATTTATGACAAGGTCAGCGATCTGGCTGCTGCACTGAATGTTGGCGAGATCATCACGGTTGAGCAGTTTGAGGGCAAGACCCGCACTGCTACTGGCGGCAAGACCAAGAAGCTTCTCGGCCTGATGGGCAATCTGGCTGACTATTCTGTCGGTGCAACCAAGGGCGGCGAAATCACGCATTTCACGGATTTCGATATCGATTTCAACCAGGAGAAGAGCCTGCTTGAGACTCGCTGCTCCGGTGCAAACACCCGTGTGATGTCCTTCATCGCCCTGGAAGAGGATGTCACGGAGCCCGGCGGCTAAGCTGATAAGCGATAAGGAGTAAAAATTCAAAATGGCTAAATTTTACGGAACTATCGGGTATGCTGTGACTGTCGAAGTCCGTCCGGATGTTTGGGAAGAGCAGATCGTCGAGCGTACATACTGCGGCGATTTGATTCGTAACACTCGGCGTCTGGACGGTAATGCCCAGGTGAATGACAATATCACTATTGGCAATGAGATCAGCATCGTATCCGATCCGTATGCCAATGAGAATTTTCATTCTATGCGCTATGTCACCTTTATGGGGGCAAAATGGAAGATCACATCTGTGGAGGTCAAGTATCCACGGCTGATTCTTTCAACGGGAGGTATCTGGAATGGACCGACGAGCTGAGCTTGGAAAAATCTTTCGGGAGATTCTGGGCAATGGCAATGTCTATTTCCAGCCGCCCAGCAATACCCAAATGAGGTATCCTGCAATTCGATACGAGCGAAGTGAAATGGCAATCAAGCATGCTGATAATGGTAATTATAATCGTCGAATCCGATATACAGTCACTGTCATCGATAGTGATCCGGATAGTGAGATTGTAAACCGTGTCAGCATGCTTCCTTATTGCTATTTCGACCGCCATTATGTGCAGGACAACCTCAATCATGATGTATTTGAAATCTATCTTTAAGAGGAGGAACTGATATGTTCAATATCGAATGGGATCAGGTATCGGAACGCCTGTTTGAAACCGGTACGGATCGTGGTGTTCTGTATCCCTTCAACAAGACCAGCAAGGCCTATGACAAGGGCGTTGCATGGAACGGCCTGACTGGCGTGACGGAAACTCCGTCTGGTGCAGAGCCGACGGCGCTGTATGCTGACAACATCAAGTATCTGACGCTGATGTCCAATGAAGATCTTGGCGGTACGATCACCGCCTATATGTACCCGGACGAGTGGAAGGCTTGCGACGGTTCTGCAGATCTGGATGCCGGCATTACGATCGGCCAGCAGCCGAGAGCAACTTTCGGCCTGTGCTATCGTACTCGTATCGGTAATGATACCGAAGGCGACAGCCACGGCTATAAGCTGCACCTGATCTATGGCTGCCTTGCTTCCGCTTCCGAGCGTGCATACAGCACGGTCAACGATTCGCCGGAAGCCATCGAGTTCTCTTGGGAATTCACCTGCACGCCGGTTGACGTTGCCGGATTCAAGCCGACCGCTATTGTCACGATCGATTCTACGAAGGTCGATGCTGCGAAGCTCAAGTCTTTCGAAGAAATCCTTTATGGCAAGGCTGCAACGTCGGAAGAGGCTGGCGATGCCGTTGCTCCGAAGCTGCCGCTGCCGGCAGAAGTTCTGGCGCACTTCAAGACCGTCTAACTATTTTCCAGCGAGGGAGTCTCCATGCGAGGCTCCCTCTTATTTTTGTTTTCATAACTGAAAGGGGTTATATTATGCTGCCTATTACCAAAAAGTACATTGATTTCAACGGCGTAGAACGCGAAGAGACGTTCTATTTCAACCTGACCAAAGCAGAGCTTACTGAGTGGGAACTTGGCGTTACTGGCGGTCTTAGCCAGATGGTAGCGAAGATCACGGCTGCCAAGGACGTTCCTGCACTGGCAAAGCTTTTTAAGGACATCGTTCTGAAGGCATACGGCGTGAAGAGCGATGATGGCAGACGTTTCATCAAATCAAACGAACTCACGACGGAGTTCACCCAGACGCAGGCATATTCCGACATTTACATGGAATTGGCGCAGGATGATCAGAAAGCTGCGGCCTTCATCAATGGCATCATTCCGAAAGTCGATTAAATAATGCTCGTTATTACAGTACAGGGGGTTGAAGGCTGGGACGAGCAGAAAGAAGAGTTTGTTTCAGCAAAGCCCCCTGTCTGTTTACAGCTGGAACACTCGTTAATTTCCCTTGCCAAATGGGAATCGAAGTGGGAAAAGCCATTCCTTTCGAAAGAGCAGAAAACCGTAGAGGAAACGATCGATTACATTCGCTGTATGACATTAAATTCTAATGTTCCTGCGGATGTTTATGACCGGTTATCTGCACAAAATTTTAGAGATGTGAACGCTTACATTGACGCAAAACGAAGTGCCACAACCATTCACGAAGAACAGAAAGGTCGTCGAGGGACAGAAATTGTCACCAGCGAGCTGATCTACTATTGGATGGTTGCACTGCAAATCCCATTTGAATGTCAGAAATGGCATTTGAATCGTCTGCTGATGCTTATTCGTGTCTGTAATGTAAAGAACCAACCGCCAAAGAAGCAAAGTCAGCGCAATATTCTTAAACAGAATGCCGCATTGAATGCTGCTCGACGTCGGAGAGCTCACTCGAAAGGATGAAAATTCAAAATGGTTACATTTCGACAAAAAGGCGACTTTTCCAAGGCAACCCGGTTTCTGGAACGTGTGAAGGAAGCTGTTGGGTTGGGACTGCTCGATCGATACGGGCAGAAAGGTGTCGCTGCTTTGTCGGCGGCAACTCCAGTCGACAGCGGTGAAACTGCCGCAAGCTGGGACTATGAGATTGTAAACAAAAAAGGATCCGCCAGGATCACGTTTACAAACTCGCATATCGTCAAAGGCGTACCGATTGCGATTATTCTGCAATACGGACATGGAACTCGTAATGGCGGCTGGGTAGAAGGACGCGATTATATCAACCCCGCTATCCAGCCGATCTTTGACGAACTTGCTGAGAAAGCATGGAAGGAGGTTACAAAGCTATGAGCAAAACGATCGACCAGAGAGTCGTCGAGATGCGGTTTGACAATGCAAACTTCGAAAAGAATGTTAGCACGAGTATGTCAACACTGGACAAGCTGAAGAAAAGCCTCAAGTTCGAGGATAGTGCAAAAGGCTTTGAGAATATCAGCAAGGCGGCTGGTCGGGTCGATATGGGAGGACTCTCGAATGGCGTAGAATCCGTTCGCTTGAAATTCTCCGCGCTTGAAGTCATGGCTGTAACAGCTCTTCAGAATATTACAAACTCAGCACTAAATGCTGGGAAGAAAATTGCATATGCATTGACCATTGAACCGATCAAAGCCGGTTTACAGGAATATGAGACCCAGATCAATGCGACGCAGACAATTTTGGCGAATACCCAAAAAGAGGGGGCCAATATCAATGACGTCAACCGTGCCTTGAGCGAACTGAACAAGTATGCGGATTTGACGATTTATAACTTTACCGAAATGACACGAAACATCGGTACGTTCACAGCTGCCGGTGTTGATTTGAATACATCCGTCAATGCCATCAAGGGTATTGCGAACCTTGCAGCCGTCTCTGGCTCAACTAGTCAGCAGGCATCTACTGCTATGTACCAGCTTTCACAGGCTTTGGCGTCCGGTACTGTAAAATTGCAGGACTGGAACTCGGTTGTCAATGCAAATATGGGCGGTCAGGTATTTCAGGATGCTTTGAAAATGACAGCTCGTATTCATGGCATCGCAATTGATGAAATGATCGCTGATGAAGGTTCTTTCCGAGAGACACTGTCTAAAGGATGGCTGACAAAAGACATTCTGACAGAAACACTTCAGCATTTTACAGAATTCACGGATACCTATAATGAAGAAAGCCTGAAGAGGCAGGGGTATAACGATAAAGAGATTGCAGAGATCAAGCAAATGGGTGTCACTGCAACCGATGCCGCGACGAAAATCAAGACCTTTTCTCAGTTGTGGGACGTTCTGAAGGAATCTGCACAGTCTGGTTGGACAACTTCGTGGCAGACGATTATCGGCGACTTTGAAGAAGCGAAGGAAACACTGACTGTTTTTGGCGATACACTGACCAAGATGATCGGTGATTCGGCAGATGCCAGAAATGCAGTCTTAAAGGAAGGCTTTATGTCTGGCTGGAAGCAGCTTCTGAATGAAGGCATCGAAGATACAGAAGGATTCCAAAACGCCATTATCGAAGCCGGTAAAAACAGTGGTGTAGCCGTTGATGATCTGATTAAGAAGTACGGTTCCTTTGATAAATCGTTGAAGGGCGGCTGGGTCACTTCCGATATGCTGAAAACTGCGCTCGATTCTATGGCAGATTCAGTCGCAGGTTTATCAAAAGAAGAACTTGAAGCGAAAGGCTATACAGACGAGCAGCGACAGGCACTGCTGAATCTTGTAGAGGCTGTAAAAGATGGCAGTCTCAATCTAGACGAATTTGCTCAAAAGATGGGTAGGGCCTCTGGACGAGAGAACATGATCGATGCGATCACGATGGCGTTCGAAAAGCTGATGCCTATTATAAATCAGGTTGGAGATGCATTTCAGGAAGTATTCAACCCAAATAACGATCTGGGACAGCGCATTTACAATATGACAGCACGCATCAGAGAGTTTGTCGATGGGCTTGAAGTGAGCGAGAAAGGCCTTCAAAATTTCAAAATGAGTATTGAAGGTGTCCTCGCTATCTTCCATATTGCAGGCAAAGGCATCTCCGCATTTGCGCAGATCATCGGGCATCTACTTGGGAAACTCCTTCCGGTTGGTGATGGGATTCTTGACGTAACCGGAAGTATTGGTGAGTTCCTAGTTTCACTTGATAAAGCAATTGACTCTGGTGGATATTTGGAAAAATTCGTTGAGTTGGTCAATGGCGCAATTGATAAACTGGCTTCTGGGTTCAAAGTTGCAAAGGATTATATGCTTGACTTTATCGAGTCCTGGACCGGCATTGACTTTACAAAATTTGAATCTTTAAGAGATATTTTTGCGCTGATTGGCGAGAAACTGAGTGAGTTTGGAGAGAAAATTCGTGAGACATTTCCATGGGTCAACTCTCTGGAGACAACAATTACTGCTGCATTCCAGAAGATTCGCGGAAGCGCCGATGAGGATCTTGGTGCTACAAATACTGCACTGGAAGCTTTGAAAACAGCAGGTTCCAAAGTCAAAGAGGTCTTTTCAACTCTTGCAGAGAAGATTGGTGCATTCTTTGCTCCTGTTGTGGAGAAAATTAAAAGCATTTTCTCTGGCGTTACCATTACAGATTTGATTGGAACGGGACTTCTCGCTGGCATCTTTAAGAGTATCAAGAAATTCGCTGACGCATTTGCTGATTTGCTTGAAAATTTCAAGGGAATCGGGAAGAGTATTAGTGGCGTATTGGACTCCGCACGAGATGCTCTTGTTCTTTGGCAGAAAGACATCAAAGCCAATATTTTATTGAAGATTGCTGGCGCAGTTGGTATTCTTGCTGTCGCGCTTTGGGTCATTTCAAAGGTTGATGCTGACCGAGTTCTCGGGAGTATGGGTGCAATTACAGCTCTGCTTACTGAAGTTACCGCAGTTATGGCTGGCATCATGAAATGGGGCACCAGTGCAAATGCTTTGGAGGGACTTTCAGAAGCGGCTCAGCTTGGAAAGATTGCTGTTGCCATGATGGTGATTGCTGGTGCTGTGCTAATTTTGGCAGCCGCTCTCAAGAAGTGTGAAAATTTGAACTGGGATAACACGCTTCCAGCGATGACTGCGCTTTTTGTTCTGCTCGGCGAAATGACAGCAGCAATGTATGGATTCATGGCAATTGCAAAGAAGAATCCATTAAGTAAAGAAACTGGTACACTCCAGTCTTTTGCAGTTGGAATGATCGGTATGTCGATCGCAATCGCAATTCTCGCAAACGCTCTAGCTCGGCTCGGCGAACTGGATCGAGAGCAGGTTATTCAGGGTGGATTGACTGTGGTCGCACTTATGATAGCACTTAGTGGCGTTACAGCGGCATTGAAAGCCATCAAATCTGATAATATGTCGGGTGTGGCTGGTTCGATGATTGCAATGGCATTAGCACTTACCATGCTGTATGTTCCGATTCGGCTGTTTGCAAAGCTTGACACAGCCACTCTGAAGCATGGCGGTATTGCTGTCGGTGTGGCACTTCTTGCTATGACTTCAGCAATGACCGTAATGAAATCCGCAAAAGGTGATCTGAAGGGTGTTGCTGGATCTGTGCTCGCAATGGCGACCGCTTTGACGCTTCTAATTATTCCGATTAAAGTGCTAGGCGGTATGGATATAAACTCTTTGGGTAATGGGCTACTTGGGATTCTGGTTCCGCTTGCAGCAATGGGAGCTGTACTTTCCCGTCTATCTGGCGGAGATTATTCAGGAATCGGAACAAATCTGCTCGCAATGGCCGCCGCAATGACGTTGCTGGTTATTCCGCTCAAAGTGCTTGGCAGTATGGATTTGCCATCGCTGGCAAAGGGACTTGGTGCATTTGTATTTGCGCTTGCAGCGCTTGTGGGTGCGGCCTACCTGATTGCGCCACTTGCATCTAGCCTCGGTGGTCTTAGTAAAGCGATGCTCGCTTTTGGCGCAGCCTGTCTTGGTGTCGGCATTCTTGTTGGTGCAATAGCATTTGCATTTGTGACATTAGCCACAATCGGGGCAACCGGTGTTACTGCGATTCTTGCTGCTCTTACAGGCTTGATTCAGGGATTTCGTGTGATGATGCCGATCATCGGTGAAGCATTGAAAGACCTGATCTTGACACTGTGTGACGTGCTAAAAGATACGGCTCCTGCTATTACAGAGACGGTGCTCTACCTGATCGATGAACTTCTTCGGCAAATTGAGGCCTATGTTCCATCAATCATAGAGCATCTGGCAGGTATTATTAAGAAAATTGGTGAGGCACTTAGCAAATATTTTGGCGAAATCACCACTAGTGATTGGATTAGTGCTGCCATCTTTGCTGGTATTGTAGCTGCATCGGGTTTCCTTGTTAAATGGTTTTCTTCGCTTGCAAAGGATGTTCCAAAAGCATTACTCGGTGCTGTGGGCGTTGCCGCGATTCTGGTGATAGTCGGTGGTGTTATTGCTGCTATGACATTACTAGACCTTAACAGCGTAATGGGTATTGCAGCTTCACTGAGTGCTGTCCTACTCTCTTTGACCATTATAATTGGTGTTCTTGGCATGATGCCTCTGACTGCCGGTCTTGCTGCAGGCTTGGTGCTTGCTGAGTTCATTGCTGTTATGGCTGCAATTATGGCAGCGCTTGGCGGTCTGAATCAGATTCCTGGCTTCAGTTGGTTGATGGATGAAGGAATCAAAGTGCTTGGACAGATTGGCGAGGGCATTGGTACATTCGTTGGGAGTATTGTTGGCGCAGCGATCGAACGCATTACTGCTGGTATTGCAGAGTCGGGAAGCAATCTTTCGCTCTTTATGGAGAATCTTCAGCCATTCTTGGATGGAGCTCGCAATATTGATCAGGCTGTTCTGGACGGAATCATTAAACTGGCGAAATGTCTGCTTCTGATTTCTGCGGCTGAAATTGTAGATGCAATTGCCGGCTGGCTAACAGGAAAGAATTCTCTAAAAAAATTTGGAAAAGAACTTGCTGAGTTTGGACCGGCATTCGCTACCTTTGCTAAAAGTGTATCTGGCGTGGACACCGCTGGAGTAAAGGCATCTGGGGAGGCTTTGAAAGCCATTGCAGAGGCCGCAGCATCAATTCCAAATGAGGGCGGCATCCTGAGTTGGATCGTCGGCGATAATTCGCTGGTAGATTTTGCAGAAGGGCTGGTGCCGTTTGGTAAAGCATTGATGGCTTACGGTGAG